>Ga0307479_10001710_pt1 | contig 20005 bp, 19 predicted proteins | sample atmos_gasesECM4C_FD_203743 | JGI IMG/M metagenome (GOLD analysis project Ga0307479, IMG submission 203743) | Hardwood forest soil microbial communities from Morgan-Monroe State Forest, Indiana, United States - atmos_gasesECM4C_515 | ecosystem: Environmental > Terrestrial > Soil > Temperate...
CCTCGACCGGGCAGCCACCGACGACGTGCTTGGGGCGACGGCGATCCGCGTGTATCAACTCCGATGAACCGAGGGCAACGAAAGAGAGCGGCGCGCCCCGCCGGCGGCGCCGCTCTCGGGTCAAGGTCTGAAATCGAGCGGTCCGGTTAGTTCTTCGAGGGAACCGGCATCACGCCGAGTTGGGTGAGCAACTGGACCACGTCGAAGTAGAGACGGGTCTCTACGGCGAGGTCAGACCTCGTGGCCCAGCCGCCGGGCGGACCTCATGTAGAAAGGGATAAGGAAGGGCGACCGCCGGCCACCCCCCCGGGAGGTCAGCGGCCGCCCTTGACGCGGTATCGGCTAGCGGACTGACACGACCGGCGTCAGAATCTCGGTGAAGTAGATTTCGAAGGCCTCTGTCTTCGCATCGCGGCCGGCAAACTTCTTGATGGCCTCCGCGCGCAGCGAGCTGATGGAGGTCTCGCTCTTCTGCAGGTCGTACTCGGTATCCCAGACCGAGCCCGCGAGGGCCATGCCGGACTGCCGGTTGACGAAGAAGAGCGCGGTGCGCGCGCCGGACTGGGTCGCGATTACGGGTACGATCTTGTCCCTGAAGTTGTCGACGGCTTCCGAAGCGTGCGCCGGGTCTCCATGGACCGTCGTCAGACGCGCGTACACCCCCGTCATCGGTGGCTTGAACCGCTCCAGCAGCGCGACTTCGCACTCATCGTCTTCGACGATGCTGGCGCCGATCTCGGCGAACACTTTGAGCGCCTGGGGGCGCACCTGGCCACGAGCCTCTTTCATCGACGCTTCGGTCTCCCAGTAGGAAACGCTCAGCCCCTCGCCGCTCTTCCGATTGCCGACGAGCGTCACGCCGGTGAAACCCCGCTGCTTCTTGAGCAGGGGCAGGATGTGCTGGGTCCAGACCGTGATGGTTTCGCTGACGCGGTTCGGATCACCCTTGAGACGGACGACGCGAGCGTACGAGGTCGCCTGATTCTGTATTGCCATGCGATATCTCCCTGTCCAACCTGCCAAGGCAGGCTATGACTCGTGAGGGATCGACTTAAAGGACCATGCTCAAAGTTCTGAGCGAGGGAGGGACGTCAAAGCGTCCCGAATGTGCCTGCAGCGATTGTACCCACGCAACCCGGAGTTCAACCCCCTAAGATCTCGAGATGGCAACAGAGCAGGCGGCCGAGAGCTGTATCGGGTGCAAAGGTCCGCTCCAGTCGCTCGGGGTCGAGCATTTTCGGGTCGGCGGGGTCAGTGGCGGCTGGGCGGCGTTGATGGGTAACTGGGCAGAGATCGGCGAGGGCATCCTGGATATGGAGCTGCTCGCCTGTCGTAACTGCCGTCGGGTCGAGCTCCGAGTCCCACAGAACCGCTAAACGCCAGACTCGCAATCCCGCGCTAGACACTCGCGGATTCGAGTGTTATACCTGTTGGCGGCAGGTTCGGAACATAGCTAGGAGGTGCGTATGAGGCGCAGGGTTGCCGTCACCATCAATGGTGCCAAGCACGAGCACGAGGTCGAACCTCGGCTGTTGCTGGTGCAGTACATTCGCGAACTGGCGGGCCTCACGGGGACCCATGTCGGCTGCGACACCAGCAACTGCGGGGCGTGCACCGTTGAGCTCGACGGGCACAGCGTCAAATCCTGCACCGTCTTCGCCGTCCAGGCGGACGGGGCGGAGATTACCACCATCGAGGGCCTGGCGAAGGGGACTACATTGCACCCTCTCCAGCAGGCCTTCTGGGACGAGCACGGTCTCCAGTGCGGCTTCTGCACTCCCGGCATGATCATGGCTGCGAAGCAGTTACTCGAGCGCAATCCGAACCCGACGGAGCGTGAGATCCGGGTGGGGCTCGAGGGCAATCTCTGCCGCTGCACCGGCTACCACAACATCGTCAAGTCGATCCAGGCGGCGGCCAAGGTGATGGCCCCCGGTGCCGAAAGCAAGGCGCCGGCCGTCGTGTCCTGACAGAAGGAGAGGTGAGATGGCGATTTCACAGTTGATCGGCGCCTCCATCAAGCGCCGGGAAGATCCGGAGCTCGTCACCGGAAGTGGGAACTTCGTCGACGATATCTCGCAAACGGCGGTCGCCTACCTGTATGTGGTGCGCAGCACCCAGGCGCACGCCCGCATCGAGGGAATCGAGACGGCCAGGGCAAAGGAAGCATCCGGGGTGCTCGGCGTCTGGACCGGCAAAGATCTCATGCCAGAGTTCCAGTCGCCGCTGCCGGTGACCAACTCCTTTGTTCCGGAGAAGAAGGTACCGAACCACTACCCGATCGCCAGCGACCGGGTTCGCTACGTCGGTGAGCCGGTGGCCGTGGTCGTGGCCACCAGTAAGGCGGCTGCTGAAGATGCCGCCGAGCGGCTCGATATCCGTTACCAGCCGCTGCCACCTGTGCTCGACATCGAGGCGGCCCTCGCCAAGGACTCCCCCGTCCTCCACGATGACGTCGGTTCGAACATTGCCTACGACGTGAAGCGAACCGGCGGCGACATCGAGGCCGCCTTCCGCGACGCCGATGTTCGCATCAAACAGCGGATCATCCAGCAGCGGCTGATTCCTGTCGCGGTCGAGGGCCGGGGCGTCCTGGCAGACTACAAGAAGTTCGCCAAAACGCTGACGGTCACGTCATCCACCCAGATTCCACACTTCGTCAAGATCTGGCTCGGGGTCATCCTTGGCATCCCGGAGAGCAACGTCCGAGTGGTTGCGCCGGATGTCGGTGGCGGCTTTGGGTCGAAGATCCGAGTCTACCCTGAGGAGATCCTGGTCGCGCTCGCCTCCCGCAAACTGGATCGCCCGGTCAAGTGGACCGAGGATCGCAGCGAGAACATGAGAGCGACCCACCACGGTCGTTCCCAGATCTGGGATGTTGAGATCGCGGCCAAGCGCGATGGCAAGGTACTCGGGGTTCGGGCGACCCAATATCTCGACCTCGGCGGCTATTGCAGCCAGTTCGGCACCTTCCAGGCGATCGCCCTGCTCATCGCCCAGGGCCCCTACAAGCTGCCCGCCTTCGACGGCCGCGGGGTTGGCGTCTTCACCAACCGCACGCCGACCGATGCCTACCGCGGTGCGGGTCGTCCGGAGGCGACCCACCTGATCGAGCGCGTCATGGACCTGGTCGCCCAGGAGATCGGGATGGATCCGGTCGAGGTGCGCCGAAAGAATTTCATCCCGCCGAACGAGCAACCTTTTACGAACCTGCTTGGCCTCACCTACGACTCAGGCGACTACCGGATTACGCTCGACAAGGCGCTCGAGTTGGTCGACTATCCGAGGTTTCGCAAGGAGCAGGCCGAGGCCCGCAAACGGGGTAAGTACCTGGGCATCGGCTTTTGCACCTACCTCGAGATCTGCGGTCTCGGCCCGTCGGTCGCCACCACGGCGGCCGCCGGTATCGGCTTCTGGGGCATGTCGGTGGTCAACCTGCACTTCACCGGCAAGGCCACCGTCATCATCGGTAGCTCCCCGCATGGCCAGGGCCACGAAACGACCTTTGCCCAGATCGTGGCGAATGAGCTCGGCCTGCCGCTGGAGGACATCGACGTCGTGCACGGCGACACCGCGGTTGGACCGATGGGCATGGATACCTATGGGAGCCGAAGCGCCTCGGTCGACGGGACGGCGGTTTACCTCAGTTCGGTCAAGATTCGAGAGAAGGCGCGCAAGATCGCTGCCCACTTACTGGAGGCGGCCGAGGCCGACATCGTCTACGAAGACGGCAAGGCTTTCGTCAAGGGCACACCCTCCAAAGCGGTTACGATCCAGGAGATCACCGGGGCTGCCTTCCAGCCTCACCGGATCCCTCCGGATATGGAAGGTGGAATGGAGGCTACGACTTTCTTCAATCCACCCAACTTCGTGTGGCCCTTCGGGGCGCATGTTGCCCTGGTGGAGATTGACAGCGAAACCGGTGGTACCCGAGTGGTTCGCTACGTTGCCGTCGATGACTGCGGTACGCGGATCAACCCGATGGTGGTCGACGGCCAGCTCCACGGTGGCATCGCGCAGGGCATCGGCCAGGCGCTCTTCGAGGAAGCGGTCTACGACGAAGGCGGCCAATTGAGAACGGCGTCACTTCTCGACTACATGATTCCGACCGCGCCTGACTTGCCGTCGTTCGAAACCGCGGCTACCGTCACCCCGAGCCCGACGAACCCGCTTGGCGTCAAGGGGATCGGCGAGGCCGGCACGATCGCCTCGAGCGTCGCGGTCATGAACGCGATCGTCGACGCCCTGTCGCCTTTCGGCGTCAAGGACGTCGACATGCCGGCGACCCCGGAGAAGATCTGGCACCTGATGCACCGCAACGGAGGGACAACGCGATGATTCCAGCCGCATTCGATTACGTCGTCCCCAGCTCGCTGCCGGAAGCCGTGGCGGAGCTTGTCAAACACGGCCAGGAGGCGAAGGTGCTTGCCGGTGGCCATAGCCTGATTCCGCTGATGAAGCTGCGGCTCTCGACGCCGTCCTTCCTGGTCGACATCGGCCGGATCAGCAACCTCAACTACATCCGCGAGGAAGACGGTCACATTGCGATCGGCGCGCTGACCAGCCACCACGACATCGAGCTCTCCGATCTGCTCAAGCAAAAGCTGCCGCTGCTGACCAGCGCCGCCTCGCAGATCGGCGACCCGCAGGTGCGCAATCGAGGTACGATCGGAGGTGCCGCAGCGCACGCCGACCCCTTTGGTGACTTCCCCGCATGCCTACTGGCTCTGGATGCCGAGTTCAAAGTGGTCGGCCCGAAGGGGGAGCGCAGCATCGCCGCCAAAGACTTCTTCGTCGACACCTTCACTTCATCGCTGGAACCGAACGAGATTCTTCGTGAGATCCGGGTTGCGACCCCGCCGCCTGGCAGCCGCGCCACCTATCTGAAGTTCAGCCGCCGCTCGCAGGATTGGGCGATCGTGGCGATTGCGGCGCAGGTGCGGGTGACCGGTCACGAGGTTACGTCGGTAGCCATCGGTCTCACCGGGATGGGCAGCCGCCCGCTCCGGGCATCCGGCGTCGAGCAGGCGTTGCGCGGCAAGGCCGGTCACGATGACGAACTTCGGAAGGCCGCCGAGCGGGCGGCCGAGGGCACCGATCCCCCGCAGGACCTCAACGGGTCGCCGGATTATCGCCGGCATCTGGCGCAGGTCCTGGTCCGGCGCGCGCTGGAACAGGTCACGGCTCACCACTAGGAAGGGGAGAGGGGCGGCGGCGTCTTGCCGCCGCTCTCTCTAAACTCTGCTCATGCAGGACCTTCCCGTTTCGTCGATCGAGGATGTCGAGCAGGCGCTGCGAACGCATCGCTACGTCGCCGATCGCAGCCTCGCGACCACCATCTTTCTGGCGCTGACGCTCGACAAGCCCCTCCTGCTCGAGGGCGAAGCGGGAGTAGGGAAGACCGAAGTGGGCAAGGTGCTGGCCGACATCCTGGGCACTCGCTTGATCCGGCTGCAGTGCTACGAGGGGATCGACGTCAACAACGCCGTCTACGAATGGGCCTACGCCAAGCAGATGTTGCACATTCGCCTGCTGGAATCGTCCGGCGCCAAGCGCGCCGAGACCGAGCGCGAGATCTACAGTCATCAGTTCCTGGTCAAACGACCCCTGCTGCAGGCGATCGAGAGCGACGGGACGACGGCGCCGGTGCTGTTGATCGACGAGATCGATCGCGCCGACGACGAATTCGAGGCGTTCCTGCTCGAGCTGCTCTCGGATTTCCAGATCTCGATTCCCGAGATCGGCACCATCAAGGCCGACAAGCCGCCGGCCGTGATCATCACCTCGAACCGCACCCGCGAGATCCACGATGCGCTCAAGCGTCGCTGCCTCTACTTCTGGATCGACTACCCGTCGGTCGATCGCGAGTACGACATCATCACCACTCGCCTGCCGGATGTTCCCGTCAAGCTGGCGCGCCAGGTGAGCGCCTTCATCGGCGGCGTTCGTGGCCTCGACCTCTACAAGTTGCCGGGGATTGCCGAGACACTCGACTGGACACGGTCGCTGGTGGCACTCGGCCAGACCGAGCTGACCGAAGCCAACGTGCAGTCGACGCTGGGCGCCATCGTCAAGTACCAGGAGGATCTCGAACGGCTGCGGGGCGCGGGCTCGCGGGAGCTCCTCGCGCGCGCCGTCAATGCCTGATCCCGGCGTCGTCCTGACCCGGAACTGGCTGCATTTCGGTCGCATCCTGCGCGGCCTGGGCTTCGATGCCGGACCGGCCCGGATGCTGCCCTTTCTGCGCTCGCTGACCGTGATCGACCTGGCCCGTCCCGACGACCTTCGGACCACGGTCCACGCTCATTTCGGTCGTCGCCGCGACGAGCTCGCGGTCCTTGATCGCGCGCTGGTCGCGTTTCTTCGGGCCGAGGCGCGGGCCGCCGCTGGCTCAACGTCGGCGGAGGCGGAGAGCGAACGAGGCGAGCCGCTGACCCTGACGGGGCGGCAGCTGCGGGTTCTCGATGAGGGCGAGGAAGCGGAGGGCGCCGAGGAGCAGGAAGTGGCCAGCTACTCGCAGGCGGAAGTGCTGCGCCAGAAGGATTTCGACACGCTGACCGAGGCCGAGATGGCCGAGGTGCGGCGGCTGATCCGCCTGATGCGGCTGCCCGCCGGTTTGACCCGGTCGCGACGCGCCCGTCCGGGTGGCCACGACGAGCTCGATATCCGGCGGCTGCTCCGCCGCAGCATGCGATTCGGTGGTGAGCTGCTCGTCTTCAGCTGGAAGAGCCCGAGACTGCGGCCGCGGCCGCTGGTGCTGCTCTGCGACATCAGCGGCTCGATGGAGCGCTACACGCGGCTCTTGCTGAACTTTGCCTACGCGCTCAAGAATGCCAGCACCCGGGTCGAAGCGTTTGTCTTCGCCACGCGGCTCACCCGCATCACCCGCCTGCTTCGCAGCCACGACGTCGACGCGGCGCTCAACCGGGTGACGGCGTCGGTCGACGATTGGTCGGGCGGCACGCGCATCGGCGAGGCGATCGAGTCGTTCAACCGGCGCTACGCGCGCCGCGTGCTCGGTCACGGCGCTACCGTCGCCATCATCAGCGACGGCTGGGATCGAGGCGATGCCCTACAGATGCGGCACGCCATCGCAAGGTTGCAGCGCTCCTGCCACCGGCTGATCTGGATGAACCCGCTCATGGGCGCGCCGGGTTACGAGCCGTTGACGCTCGGGTTGCAGGCGGCCCTTCCCTTTGTCGACGATTTCCTGCCGGCCCACAATCTCGCCAACCTCGAGGCGCTCGGCACCCTCCTGCTCGAAACCGCCCACCGGCGGCCGGTCCGCCGCCAGACCCTGCTCCTGCCAGCAAGCTGAGTTTCGACGGTGCGTTGCACCGGCAGGCGCCATGGTCACGGCAATGTCGACCGACATCGTGACGCATCGACGCTGGTTCAGGGCCGCCGCCGGCGGCATGGCGCTGGGTGTGCTGGTGTCGCTGGTTGGGGCTGCGGTCGGCCTGCTTCCTTCGAGAGTTGAGTGCAATGTGTCCGCGCCAACCCAGTTGGTCCTCGGAGTATGGGTCGTCCTAGCGGGTGGGTGCCTCCAGATGATTCCGCTTGGCGTAGCTCTGTCCGCCCGCCGGCGCTGGCGAACGACGCTGGCGCTGGGCTGCGGGCTTCTCCTCTTTGGACTTCTGGCCATCGTTGCCAATGCGTCTGCGCTTTCTTTGCGCGGCGTTATCGACCCTGAGGCTGCCGTCGCCGTGGTCCCGGGGGTGGCCGGCATTGCCCTGGGCACCTGGTTGGAAGGCCGTGCGACAACTCCTCCACGCCTGACCGTTCTCGAAGCGAACGCGTTCACAGTCGCTGCGATCGCGCTGTTCGTTGCCTCGTGGAACGCAGCGATCGGCGTCGGAATGATGCACTTCTGCCTGGCGTTTTAGGGCTGAATCGATCATTGCGCGTCCGGGCGGATCGCCCGCGGCGCGCCTACACTTGGTCTATGCGCGACGTCATGACCGAGGTCAAGGCGTGGCTTGCGAGCGGCGACCCGGTGGCGGTCGCGACCGTGATCAGCACCTGGGGGAGCGCGCCGCGACCGGCCGGCTCGCGGATGGCGATCAGCCAGTCTGGCAAGATTGCCGGTTCCGTCAGCGGCGGCTGCCTCGAGGGGGAGGTCTTCGAGCAGGCGCAGGCGATCCTCCAGGGCAAACCAGCCAGCCTGTTTCACTACGGGGTGAGCGACGACCTGGCGTGGACCGTCGGGCTGAGCTGCGGCGGCGAGGTCGACGTGCTGATCGAGCCGCTGGCGCCGGCGCATCGTGACTTGATCAGCGCCCTGGAGGCGGAGCGCCCGGTGGTGCTGAAAACGGACGTGGGCGAGCGGCCCGGTGCGCGGCAGCTCCTGACGCCGGCGGACCCGGATGTCCCCGCCCTGCTCGACCGCGAGAACCCCGTCCGTGAAGACGGCGTCTTTCTCGAACCATTTCCCCGCCCGCCCGAGCTGTATATCTTCGGCGGCTCGCACGTCGCCATCCCGCTCACGCGGCTGGCCAGCGCGCTCGGGTACCGGGTAACGGTGGTCGACGCCCGTTCGAAGTTTGCCGATCGGGAACGGTTCCCTGAGGCGGGGCGGGTGATCCACGCCTGGCCCGACGAGGTCCTGCAGGACCTGCCCATGGACGGGTCGACCTACATCGTGATCCTGACGCACGATCCAAAGTTCGACGATCCCACGATCACGGCCGCCCTTCGTGGCCATCCTCGCTACATCGGCGCCATCGGGAGCAAGAAGACCCATCGCGATCGGGTGGCCCGTCTGACGGCCGCCGGGGTCAGCCCGGCCGAGATCAGTCGTGTCCACGCGCCGATCGGCCTCGACCTCGGCGCGCAGACCGCGGAGGAGACGGCGCTCGCCATCCTCTCTCAGATGGTCGCCGTCCGCCACGGCAAGCAGGGAGGCCCGATGCCCGGCTCGGTCGCCGCGGCGACGACGGCCGCATGAAGGCCGAGGCGCTCCGGGGTTCGCGTCTGAGCGCGGCGCAGATCGACGGCGCCGTGCTGGCGCAGACGCTGCTGGTGCCCGACGACCATCATCGGGTCCTGCTGCTCAAAGGTCGGATTCTCACCAAAGCCGACTGGCCCGTGGTCGCGGCCGCGCGGGTCGACGAGATCCATGTCGTCCGCATGGAGCCCGGCGATATCCACGAGGATGAGGCGGCCAGGCGCCTGGCGCGGGTCGTCGCCGGGCCCGGGGTGATCGCGCACGGCCCGGTCGAGAGCCAGGCGCGGCTGAGCGCGGAGATCAACGGGATCTTCACGGTCGACGTCCAGCGGCTGCAGGCGCTCAATAGCATCGAGGACATATCCGTGTTCACGCTCTTCGACGGCCAGCTGGTGTCCGCCGGGAAGACGATCGCCGGCGTCAAGGTCACGCCGTTCGTCGTGCCGGAGTCGCGACTGCGCGAGGCGGAGCGGGTGGCCGCGGAGGGCGGTGGCGTCGTTCGGGTGCTGGCCTTCCGCCCGATGCGGGTGGCGGTTCTCGTTCGCGAGCGGCTGGAGCCGGCGCAGCGCGAGAAGTTCCAGGCGTCGATCGAAATGAAAGTGGCCTGGTTCGGTTCGGCGATCTCCGAGATCCGGTACGTCGCCGACGATGTCGCCGCGGTCGAAGCGGCGATCAGCAGCCTGCTCGCCGATGCCGACCTGTTGCTGACCGCCGGCGCCAACGCGACCGATCCGCTCGACCCGACGCTGGTCGCGTTGGGGCGGCTGCATGCGCGGATGGAGAAGCAGGGCGCGCCCGCCCACCCCGGCAGCGCGGTCTGGCTCGCCTACCTGAGCGACAAGCCGATCTTCGGGGTGGCGGCCTGCGGCATGTTCTCGAAGGCGACCGTGCTCGATCTGATCCTTCCCCGCCTCTTCACCGGGGCTCGGGTCACGGCGGCGGACTTCAACGAGCTCGGCCATGGAGGGCTGCTCTCCAAGGACATGGCCTTCCGTTTTCCGCCGTACGGCGCCTTCGACACTATCGACAGCTAAACAATGCTGTGCTTTATTGACAAGGCCCGACTGCGCGAATAGGGTAAAGAAACACGTCGGCTGGTTCAACAATCGCCTTAGGAGGGGTTGTCCATGCTGCCAGCGCCGTTCGAGTATCACGCGCCTCGCACCATCGATGAGGCTCTCGATCTCCTCGATCAATACGGCGACGACGGGAAGGTGCTGGCCGGCGGCCAGAGCCTGATTCCACTGCTCAAGCTGCGCTTCGCCAGCCCCGGCCACCTGGTCGATATCAACAAGATCAAAGACCTGGACTTCTTTGAGGAGCGCGACGGGACGCTCCGCATTGGCCCACTGTTCCGCCACAAGTCGGCGGAGCGGTCGAGCCTCCTCGCGTCGCGCTATCACGTCATGGCGGACGCTGCCCCCATGATCGCCGACCCAATCATCCGCAACCGCGGAACCATCGCCGGGTCGGTGGCGCACGCGGATCCGTCGGGCGATTGGGGAACCGTCCTGCTCGCCATGGACGCCGATCTCGTCCTCCGCTCGAAGCGGGGGAGCCGGACGGTGAAGGCGCGCGACTTCTTCAGCGGACCGTTCAGTACCGCCCTCGAACCCACGGAGATCCTGAGCGAGATCCGGATTCCGGCGGCGAAGGCGATGACCGGTGGCGCCTACCTGAAGCTGGAGCGCAAGGTCGGTGACTTCGCGACGGTCGCGGTTGCGGTTCACCTCCGCATGGACGACGGCAAAGTCGGGTCGGCCGGGATCGGCCTGACCGCGGTCGGGCCGCAAAACCTCAAGGCCGAGAAAGCCGAAGCGTCACTGAAGGGCGTCCGGCTCGATGACGCCGCGATCAAGCAGGCGGCGGCGCTGGCGGCTGAGGCTGCCGATCCGAAGGCCGACCAGCGTGGTTCCGTCGACTACAAGCGCAACGTCGTGCGGGTCTTTACCGAACGTGGACTGAAGCGCGCCTCCGAGCGCGCCAGGGGAGGTGGATGAGCATGGGCCAGCCGATCACCGTCACGGTCAATGGCGAGAAACGCAGCGCCGAGGTCGAGCCGCGCCTCCTCCTGGTGCACTTCATCCGGGAAAATCTTCGGCTCACCGGGACCCACATCGGATGCGACACGACGCATTGCGGCGCCTGCACCGTACTGCTCGACGGGACGCCGGTGAAGTCCTGCACCATGTTCGCGGTCCAGGCCGACGGCCAGCAGGTGACCACGGTTGAGGCGCTAGCCGCCGGCGGCACGCTGCATCCGATCCAGGCAGCGTTCAAGCAAGAGCACGGGCTCCAGTGCGGTTTCTGCACGCCCGGCATGATGCTGACCAGCCTCGCGCTGCTCGAGGAGAAGAAAGACCCCACCGACGAGGACATTCGTTGGGCGCTCTCGGGCAACATCTGCCGCTGCACCGGCTACATGAACATCGTCAAAGCCGTCAAGAGCGCGGCCGCCACCATGAACGCGGCGGCGGCAGTACCCGCGGAAGCCGCCGCGGCGAGGAGTTGAGCCATGGCCGTTGACACTCCGCTCAAGGGCGTGATCGGCGACAGTATCCGGCGCAAGGAAGACGACCGGTTCATTCGCGGCCGAGGCAACTACGTCGACGACATCTCGCTCCCCGGCATGCTCCACATGGCGATCCTGCGCAGCCCCTACGCGCACGCTCGGATCAAGTCGATCAAAATCGACGCCGCCCAGGCGCTCCCGGGCGTGGTGGCAGTCGTCACCGGCGAGCTGCTCGCCCAGCACAAGCTGGCCTGGATGCCGACGCTCTCGGGTGACACCCAGGCGGTCCTCGCCACCGACAAGGTCCGCTTCCAGGGCCAGGAAATCGCCTGCGTGATCGCCACCGAGGCCGCGATCGCGCGCGACGCGCTCCCGCTGATCGAGGTCGATTACGACGTGCTGCCGGCGGTCGTCGATCCGTGGAAGTCACTCGACCCCGGCGCGCCGCTCATCCGCGATGAGAAGGAGGGCCAGACCTCGAACCACATCTATCACTGGGAAGCTGGCGACAAGGCCGCCACTGAAGCGGCCTTCAGCAAGGCGGATCGAGTCGTGTCGCTCGAGAGCTTCTACCCGCGCTGCCATCCGTCGCCGCTGGAGACGTGCGGGATCGTCGCCGACATCAACTCGGCCACCGGTCAGGCGAACCTGTACATGACGTCGCAAGCTCCCCACGCGCACCGCACCCTGTTCGCGATCGTGGCTGGTCTTCCCGAAGAGAAAATCCGGATCATCTCGCCCGACATCGGCGGCGGCTTCGGCAACAAAGTGCCGATCTATCCCGGCTACGTCGTGGCGACGGCTGCCTCGCTGTTGATCGGCAAGCCGGTCAAGTGGGTGGAGGACCGAAGCGACAACCTGATCTCGACCGGGTTCGCCCGCGATTTCCACATGCGCGGCGAGATGGCGCTGGATGACAGCGGCAAGATGCTGGGACTGCGCGTCAAGCTGCTCAGCGACAACGGCGCCTTCTTCGCGGACGCCCAACCGACCAAGTTCAAGGCCGGCCTCTTCCACATCGTGACCGGCTCGTACGACGTCCCAACCGCCTTCGTCGAGGCCGACGGCGCCTACACCAACAAGGCGCCCGGTGGCGTCGCATACCGGTGCTCGTTCCGCGTCACCGAAGCGTCCTACCTGATCGAGCGCCTGGTCGAGAGCGCGGCCATCGAGATGAAGATGGACCCGGCGGACATCCGGCTCAAGAACTTCATCAAGCCCGAGCAGTTCCCCTACAAGTCGGCCACCGGCTTCGAGTACGACAGCGGCGATTACCCGAGAGCGATGCAGCTGGCGCTCGACAAGATCGGCTACAAGGAGCTCCGCAAGGAGCAGGCCGAGAAGCGCAAGAACGGCGAGCTGATGGGGATCGGGGTCGCCAGCTTCACCGAGGTGGTGGGCGCCGGCCCGGGCAAGCACTACGACATCGCCGGGCTGCGGATGTTCGACTCCGCGGAGCTTCGGGTGCATCCGACCGGCAAGGCGATCCTGAAGCTGGGCGTGAAGAGCCAGGGCCAGGGTCACGAGACGACCTTCGCGCAGATCGTCGCCAACGAACTGGGCATCCCGGCGGCCGACGTCGAGGTCCAGGAAGGCGACACCGATAACACCCCCTACGGACTCGGCACCTACGCCAGCCGCAGCACCCCGGTCGGCGGCGCCGCCACCGCGGTCGTCAGCCGCAAGCTTCGCGACAAGGCAAAGATCATCGCGGCCCATCTGCTGGAGGCCTCGGCAGCCGACATCGAGTTCGACCAGGGCAAGTTTTTCGTGCGGGGCGCTCCATCGAAGGCAAAGACGATCCAGGAGATTGCCTTTGCCGCCTACACCAACCTCCCAGACGGCCTGGAGGCAGGGCTCGAGGGCGTGAGCTACTACGATCCGCCGAACATGACGTTCCCGTTCGGCACCTACATGGTCGTGGTCGACATCGACCGCGGCACCGGGCAGGTGAAGGTCCGCCGCATGGTCGCCGTCGATGACTGCGGGGTCCGCATCAACCCGATGGTTGTCGAGGGCCAGATCCACGGCGGCCTCACCGAGGGCTTCGGGATCGCGTTCATGGAGCTGATCACCTTCGACGAAGAGGGCAACTGTCTCGGGTCCAACTTCACCGACTACCTGCTGCCCACCGCGTGGGAGACGCCGAAGTTCGAGACCTTCGAGACGGTCACGCCCTCACCGCATCATCCGATCGGGGCCAAGGGCGTGGGCGAATCGGCGACGGTGGGATCGCCGGCGGCCTACGTCAACGCCGTCATCGATGCGGTCGCTCACCTCGGGATCACCAATATCGATATGCCGGTCACCTCCGACAAGGTCTGGGCGGCATTGAACGAGAAGGGCGCGGCCGAGTAGGAATGTCACTCGCGGACGACGTGCTGGACCGGGCGGCGGGGCTGCGCGAGCGCGGCGAGACCTTCGTGGTCGCGACCGTGGTTCGCGTCGACCCGCCGACCTCGGCCCGCCCGGGCGACAAGGCGCTGATCGCGGCCGACGGCACCCTCTGGGGGTGGATCGGTGGCAGCTGCTCCGAATCGCTGGTGCGGCGCGAGGCGCTCCATGCCATGGGCGACGGCCAGCCGAGACTGGTCAAGATCTCGCCCGATGAGGCGCCCGAGCACGAGCCGGGCGTCGTCGCGCATGTGAGTACCTGCCCGAGCGCCGGGGGCCTGGAGGTCTTCATCGACCCCCACCTGCCGCGGCCGCTGCTGCTTGTCATTGGTGACACGCCGGCAGCGCATACGCTGGTCAGGCTGGCTGCCACCATCGGGTACCAGACCTGTGCGGTGCACCCGGGCGCGATCGCGTCGGACTTCCCCGAGGCCGACCGGGTCATCGGCTCGCTCGACCTGGCGCCGGCGCGACCGGGCGCGACCACCTGGGCCGTCGTCGCCACCATGGGTCACTACGACGAGGAAGCCATCGAGGCCCTGTTGCCGTACGACCTCGCCTATATCGGGCTGGTCGCCAGTCGCCGGCGAGCGGCCACGGTTCTCGACATCCTCGCCGAGCGCGGTCGACGCGACCTGGAGCGGGTTCGCCGTGCGGCGGACAGCTCGGTCGGCGGCTCGCAGGAGGAGATCGCGCTCGCCGTACTGGCGGAGATCGTCGCCGAGCGACACGCGCGTCAACCCGCGTACGCGATTGCCCTGCCGGTGACGGCGATCGATCCGATCTGCGGCATGAGCGTCGAGGTCAAGGGCGCGCAGCACACCCTCGTGATGGGCGAAACCACCTACTACTTCTGCGGCGCCGGATGCCTCGATGCCTTCCGGCTGCGGGAAGGCCAGGCCAGCGCGGCCCGACCTCCCGCGTAAAACGCCTCTAACGCTCGCATCGCACTAAAGCGCGGCTCGCGTGGGCCGGCGGGCCCGATTTAGTTGCCGATAATCGGCCGGACTTCGATCGAACCGACGGCGGCGGACGGCACCTTGGCGGCGTAGGCGATCGCCTCGTCCTGGTTCTTCGCCTCGATCACGTAGAAGCCGATGATCTGCTCGCTGCCCGTGGTGGCGGGCCCTGACGCGGTCTTGGTCGAGCCGTTGCGCACGCGAACGGTGGTTGCCGTCTTCGACGGCTGGACTGGGTCGCCACCCTTGAACATGCCCTTACCGGACAGTTCTTCGTAATACTTCCCGAAGGCGGCCTGTTGCTGCTGCATCTGCGGGCTCTCCGGGGCGGGCATCTTCGATTCGTCGGCGTAGAGCAAGTACAGGAATTTCATGTCCTCTCCTCTTATTTGGATTAAGCCGGCCTGGCCTGGGCAAGCACCTGGTCTTTGGTGACGCCCTCCATGTTGTGGATCTGCTTGGCGTGCTGCTGGACTCCGGCCACCAGCTTCGCCTCGTCGTCCGTCTGGATCGACCAGCCGCATTCACATTCGACGCGCTTTTGCATTCCGCACCTCCTCAAGACTGTCGACCCGGGTCCCTAAGATCATCGCTGGGCACCTTTGGCGAATGTTTGGAGGGTGAATGCTTCGCATCTACCTGGCGGGTGACGTAGCCGTCGAGCACGGTGACCGACTGCTTCGTGAAGCGGATCTTGGCGGCCGCCAGGGACGCCTGGGCCTGGTCTACCTGGTTGCGGAGCGCGAACGGGCGGTGACGCAGTCGGAGCTCGCCGAGCTGCTCTGGCCCGATTCGCTTCCCCCGTCGTGGCCGGTGGCGCTGAGTGCCGTGATCAGCAAGCTCCGCCAGAGGCTTGGCGCCATCGGTCTCGATCGCGATCGCATCATCGCCAATGCTTTTCGCTGCTACCAGTTCCGGCCGCCCCCGGTCGCATGGATCGATCTGGAGGCCGCGGCCGACGCCCTCCACCAGGCCGAGGGCGCGCTGCAGACGGGTCATCCGGAGGCCGCCTACGGGCCCGCCCTGATCGCGACCACGATTGCCCGACGACCATTCCTTACGGGCGAGGATGCGCCCTGGGTGATGACGCGCCGTGAGCGGCTGCGCGACATCCTGGTGCGCGCGCTCGACTGCCGGGTCGAGGCGCTGGTTTGGAACGGCGAGCTCGCCCTCGCCCAGGACCAGGCCCGCGCCGTTGTCGAGCTCGAACCCTTTCGCGAGTCCGGCTATCGCCGCCTGATGCAGGTCCTCGTCAAGCGCGGCGACCGCGCCGAAGCGGTGCGCGTGTACCAGGACTGCAAGCGGCGCCTCGCCGAAGAGCTGGGCGTCGCGCCGTCAGACGAGACGGAATCGCTAATGCGGGCCGTGATCGCCTAGCGCTGGATCTCCGAGCCGACCTCATCGCGCGCGAGGTCTCCATCTCTCTTCGCGGATCCATTGGCGGGTAGGGGTGGCGCGATCACCGGACGAGTGGTCGCCGGGCGGGCGATCCCCACCACGTCGTAGATCTCGTCCTGGTCGAGCGTGTCCTTTTTCAGCACAGCCGCCGCCAGGCGATCGAGTCTGTCGCGGTTTTCGGTCAGGAGCCGCACCGCCTCCCGGTGGCATTCTTCGACGATGCGACGGACTTCCTCATCGAGCAGCCTCGCAGTCTCGTCGCTGAAGTGCTCCGACGCGGCGCCGTCGCCGGGTTGCGTGAGATTGATCGGCCCGATCTTCGGGGACATGCCAAAGCGCGCCACCATCGAGCGGGCGACCTGGTTCACCTGTTGCAGGTCGCTCTCGGCCCCGGTCGTCACGGCGCCATATGCGACCTCTTCTGCGGCGCGGCCGCCGAGCGCGAGCGAGATCCGGCCGCGCAGGTACGCCTCCGGATAGTTGTAACGGTCGTCGATTGGCTGGCTGTATGTCGACCCGAGCGAGAGACCGCGCGGGACGATGGTCAGCTTCTTCACTGGGTCCGCTCCGGGGATCAGCAGGCCCATCAGCGCGTGGCCGGACTCGTGGTAGGCGATCAGCCGCCGTTCGTCCTGCCCCAGCACGATCGGGCGCCGCAGTCCCAGCACGGATCGCTCGATGGCTTCGTCGAAGTCGGCGCGCGTGACCATCTCCTCGCCTTTACGCGCAGCGATCAGGGCGCCCTCGTTGACGATGTTGCGCAGATCCGCGCCGACGAAGCCGGCGGTGGCGCCCGCGATATCGCCGAGGTCGACATCAGGCGCCACTTTGACGTTGCGGGTATGGATCCGCAGGATCGCCTCGCGGCCCGTCTTGTCGGGCGGGGAGACCGTCACCCGTCGATCGAATCGACCGGGTCGCAGCAGCGCTGGGTCGAGCACCTCCGGCCGGTTGGTGGCGGCCAGCACGACCACATTCTGATTGGGGGTGAACCCGTCCATCTCGGTCAGGATCTGGTTGAGGGTTTGCTCCCGCTCGTCGTTCGCCCCGAAGGTGGCCGAGGATGCGCGCGACCGGCCGATCGCGTCCAGCTCGTCGATGAAGATGATGCTCGGCGCGGCCGCCTTGGCCTTGGCGAAGAGATCGCGAACGCGGGAGGCGCCCACGCCGACGATCGCCTCGACGAACTCCGATGCGGAGAGGCTGAAGAAGGGCCGATTCGATTCACCGGCGACGGCGCGAGCGAGCAACGTCTTCCCGGTGCCGGGCGGGCCGACGAGCAGGACGCCGTGCGGGATCTGCGCGCCGAGCTTCTGGTACTTCTCTGGCGTCTTCAGAAAGTCGACGACCTCGGCCAGGTCCTGCTTGGCCTCGTCGATCCCGGCGACGTCATTGAAGGTGATCTTGTTCGCTGAATCAGCGGTATATAACGTGGCCCGACTCTGGCCAAAGGCGCCGAGAATGCCGCCCGGACCCCCGCCGGCCGTCCGACGGCTCAAGTAAAGGAAGCCGCCGATCAGGAGCAGCGCCGGCCCGAAGCTGAGCAGAAGGTTGAGCAGCGGCGATCCCCCACTACCCGGGGGCGTCGCGCTGGTCGGGACGTTGTGCTGTTCGAGCAGCGTTCCGAGGTTGTCGTTCGCGAATACGGGCCGCTCCGTTTGAAACAGGGTTCCGCTCGCCGATCCGTACGTCACCGGTTTCTTGAAGTCACCCTGAATGGAGTTGGACTGGGCGGTGATGTCCTTCACGTTATCGGCGTTCAGCTGGGTGATGAAGGTCGTGTAGGGGACGGTCATGCGCGCTGGTCCGCTCGTGAACACAACGCTGATCAGGTAGTTGATGACCAGCAGGACGATGAGGTAGATCCAGAAGCCCCGGCTCCGCCAAAAGGGCGTGGGCCTCGGCCCGCCGGACGCCGGCGCCTTCGGTGATGCTGGAAACAACGATCGTCGGTTCTGGTTCGAAGCCACAGTTCCCCTCCGCTTTCGACTCTACACGCTTGGCAACGGCGCCGTCATGCGCCTATGATTGTTGATAGCGGAACTAGATCATATTTGGAGGCTTGATATGACACTAACGCATCTGCTCGTCCTGCTCCTGGTGGGGGCCATCGCCGGCTTGATCGGGGAGCGCCTGGTCGGTCGGGGCATGCCAGGCGGGCTGATCGGTGCCATCGTCGCCGGGCTGGTGGGCGCGTGGTTGATGGTCGATGTGCTGCACGTCGTCATCGCCCCGGAGTTGTCGCTTGCTGGGATTGCCGTGCTCTCCGCGATCCTGGGCGCGGCGATCGTCGTCCTCCTCTTCAGCCTGGTTTCGGGCGGACGTTTCGCGCGGGGCTGGCGCCGGTATTGATGCGCTCGCCTTTCCACACCGGGGCTCGCTGATCCGGTGACGTCGGTGGGGGTCCGGGCGGCGCAGACGTTCGGACCCTCAACAACCTGACGCTTCCTCTCGTTAGAGAGTGTTAGAAGTTTTCGTGGAAACCGGCTTCCTGCTTGCGGATTCCATGCCCGACCCCCCAGAATGATGGTCCCAGTAGCACAACACCATCAGGAGGGGAACACAAATTGCGTGGACTTAGATCGATACCTCTTATCGCGTGCCTCGGCGCAATCGCGATCGTCGCTGCCGCCTGCGGGAACTCGACAGCGGGCACCTCAGCGAGCGCGACCGTTCCACCAAACCTTAGTGTCACGTCTTTCGACCAGAGTTTCTCGGTCATGGCGTCGCTCAAGGGTCTGCACGACGCGGGGAGTGGGCTGGTTGGGGTCATCCTTCCCGACACCACGTCTTCGACGCGCTACGTCAACTTCGATGCGCCGTATCTGAAGAAAGCCTTCGACGCGGCCGGCTATAAGTCAAGCGAGTACAAAATCGAGAACGCTGGCGGCGACCCGGCGCAGGAGCTCAACCTCGCCACCGCCGACATCACGGCCGGCGCGAAAGTGCTGGTCTTCGATCCGATCAACAGCAACGTCGGTGGGCAGATCCAGACACTGGCCCAGAGCAAGGGCGTCAAGACCATCAGCTATGACCGCGCCACGTTCACGGGCACCAATGTCTATTACGTGAGCTTCGACAACGTCCAGGTTGGCAAGCTGATCGGCGACGGCTTCCAGCAATGCGTCAAGGACTGGGGCGTCACGAACGCCAAGGTCTTCGAGTTGGACGGCGGTCAGGACACGGACCCGAACGCGGTCTCCTTCGCCCAGGGTTATAACCAGTCGATCTGGGGCGACAAGACAACCCCGCTGGCCGCGGGGAAGACGAACAGCGCGGGCATGACGCTGGTCGCCGAGAAGATTGCCCCCGGGTGGGACAATGCCGCGGGACAGACGGTCTTCCAGCAGCAGTACACCGCCAACCCGAGCATCAACGCCACGGTCGAGGCGAATGACGGCCTCGGTAACGCGGCCATCACCGTCCTGAAGAACAAGGGCGTCGGACCCAAGAAGGTCCCGACCACCGGACAGGATGCGACCGAGCAAGGCATGGCCAATATCCTCAAGGGCTATCAGTGCGGATCGGTCTACAAGGCGGTCTATCTCGAGGCCCAGGACGCGGTCGCGCTCGCGACCATCCTCCGCGCAGGTCAGACGCCTCCACCCGCATTGCTGAACGGCACGACCTCGCCGCCTGCCAACGCCTCGGGCAGCACGCAACCGGCATCCCTGCTGGTGCCGATCTGGGTCACCAGCGCGAACATGAATTCGACCGTGATCAAGGACAACTTCGTCGACAAGACGCAGCTGTGCACCGACGCGGGAGCGGCCGCCTGCAGCGCAGCGGGCATTA
>Ga0307479_10001711_pt1 | contig 20005 bp, 18 predicted proteins | sample atmos_gasesECM4C_FD_203743 | JGI IMG/M metagenome (GOLD analysis project Ga0307479, IMG submission 203743) | Hardwood forest soil microbial communities from Morgan-Monroe State Forest, Indiana, United States - atmos_gasesECM4C_515 | ecosystem: Environmental > Terrestrial > Soil > Temperate...
ACCCTGCGCTGTTTCCCGAAGAGGTGCGCAACTACGTGCGCCGCATCCGCAAGATCCTGGCGGATCTCGAAATTCCGTGCGAGCTCGTGAACCGACCTTCACGAGGCTACTCGCTGGTCTTCCGACCGGAACGTGACGGCGCGGGCGCAGCGGCAGCGCCCCAGAATCCATAGGAAGAAAGTTACTGACCTTCTTATGGCGTCAGGCGTCAGCTACAGGGCGTGAAGCTTTCGGACGAAGAACGCCTTCGACCCGACATGGTGGCCGCCGCGCGCGGAGGTGATTCAGGTCTGGCGATGGACGGCGAGGTCGATCTCGAGGGCGCGTCGATGGAGCAAGCGCTCTACTGGGCGCAGATCTACCGGGAGATCCTGGCGATGGAAGAGAAGGTCATGGAGCGCATCCGGGAGCTAATGGCCGAGCAATCGCCGGCAGTCAGGCGCGAGGTCGAGCTCACGAACGTGCCTGTCGTGGCCGCCCAGGCCGAGAGGTTTCGCCAACGATTGGGATTCTGGGACGCGAGGGTGAAAGAGCTCGAGTAGTGGAGCGCCCGGCCCGCGATCGGGCCAGGCGCGAAAGACGGTGGTTAGACGGTCGCCGGTGTCGGGATGAGCCCGAGCTGCCGCATCTGGTCAAGCTGGTCGTAGTAGATGCGAGCCTCAGCGATCTTTCCATTCTCGACGCGGAGCAGCTGAACTCCGTAGCCGGTCACTTTCTTGTAGGTCGGTGCGATGGCGCCGGTCGGGCTGTCGAGGGGGGCGGTGTGCGTGCCCTCCATCAGGACCTCCTGGACGACCCATGGCCCGCTGATGATCTCGCTTCGGACTTTCATCTTGCCGTCAGGGAACGCCTTCAACCAGGTCGTGGCGTAGACGGTTGCGTCCTTGGCGTTGGTGGCCTTGAAGCCGCCCGGTGCGTTGAACTTGATGTCGTCGGCATGGAGGGCGCCGAGCGCACGCTCATCGTGGGCGTTGAAGGCCGCTACGAATCGGTCGGTTGTGTCTTTGACTTCTGGCATTGGGTCTCCTCCTTAGGAGCGTCCGCGAAGCGGAAGGGCTAAGAGGGCTACTGCCACCGCTGGGCGGCAACCGCGAGGAGCTGCACCGGCCTCGCCTCAGTCCAGGAACATTCGACAGTGTAACAGAAATAGTTGCGCGCGCGTGCTAATATTCGCGATCGCGGCCCGCCTGCTGTCCATCGCACAAGCTGCGGCCGAGCTCAATGTGTTCAGGAATGGTCTTCGCGCACCAGCTGCCGAGCGATCACAGTTCGAAGGATGTCGTTGGTGCCCTCGCCGATAGCCATCAAAGGCGCATCGCGGTAGAACCGCTCGATCTCATACTCGGTCGAGTAGCCATAGCCGCCGTGAATACGCATCGCTTCCAGGGATGCTTTGATGCAGACCTCTGACGCGTAGAGCTTCGCCATCCCCGTCTCCAGGTCGGCCCGACGTCCGGAGTCAAGAGCGGACGCCGCCCACCAAGTCAGGAGCCGCGCGGCCTGCACCTCCGTGGCCATGTCCGCGAGCTTCAGCTGGATTGCCTGAAACTCTGCGATCGGCCTGCCGAACGCATGACGCTCTCGCGCGTACGCCAACGACCTGTCCAGGCATGCCTGGGCGACGCCGACAGCGCGCCCTGCGATATTGACGCGCCCGAACTCGAGCGCGGCCAGGGCCTGCTGGAGCCCATGCCCTTCCTCACCCCCCAACACATTCTCCAGCGGCACGCGGCAATCGCTCATGAACACTTCCGAAGATTCCGGTCCTCGGTAGCCGAGCTTGTCGAGGTCATTTCCTACAGTGAAGCCGGGCGTTCCCTGCTCGATCATCAGCACCGTCATGCCACGATGCCGGGGCTGTGCCTCGAGATCGGTCTTGACGAGCACGGGGAGCGGGTCGGCGTGCCGGGCATTCGTAATCCAGGTCTTGGCCCCGTTGACCACATAGGCATCGCCATCTCGGCGCGCTGACGTCGTGATGCCCTGCAGGTCGCTTCCGGCCTGCGGCTCAGTCAGAGCGATACCTGATCGCCGCTTGCCAGTCGCGAGGTCCGGCAGCCATCGAGCGCGTTGCTCGGGCGTCCCGTACCGCGCCAGCATCAGCGTGGCTAGTGAGTGGGAGCCAAGGATTCCGGCCACCCCCATCCACGCCTTCGAAATCTCCTCGAAAACCAAGGCGTATGAGACGGCATCGATGGCGATTCCCCCGAACTCCTCAGGGACGAGCATGCCGAACAGGCCCATCTCCTTCATCTCATCCACGATCTCTTCCGGGTATCGGCCGGCGAGCTCCCACTCGCGGGCCACCGGCCTGATGCTGCGGCGGGCGAAATCTCGCATGAGGTCGCGGAATCCGCTTTGCTGATCGGAAAGCTTGAACTCCATCAGGCTGTCGTTCCTACCGCCGAGCCTGGATCGCCTGGACTCTTTTGTCGCACTGGAACGAGATGACAGTCTGCTCTAGTCGCGCGGCGATCGTCCTCGACTCAGACTCAAGATGGCTACCTGCTCGGCTCGTACCGCATCGCCACTGCCCCCGAGCCGAACTCAAGGCGGCTCACGAGCTTCAGGTCGAGATGCTTCGACAGCCCCGCGAACAATGTCGGCCCGTGGCCCGCGAGCCTCGGATGCACCACGAACTCGTACTCATCGATCAATCCCAGCTCGGTCAACGCCAGTGCGAGCTTCACACCTCCCACGAACAGACCCTTGCCCGACTCGCGCTTGAGTTGCTGAACGGCCTCGCCGAGATCCCCGCGCACGAGCTCCGCGTTCCAATCGACCTGCTGCAAGCTGCTCGACACGACGTACTTCTTTGCGGCGTTGATCGTCTGGGCGAAGGGTTGCATCCAATCAGGTCTCGCTCCCGTCGGCGCCGGCGGCCGCCACGCCGATTCCATCATCTCGTAAGTCACCCGGCCAAACAGAAGGGCATCTGCCTGGCTGAGGTTCTCCACCGCGTGACGATGCAAGTCTTCGTCCGCGGGGATTGCACGATGATCACAGCACCCGTCCAATGTGACGTTGATGGAGTACCGAAGAGGTCGCACTTCGCCAGAGTACGGCCGATGGATATTGCTGCCTACGGCGAAGTTGCCCGAGCGCTCCGGTTCATGCCCGTCGAGCGACTTCGGCTCGAGCCGAGATCCATAGCGTGTGCGACTGGTCGCGCTCACCATGCAGCTCGAGCATGCCGTGGACCAGCTCCTCCACCGTGCCACCTTTCTTCGCGACTGTGGTGAAGTCACGCAGGTACCGCTGGCTGGCCGCGAGGTTTTCTGGCAGGTCAGGCGCCCCCATGCTCTTGTGACCGGCGACGACGATCTTCGCTTTCAATGCGGCGACTGCGTCGATGCTCGCGATCCAGGCTTCCCGCTTCGCCTCATCGGCCTCGTACATCATCATGTGCACGTTGTTGTAGACCACATCACCGCAGACAACTGTGGCGGCAGACGGCACGTGGAAGATCGTCGAACCCTCGATGTCACCCTGGCCGACGTGGACCAAGTTGACGACCTGGCCGTCCACCAGGATCTCATCGTGGTTCAGCACCTCGGGCAGCACTGGCGGCTCGGGGAGTTCGCCCGGGAAGCGCGACGTCCAGTACTTGGTCTTCCTGTTGAAGTCGGCCTCCCAGGCGGCGCGACCTGCAACCTCCGGAGCCGCATACCCGCGGGCCTCGGGAAAGTGCTGGAGAAGGCGCGCGAGGCCGAGCCAGTGGTCCGAGTGGCCATGGGTGATGTAGACCCCCGTGATCTTCTTGCCGAAGGTCTTCGCCCACGCGGCGATCTGGTCCGCGTTCTCGAATGTCAGTAGAGCGTCGATGAGGATCCCTTCGGTCGGCCCGGAGATAAGCGTGCTGCTGGACGGGGCCCACGTCGCGACTTCACCCTCCCCGAGCTTGTCGGGAGACGTGTACGGTCGCATGGGGGCGACGTAGACGTGTATTGCAAGGGGACTGGTGCTCATTTCTCGGTTCTCCTCGGTGAGGTCGGCCGGACGAACGCTCTGCGCGCCGTCTCGACCTCCGCGGCGGCGGCACAGCCGCGCACGTGATCGTTGACCAGACCCACGGCCTGGATAAAGGAATAGACCGTAGTCGGGCCGACGAACCCCCAACCTCGTTTGCGAAGGTCGCCGCTCATCGCCTCTGACTCGCGAGACCTCACGATTTCCACCAGCTCAGAGCGCGAAAGCAGCCTGCGTCGCGGCTTCGGCTCGAATTGCCAGACATACGCCGCGAACGAGCCGAACTCCTGGACCAGGTCGCGCATGCGCCGGGCGTTGTTGACAATCGCCTCGATCTTGGAGCGGTTGCGAATGATGCCCGCATCGTTCATCAGGCGTGCAATGTCGCGGGAGGAAAAACGGGCAACCGCATTCGGCTCGAAAGCGCGAAACGCGGCGCGGAAGTTCTCGCGCTTGCGCAGGATCGTCAGCCAGGACAGGCCGGCCTGGAAACCGTCGAGCGAGAGCTTCTCGAACAGCAGCCGGTCGTCGGCGACGGGCCGCCCCCACTCCAGATCGTGGTAGCGCCGGTAAATATCATCCGAATCCGACCACCAGCATCGGGCCACTCCGTCCGGTCCAACGCTGGTGCTGGATAAAGCAGAGTTCACCTTCAGCTAGGAGCGGTTCATCCTCCGGAGGCCTTTGCGCGCTGGAGCTCGGCGATCTGCGCTCGCGCCGCGTCGATGAGCTCCGCGTTGGTGTTGGCGTGGCCGGCAAGCCCCCATCCACCCTCAATCGCTTCCGTGAGGAGCACCCAGGTCCGCTGCGCCAGCGAGGGATCGCCGGCGGCAGTGGCGACCAGCTCGGTGAACTGCTGGACGACCGCCAGCTGCTTGTCGCGGTTCAGCGCGCCTGCGTTGGTGAGCACCTGCACCCTGACGTAATTGCCGTCGCCCTCGACGTTCGAGAGAGCGCCATCCGGTAGACCGTGGATGAACGCCGCGGTGTTCTTGCGAAACATCGGTATGTCCGGAACCTGTTCGATCTTCATCAAGGTGGCGGCCAGGTCGCGGGCCAGTGCTTTTGGCTTCGCAAACGTTCCGCCCGTAGCGTAAACGTCGATCATCGGCATGGGTTCTTCTCCTGTTACTTGACGGCCGCGGTCACGTTCGCGGCTGCCTCGATCAGCCGCACCACCTCGGCCGCGTGGGACACCATCGCCAGGTGGCTGGAGGGCACCTCGATAATCGTCGCCCCCATGCGCTTGGCGAACATTCGCTCAGCATCGGGCGGGATCGCCTCGTCGTTGGTCGCGACGAGATACCAGGACGGATGCGACTTCCAGGCGGGCACCCCCATCACGTCCTCAAAGGTGCTCATCGACAGCCCTTGCTGAACCGCATACATCACATTCGCGCGGCTTTTCTCAACATCGGAGGCGAAGTGATTGACGAAGTCCTCCTCGGGAAGCCAGGCGAAAGCCTGCTCGTCGACGATCAGATGGGCCAGCGCCGGCGTCGGAGGGCCACCGCTGAGCAGTCCGCCAAGCGATTCGCCCTTGTCGAGACCGAAGGCGGCGACGTAGACGAGCGCGACCACGTTCGGCGCATCCGTGCCCAGCGCGGTCATGACCTGGCCGCCGTAGGAGTGGCCGGCCACGATGGTCGGACCCGTCTGGCGCTTCAGGACCTGGCGCAGGCGGGCAACGTCGGCAGCAAGCGAAGTCTCGGGGAACTGCGGCGCAGTGACGGTAAAGCCAGATGCCTGCAGCAGTCGGATCACATCGCTCCAGCTCGATCCGTCCGCCCATGCGCCGTGGACCAGTACGACTCTCGGTTTGTCACTCATGATCAAGATCGTGTGCGCGGAGCCGGGTGGTTCGCATGAGTCAACCGACTCGTTTCTTAATCGCCCACCCGGTCCGCAAACGCATCGCGCAGCTGGGCGCGCGCGGTGATCTCCAGCTTCGGGAATATCCGATAGAGGTGGCCGCCGATCGTTCGGGGTGACAGAAAGAGACGTTCCGCGATCTGACGGTTCGACAAACCTTCGGCGGCGAGCTGAGCGATCTGAAGCTCTTGAGCGGTGAGGCGATCGCGGAGGTCGGGCGTACGTCGCCCAACCTTCTCTCCGGTAGCGCGCAGCTCCCGTCGCGCTCGACTGCTCCAGGCTGCTGCGCCCAGCGCGTCGAAGAGAGCCACGCTCTCCCTCAGCGGCGCCCGTGATTCGGCGCTGCGCCGCCGTCGTCGCAACCAACGCCCGAGCGAAAACAATGTCCTGGCTCGAAGAAACGGATAGCCGGCCAGGTCCTGAGCGAGCGCCGCCGTGAACAAGGGCTCGGCCTGATCTTCCGTGGCCAGGAGTGGCCTGGCGCATGCCAGGTTGAGGCGGAGAATCGGTGGCCCTGAGTGCGTGGAGACGGCCTCGAGCTCCGCGATCACGTCGGTGAGCCGGCTCGTCTGTCCGCTGCCGGCGGCCGCTTCGACGATGTCCAACAAGGCCGACCAGCGCATGAAGCGGTGGAACGCCGAGTCGGTCGCGTCGAAGACAGGCCACAGGTGTTGGAACGCGTCCTCGTGCCGCCCATCGCCGATGGCCGCAGCGCCGCGGGCAAGGTGCGCGGTCGCGAGCAGTGGTCCAGCCTTCATGGCAAGCAGCGCCCTCTCCGGATCAGCAAGAGCTGACTCGATGCCTGCATCGCTTCCGCGCAACGCCATCGCGAGAGCGCCCAGCAGCTCTCCGGTCAGCCCGTACTGAGGCTGTCCCGTGTCCCGCGCGAGGCCGGCCGCCTCGTGGGCTGCCGCGGTGGCCGCCGGCCACTCGCCGTCGTGGATCGCCGCCCACGCGTAGTGCACGAGAGCTTGAGTCAGAGGGACCAGCCGCACCTGCTCACGAAGGCCGTCGATCGCCGAGGCCAGAAACCGGGCTCCGCTCACGAAATCGCCGGACTTCTCGGCGGCGATTCCCACATACATGGCCGCGACCGGGTCGGTCATCTCATGCAGCCGCATCCGCGAGACTCGCTCCAGGATGGTCGGCCCGGTCTCTTCGGGATGGGCAAGACCGATGACCGCCAGCACGCGCGGGTCATCGTGCGCCATCCCCATAGCCAGGGCGGCTTCGACGAGATACTCCCGGGTCCTGGTCTTCGTGCGCGTCCACCAGCACCGATGTGCAATCGGCACCAGCGAGCGCAACGCCATGTCAGCATCACCGCCGTCGCGCAGCTTTTCGGCAATCGTGACGAAGGTCCTGGCAGCGCCCGACTCAAACCAGACGTTCCCACTGATGATCTGGCCGAACCAGGCGAGGCGGGCCTGATCGCGAGCGCTGAGATCGAATGCCTTCGCCTCATCCACCAGCCGGCGGGCGCTGTCGACCAGGCCGAGCTCATAAGCGATCTCCGCGGCGGCCACAAGTCGGGCTCCCTTGCTTCGCGGGTCAGGCGTCAGTGCCGCCGCGCGCTCGAGGGCCGCGCCCGCAACTGTGACCGCGCCGCGAGCGGCGGCCTCGCGGCCGTGCTGCTCGAGCGCGAGTGCGATGCTCTCGTCGGGCGCCGTGGCTGCCATGGCGCGGTGCCAGAGCCGGCGTTCCGGATCGCCGACGACCTCGGCAAGAGCTCTGTACATCTCGAGAACTTGCTGCGCGGAGGCCGCCTGACGGATGGCCGAGCGGATCAGAGGGTGGCGGAAGCGGACGGCGTCGTCGGCGATCTCGACCAGGTCCGCATCAACAGCGGGCTGAACGGACCCAGGGCTCTGACCGCTGGATCGCGCGATCTCGTCCACCGACGCTCGGCTGTCGAGCGCCGCCGCGAGGAGGGCGGCCCGTGTGCTCGGGCCAAGGTCGCGCAGCCTGCTTGCGAATGCACGCTCGAGCCGAGCCGTCAAGGTGGCGGGCCCAGGCGAAAGCTCCTCGCCCGATCGCCCCATGCTGCGCGCCAGCTCGGCGAGCGCCAGCGGATTGCCGGAGGACTCGGCAAGAACCCTCGCGCGCGTGACCGGATGCAGCTCCGGCGCCGTGCGATCGAGCAACCGAGCGGCCGCCGATACGCTCAGGCGCTCGAGATCGAGCGTTGGGAGGCGAGCATCGTCGAGCGCCGTCGTCTGCCCGCTCCTGATCGCTGCCACGAGTGCAACGTGCTCCGCTTCCAGCCGGCGGCCTATGAAAGCAATGACACCGAGAGTGGAGCGGTCCAGCCACTGCGCGTCGTCGACGATCAGAACCAGCGGTAAGGAGTCAGCCACTTCGCAGATGAGCTGGAAGGCAGCGACCGCGACGCGGAACGAGTCCGGCTTGAGGTCGACGCCCAGGCCGAGCGCCGCCTCGAGGGTTTGTCGCTGTGACCCGGGCAGCTGCGCCAGTGCGCCGATCACCGGGCGTAGGAGTTGGTGCAGGCCCGCAAAAGCGAGCTCGGCTTCAGACTCGACTCCAACGGTTGCCAGCGGTCGCAGACCCTGCGCTTCCGCTCGCCTGCGCACCCGTTGCAGCAGCGCCGACTTTCCGATGCCGGCCTCGCCCCGCACCACGACCGCGCCCCCGCCGTCGCGCAGACGATCCACCAGCGCGTCCAGAACTGCGGACTCCTGCTCGCGCTCGATCAGCTGGGGGCCGGCGTCGACCAGGGGCGCCCCGCTCATCGGGCGAGTATGAGCGCTACAGGTTGGTCAATCTGAAATTTCTCATCCCGCCTCCTGACCCGGCCGCAAGTGGCTCGATCGTTCGCGGAATTACTGCGTGAAGTGGATTTGTTTGGCCCCCTAGGCCATCTCGCGCCGGCGAATATCCTGCCGGTCAGCCTCGGCCGGTCGACGGCCGATCGACTGCGTGAATATCGACCGGTAGTGGAGCATCGCCTGCCGCAGTGCTTCAGTCCCGTTGGAACTTTCACTTGCAGTCCAGCGGCGAGCCTCCCGGATCGGCTTGGGGAACTGGTCATGCTGAACTGGACGTCCCCGCTCCCGGAGCAGCGAGAGGACAAGCGCATCGGCTTGCTGAACCGCTTCTCGGGGCGCGTCTACGAATCCAGCGGTAATGCGGTGCCAGGAGTTCACGAACTGGTTGCGGGCCTCTGGTGAAAGTGGAGCGGGTCGAGGCAATCTGGCCTGCCAGGCCCGCGCTATTGCCACGATCACTGCCAGAAACCACAGGGCGATCAGGAGATCGACCAGCACGGCGACTATGTCCATGGCTGCACCTCCAAAGAGCTATAAAACGCGCAGGGCATCGATAGACCCGCCCCCGGCCTGGCCACGCTTCAGGCGCCAGCCCTGTCGAGCCGCTGCAGAAGCCGGTGAGCGGCCAGCTCGATGTCCTTGTGACGCCACTCGGCGGCCCGGTAGTTGCAGGCGATCAAGCCCGTTCGGTGGACGCGACGGAAGTCCCCATAGACGAACGCGTAGCGGCTCTTGGTCTCGTCGCTCGCACCTTCCGTAAGGCCGAGGTGCCACTCCGCATTGTCATCCCATGAGTGCCCTTCGAGGAATGTGTTCTCGTCTTCCGCTCGCGGCTGGGCCTCCGCCCAGTCACTTTCAAGAACGTACTGGCCGGCGTCGATGAGACGCCGAGCGCGCGCCACCGCCCGCTTGTTGACCGTGTATGAGGCCATGGGACCAGTATGCAAAAGGCCCTGGGAAGGGCGCAACGGCGACGTGCCCGCCGTGTCCGCACACCAAGCGCGCTGATCTACTTGTTCTTGGAACGGGCTTCAGGTTGTGACGTTTGGCGACTCTCGACAATCTGTGTGAGAGGCGCCGATGCTCCAACGACTCGGTCCGTCCATCCTTTACATCTCTGTACACAGTCCGAGTAGCCGCCCATCGCCCCGCGTTCTAGCCGGCGAAAGGAGGACTGATATATATGGTTCTCGACTTCGACACGGTTCTCTTGTGGATCGTGATCGGCCTTGTGGCCGGATTCCTCGCCAGTCACGTTGCGCTCGGACACGGCCTTGGACTTGTGGGTGACCTGATCGCCGGCATCGTGGGTGCTGTGGTTGGCGGCTTTCTGGCCGGCGTATTTCACTGGAGCATCACGATCGTCGGGCATCCGATTCTCAGCGCGATGCTGATCGCCTTCATCGGGGCTGTGGTCGTTTTGCTGGCCCTGCGGCTTTTCCGCGGCAGTGGCCTGGCGAGAGGGCGCGCCTACTAGAGCTAAGCGGGAGCTCAATACATCGGCGACAAAAACGGGCGCCTGCATCAGGCGCCCTCGCCCTTCAGAACGCAAATGACCCCAGCGAACCCTTCCGGCTTGCGCCTTTCAAATTCACCGGGGCCACGACAATCATTGCACTCAGCGCTCGACTGTCAACACGGGATCTGTCGCCAAGCAATGATTTACGGCCGGCTGCTCGAACACGACCGCCGACAGCGCCAACGCTAAGGGCAGCATCGGCCTCGCGAACACGAAGACCAGCACTCATTCACAGGCGGTAGTGCACGGCCCGCCGCTCGATGAAGACGTATCCCTGCTCCGTTTGCTCCCCTACTGCCTCGCACCGTTGTGCGAAGCTTTCCGACGCAGATCGCATCCACCTACCGACTTCAACTGTCGAAACAGTTCACGTTTGACGACGCGGCTGCTTGTGCCGGCTATCTCGCCTCCCTCGGAGTTGAGAGCGTTTACTGCTCACCAATCCTTCAAGCCACGCGTGGCAGCAGTCACGGGTACGACGTTGTCGACCCGACGCGTGTCAACGAGGAGCTCGGGGGCGAGGTAGCGTTCCGGCGCCTGGTCGCTGCTCTTCGCGAGCACGGGCTGCAGCTGGTGGTGGACATCGTGCCCAACCACATGGCGACTGCCGGACGCGAGAACCCGTGGTGGTGGGACCTGCTCCAGAACGGTCCGTCGAGCCGGTATGCGAACTACTTCGATGTCGACTGGGCATCTCCGATCTCGGCCATGAAGGGCAAGGTGCTGCTTGGCGTGCTGCGAGATCGTTACGGCCGAGAGCTCGAAAATGGCGCTTTGACACTTGAAAGGCTCGGCTCCGAGACAGTGGTCCGCTATCACGATCTCGTGTTTCCGGTCTCGCCTGAGAGCGTCGACGGTCTGAAGCTGGACTCAGTGAACAGAGACTTCGACGCGCTCGACGCGGTCCTCGAGCGCCAGCACTACCGCCTTGCCTACTGGCGCAGCGCGCAAGAGCAGCTCAACTACCGGCGCTTCTTCACCATCGACAGCCTCATCGGCCTGCGCGTCGAGGACCAACAAGTTTTCGACGACAGCCACGGCGTGATCCTCCGACTGGTCGCAGACGGCAGCGTGACGGGCCTCCGCATCGATCACATCGACGGCTTGAGAGACCCGGTGACCTACCTGGCGCGGTTGCGGGCGGCAGCTCCCGACACGTACATCGTGGTCGAAGACATCCTGGCCGCTGGTGAAGAGGTGCCGGACGCCTTTCCGGTGCAGGGCACGACCGGCTATGACTTCATCGCGTATGTCGACGGCCTGTTCGTCGATTCTGGCAACGAAGGATCTTTGACCGCCCTCTATCACGCATTTACCGGCGAGTCGCACCTTTTCACCGAGGTGGTGCGCACGTGTAAGCACGAGATCATAAGCACCGAGCTCGCGCCCGACTTTGAACGCCTGACCAACCTGCTGGTCGACATCTGCGATGGCAACCGGCGCCACCGCGATCGCACGCGCCGCGAGCTGCGGGAGGCCGTCCGCGAGATCGCCGCTTGCCTGGGCGTGTACAGAACCTACGTCCGTCGCGGTTCGCCCCCATCTGAACAAGACCGGCGCCAGGTTTCGATCGCCGTTGAGGAAGCTACGCGCCGCCGGTCGGACATCGACCCTGAGCTCCTTTCGTTTATTGGTGAGCTGTTGCTCATGCAGCATCAAGGTGCCGACGAGGCCGAGTTCTCCGCGAGGTTCCAGCAGGTCACGCCCGCGGTGATGGCCAAAGGAGTCGAGGACACGGCGTTCTATCGCTACAACCGCCTCGTCTCACTCAACGAGGTCGGCGGTGACCCCGGCTCGTTCGGCCGGTCGGTCGAGGCATTCCACGCGCACAACCTCAAAACCGCCGAGAGGTGGCCGGCAACGATGCTCACCCTCTCCACCCACGACACCAAGCGCAGCGGCGACGTGCGGGCGAGGACAAACCTCCTGTCCGAGATTCCGGTGGAGTGGGACTCCGCGGTCCGGCGGTGGGCCGAGCACAACGAGCGCCATCGGGCGCAGGGATTCCCTGACCGAAACCTCGAATACCTGATGTACCAGACGATGGTCGGAGCCTGGCCGGTCGACGAGCAGCGGCTGGTGGCGTTCCTGCAGAAAGCCGCCCGCGAAGCCAAGGTCCACACCTCATGGATCGACCCGGTTCAGGCATTCGAGGACGCGCTGACTCAATTCGCCGGCAGCGTGATGGCGGACGCTGAGTTCAAGAGCGATGTCGAGTCGTTCATCGGGCGTCACCAGCTGGTTGCCCTCGGACGGCTTGCATCGCTCGCCCAGACCACCCTCCTGATGACCTCGCCAGGAGTGCCCGACCTTTACCAGGGCACGGAAGTGTGGAACCTGAGCCTCGTCGACCCGGACAACCGGCGTCCGGTGGACTTTGAGCATCTCGCCAGCCTGCTGGCAGAGATTCGCGGCGCCGCATTGAGCGACGTCCTTGCGCGGGCGGACGAGGGCGCTCCGAAGCTGTGGCTCATCCACCGCCTCCTGGAGCAGCGCAGGACCGACCCCGACCTTTTCGGGAGCTCGAGCTACACACCGCTCATCGCGTCCGGGGCCAAGGCGGGCCATGCCCTCGGCTTCGTCCGGGATCGCCTGCTGGTCGTGGTACCCCGGCTCGTGGTTGGGCTGGGCGGCGACTGGGGCGACACCGCGATCGACATTCCTGACGGCAAATGGGAAAGTCTGCTCACAGGCGAAGAACAGCAGGGCGGACCTGGCGTCCCGGTCGCCGAGCTGACGCGCCGGTCTCCGGTGGCCATCCTGGCGCGGCGCGCCGCTTCGCACTAGGCTCGATGCATCGCTTCAGGGTCTGGGCGCCCGGCAAGCAACGCGTCGACCTCGTGTCGGGCGGGAATCGCATTCCGATGACACAGCTCGAAGGGGGCTGGTGGGAAGGCGCCGACGCGACGGCAGGGCCAGGGACGCGGTATGGCTTTGCCGTTGAGGGCGGTGAGACGCGCCCCGACCCGCGCTCCGCTTCGCAACCCAACGGTGTGCTCGGCCTGTCCGAGGTCGTCGATCATGAGCTGCACTCCTGGACCGATGCGAGATGGGGTGGCCTGTCTCCCTCTCGCCTCGTCCTTTATGAGCTGCACGTCGGGACCTTCTCCTCTGCGGGCACCTTCGACGGCGTGATCGAGCATCTCCCCCACCTCGTCGCGCTCGGCGTCGACGCCATCGAGCTCATGCCGGTCGCGGAGTTCTCGGGCAATCGTGGCTGGGGATATGACGGTGTGGATTTCTTCGCTCCGCATCACGCCTATGGGGGACCAGCCGGTCTCAAGAGGCTCGTCGACGAATGCCATGCCGCCGGTCTCGGCGTCGTCCTCGACGTCGTCTACAACCATTCGGGCCCGGTGGGCAACTTCCTTGGCGACTTCGGCCCTTACTTCCTCGATCGACATCGCACCGCCTGGGGGACGCCTTTCAATTTCGACGAAGACGGCAGCGGCGAGGTCCGTCGCTTCGTCGTGGACAACGCGTTGATGTGGATTCGCGATTACCACATCGACGGCCTGCGTCTGGACGCGGTGCAGACGATCGTCGACGATTCGCCGCTGAACATCCTCGAGCAGCTGGCAACCGAAGTGCATGCTGCTTCGGCGGCGCTGCGTAGGTCGGCGCTGCTGGTCGCCGAGACTGACGCCAACGACCCTCGCCTGGTGCGCGCCCGCGATGCGGGCGGGTACGGACTCGACGCGGCGTGGGCGGACGACTGGCATCACGCACTTCATGTCGTGTTGACCGGCGAGCGTACGGGCTATTACGAAGACTTCACGTCTCCCGGGATGCTCGCGAAGGCGCTCCGCCAGGGATGGGTCTACGACGGCGATTGGTCACACCACCGGCAGAGGCTGCGCGGTGCCAGATCGGCCGGTGTTCCTCCCAACGCTTTCGTGGTCGCGACTCAAAACCACGATCAGGTGGGAAACCGGGCCGCGGGTGATCGGCTCGCGGCGCTGGTGGACGAAGGCAGGCTGAGAGCAGCGGCCGCGCTGCTCCTGACCACGCCCTTCACGCCGCTCTTGTTCCAGGGAGAGGAATGGGCGGCGAGCACGCCCTTCCTTTACTTCACCGCCCACGCCGACCCCGCGTTGGGCAAGGCCGTGTCGGAAGGACGTCGGCGCGAGTTCGCCGCTTTCGGCTGGAACCCAGACGAGGTGCCGGACCCGCAAGACCCGGGCACCTTCGAGAGGTCGAAGCTGAAATGGGACGAGCTGGACGAGCCTTACCATCGACGGATGCTGAGCTGGTACCGCGACCTGATCGCGATGCGTCGCCGCCTGCCCGCGGTTGCGCGGGAAGTCGAGGCTCACGTAGACGGGGACCGAATCGTCTTCGAGCGAGACGGCGTCGTCGTCCGCGTGAACCTCTGCGTTCCCGACTGCACCGAGGTCGAGGTCGTCGAGCGTGCATGACCTCGAGGTCTGGCCCGGCCGCCCCTATCCCCTAGGCGCCAGCTTCGACGGCACCGGGACGAACTTTGCTCTCTACAGCGAGGTCGCCGAGGCGGTCGACCTCTGTCTCCTGGACGACGAGGGGCACGAACGTAGAGTGCCCCTTGAGGAGGTCGACGCGTTCTCGTGGCACGCCTACCTGCCCAACATCGAGCCCGGCCAGCGCTATGGGTACCGCGTCAGAGGTCCTTATGCGCCCGAGCGAGGCGCGCGGTGCAACCACAGCAAGCTGCTGCTGGATCCATACGCCCGCGCGATAGAGGGTGAGGTCCGATGGAACCCGGCCTGCTACTCATACGAGCTAGGCAATGAAGGCTCGATGAACACCACCGACAGCGCTCCGTACGTATTCCGATCTGTGGTCCACAACCCATATTTCGAGTGGGGCAATGACCGTCCCCCGGAAACCCCGCTGCACGAAACGGTCATCTATGAAGCACACGTGAAGGGAATGACGCGCTGTCATCCAGATGTGGAGGAAGAGTTGCGCGGAACGTATGCCGGTTTTGCGCATCCGGCCGTGGTCGAGCACCTTCAGACGCTGGGCGTCACGGCTGTCGAGCTCATGCCGATCCACCAGTTTGTCCAGGACCACCGATTGCTCGATATGTCGCTCCGCAACTACTGGGGATACAACACGATCGGATTCTTTGCCCCGCATAACGGATACGCGAGCAGCGGCCAGAGCGGACAGCAGGTCAATGAGTTCAAAGCCATGGTCCGCACCCTGCATGAAGCAGGCATCGAAGTCATCCTCGACGTCGTCTACAACCACACTGCGGAGGGCAACCACCTCGGGCCGACTCTTTGCTTTCGCGGCATAGACAACGCCGCGTACTACCGGCTCGTCGCCGAGGACCCACAGTTCTATTACGACACCACAGGCACCGGCAACAGCCTCAGCGTGCAGCATCCACACACGCTGCAGCTGATCATGGATTCGCTGCGCTACTGGATCACCGAGATGCATGTCGACGGTTTCCGGTTCGACCTTGCGGCAACGCTGGCCCGGGAGTTTCATGAGGTCGACAGGCTTTCGACATTTTTCGATCTCATCCACCAGGACCCCGTCGTGAGCCGTGCCAAGCTCATCGCCGAGCCATGGGACATCGGCGAAGGCGGCTACCAGGTCGGAAACTTTCCAGCCCTATGGTCGGAGTGGAACGGCAGATTCAGAGACGCGGTGCGAGACTTCTGGCGGGGTGCCCCGTCGACCGTGGCTGAGCTGGCGTCGCGGCTCACCGGCAGCTCCGACCTCTACCAGAGCGACTCACGCCGGCCCGTGGCCAGCATCAACTTTGTCACTGCTCACGATGGCTTCACCCTCCGCGATCTTGTCTCCTACAACGAGAAGCACAACGAGGCGAATGGCGAGCACAACGCCGACGGTGAATCGCACAACCGCTCGTGGAACTGCGGCGCGGAGGGCGACACGGACGACCCTGCAGTCATCAGGTTGCGCGCGAAGCAGGAGCGCAATTGCCTGACCACACTTTTCCTCGCGCAGGGCGTGCCCATGCTCCTCATGGGTGACGAGCTCGGGAGGACGCAAAAGGGCAACAACAATGCGTACTGCCAGGACAACGAGCTGTCGTGGGTCAACTGGGATCAGGTCGACGGGGAGCTGCTGGAGGTGACGCGCTGGCTGATCGGGCTGCGACGGGAGCACCCTGTGTTTCGCCGGCGCCGCTGGTTCCAGGGGCGGCCGATACGCGGCACTGTGGATATTGGTTGGTTCAAACCGAGCGGAAAGGTGATGACCGACAAGGACTGGGAAGCCGGACATGAGCGCTCGCTGGGCGTCTTTTTGAACGGAAAAGGGATCCCGGGCCACGACGAACGCGGGCAGCCTCTGTCAGATGACTCGTTTCTTCTGGTGTTCAACGCCCATTCGCGGGAGGTCAAGTGGACGCTGCCGAAGCAGTACGGCGGTCCCTGGAGGCTTCTCTACGATACCGAGCGGCTGCAGCCCGAGGCAGAAACCCGAGCCGTCAACGATGTGGTGCGGACGGCCGCTCGATCCGTGCTGGTGCTGCAGCGGTTCTGACCCTCTCGATCCGGCAGCAGATGGTTTATCGCTAAGGGTCCCTGGCGCGCTCGTCACGCCATGAACGGCATCAGCTCCATCGGCATCGTCACAAAGGGCCGCATCATGTCGCGGTCTTCGTGCTCGAGGATGTGACAGTGGTACATGTACCGGCCGCTGTAGCTCGTGAAGCGGACGGCGATCTCGACCACCTCGTTCGGATTGACGCGCACCGTGTCCTTGAGTCCGCGTTCGTTGTCATCGATCTTGTGGTCGAGCTGGTCGGCCGGGTCGTGTTCAAGCGTGACCGCGGCTGTGATCCCCAGGTCTTCGATGCCCCCTTTGGCGATCTCGTAGCGGATTGGCCATCGCGAGAGGATCTGAAATGGGTCGAGGTGGACGTGGATCGGGTGGGTGTCGCCGGTCAGGTTTATGAGCTGCCAGACCTCGTACTCGCCGAGCGTAGGAAAGAACGTCGTCACGTCCTCGAAGTGCGCCGCAACCGCGCGATACCGTCTTGTCACGCCGTCGTGGGTGATGGTCAACAGGCCCGTGCCGTCCGAATCCTCCACCGGGGCGAGCTCGCGCATTGTGAGCATGTTCGGCTCGCCCTCGAGCTCGAGCTCGACGAGGGCAATGGAGCGGCGTTTCGCGACCGCCAGATTCTCGGCGGTGGGCGGGCTGAAATCGGTCGCGAGCGCGGCCGGGAAGACCCGGCGGTGGGCCGAGCCGGGAACAACTGTGAAGCGCATCACCTCCGGATGCGGGAGCAGCCCGCCGAGATCGGCCGCGGTCTCGGCTCGCGTCGCAGGGAAAGGTGAGCCGTCGAAGGGAGCCTTTGCCGTGTTGAACAGCGTCAGCGTGCTTCCCGGCGCAAGGTCTGAGAAATCCACCAAAAGATCGGCCCGCTCGGCCGAAGCGAGCACGAGGCCATCCGTGGGGATGCGGGTCGGTGCGCGGAGCAGCCCGTGGTCCGTTCCGATCTGCGTGATCCGATCGAGCTCGGGAGCACCGTTGCCGACCAGCACCAACCGGTAGGTGCGCGCGTTAGAGGCGTTGATCACGCGCAACCGATAGACGGCCGGCTGAACGTCAAGCGCCGGCCACACCTTGCCGTTGACGACCGTGAACGGTGCGAAAGCCTCCATCACCTCGGGGTCGGTCTTGTGAACGAGGCGGCCGGTCAGCCTGCCCCGTTCGTCGAGGTCGAAGTTGCGGTCCTGGATCAATAGCGGTACCTCGAACGGAGGTCCGTCGGGCAGACCCAGCTCGCGCTCGGGCTGGTCGCGCACGATCCACAGCCCGGCGAGCCCCGCGTAGACGTCGAACCTGGTGACGCCCATGACGTGGTCGTGGTACCAGAGCAACGCCGCACGCTGATCCATCGGGTATTGGAAGACGGCGGATTGACCGGGGGCCATGAGGTTCTCCGCCCAGCCGTCATAAACGGCCGGAGTCAATCCACCATGCAGGTGAACGACCGCGTGGCCGGTCAGTCCGGCCGGGCTCCGGTCCGCGGTTCCACCGCTGAGTCCGGGGACGCACTGGACCGGCACGCCCCGCGCATCCGCATGCGTTGGCGCCGTCGTCACCACGATCGGGATCGGGCCCTCGAGCTGATTTCGCCATTCCACGGTGACCGGGTGTCCGCGCTCGGCCTCGATCGTCGGGCCGGGGACCGTCCCCTCGTAACCCCAGATCTTCGATACCGGCAGGTCGCGGTGGAACCGGTGCGCCCCCATCCGTATACGCACAACGAGCTCGCCGCGGTGGTGCTTCGCGATCAGGCGCTGCGGCAACGGCAGCTCATCGACGAACGGCGCGAGCCCTGGAACCAGCGTTCGAGTCATGGATCTGATTGTGCCGCTCCACGGAGTCGTCGGCTAATCCATCGGTGCGATGCCGCAGACGATCGTCACTTCGTGATCGCCGACTCCAGCCGTGCACCGGTCAGCTGTTCACAAGCGGCCAGAAACGCGTCCTGGACGGTGACGTCCGATGCCGCGCGATGGGCGGGTCGAGCTTGCTTGCGGTAGAGATACTTCCCAGTAACTTTCGCGCCAGGCTCCTCACTGGCGGCCAGCCACACCTGGGTGGCGACGGCTTGCTCCAGGTCACCGGGCGCGGACGCGCCGCCCATCTTCGTGGGAGCCCATCCAGGATCGACCGCGTTCGACAGGACGTGCGGCCAGAGGCGGGCGACGGCGAAGGCCAGCACGACGTCGAACAGCTTTGAGTTGGCGTACGCCTGAGCTCCGTCCCAGCGCCGTTGGCGCCTCTGCAGGTCGCGCAGATCCGGGTCGCCACCCTGGTGCAGGCCCGACGTCAGATAGATCATTCGCCGAGGTCCTTGAATGAGCGCGGTCAACAGGTAGGGCGCGAGTGCGTTGACGGCGAAGACCTCGTCGAGCCCGTCCACCGTCTCCCGGCTTGCTGCACCCGGACGGTAGACGCCGGCGTTGTGGATGACCGCGTGGAACGGTCCGGCCGCGTTCGCTTGCGCCGCAAGTTCGCGCGTCTGTTCGATGCTGGCCAGGTCGCCCTCGAGCGCGGTTCGAGCGCCCGGCACGGCGCGCAGCGCCTGCTGGGCACGATCGAGGCTGCGCCCATGCAGGACGACGTCGTGGCCGAGCGCTACCAGGCGCCGGGCGGCCAGCTGGCCCAGTCCATCAGCCGATCCGGTGATGAAGATGCGGGCCACGCCAATGCCTCTCGTCGCCGCTAGCCGATCCGCTCGAGCACCATAACGGGAATCTTCCGCGAGGTCTGCCGCTCGTACTCCCCGAACCCTGGCGCGATGGCGACGCGGTCGGCGTACAGGCGCTCCCGTTCCTTGGCCTCCGCCTCGTGCGCCCGCACCTCGAACTTCTCGGTGCCGTTCTTCGCCCCCACCTCCACCCTCGCCACAGGATTCGCCTTGAGGTTGTGGTACCACCCGGGATGGTCGGGCGCTCCCCCCTTCGATGCGATGACGACATACCGATCCCCGTCGCGGTGGTACATCACCGGGGTAATGTGCTCTTCTCCGCTTCGAGCTCCAACCGTGGTGAGGAGCATGAGCTGGTCCCCGAACGGTCCGACTCCCTTCCCAGCCTTCGCGTGGAACTCCTGAATGGTCGCCGCGTTCCAGTCCGCCATCGCTACCTCCCCATCCTTCTACAGAGACGTGAACAGCGTGAAAAGACTGACTCCGCTGCCAATCAACTTCGCCCGGACGTCGTCGCTCGGCTGACCAAGGAGCTGGCTGGATACCAATCCCGGGATTGCCGTCCCTAAGGCCCCAATGTGCCCGGCGTGCTCGACCAACGCCTCTGAGTCCCGGTACCGCTCGAGGACGATGCCCTCCGTTTGGTCGTCGTTGAAGTAGATCTCGTAT
>Ga0307479_10001712_pt1 | contig 19996 bp, 14 predicted proteins | sample atmos_gasesECM4C_FD_203743 | JGI IMG/M metagenome (GOLD analysis project Ga0307479, IMG submission 203743) | Hardwood forest soil microbial communities from Morgan-Monroe State Forest, Indiana, United States - atmos_gasesECM4C_515 | ecosystem: Environmental > Terrestrial > Soil > Temperate...
GTTCCCTGCAGAAAGTCACGCCGCGGGATCGATCTGTCCTCGCCGAGATCCCGATCCCTCGGTTGGCGGGTGCGCTCTTTTGTCATACGCGCTAAGGTAGCGCGATTCGCCACTACTTTCGACTCGCTCTGCGATATGCGAGACTCGAAGCGAGCGGTCGCGGCGCCGGGGGTTTCGATGAAGAGAATAGTGTCAGGGGTGATGTTGCTCGCTCTTGTGGCGGGCGCCGCACCCCCGCCAGCCGCCGCCGGTCCACAGCCGCCCCCGCTGCCCGCCGAACACCTGACTGTAGCGAAGGTCGGGCCGAAATCCCCGCATTGGGTCTACGTCGTGGACTACGCGTTCAACAACGAAATTGACACGCGCGTCTACCTGTTCGACGGTGATACGTACCGTCGTATCGGACAGATCGACACTGGCTTCTCACCCGGCGTGAATGTTTCGCCGGATGGAAAAACAGTCGTCGTGGCAACGACTTATTTCGCCCGCGGGGGCCACGGCACGCGGACCGACGTGGTTGAGTTCAACGATACCGCGACATTAGCGAAGACGGGCGAGATCGTCATTCCGCCGAAGCACACCCAGACTCTAGCCAGTCTGTTCACAGCGGCATATAGCGCCGACGGACGGTTCCTCTATACCCCCTATCTGACGCCGGCAGCCTCCTTCGGCGTGTTGGACCCCGTCAGGAAGACGGTCCTGAGTGAAATCGACACTGCAGGGTGCACCCTGGTCTTTCCGTGGGGCGTGAATCGGGTGTCCTCCATCTGTGAGAGCGGGCGGTTGTTGACAGTGACCCTCGATGCGCAGGGACATGAAGCGACGCGCAACACTTCCGATCCTTTCTTCGACCCTGACAAGGACCCGGTGTTCGCCCAGGGAGTACCTTTGGCGGACGGTTACGCCTACATATCATTCCTGGGCGAGGTACACGAAGTGGATCTCACCCATCCCAAGCCCGTCATGCGCGCGCCGTGGCCGCTCGTCAGCGGGCAGGAGAAAGGCACCTGGCGGCCGGGCGGCGTGCAGATCGGCGCGGTGCACCAGTCCCTCGGCAAGATGTTCGTGCCGATGCATCGCGGCGGCGAGGGATCGCACAAGACCGGTGGCAGCGAAATCTGGGTGTTCGATATGAAATCGCACCGGCGCACGGCGCGTTGGCCCGTTGATACCAAAGCGGCGGGCGAAGTCGTCGCGGTCCAGGTGTCGCAGGACGCGGCTCCCCTGCTTTTCGCCGCGACAGAGAAAGCCGACCTGCTCATTCTTGACGCGCAGACCGGGCGCGTGAAGCACGATGAGAAGAAACTCGGCCAAACTCCCCAGCTGCTCTTGAATCCGTGAGGCCGATGCGATGCAGTCCTTTGATCGAATGTTCGAAAAATCGGCCCGGTCGCTCGCCAAGCGCACGTCCCGGCGCAGCCTGCTGGCATCGCTCGGCCAACTGTTGACCGGAGCGGCGCTGCTTCCGCTCCTGCCGATCGACCGCACTGCGCGCGCGCAATCGCCGGCCGCGGGCGCGAAACCCACTGCCGACGAGCAGAACTGCGCTTATTGGAAGTTTTGTGCGATCGACGGTTTCCTGTGCGCCTGCTGCGGTGGCACCTCGACCTCCTGTCCGCCGGGTACACAGACCTCGCCCATCACCTGGATCGGTACCTGTCACAATCCCGGCGACGGCCGCGACTACATCGTCTCGTACAACGACTGCTGCGGAAAAGTGAGCTGCGGCGATTGCTTCTGCAACCGCAACGAAGGCGAGAAGCCGATGTACCGGCTGTCACGCAACAACGACGTCAACTGGTGCATGGCGAATACCGAGTCGAACTATCACTGCTCGGTTTCGGTGATCCTGGGCGTTGCGGGAGAATGAGCGCGGTCGCTGCCATATCGTGTGCCGTAGCCGCACTCGTTTGCCAACTCGCGCAGGCGAGTCCCGCCCAGGACTACATGCTGCACTGCATGGGTTGTCACGGAACCCAGGCACAAGGGGTGCCCGGTAAGGTTCCTCCGTTGGCCAACGCCCTCAGCCGCTTCATGCGCACTCCCCAGGGACGCAACTACGTTCTGCGCGTCCCGGGCGCTGCCAACTCAGCACTCTCCGATCGCCAGCTGGCCGATGTGTTGAACTGGCTCGCCGTGAAGTTCGATGCGAGCCCGGCGGCGAGCAACCTTGCCCCATTTACGAGCGAAGAAGTTTCCCGGCTGCGGCATACACCGCTGGTCTCGGTGCTCGCCGCGCGCAGCGCGGTGGTACGCGACCTTGCGGCCACGGGCCCTGCCCCACCCGCGCAATATTGATTCTCGCCCGCGCCGCGCCCCACTGCGTGCCTGGTTTCAACGGCGCAGAGTGGCCGTGATGCCGAACGTTCGCGGCCGATAGGTGATGTAGCGAAACGCGGGAGTGAAGCCGCCGGCCTGACCGACCAGATAGGGGGTCTGATGGTTGTAATTCGTGATCGTATGACTGTCAAAGAGGTTGTCCACGAAGAACGAGACCGCCCAGTCGGCTATGTTGGTGCCGGTCCGCAGTGATGCGAAACTCGTCCGCGGCGTAGGTATGCCCGTGGAATCGTACGATGAGGTGCGGCTGTCGAGGGAAGGATGAGTCCACTTGTCTGCCGCCTGGTATTCGTAGTCACCGCGTATGAACGACTCGTGCCCGAACGCGCCGAACTTGTATTCGGCACCCAGTGTTGTCGTCCAAGGCGGAATCGAGAACCCCGTGCCGATTCCGTTGGGCCCTCCGATTGCATCGCCGCGGAACACCAGCGGTGGCGGAGTGGACACCCCCGTGGCCGGGTCGGTCGTGACGACTGCGCCGCTCGGATAGCCGTTTTTCGTGTAACGGGCGTCGGTATAACCGAACGTCGCGTCCAACCCCAGGGCATCGGTCGCCTGGATCTGCGCCTGCAGATCGAAGCCCTTCGAGATCGCATCTCCCAGGTTGTCGGTCCATTGGATCTGGCAGATGGGCGGCACCACGTTACCCTGGATGTTCTTCCACCTGATGTAGTAGATGCTGCTCGCCAGCCGGACCGTGTTGTTGATGTTGTTCTTGGCGCCGACCTCGAAGCTCTGCACGGTGTCCGACTTGTAGGTAGCCGGCGCGTTCTTGATGCCAAAATTGACGAAGTCCTGGGTACAGCCGTTAGTCAGGTTCTGGAAGGTCGGATCGTACGGAATCGAAGGGTTGCCGCCACCCATGCGAAAACCCTTGGCGTACGTGAAGTAGTACATGTTATTCGGGTCGGCCTGCCATTGCAGGCCCGCCTTGGGCGTGACGGGGTTCTCGGTGTTCTGCGCGCCTCCCGGCCGGGGCCCGCTGTTCTGCGGCCCATCGGACAGGCTGACAATGGAGAAGGTGGTCTTTGCGACGCGCACCCCGGCGGTGAGCTTCAGGGTATCCGTAAGGCCGAAGGTCACTTCCCCGAAGCCGGCGAGCTGCCGGTCATGACTCGTCAAACGGTTGAAGTACGAATCGCCCATCGGAAGATAGGAGCTGCCGTCCGCGTTCAAAGGCGTATTGAAATACGACGCAATGGGCTCGTTGAGGAAAAGGTTGAACAGCGAATCCACCATCGGATCATGGATTTCCTCGAGGCTGAACTGGCGATTGAGTGACCAGAACGCTCCCACCGTCCAGCCTATGCGGGCGGTGGGATCCGTCGACTGCAGCCGTATCTCCTGCGAGATATTGCGCTGCTGGTTGGTAACGGTGGCGGGCGAACGATAGTCCGTGTATCCCGCCGGCAGATGCACGCCCGAGCCGTCGAGCAGCGGCAATAGCGACGCGTTGGGCCCAGCAGTGAAGATCGTCTGGTAGTAGCCAAGGTTGTACAGCGTGCCGTCGTAGCCGCTGACCTCGTCGCGGTGAAAATACGCAGTGGTCGAAATCAGCCGGGCCGGCCCGAGGTCCACGTCGACGTTCAGCGCGGGCAGGTAGAACTTATCGGGCTCCTGGCGCGAGGTGGGATTCGCGCTGACGAATTGATCCTTGTTCGGATCCGAATATTCGGGCCAGTAGATCGTCACATCATGGCGCGCGCGATGCTGGTAGAAAACGCTCGGCGTGACCTTGACCGCATCGTTTGGCTGCCACAGCGCAGCAAGCCGCAGCACCGTCGTCTCATCGTGGTTCGCGTTCGGGTCGACGATGGCCAGCGTTGTTGGATCGATGCGATCGATCCAGCCCCCGTCGCGGCGATACCAGGCACTGGCGCGCAGCGCCAGGGTCCCGTCGATCACCGGGCCTCCCGCTGCCACGCCCGCCTCATAGCTCATCGCTCCGCCCTGGGTGTAGGAGGTCTCGGCCTTGGCGTACACGCTGGATTTGGTGAGACTGGGCTGGGCCGTGATATAGCGGACCGTGCCGCCCTCCGAACCGGCTCCAAACAGCGTTCCCTGGGGTCCGCGCAGCACCTCGATCCGATCGAGGTCGAAGATCTTCACCAGCGCATCGTCGGGATTGAATCCCAGGTCGCGTACCTGGATGGGCACGTCATCGATGTAGATTCCGGTCGTCCCCGATCCGCCGGTCGAGGAAATGCCGCGAATCGAAATCTGGTTGGTCTGGCTGTTGTCGACCCTTACACCCGGGGTGTAACGCGCCACATCGTCGATGTCCTTGATGCCCTTGATGTCCATCGTCTCCTGCGTGTATGCGCTCACGCTGATGGGCACTTTGCTGAGTGATTCCTCGCGGCGGTTGGCGGTGACCGTCACCTCCTGCATGACTCCAGCAGCGGGCGCCTCGTTCTCGGGCGTCACGTCGGCTGCAAAGGCTGTTGCGCCCCATACACAAAGGGCCACGGAAGCGGCCACTCGGCGTGCACTGGTGAAGGGGCTCGAAGACTGAGATGCGCCGCTGCTTGAACACATGAATCCACCCCATTTTGAAGGCGTTGTCGCGACACAGCGCCGAAGTTGTTTAAGGCACAATACAGTTGGCTCTGCGCCAGAGCAATGCTGTGCTCCACAAGTGGACGCGGAGCGTAGGTTTTGCACAACAGAGGTGCGGCACAGCAACGCGCATCAAGACTGCCCAGCCAGGCCGCTCAGCCTGCGTCTCGAAAGTTGCTTTGCTGACGCGGGAAGCGACGGCGGTCGAGCATAGAGCGTGAATCGATAATCGATACAGTTACATCGACACCCCCGATTACTGTAGGGGATACGCCCACGGTGCGTCAAACCGCGCGGTGCGCGGCGATTGCCTGGCTCTCAGCTGGCGGCCGGAGCCACTTGCGCGTTACGCCGCGACCGGCGGCTGCGCACGACCAGGTACGCGACGCATGCGAATACGAGCGTTATGAGGCTGAAGTACAGGTCCTTTGCCTGGCCGGGTGTCAACGCCATCGCCACCAGGATCGCCAGCATGCCCACGATGGCGGCATAGCTCGCCCAGGGAAACAGCCACATCCGCAGCGCGGGGACGGGTGCTCCCGAGCGCTCGCGCGCACGCCGCAGGCGGATCTGCGCTACAGCCACCATTGTGTAGACAAACACCATGAGCGCGCCGGACGCATTGACCAGAAAAGCAAACACCGTCTGCTGCGCGAAGGTAGCGGCCAACACGCCCACAACGCCGGCTACCGAACCGATCCAGACCGATCGCGTAGGCACCCGGCGATGATTGAGCTGTACCAGCCATTGCGGCGCATCAGCGTGCTCGGCAAGCAGAAACAACACTCGCGAGCACACGTAGAAAGCGGAATTGAGACACGACAGCACGGCTGTCAGGATGATCACGCTCATTGCGGTGCTCGCCCATGAGAAGCTCATCGTCGTGAGCGCCAGCGTGAACGGCGACTCGCCAACGTGGATCGAGTCCCACGGAACCACGCACAGTATCAGGAGTATCGAAAACACGTAGAAGGTCAGAATCCGTATGATGACCGAGGTGGACATCCGTGCAACGGCGCGCGAGGGCTCCTGCGACTCAGCCGCTGCAACGGTCGTGATCTCGGCTCCCGTCAGCGCGAAAAACACGGTCACCGCACCCGCCAGAACGGTGAGAACGCCCTTCGGCATGAAGCCCCCGTGACTCTCCAGGTTGCTGAAGGTGGGGCCCTGGTGCGATGTCCAGCCGAATGCATAGGCTGCGGCAAGCGCGATGAAGGCGATGATGGCCGAGACCTTGATGGAGGAGAACCAGAACTCGAACTCGCCATACGAGCGGGCCGACAGCAGATTGACGCCCGTCATCACCGCCATCAAGGCGAGACCGAGCACCCAGGAGGGCACCAGCGGCAACCAGGAGTGCAGAATGTTGGCTCCGGCGATGGCCTCTACCGCTACGGTGATGATCCAGAAATACCAGTAGAGCCAGCCGGCGACAAAGCCCGCCCAGGGGCCGAGGCCGGTGCGCGCGAACTCGGTGAAAGCCCGCACGTTCGGAAGCGCAACCGCCATCTCGCCGAGCATTCGCATCACCAGGAGGATGAGAACTCCGGTGAGCAGGTAGCTCAGCACGATTGCCGGGCCCGTTGCTGCAATAGCAGCGCTGCTGCCGACGAACAGCCCTGCGCCGATGATGCCTCCGATGGAAATCATCGTGACGTGGCGGGGCCGCAGCGAACGACTCAACTCTTGGGCCATTTCGTTACCTCACCCGGCAAGGCGCGTGGCGATTCCGCCAGAGGCCGCACGGGTCGTCTCGAGTAGTACGGAAGATAGCTTCGAGCGCAGCTCATCCAGCGTCCAGCGGCTCGTGGGGGCCGAGATGTTGACCGAGGCAACAGGCCGCCCATCCTCGCCAAGCACCACGGAGGCGATCGTGAGATCGCCGCGATAACATTCCTGATCCGACCAGGCGTAGCCGGCTTCGCGCGCGAGCTCGACACGCTCCATGATCTGCGCGGGATCTGTAAGTGTCATCGGCGTGAACTGCCTGATGGCGGAACGGCGCACGATTTTCTGCGCTTCGGCGGCCGGCAATGCTGACAGGTAGGCGCGGCCGGACGCCGTGCAGTACATCGGCAGCCGGCACCCGATCGGCGTGTGTATGAAAAAGCGCTTGTGGCTCGGGAAGCGGGCTATGAACACCATGTCGGTCTCGTCGGGCTCCGTCAGGCTCACGGACTCGCCGCTGGCCTGGTTGAGATCGATGAGATGCGTGGTAGCCTGCTCAATGAGCGGGTAGCCGGACAGGTAGGCGTGCGCGATGCTCAATGAGCGGGGTGTCAGCACCCACCGCTTGACCCGCGCGTCGCGCCTCAAATAGCCGAGCCGCTCCAAAGTGTGAGTGCAGCGCTGGGCGGAGCTCTTGGTCATCCCGACGGCCACGGAGATTTCGGCCAGGTTCATGGCCCGCCGTTCCCCGCCGAACACCTCGAGAATGGCGAGGGCCTTCTCGACGGACTGGTTGAACAGAGGGTCGCGCGTATCGCCGTTGCGTGGCTTGCGTTGCGCGCGCTTCATGAGTCGGGGGAGTATACACAACGTAAAATGGGTCGGGGCCGGGCGGCACGTAAGTTGCGAGCCCCCGGCTCCACGTCTTTGCACGACATGGGAGTAACGAGAAATGTCATCTTCGAAGACCGGGCGGGGCGATCATACCCGCCGCAGTTTCATTGGACTTGCTGGCGTTACAGGGGCGGCGGCGCTCGTGGGTATCCGGCCCGCACTCACCTTGGCCCAGGGAGGTGCGGCGGCGCCCCACCTTACGGAGTCCGACCCGACGGCCAAGGCGCTCGGCTACGTCGAGGATGCGGGCAAGGTAGACAAGACCAAGTTCCCCTCCTACAAGGCCGGGGCCCATTGCGCCACCTGCAACTTCTTTCAGGGCAAGCCTGCCGATGAGTATGGGCCGTGTCAGATCTTTCCGGGCAAGGCCGTCGCGGGCAAAGGCTGGTGCGCCTCGCACAGTCCAAAGGCCTGACCGCAGCGCTTCGAAGGCGGGCTCCTGGCCGGCGTCGTCCGGGAGCCTGCCCCGCTGACTGGACCCGGGCCTCGATGTGGCGCGCAAGTCCGGGCGGTCCTTCAGGGCCGATTCAACCCGGACGGCCTTTGCCAAAAAAGGCCTGCGCTGCACTCTTGAATTCGTCCGAGCCGAGGCGCTCCTCGAAAGCCCGTAGTTCTTCTTCGATGCGGGCGCTGACCCCCGTCTCGCTCCTGAGGAGCTGTTTCGTCGCGCGCAGCGCGCCGGCCGGCTGCTCGGCCACCGCGCGGGCCAGAGTGCGTGCTTCCTCCAGCAACACATCGTCCTCGACTACGCGATTCACGAGTCCGAAGTTGAGTGCGGTGGCCGCATCGATCGGAGCTCCGAGAAGCAACAGCTCCGCTGCGCGTTGATACCCGATGAGCCGCGGCAGAAGCAGGGAGCTGCCAGCCTCCGGAACGAGACCCAACTTGACGAACGGCATCGACAGGCGGGCGCTGCGCGCTGCCAGCACCAGGTCGCAATGAAGCAGCATCGTGACGCCGATCCCCACAGTCGAGCCGTGAACGGCCGCGATCAGGACCTTGTGGATTTTGGGCAGCAGGCGGATGAATCGGGCCGGACCATGGTCGCCGCCTGAGGGCGGCTGGCTCACAAAATCCATCAGATCATTGCCGGCCGTGAAGCTCGCACCGGCGCCGCTCAGCACAATGGCACGCACCGAGTCGTCCGCTTCCGCCCGGACCAGCGCATCCCAAAGTGTGTCGTACATCGCAAAAGTGATTGCGTTGCGCTTTTCAGGCCGGTTCAGGCGCAACTCGCACACGCCGCCCGCCTGAGAGACGAGGATATGATCTGTCATGCGGGTATTATATATGCCCCATGGTCCGCACCGTCGCACACCTCAGCCGGCTCGCCGCCGAACGGGCGATGTCCAGCCACGACCAGATCGCGGCGATCCTGGGAACGGAGATCCTGAAGGGAATCCATCGTCCCGGCGCGAACATGCCGCCCGAAGCGCAGCTCATAGAACGCTTCCAGATCTCGCGCACGGTGATGCGCGAAGTCATCAAGACTCTGACCGCCAAGGGCTTCGTGGCCTCGAAGACCCGGATCGGCACACGCGTACTCGACCCTGTCAACTGGGACTACTTCGACGCGGACGTGCTCGCGTGGCGGGTCAGAATGGGTCTCGACGATGAATTCCGGCTGAGTCTCACCGAAGTCCGCCGCGCGATCGAGCCTGTTGCCGCGGGGCTGGCGGCCCGCCGCCGCACTTCCGCCCATGTGATCGCCCTGCGCGACCACGTTGCATTGATGGGGCGCTCCGGGCATACGCGGCAGAGCTTCGCGGAAGCGGATCTCGAGTTTCACCTGACCATCGGGGCCGCATCAGGTAATCCGCTGATGCGTTCCGTCGCCGGTGTCATCGAGGCTGCGCTGGTAGCGTCGTTCTCGCAAAGCTCACCCGTCGATGACGCGAGTGATCACGAGCACACTGTCAACACTCACGCAGCGATCGTGGATGCCATCGAGGCACGCGACGAGCAAGCGGCCGCCACCGCCATGCTGGAAGCCATCGATATCGGATACCGGCGTATCAACGATTCAGCGAGAAAGCGCACTCAGAGGCGCTGACAAGCGGCCCTGGCCGCTCGCTCAACCCCACACGACGTAGCGCAATCGAGCTGACGGCAGGCGCCTGCCACCCGCGCGACTTGCCGCAGTTGCGCGCTGCGTAAATCACAGTGGCGGCCCCTGGTTCTCAACCCCATACGTAGGCGGTCTTGACCTGTGTGTAGAACTCTACGGCCGCGAAGCCCTGCTCACGCGCGCCGTAGCTCGAGCGCCGCGTGCCACCGAAGGGCACGTGGTAGTCAACACCTGCGGTCGGCAGATTGACCATCACCATTCCAGCGCGCACGTTGCGTTGAAAGTGGCGCGCGTACTTCAACGAAGTCGTCACGATACCGGCTGACAGTCCGAACTCGCCGCTGTTGGCGACCTGCAGCGCCTCCTCATAATCTCTGACACGCACGGTGCTTGCCACCGGGCCGAAGATTTCTTCGCGGTTCACCCGCATGGACTGCGAGGTGTCGGCGATCACCGCCGGGCTGACATACCAACCTGGCTTGTCCAACTTCAATTGCTGGCCGCCGGTCACGAGCCGGCCGCCCTCACGGGTTGCTATGTCGACATACGAGAGCGTGGTCTGCATCTGGTCGCGGCTGACGAGCGGACCCATCTGGGTGGAAGCATCGAGAGCATCGCCGACCTTCAGCGCGGCCGCCCTGGCTGCCAACGCTGCGACAAACCGGTCATGGATGCCTTGCGTCACGATGAGGCGGCTGGAGGCGGTGCAGCGCTGCCCGGTCGCGAAAAACGAGCCATCCAGGGCGCACAGCACCGCACGGTCGAGATCGGCATCATCGAGAATGACCAGCGGGTTCTTGCCGCCCATCTCCAACTGCACGCGCGCCTGGCGCGCCATGGCCGCAGCGCCTACTTTCGCGCCCGTCGCCTGCGAACCGGTGAACGAGATGCCATCCACCCCCGGATGCTTGACGATCGCATCGCCGACGCCACCGCGGCCAAACACCATGTTGAAAACGCCGGCGGGCACGCCAGCCTCGAAGACGATATCCGCCAGTGCTGCAGCCGTCGCCGGTGTTGGTCCGGCAGGTTTCACCACCACGGTGTTGCCGAAAGCGAGCGCCGGCGCTGATTTCCACGCTGGAATGGCGATAGGAAAATTCCAGGGCGTGATGAGACCGAATACGCCGACTGCCTCGCGTGAGGTACTGACGTCGACACCGGGGCGGGTCGAGGCAAGGTTCTGCCCGTGGCGCCGCAAGGCTTCGCCGGCGAAATATTTGAAAATCCGTCCCGCCCGCGCCACCTCGCCGATCCCTTCCGGCAGCGTCTTGCCCTCTTCGCGCGACAGCAGCCGGCCGAGCTCTTCGCGGCGCTTCAGGATGGTATCGCCGATGCGGTCCAGAAAATCCGAGCGCACTTCCGGGGAGGCATCCGCCCAGGATGGGAACGCCTGACGAGCCGCTGCTACTGCCGCATCCACCTCGGAGCCGGATCCATCAGGAAAACGGGCGACGATGTCACGGGTATCGGACGGATTTTCGCTCTCGTGCTCGGCCGCCGCTGCAACACGCTCGCCGTTGATGTAGTGGGACAGTATTTCTGTCGGTCGATTGGCTGTCGGTCGATTGGCAGTCATGAAAATTTCCGCGTCAGTCTGATGGTTGGGGCTGGCTCGGTGCGACCGCGGTGGCGGGCGACCCGGCAGCATGGCCCCAGACCTCCTGGATTTCCTCGAGGCTGCGGCCCTTCGTTTCCGGTACGTACCGGATCACGAACACGGCGGCAAGCACGCTCATGGCGCCGTACAACCAGTACGGAAAGCCATGGTGGAAGAGACTATTCAGCGTGGTGTTCTCCGCCATGATCTTGAACGTGGTTGACACTAGCAGGTTGGCAGTCCATTGCGCGGCAACCGCGAGCGCCAGGGCCTGGCCCTTGATGGAATTCGGGAACATCTCCGAGAGCATCACCCAGGCCACGGGACCCCACGAGAGCGCGAAGCCTGCGATGTACAGCACGGCGGAAATCAATAGCCCAAGTCCCGTCACCTGCGCGTTGAAGAGGCACCCGAGCGCGATCATCGCCACGGCCATGACGATGGCGCCGGTCACCAGCAGAGGCTTACGTCCCCAGCTGTCTACGGTGAAGATCGCCACCAAGGTGAAGATCACGTTCGCCGCACCGACGATCACCGTCTGTAGCAGCGCGCTGTCAGTCGAGGCGCCCATGTTCTGGAACATGAGCGGCGCGTAGTACAACACCGCGTTGATACCGACGAACTGCTGGAATACCGAAATCATCACGCCCACGAGGATGACCGGAAGGCCGAAGGTCAGTAACGGGGCCGTCTTCACCACCAGCGTGCGCTCGATCTCCTTGAGAATGGTCCGAGCGTCCGACTCTCCCATGACTCGCCGCAATTGCGCGAGCGCCTCCTCACTCTGGCCACGCACCACGAGTCCACGCGGCGTATCGGGGACGAACAGCAGCAGGATCATGAAGATCGCGGACGGAATCGCCTCCGAGGCAAGCATCAGGCGCCAACCGATCGATTTTACCCATCCGTCATCGCCCTGCGAGGCCACGAACCAGTTGACGAAATAAACCAGAAGGATTCCGCCGACGATGGCGAGTTGATTGAACGACACCAGCTTCCCGCGAATGGCCGGAGGCGAGATCTCCGCTATGTACAGCGGGGAGAGCATGGATGCGATTCCGACGCCGATTCCACCGACGATCCGGTAGACAATGAAAGGGACCAGCGCGGACGGCCCCATCTGACCGATGTGGCCCAAGCCTAGCTCGGGCCATGCGGATCCCAGCGAGCCGAGCAGGAACATGGCGCCGGCGACGATCATGCCGCCACGGCGCCCGATCCGCGACGACACCCACCCTGCGACGAATGCTCCGATGATGCAGCCGAGCAGCGCGCTGGAAATGGTCCAGCCGGAGAGGCTGCTGCGCGCCGTCTCGGACCAGCCCAATGGATTGATGAAATAGGCGTCGATCGAGCTGACCGCACCTGAAATCACCGCCGTGTCGTATCCGAACAATAGGCCGCCGAGCGTGGCCACGAATGTCAGCCCGATCACGAGCGACGTATTGACCGCAGCGGCTGAGGCGCCCCCGTCAGTCCCGCCATTTCCAATATTTTGGCCAACGTTCATCAAGAGCCCCCTCAAAGTTGCGTCCGGTGCGTCGCAGCCAGCCTATCATTCCGGGCAGGTGGAACGTCCCGTTGCTTTTGGTAGCGCTAACATAGTGGGATGCGCTCCCGGGCCTGTCAAGTCGCGGGCGGCCGCTTCGGCCAGGGGGGCGGCCTTTGCCAGGGGGGCGGCCTTTGCCGCCCCCCTTCTTCGCGACGCTTTATGATTCGCCCCCATTCCGTCAGAGCGAATTTCATGAGCAAGTCCCAGGGACCCCGCGGCTTCTCGAGGCGTGCAGTCCTCAAGGGCGCAAGCCTTTGTGCGGGTGCCGCCGCGGTGTCGAGCGTGCAATGGGCCAGCCCGCCATGGGCCAGCCCAATACGGGCCGGCCTTTCGTCGGTAGCGTGGAGCGCACAGTCCTCGCGCTCGGCGACGGCCACGACCGAGGCCGGGAAAGTGCGCGGCCTCGTGAGCCAGGGAGTTTACAGTTTCAAAGGTATCCGCTACGGGGCCGACACAGGGCCGCGCCGCTTCATGCCTGCCCTCGCACCGAATCCCTGGAAAAACATCCTGGATGCCACTGACTACGGCGCCGCGTCCCCGCAGACGGGCAAGGAAGAAGGAGCCATCAGCGAGGATTGCCTGTTTCTGAACGTCTGGACGCCGGGGCTTCGCGATGGAGCCCGGCGTCCTGTCATGTTCTACATACACGGCGGCGCGTATTCGCACGGCTCGGGCTCGAGCCCTTTGTATGACGGGACGCGGCTGTGTCACCGCGGAGATGTTGTGGTCGTTACCGTCAACCACCGGCTGAATGCTTTCGGCTATCTGTACCTGGCGCGGCTCGGGGGTGCGCAGTTCGCCGACTCCGGCAATGCGGGCATGTTGGACCTCGTGATGGCGTTGCGCTGGGTCCGGGTCAACATTGCGCAGTTCGGCGGCGATCCGCAGCGGGTGATGCTGTTCGGCCAGTCCGGCGGTGGCGCGAAGATCGCAACGCTGATGGGAATGCCGGTGGCCCGCGGCCTGTTCCACCGGGCGGCCACCATGAGCGGCCAACAGGTGACTGCTTCCGGGCCGCTCAATGCGACGAGCCGGGCGCACGCGCTGCTGGATGCCTTGAAGCTGCCGCCGCAGCGGGTGGAGGAAATTTCGACTGTGCCCGTGCAGAGACTGCTCGAGGCGCTGGCCGCGACGGATCCTGTGATTGGCAAGGGCTCGCTGTACTTCGGGCCCGTGCTGGACGAGCGGACGCTCCAGCAACATCCGTTTTATCCGGAGGCACCGCAGATCTCGGCCCAAATCCCGATGATCATCGGCAACACTCACGACGAGACGCGCCTGCTCATCGGCGGCTCCGATCCCGCGGCCTTTTCACTGGACTGGGAACAGCTGCCCGCGAAGCTGTCCGCTCAAATGCGGGTGGACATCACTCCGGAAACGGTGGTTGCAGCGTATCGCCAGATGTATCCGCAGTACTCGCCGAGCGATGTGTTCTTCGCGGCCACCACTGCGGCGCGCTCCTGGCGCGGCGCGCTGATCGAAGTTGAATTGCGCGCGGCGCAGGGCGCCCCTGCCTATGCCTATGAGCTCGACTGGAAGTCGCCCCTGGACGGCGGCAAGTGGGGCGCGCCTCACACGCTCGACATCCCGCTCGCCTTCGACAACATCGACAAGCAGGGCTCTCTCGCGGGCACCTCCGCTGATGCGCAGAAGGTCGCCGACCAGATGAGCGAAGCATTCATCGCCTTTGCGAAGACGGGTGACCCCAATACGCCGGCGATTCCGAAGTGGGAGCCATACCAGCTACCCCGCCGCCAGACGCTGTTGTTCGACACCCAGTCGCGGCTGGCCGATGACCCGCGGGGCAAGGAGCGTGAGCTGTTCGCCAAGGTGCCTTGGATACAGCAAGGCACTTAGGCCGTATAGCGACGGAGCGCGGAACGCCGCGAGTACGTCCATGTAGGCTCCGAGCGCGCCATCCATGGCGCGCACGGTCCGCGCAGGAGCATATTGTTGTGCGCTCCTTAGGTACCTGGGATTGCGCCGGCCCACCGGCGGCTTCAGTCGGCGAACCTAAGAGACCCGTAATCACATGCCCTGCGAACACTTCGCGGTGCGCCAGAAACCGCGACCCATGGAAGCCCTAAACGGGGACTCGCGCACACAGCCTGACCGCCACAGCGCGCCCCGGGAAAAGGCCCGGGCTCCGCCCACCACTTGCAGGAGGAGTCCATACACGTATTCACGGCGTCCCCGGGAAAGGCATATGCGCGCGAGGCGCCGCGCCGGAAACCGCCCCGCCTGAGAGCGCTCTCAGCCGGCAAGCGCAGCGGGCGGCCGAGCTGTCTCGCGAATCAGGAAATCAACAACGGCTTGCAGCGCCTCACGCTCGCTGGCCCCGGCGGCGCGCGCGCCGTCATACGTCTGTATCTGCCGGTGCGCGCTGGTGCCGCGCTGGAGTATGGTGCGGATGTATTCCACTTCGCGCACACAACTGAGTGCCTCAGCGTCCTCGCGCACCAGCGCGATCAGCTCCTCCGCCATCTGCGCGAAGGGCACGAGCTCGCCGCGAGCGAGATCGAGCAACTTCTCATCAAAGCTGTACCGCATGGCGCGCCAGCGGTTCTCGGCAATCAGCACGTTCTTGTACCAACGCCAGCTCTGGTTACAGCAGCGCAGCCGATAGAGCATCCGTGACAGGCAGACCACCAACGCGGCAAGGCACACGGCATCGTCGATGCTGGTACAGCAATCCATCACTCGCATCTCGAGCGTTGGAAAGCGGGGGTTGGGCCTGATATCCCACCACATCTTCGTGGTGTTCTCGATGAGACCGTTGCGGATGAGCATGTCGAGGTGTCGTCGCAGCTCGCTGTAGCTGGCAAAACGCTCGGGCAAACCCGTTCGCGGCAGAGAGCTGAAGACGTTCAGCCGGAACGACATCAGTCCCGTGCGCTCGCCTTCCCAGAATGGCGAGGAGCAGGACAGTGCCAGCAGGTGCGGCACGAAGTAAGACAGCTGATTCATGAGATCGACGCGCAGGTCATCATCGTCGATTCCAACGTGCACGTGCATTCCGCAGACCATCAATCGCCGTGCCGCGGCCTGCATTTCGCGCGCCATCGCGAAGAACTGCTCCTTCTCCGTGGGCATCTGGCGGGTAGAGCGGGCGAAAGGATGCGTGGAGGCCGCGATGGGTGCAACTCCGTAGCCCCGCGCCGTGTCGACAATGATCGCGCGCAGGCGGGTCAACTCATCGCGCATTTCGGCGATCGAGTGGCAGACCCGGGTGCTCACCTCGAGTTGCGAGCGCAGGAATTCAGGGTTGATGTGTCCGCCGCCGCGCTCCGTGCAGGCCTGCAGCAGCTTGGCGGGCGGATTCTCGTTGACGTCGCGCGTTGCGAGGTCAACGAGCAAATACTCCTCTTCCACGCCGACCGTAAACGGTGGCTCTATGTTGCTCACCGCGCCCCCTCTCCTACGGCCTGCGGCCACTTCTCATGGCCTGGCGGCCAACTTTCCAGGGGGATCGCGCTGCGCGCGACCCCCTCCGTGTAGCGGCGCGCAAGGCGCGCCAATACGGAGCCTTATGACGACTCCGGCACTCTACGTGGTCAATTGTGCAATCGGCAACGGGGAGGCTACGAAAAACCCTTGCGCGAAGTCCACCCCGATGCGCTTCAACTCTTTCAGAACCGCTTCGGACTCGACGCATTCGGCGACGGTCGAGATGCCGAGTGCGCGCCCTATCTTGCTGATGGCCTCGACCATACTCCGGTCGACCGCGTCCGTGGCGATGTGGCTGATGAACTGGCCATCGATCTTGAGAAAGTCCACCGGCAGCGTCTTCAGGTACATGAACGATGACAGCCCGCTACCAAAATCATCCAGTGAAAACTTGCAGCCGCGCCCCTTCAGCTCACGCATGAAGTAGATCGCATTGGACAGGCTGGTCACCGCGGCCGTCTCCGTGATTTCAAAGCACAGCGCGCTGGCTATCGGCGAGTCCCCGACATTCTGCAGGACGAATTCGGCGAACGACTGCTCGTTGAGAGAGGTGCCCGACAGATTCACCGCCAGCAACGGCAGGGGCGCGCCGCTTCGTTGGCGCTCCTTGAGCAGCTCTACCGCGCGCGTCACCACCCACCGGTCAATGATCGACATGACGTTGTAGCGCTCAGCGGCTGGAATGAACTCGCTGGGCGGAACGAGTTGGCCGTCATCGTCGCGCAGCCGTACGGTCAGCTCATGGAAGCGCGGCTGATTGCCCGCATCTGCCGCCGCCGGTACGGCGATTGGGACGATGGGCTGGAAGAACAGCTCGAGCCGATTCTCCTCGACCGCACGGGTGACGCGGGCGACCCAGTGCATCTCGCGATGGCGGTGGGAAACCCCATCCTGCTCGTAGACGTGAATACGGTTACGCCCTTCATCCTTCGCGGCGTAGCAGGCGATGTCCGCAGCGCTCATGATGCTCGCGACGTTCTCGGTCTCCGCCTTGATCTGGACCACACCGACACTGGCACCGACAGACAGGGTGCTGGCACCCCACATGAACCGATAGTCGCGGATAGCCTGGCGCACGCCTTCGGCAATACGCGTCGCCTGCTCGAGCGTGCAACCTTCAAGCAGCACGCCAAACTCATCGCCGCCAAGCCGCGCGATCGTGTCCGAGGCGCGTACCCTGGTCTGTAGCAGGCCCGTCACGTCACGCAACAGCCGGTCGCCAGCCTGGTGGCCGCACGTGTCGTTGACTACCTTGAACTGATCCAGGTCGATATACAGCAGCGCATAGGAGCCCTCCCCGCGCTGCGCGCTGAGCACGGCCGCGTGGAGGCGATTGTCGAATTCCCGGCGATTGATCAGACCGGTCAGTGCATCGTGGCTGGCCTGATACGACAGCGCGCGCTTGAGCCGCCTTTCCTTCGTGACGTCGTGGAACACGATGACCGCGCCAATCACGCGCCCCTGCCGATCGCAGATCGGGGCAGCCGATTCCTGGATGGCGACCTCCTGGCCGGAACGCGTGATCAGGACCGAATGATCGGCCGGCGCGCCGGTCTCGCTGCGGCCCAGAGCACACATGAGGGGGTTTTCGATCGGCTCGCGCGTGATTTCGTTGACCAGGTTCAGCACGTCGCCGATGGGACGGCCGCGGGCCTCATCGAGACTCCAGGCGGTCAAAGTCTCGGCCACGGGATTGATGTATTCGATACGGCCATCCGCATCGGTACTGATCACAGCATCACCGATGGATTGCAGCGTCACTTGTGCACGCTCCTTCTCGGCGAATACAGCCTGCTCGGCGCGTTTGCGTTCAGTGATGTCCGCAATCGTACCCTCATACCCGACAATCCTGTTACTAGCATCGCGCACTGCGCGTGCATTTTCGAGGATCACGACCTGTTGCCCATCCCGTCTGCGCATCCGGAATTCCGCACTGCGGATCTCGCCTTCCGATTCCACTAGTCGCATGAACTCGGCACGGTCGGCGGGGTTCCAATAAAGCATGGCAACGCTTGGTAATGCGTAGAGTTCCTCAGCGCTACCGTAGCCGAGGATGGAAACGAACGCAGGGTTGACCGATAGCAAGCGTCCATCCCGGCCGCTTTGATAGACGCCTTCTGCGATGCTTTCAAAGAGCCCGCGAAACTTGGCCTCGCTGGAACGTAGTGCTTTCTCAGCCAGGCGCCGTTGAATGGCGATGCCGGCGAGTTGTGCGGCGTGAGCCATGATCTCGGACTCACGAGGCGTTGGAAGTCCCGGCTCCCTGCGATATACGCCGAGTGAGCCTAGAAGCTTGCCGCTGGCGGCCTTGAGGGGAGTAGACCATGCGGCACGCAAGCCCGCTTCGAGCGCGGCCTCTCGCCGCTGCTGCCAGAACGGATCTTTAGCAACATCCGCCACCAGCACCTGTCGGCCCAGATAGACCGCAGCGGCGCAGGAGCCATTGCGTATGTCGATGGCAGACTTCTCCAGCACAGCGCGTAATTTGTCTGCCAGGCGCGGAGCGACCATGTACAGGAACGCCGACCCATCGTCCGCCAGTATGCTTACGGAGCTAACCGTTCCTATGCCGACAGATTCAATGAGTCGCGTTATGGACGCGAGCACTTCCTGCAGCGGGGCATTGCTCGTCAGCTGCTCGAAGACCTCACGCTCGGCGGCCGCGACGCGCTCGGTTCGCTTGCGCTCGGAGATGTCCGAGATGCTGCCACGCACCAGCCGGCGGCTGCCGCTGGGCATGCGCACCAGCCGAACTTCGCAAATGAGATCTTTGCCGAAGGAGTCGCGATGCATCCATTCGAACACCTGCGGCTCGCCGTCCAGTGCTCGTTGAACATATTCGCGCGACCTGAGAGCCGAGGGTGATCCGTCGGGCTGCAGGGGTGGACTCAAGTCAACGGGTCCCTTCTCCAGCAGACGCGCCCGGTCCAGGCCGTAGAAGCGTTCCGCGTTTTCGTTAGCGTCGACAAACCGTTCGGCGTCGACGTCGAACACAACGATTGCCTCTGGCGCGTGATTAACGAGAAGGCGATAACGGGCTTCGCTTTCTCGCATCGCCTGCTCGGATTCGCGCCGATCGGTGATGTCACGCAGGCAAAGCACGAACACTTCGCGCCGCGACAACCTCGCCTTGCTGACGGCAATCTCCGCCGGAAAAAACTCGCCGTCCTTGCGCTGACCCCACGACTCGCGCGAAGCGAGATCGAGAGCCGTGTCACCGGTGCTGGCCGCCAGGCGATACAGCGCCTGAGTGATGGTCTCGTGGGTCGCGATCTTCGGAATCAGCAGGTCGATGCGCTGGCCAACAACCTCGGCCTCCACATGGCCGAAAACCCGCTCGCCAGTCGGGTTGAATGTTTGGATGACACCGTCCTCGTCCACTGTGAGCACGACGTCTTTGATGTGATCGAGGATCACCTGGAGATGCTCGGAGCTCTGCTCACGAGCCTCATGTGCCAGCGCGCGCGCTTCGTCCGCCATGAGTCTCATCGACTGAACGATGCCGCGGCGTTCCTCGTCGATGGTTTCGTAGTGTGCGCTGACCAGCCGCAACAGCATCGCGAGATCCGGAGCAGCAGACTCGGTCCGCAGCCGCAGTTCCTTCAGCTGCGCGCGCAACTGAGGATGCAGGTCGGGACTTTCCTCTCCGCCCAGACTGTCGTCGGCGCGCACTAGGGTGGTCGTCCCGCCCGGATTGGCGTCAGTGCCGTCGACCAGTGCCCGGATCTTTGGATTTGACATAAAATAAACAGCCGAATCGACGCGTCACGGCCTACGGCGCGCCTTTCGCAACCTGCTCGGGCAGGCCCTCCCCGGCAATCACTGGAATAGAGAAAGTTCGCGACCAATCCTGGTTCGAGGCGGCGAA
>Ga0307479_10001713_pt1 | contig 19985 bp, 13 predicted proteins | sample atmos_gasesECM4C_FD_203743 | JGI IMG/M metagenome (GOLD analysis project Ga0307479, IMG submission 203743) | Hardwood forest soil microbial communities from Morgan-Monroe State Forest, Indiana, United States - atmos_gasesECM4C_515 | ecosystem: Environmental > Terrestrial > Soil > Temperate...
ATCAGTCGTTTATCCACGAGATCAATGCTGAAACAGACGAGGCGACGATAATCAGCGCAGTCATCAATATGGGCTGTCGCCTGAAACATCGGGTGATTGCAGAAGGTGTAGAGACGGCGGAGCAGTTGGCTTTTTTGCGGGCACACGGCTGTGATGAAGGACAGGGCTACTATTTTGGCCGGCCCATGCCTGCTGCGGAGACCTCGAAGTTGCTTGAACTAAGCATGGCAATGACCGGCATTTGACGAGGAGTTTCAAAACCTCTTCCTGCAGAGCTCTATTCGCCAAACAGCGAGTTGATGGATTCAGCGATGTGGGACATTCCTTCCGGCTTGGAAAGCACGGCATCAACGCCAATGGCGGAAGTGAGGAATTTTCCTATTTTTTCGGTGTACATGGTGAACAGGATGATCCGGATATTTGGCATCTTTTGTTTCAAGATTGAAGCCACTTCCACACCGTTAATTTCCGGCATGACAAGGTCCAGTAGAACCAAGTCTGGTTTCAAAAGCTGGGCCTTTTCGAGGGCGTCCAATCCATCTACCGCCTCGCCGCAAATTTCTATTTGTTCGTGATCGCGCAGAACGGTACGAATGACATCGCGCACACTGGAATGATCGTCGGCAATTAACACGCGCTTATGCATAAACGTCAGATTCTGCCCGTCTATTAATGCCGGTTCAATACAAGGTTTCCGGTATGTAGGATAAAGCACAAGGGCAACCCTGAAATTCAAAACGAACGCTGAAGGAGCATTTTCGTAGAGCTTGGATATGCACCCAATCCGCTGAATCTAAGTGGGTTCGAGGATCCGGCTTAAGACATTTGACTTTGGACATGACGATTGCCAGGTGAATATTCAAGCGTTCTCCCGTTGATTTCATCTGGCTGCAGGCCTTCGGTACCTGACTGTAGTTTGAATTCAGTTACTACGGAGGGCCTTTCGCGGAGCTCAAATCAAGCTCATTACTAAAACATGCGAGTAATCGTTCGCGAACAACGTTGTTCGACTGCCTGAAGGCGTAGCCTCGCTGAGAGGTATAATCCGCGTGTCTATGGCGTTGGCAGCGGGAACGAAACTGGATGGATACGAAGTCCTCAGCCTGTTGGGCGAAGGCGGAATGGGTGAAGTATATCGCGCTCGTGACCCGGTTTTAAAACGCGAAGTCGCCATCAAAGTTTTGCCGCAGTTTTTTTCGCAAGATCCCGAGCGCATGCGCCGGTTCCAACAAGAAGCGCAGGCGGCCGCGGCCCTTAACCACCCAAACATTCTAGCGGTCTATCAGCTCGGTAATTTTGAAGGCACGACATATCTGGTTTCAGAGTTGCTGGACGGCGACACGCTGCGTCAAGAACTGACGCGCAGTGCGCTGCCCACGCGCAAAGCAATCGATTACGGAGTGCAGATCGCGCACGGATTGGCGGCGGCACATCACAAAGGCATTGTGCACCGCGACCTGAAACCAGAGAACATTTTTATCACCAGAGACGCACGGGCAAAGATCCTCGATTTTGGTTTGGCGAAGTTGATGCTTCCGGAAGATGGTGAGACGGTCACGGCACACGAGCAAACGACGCCGGGGCAGGTGATGGGCACGGCAGGTTACATGGCGCCGGAGCAAGTGCGCGGGGAAGCCGTCGATCATCGCGCGGATATTTTTGCGTTTGGGGCCATTTTGTACGAATTGGTGACGCGCGAACGAGCGTTTAAGAAGCCAACGTCGGCGGAGACGATGACGGCGATTCTGCACGAGGAGCCACCGGCAATTTTGCAGACTACCGCAGGCATTTCGCCGGGCTTGTTGCGAATCGTACAGCGGTGCCTTGAGAAAAAGCCGGAGCGGCGATTTCAATCGGCGTCGGATCTGGCGTTCGCGTTGGAAGCGCAGTCGGACTTAAGTGGCTCAAAGCAAACTGCAACTGAGCAAATTTCGGTTGAACAAGCTGCGGTTAGACAAGCTGCTGCTGAGCAAACTGGGGTTGGGCGAGCCGCGGAGTCGCCGCGAAAATGGAAGTGGATCGCTGCGGCTGTATTTTTTGTCGCGCTTGCAGGGAGCACGGTGGCCTGGTTAAAGGTGCCACCGGCAGTACCGGTGGTGGAGTCGGTTACGCAACTCACCGATGACGGTGAGCCGAAGAATGGCCAGCTGGTTAGCGATGGATCGAGAGTTTATTTCAACGAAGGGCCGAATAGGAGTTGGAAGATCGCGCAAGTCTCCACCGCCGGCGGGCGGACTTCGTTGGTTGATACGCGAGTTCCGAGTCCGTGGATTGCGGGAGTTGCACCGGATAATTCGTCGTTGTTAGTTTTGGCTGGCGGATATGAGGACGCTCTTTACCCGTTATGGTTAATTCCCGTTCCGGCCGGAGAACCGCGGCGTCTGGGCACCACTGCTGGAAGTGACGAGACTTTCTTCCCCGATGGGCGCGTTCTGTTCGTCAGCTACCGAGACTTGTACGTTGCGGAGAAAGACGGTTCGAACCCGCGCTTGCTGGCTTCGATGGATGGCTATATTCAAGACCCGAGCGTGTCAGCTGATGGGAAGAACGTGACGGCCACTTTATATACGCGAGGATGGGCTTCCTCGAAATTGGTTGAACTCGGAGCAGACGGGTCTGGTCTCCGGACAATTCTAAGTTCAGGCAAGGATGGACGGCCCTGTTGTAGCACCTGGACTCCCGACGGAAAATATTTGGTGTATGAAACTGAGCATCGACAAGGCTCGGATCTTTGGGCGCTTCCAATGCAAACGGGATTTTTACGCCGAGCAAGCACGCCGATTCGGCTCACCGCGGGACCTCTCGAGTATTCCGGCGCGAGCTTGAGTCATGATGGAAAGCAAATTTTTGCTATCGGCACCAAGCGGCGTGGAGAACTTGTTCACTATGATTCGCAGGCGCGGCAATTCCTGCCGTTCCTCGGCGGAATTTCCGCGATCGATGCTACGTTTTCCAGGGACGGGAAATGGATGACCTACGTGTCTTACCCGGACCACACGTTATGGCGGAGCCGCGCGGACGGAACGGAGCGCACGCAAATCACTTACCCTCCGATGAAGGTGCAGGCCCCGTTCATTTCTCCGGACGGGAGCAAAATAGCTTTCACCAGTGCTCAATACGACATCTATTTAGTAGCCGCGGATGGCGGCACGCCGCAAAAAATCGCTGAACATTCCGCCGCGGCGAATTGGTCGCCGGATGGAAATGTGCTGCTGTTTACTTCTTTCTATGGATACGACCGCCCGGCGGCAGAAAGACACCAAAGTTATTTGCAGACTTTCGATTTGCGCACCAAAGAGACAAGGGTGGTCCCTTTTTCCGAAGCCAAGGGTGGTGGGCTATGGGTCGGACAGGACGGGTTGATCGCGGAAGGCGAGGAGAACACAAAATTTTTGTATTTTGACGCTAAGGCGCAGAAATGGTCAGAGCTACTCTCCGGCAACTTCGTGAACTGCAGCGTTTCACCGGATGGCAAGTACTTGTACTTTACAACTGGCGGCGCGGAACCGCAGGCGAAACGTGTCCGTTTGTCGGAAGGGAAGGTGGAACTGATTACCGGTCTAACCGGGCTCCGACGAGTGGTGGACGCAGTGAAGCAGGGTACGAGTATTGGTGTCGCGCCGGATGGGTCGCCGGTGTTTACCCGAGATATAGGGACGCAAGAAATTTACGCGCTGAATGTTAAATGGCCGTGACCCGTAGAGGAAAAAATGAAAGAGTCTGGCTTGGGCCGCCCCGCCCGCGTTTTCGCGCTCATTGTGTGCTGATAGAGAATGACCCCACGGGTCGCAAACACGAGGACAAGTCAACTTCAAGACCCAGGTCCGAAACTCAACTGCGAACCTGGACCAGCTGGCCAATGCCCAATAGTCAGTGAGAAGTCACGTGAAGACCAGAGTTTGTAGCTCAACTGTGAAGCCGGGGTACCCGGGCTTATTTTGATCCATATACCACACCGTTTCGCGTCTCGCAGACGATGGCGAAATGGTGACGCCTGTACTACGAGAGTGTTGCGGCGGTTTTTGCGAGACGCCTATACTGGCACGAAGTCGCTGTTTCGGCGCTGAACTGTGTCCTGTGGCCGAGGCAGTGGCGAGCACGGATAGCCATACCTATACAAGGATCAAGGTTCAAAAAACGTGGAGGAAGTAAAGCAGTTTCCAGCCATCGAACGCCGGCGCAACGCGTCTGTTTCGAATGAACAGCGCGAAGCCGGGGAAGTCGCGATCTTCCAGGAGTTAGGGAAGGCGCTGACGTCGTCGTTGCAGCTCGATCAGGTGCTCCGGACGATCATGGAGAAGATCGACGAATTTCTGCGTCCGGACAACTGGTCGCTGCTACTGCTGGACGAGGCCAAGCAGGAATTGTATTTCGAGCTGGTGGTGGGCAAAGCGTCGCCGTCATTAAAAGATGTGCGCATCAAAATTGGGCAGGGAATCGCGGGATGGGTGGCGCAGAACGGCGAGACCGTGGTGGTGCCGGACACCTCGAAAGACACGCGATTTTTTGGCCAGGTGGATGAGAAGACCAGAACGGAAACGCAATCGATCGTGGCGGTGCCGGTAAAGTTTCGCGATACCTGCCTGGGCGTGATTGAACTGATCAATTGCATGGGCCCCGAAGGGTTCGACAACCGTGATTTGAAATTGTTGGAAGCGCTGGCGGACTTTGCCGCAATTGCGTTGGAAAACGCGCGGCATGTAAAGCGAATTCACGAGCTGACGATTACCGATGATTGCACGACGTTGTATAACGCGCGGCACATGGGTTTTATTCTGGATACGGAGATTTACCGCTCGCAACGGTACAACTACGAATTTTCGCTGGTGTTCATTGACCTGGACCACTTCAAGCAGGTAAACGATACGCATGGGCACCTGGTGGGGTCTCGGCTGCTGGCGGAAATTGGCAACGCGCTGAAGAATAAGTGCCGCTTGATCGACTTTGCGTTTCGCTATGGCGGGGATGAATTTGTGCTGCTATTGCCGCAGACGTCCAAGGATAATGCGTTGAATGTGGCGCGGCGGTTACACAAGATGATCCGGGAAAGTTCGTGGCTGGTATCCGAAGGGTTGAACATTAAGGTTACAACGAGCCTGGGCGTCGCTTCTTATCCGGTGGACTCCAGATCGAAGGAAGGGCTGCTGCATCTGGCGGATGAGGCCATGTACCTGGTGAAAAACACCAGCCGTGATAGCGTGGCGGCGGCCAACGTGGGAGTATTACCGGACACTGTGGTGAAGAGCAAAGTCGCTGAATAAGCAGTAGGGACCTGCAGGCATTTCCGCAACAATTCCGCACATTCTATACACACCCTGAAAAGTTTGTTTAACTGGATGATATGAAACGAAGCGAAGCAGCGCGTTACGCGCGCTGGTCTGCCACGCTGGCGCTATTGCTGGCACTCGCGACCCTCGCGGTGTATGTGCAGCATAAGGTGCTGGCGCGGGTGCAAAAAAGAGGAGCGCCTCCGGCTGCGCCGCTGAACGTGGAGCGGCAATCGGCCGGCCTGACATTTTCCAAGGTAGACGGCGATCGCAAGATTTTTACGGTGGAAGCGTCGAAGTCCACGGAATTCCGCAACCAGGAAGCCAGCCTGCTGGAAGAAGTAAAGATCACCATTTTTGGACAGCAGGGCGACCGACACGACATAATTCGCACGCACAGTTGCCAGTATGCCAAGAGCACTGGCGCGATCAATTGCAGCGGCGCGGTGCAGATCGAACTGGAAACCGCGGCACAAGCGGAGTTGGCGAAGAAAAGCGGCGCTAAAGACGCTGTGGGGCCAATGGGGCACGTTGAAACGCGTAACGTTACGTTCGATCAGACAAGCGGCACGGCGCGCACCCGTGAGCGCGTGACGTTTAAATTTCCCGAAGGAAGTGGGGAGGCCATGGGAGTGGAATATAACTCCCAGCTAGGCACGATGAAATTGTTGCGCGATGTGAAGATGACTTTAATTCAGAGTGGTGGGCCGGCAGGCACGTCTGGGCAGGAAGTGCACGTGACGGGCACGAGTCTGGACTTTGATCGCGACACGCGACTGCTGCATTTGGAGGGGCCGGCGCATGCGCAAACACAAACTGCGCAGCTGGATGCGGGCGAGATGAAGCTGAATCTCGATGAGGATTTTCGCGCCCAGAAACTTCTCGCGACGGCGGGAGGGCGCGGCGAACGGCCGCACGCAAAGTCGTCAGCGGCTTCAGGGCCGATGGAGTTGACCGCGAATATGTTGACGGCGTGGTTCGATCAAGACGGAGGCCTGAAAAGACTTGACGCCGCCGGCAAAGTTGAAGGTTCACGAAAAACCGGTGCGGAAGATGAGGAATTCACAGCCGAGAATTCTTCCGTGGAACTGTGGCCGGAAATTAGCCAACCGAAAGTAATAAATATGGATGGCGGAGTAATTCTTAAAGCGAGCGCCAAGACTCGGCAGATACGAATGCTGGAAACCAATAAAGCCCGCATGGAATTCACCCAGGGCAGCGACGACAAGCCCAGCCAGCCAAAGAAGGCGGAGACGCTGGCGGCTGGCACGATTCAATGGACGGATGCGCAAGCGAATGGGGAGCCGGCGGATGGCGCGGATGCAGGGAAAGATAAAGCGGCTCGAACAAAGTTACGCGCCGACAAGTTTGTGCTGGATTTTACTGTTGGTCGCGCAACGCAGTTGGCGGCGAGTGGAAATGTACAAGCGCAGCGGGACATACCTGATGCTGCGTCGCAGATTACTACGGCGAAGCGTGGTGTCGCGCATTTGCTGGCTAACGGCGGCTGGTCGCAAATTGAGCTGAATGAAAATGTCAAGTTCAAAGAGGGGGAGCGCAGCGGCCAGGCAGATCATGCGGTGGCGGTGAGCGCCAGCCAAGTCACGACCCTGAGTGGCCAGGCGATTGTTCAGGATGCTTCGACGGAGACCCGCGCAGCCAACATTGTTTTTTTGCAGGCTACTGGAGATATTCACGCCGAGGGTGGGGTACGCTCGAGGACATTGTCGGCGCGCGGAGCGACTTCGGTTTCCGGGACAACGCCGCAAGTCGCGGGCACGACACCGCAATTTTCCACTGGGCCCGCAAACATCACCGCCGAGAAAATGCAGGCGAACGCGAAGAGTGGGCGGGCGCTTTACAGCGGGCATGCGCGACTTTGGCAGGGTGATTCCGTGTTGGAGGCCGATTCCATAGAGCTGCTGCAGAGGAGCAGGCAATTGAATGCCGTCGGCAAGGTTCGCTCGGTGTTTCCTCAGGCGCCAGGGCATGACCCGACTGGCTCATCGACGATGAACAAGTCGCGGAAAAAACCGAGTCTTTGGCATATCGCTTCGGACACGCTTACCTATCTGGATTTGGAAAATCACGGGCACCTGGATGGGAACGTCATAGTGCAATCGGATGTGCAGCGGATGCGCAGCGATTCGCTTGATTTGTATTTTAGCCGCGCGAATACTGCAGGCGCATCGGAAAAGGGTTCGGATAATGGGGCGGGTGCGCAACAGATCAGCCGGGCAGTGGGGACGGGCGGGGTTGTCGTGGATGAGCAGACACGCAAGGCCACTGCGGAGCGAGCCGAGTACACGGCTGTGGATGGAAAATTTGTGATGAGCGGTGGAACTCCAACGCTGTTTGACGGCACCCAAGGGACCACCACGGGGCGTCAATTGACCTTCTTTTTAGCGGATGATACGATCATCGTCGATTCAGAAAAAGGCTCGCGAACATTGACGAAACATCAAGTCCAGAAATGATGAGGTATGCTGAATCTCCAGGCGGTTGAGTTAAGCAAGACGTACCGCGGCCGCAAGGTTGTCGACGATGTGGAGCTGGAGATTGGCCAAGGCGAAGTTGTGGGGCTACTCGGCCCCAACGGTGCAGGAAAAACCACTACATTTTATATAATGGTAGGGCTGACGCGGCCCGATTCCGGACGCGTGTTGCTGAACGGCGAAGAGATTACGGATTTACCCATGTATCTGCGGGCCCGCAGCGGAATTAGTTATCTTCCTCAGGAACCTTCCGTCTTTCGTCAACTCACCAGTGAAGAAAATCTTTTGGCGGTGCTTGAGACGCTGCCCCTTACCCCCGAACAACAGCGCGATCGGTTGGAAGAACTGATCGTGCAGATGGGTCTGGAAACGGTGCGCAGCAGCAAGGCGTATGTGCTTTCAGGCGGAGAACGGCGGCGGTTGGAAATCGCGCGATCGTTGACGCTATCGCCTTCGTTTATTTTACTGGATGAACCTTTCTCGGGGATCGATCCGTTAACGGTGAAGGATTTGCAGGAAACGATTCGCGACCTGAGCAGGTCGGGAATTGGTATTTTGATTACCGATCATAACGTCAGGGAAACATTGAACGTAACGGATCGCGCGTATATTGTGAATCATGGGAAAATAATGGCGCAGGGCACACCCGAGGCTTTGAGCAATGATGCGGAAGTGCGGCGGGTTTATCTGGGCGATCATTTTCGATTGAATTAACGGGCCAGAGACAGAGGAACAAACGGAATGGCGTGGCAGGGACTAAAACTAAATCTCAGGGTGTCGCAGAAGCAGATTTTGACGCCTGGTTTGGTGCAGATGGTCAGCGTGTTGGCGCTGAATCGTTTGGAACTGCGCGAAATGATAAACCAGGAAATGATCGCCAATCCGGTGCTTGAAGAACTCAGCGAAGAACCCACACAAACCGACAACTACAGCGACGAGAATTTTCTGAAAGCGGAAACGGAAAAAGTTCCGGAAAAGCCGGAAGCTAATCCATTTGATGAGTTCGACGTAGGGAGCTTCTTTAACCAGTATCTGGATACCGGGGGAGATGGCGGACAGTCGCAGGAACGGGAAGTTTCCGAGCGACCCTCGTTTGAAAAATTTTTATCTTCACCGAGCGGTTTAAGCGAACACCTGGCGTGGCAGCTTAGCGTGACCATTTGCTCCGAGACGGTGAAGGAGCTTGCGGAAAGCATCATCGGAAACCTGGACGAGAACGGTTATTTGACGGCGTCCATGGAAGAGTTGATGCAAAGCGGGAAATATTCTCAGGACGATTTGGATGATGCGCTCGCGGTGGTGCAGGATTTTGATCCCATCGGCGTCGGAGCGCGGGATTTGCGGGAATGTTTGTTGCTGCAAATCAAAGCGTTTGACCCGACGAATACGCTGGCGCAGCAAATTGTTTCTGATCACTTAAAACAGGTGCAAGGGAATCAATTGAAAGAAGTGGCGCGCGCTTTGAACCGGCCTTTGGAGGTGGTGAAGCGATCGCTGGATCTTATTCGCAAGCTCGATCCGCGACCAGGTTTGCGTTACAACAAAACCGAACCGCGGTTGGTTGAGCCGGACGTGTATTTCCGCAAAGTGGACGATCAATGGGTTGCTTTTTTGAATGAAGATGACATGCCGCAGTTGCGGTTGAGTCCTACATACCGGCGATTGCTGGTTAAGGATGCTTCCGACCGGGATGTTAGAAATTATGTGAAAGAGCGGTTCACAGCCGCGATTCAGCTGATGAAAAATATTGAGCAGCGCAAGCACACCATTTTGCGAGTGTGCCAGTCGATCATTGCGCGGCAGGGCGAATTCCTGGATCACGGGCAAGACGCGCTGAAGCCCATGATGATTAAAGAAGTGGCGGAAGAGGTTGGCGTGCATCCTTCCACGGTCAGCCGCGCGGTAGCAAGCAAATATGCGCACACTCCGCAGGGCGTACTGGAGCTGCGCTCATTCTTCAGCGAATCAGTGAACGGGCCTGAAGGCGGCGCGATGTCGTTGTTGACCCTGAAGCGCGTAGTTAAAAAGATGATCGAAGAGGAAGACGGCGCGAAGCCGCTGACGGATGAGCAGATCGCGAAGAAGTTGGATGACGCGGGCATCCACGTTACGCGCCGCACGGTGGCGAAATACCGCGAAGACATGAGAATTCCCAGCACGCACCAGCGCCGAGTGAAGAGTTAAGGCGCGCGCCCCAGTGAAACGGCCGCCGACGAGACATGACGCGCGACACCTCGTCGTTCTCACCGGACTTTCCGGCTCCGGAAAAAGCACCGTATTAAAATCCTTCGAAGACATGGGTTTTTATTGCGTCGACAATCTTCCTGTCGAGCTGATGCCCATTTTCGCGGAGTTGCATGGCGCAGGGGATGGTGACTTTGCGCGCGCGGCTTTGATGATCGACGCGCGCGAAGGGCTACAACTGCAGAAGCTGCCTCCGCTGCTCAAGCATTTACGCAAGGATCATCCGATTACGCTGGTGTTCATCGAGGCGCAGGATGATGCGCTGCTGCGCCGCTATAGCGAAACGCGGCGGCCGCATCCACTGGGCAAAGATTATTCCGTGCGTGAAAGTCTGCGTCGCGAGCGCGAATTGATGTCGCCGATCCGAAAACTCGCGGACGTGGTAATCGACACGACGCAATTTAATGTGCATGAGTTGCGGCAGTTCGTTACGGAACGTTTCAAAAATCCCGACAAGCGGCCCTTGATGGTTTCGGTGGTGAGTTTCGGTTATCGCTACGGGGTGCCGACGGATGCGGACCTGGTGTTTGATGTGCGTTTCCTTCCGAATCCGCATTTCGTTCCGAAGCTGCGGGAATTTACGGGAAAAGACCCCAAGGTGCGTCGATACATTCGTTCCTTTCCGCAGACGGGCGAGTTTTTGCGACGTGTCGAAGGACTGCTGACATATTTGATTCCTCACTACGCGCGAGAAGGCAAAAGTTATTTGACAATCGCGTTTGGCTGTACGGGGGGAAGACATCGTTCGGTAATGATGTCGGAAGCGGTAAAAAAATATTTGGAAAAGCGTGGGACTACCGCGAAAGTCGTACACCGGGATATTGAGAAATGAAAGTTGGATGGCCGCTTTCGAGAGAGCCGTAGCCATTCGCTGGCAGCGGGGCGATAACTTGACACACCGTCTAGCGGCGAATAGCGTACCAAGAGAAGCGTTCGGGGAGTCTGAAGAGTGGCATCGCTGTTTTCACCACAATTAAAGCGGCTGTTAGCTTACGTGCGGCCGTACTCGCTGCGGCTGGTGGCAGGCATATTGCTACTCGCGTATGTGGCGCTGGCTGAGGGCGGCGTGGCACTCATGGTAGCTCCCGCGGTGGATCGGGTGCTGAATCCTGCTGCTGTGGGCTCGTTGTTGGCGCTGGTGAAATTGCCGTGGTCGGGGCGGACGATCTACCTCAACGATTTTTTCCCACCGAGAATTCATAACGTCTGGACGGTGTTCGCATTTGCCTTGTTGATTCTCTATTTCTCGAAGGCCGTTGCGGAGTATTTAGGGACCACAGAAATCCAATACGTGGGCCAGGCGGCAGTAACCGATTTGCGCAATCAGGTGTATGCGCGATTGATCAGGCAACCGATGGGTTTCTTTCAGCACAACTCCACGGGGCGCTTGCACTCTACGGTGATTAACGACGTGGAGCGCACAAGAATCGCGCTTAGCGAATATCTGGCCGACCTGTTTCAAAAGGGATTTACGTTTCTGGTGTTTGTGGGTGTGCTGCTGCTCGTGAATTGGAAGATGGCGCTGGGAGCCGCGTTGCTTTTGCCGCTGGTGATCCTTCCAGTAAATAAGTTTGGACGAAAAATTCGGCGATCTGCGGAAACGAGCCAGTCACGGCTAGGAGACTTAAGCCAAATTTTGCAGGAAACGGTGAGCGGAAATCGGGTCGTAAAAGCATTCGGAATGGAGCCGTTTGAAATTCGCAAATTTCGCGAAGCCTCGAAAAAATTGCTGCGGGAAAACATGAGGTGGGTGCGCGCCGGTGTAATTACTTCGCCGCTGATGGACCTACTCGGAGCCATCGTCATTCCTTTATTGCTGTTGTATGCGCGCGGCGCGATACAGCATCACGTAATGACCACCGGGCAGTTTTTTACGTTCATATATGCCATGTTCAATGCCTATATGCCGCTGAAGCGCATGGGCAATGTCTACCAGCAATTTCAGGCCGCGCAAGGCGCCAGTACTCAAGTTTTTGCCTATCTTGATCTTGAACCGGAAAATATTGAACAGCCGGGCGCCCAGGTGCTTCCGGCGTTCGGGCGTGAAATTGAATTTGAACATGTGAGTTTCAGCTACAGCCCGGGCTCGACAATGGTTTTGCAGAATGTGACGCTGCAAGCGCGAAAAGGCGACGTGATTGCGTTGGTGGGTTCGAGCGGAGCGGGAAAAACCACGCTCGTGAATCTGCTGCCTCGCTTTTATGAACTGACCGCGGGCACGATACGAATCGACGGGAAGGATATTCGCGAAGTGACGATTCGCTCGCTGCGGGACCAGATCGCCATGGTGGCCCAGGAAAATATTCTTTTTTACGATACGGTTTGGAACAACATTTGTTACGGGCTGACCGGGGTGGCTGAAGAGCGGGTGTTAGCGGCCGCGCGAGCGGCGTTGGCGCATGACTTCATCACGGAGTTGCCACTGGGCTACAACACGCTGGTCGGTGAACGCGGAACCAGATTGAGCGGAGGTCAAAGACAGCGCATCGCCATCGCACGGGCGATCCTGAAAGATTCGCCGATTTTGATTCTTGATGAGGCCACTTCCGAGCTGGACGCTGAATCGGAAATGTTCGTGCAAAAGGCGCTGGCGAATTTGATGGTGGGTCGCACGACGTTTGTGATCGCCCACCGTTTGGCGACGATCCGGCGCGCCGACAAAATTATGGTGCTGGAGGACGGACAGATTCGCGAAAGCGGCACGCACACCGAGTTGATGGCCAAGAGCGGCACATACGCGCGCTTGCACGATATTCAATTCGCGGATGATGACATGCTGGCACCGGCGAGGTTGTCTTCCGAAACGAGCGTCAAATCACAACTCTTATGAGCCAAACCCCAGCTACGATCAGGAAAGCGGAATGCCTTTCGATGACCGGATACGCGCAAGCGCGCGCGGAAACCACCGATCTGGCGTTGCGTGTCAGCATCAAGAGCGTCAATCATCGCTTTCTCGATTTGAAGATGAGGTTGGCGGAGGGATTGGAGCTATACGAGCCGCGGTTGCGGCAGATGGTGCGAGAGCGCATCCATCGCGGCCACGTGGAACTGCAAGTGAGCGCCGAGCCGCGCACGGCTGCGACGATTCAAGTGAATCAGGAATTGGTGAAGGCCTATATGCGCGCGGCGGAAGCGTTGCGACAGGAAACTCGCGCGGCTGCGGATGTGGATGTGGTGGCGCTGCTGCGTTTGCCCGGCGTGATTTCGGGATTGGGAATCGCAGCGCCGCAATCGGAAGAGAGTCAGGAAAAACTCGGGCGAGCACTCGAAGAGTGCCTGGGAGAAGCACTGTCGAAACTCGACGATATGCGGCGCACGGAAGGCGGGCACCTGATCGCGGAGCTAAACAAGCGGCTCACCAAGATTGAAGAAGAGGCGGATGAGATTCGAGTACTGGCGGAGACGTTGCGGCCTGCATTTGCGCGGCGCCTTGAGGCGCGGCTCGCGGAATTGTTGAACGGAGTCGCGCTGGAGCCGGCACGATTGGCGCAGGAAGCCGCGCTACTTGCGGAACGCAGCGACATCAGCGAAGAGCTAGAAAGATTGCGAAGCCATGTGGCGCAATTTGCGGGCCTGCTGCGCGGCGCCGGTGAAATGGGGAAGAAACTCGATTTTCTTTTGCAGGAGATGAATCGCGAAGCGAACACGCTATTGTCGAAGACCCCCGGAGTGGACTCGGAGGCGCTGGCAATTACCGGGCTGGCGCTGGAGATTAAAGCGGACATAGAAAAATTGCGAGAGCAGGTTCAGAACATCGAATGACTGCGGAGGCAAAGATTGCGCCGTTAGTGATCATCGTGTCCGGGCCGTCGGGTTCGGGAAAATCGACGCTGGTGCAAAAAATATTGGAAATGCCGGGAACGATGCCGTCGGTCTCATGTACTACCAGAGGGCGTCGCGCGACCGAGTCGAGTGGGAAGTGCTATGATTTCGTGACGGACGCGGAATTCGAAGCGATGATCGCGCGCGGCGAATTCCTGGAATATGCGCGGGTGTTTGGCAGGCACTCGTACGGCACGCCGAAGAAATGGCTGGAGGAGTCGCGAAAATTAGGACTCGACCTGGTATTGGAGATCGATGTCCAGGGCGCTTCGCAGGTGAAGCGGCAGTTGCCGGAGTCGGTGGCGATTTTCATTTTGCCGCCTTCGCGGCAGGAATTGGAAAGGCGGCTGCGGTCGCGAGGGCAGAATTCAGACGAGGATATTGCGCGGCGGTTGCAGAAAGCGCGCGATGAAATCGCCGAGTTTGGAAAATATTACGATTATTGCGTCGTAAATGAGGATGTGGAACGGGCGGGACGCGAAGTGCAAGCAATTGTAACGGCGCTGCGTTGTTCAAAAGCACGGCGTCAGGACCTGGTAGAAAAACTTCTGGCATCGTTTGGGGGGGAATGACTGAGATGACGGTACTGACAAAAGCTCCGGAGAGCCAGTTTGCGTATGTAGTGCTGGCGGCGCGGCGCGCGAGGCAGATCATGGCCGGCGCACCACCGCTAGTGGAAAATCCGAGAACGCAAAAAGCCACGCGAATCGCGGTGGAAGAACTCGATCATAGTTTGCTCGAGTACGATTTCGTGGAGCCGGATTCGATCGACGAGGATAAGGACGGCAACAAGCGCCGTAAGTAACGCGGCGCTGCCAGAGACGCCATGCGAATCACGATGGGTGTGACCGGGGGAGTCGCGGCTTACAAAGCCGCGGAACTGGTGCGCCTGTTGCAACAAGACGAATTTACCGTGGAAGTGGTGATGACGCGGGCGGCGCGGGAATTTATTACGCCGCTGACCTTTGCGGCTTTGAGCGGACAAAAAGTAATTACCGACCTTTTTGGCAATTCCGAAAATGAAGCGAATTTAGAAAGCGCCATCGAACACATCGCGGTGGCGCAGCGTACCGACTTGTTGTTGGTTGCTCCCGCTACCGCCGACATCATTGCTAAATTCGCGCGCGGGATTGCGGATGATTTTCTGAGTACTTTGTATCTGGCGTCGACCGCGCCGGTGGTCGTGGCTCCGGCGATGAACGTGAATATGTGGAATCATCCGGCCACGCAAGAAAATATTGCGAAGCTGCAGGAGCGCGGCGTAAATGTTGTCCAGCCGGATGAAGGTTACCTGGCTTGCGGCATGGTGGGAGCGGGAAGGCTGGCAGGACACGCAGAAATTTTGGCGGCGGTGCACGCGACCTTGCATTCGAATAAAGATTTAGCCGGCGAGACGGTATTGGTTACCGCCGGGCCAACCTGCGAAGACCTTGACCCGGTGCGCTATTTGACGAATCGCTCTTCAGGGAAGATGGGCTACGCGGTGGCGCAAGCCGCGGCGCGGCGCGGCGCGAAAGTGATTTTGGTTAGTGGGCCTACCGCGCTGGAAACGCCAGTCGGTGTTCGCCGTGTTGATGTGCGTACCGCCGAACAGATGTATGAAGCGGTGACGAAAGAGTTTGGGGCATGTTCGATAGGGATTTTTGCGGCCGCGGTAGCGGACTACCGGCCCGCGGAAAAACGTGCGGAGAAAATCAAAAAGACTGATGCAAGTTTAACGGTGCAATTGGAACCGACCGTGGATATCTTGCAGGACGTGGCCAGCGCCAAGGGTGACAAGTTTATCGTTGGATTTGCGGCGGAGACCAGCGATGTGGGGCAAAACGCGCGCAAAAAACTGGCGGCAAAAAATCTAGATTTAATCGTGGCGAACGATGTTTCCGCAGAGGGCGCGGGGTTCGACCATGATACCAACGTGGTTTCGTTGTACTACAAAGACGGGCGCGACGTGACGTTGCCGAAGATGAGTAAAGCAGAAGTAGCTCAGCGCGTGCTGGACGAAATTGTGCGGCTGCGCGGGGCGTCGCGATCGAAGCCAGCCAAGCGTCTCTCAGTGGTCTGATTCCCATTATGACCGGCCGTCTTCCTGAAAAGCTTCAAGAAAAACTTTCTTTGCGGTTGCGATATTACGAGGATATAGGCATTCGGGAGTTTTTCCGCGACCGCATTGGTGCAGCTCACCTACAGCCTCTACTCGAAGAGGGCACCTCACAGAACGTAGCCGCCATGACCTATGAAGACGCCGAAACCATGAATGAACCGATCACATCGCCACCGTTGATAACCGCGATACCTAAAATTGGCGAAGGCACGCTGCAGACCATTCGCGAAGACATCGGCGACTGCATACGCTGTAAGCTGCACAAGGGGCGCACTAAGATTGTTTTTGGCGATGGGAATCCGCAGGCGAAATTGCTTTTCATTGGGGAAGGGCCGGGACGCGATGAGGATTTGCAGGGGCTACCGTTCGTGGGGCGCGCCGGGAAACTGCTTACCCAGATGATCGAGGCCATGGGGCTGCGTCGCAGCGATGTGTACATTTGCAACGTGGTGAAGTGCCGGCCACCGGAGAATCGCGCGCCCGAAAGAGATGAAGTAGCGGCGTGCTCACCATTTTTGTTTCGACAAATTGACTTGGTTGCTCCCAAAGTGATTGTTTGTCTGGGCAGCATCGCGGCACAGACCATACTTGAGACCACGCGGGGAATATCACAGTTTCGTGGGCAGTGGCTCGAGTTTCGCGGGCGGAAGTTGATGGCCACCTATCATCCCGCTTATCTGCTTCGTAATCCCGCGGCGAAAGGCGAGGTCTGGAAAGATTTGCAAAAGGTGATGGCTGAGTTGGGACTCGAAGTAAAAAAGACAAAACCGGCCCAAGCCAGAGTCTGACGATAAGAATTAGAACCACATCGTAAAGAATATTTCCTGCATGATGTTTCCCGCCGCGTTGATGAGAAACTAACTTTATGGGAATTCTGCTGGGCCTGCTCACAGCCGTGACCTGGGGCGGCTCGGATTTTCTCGCGCGATTTGCAACTCACCGCATTGGCACACTTCGGACCATGTTTTATATGCAGGCGACTGGTTTGCTGTTGCTCAGTATTTGTCTGCCGTGGCTGGGAGGGTGGGGGCATTTGCATGACGGATCTGGGTGGCAGCAGTGGGCCTGGGGAGTATTGGCCGGCTGCATCAATGCGGTTTCGACACTAACGCTTTACCGCTCGTTTGAGGTTGGAAAACTTTCGGTGGTGGCGCCGCTTTCAGCCAGTTACCCGGCGTTGACGGTAATTTTATCACTGCTTTCGGGCGAGCATCTGCGTGCCGCGCGAGGAGCAGGAATAATTTGCACCATGCTTGGTGTCGTGCTGGTGGCGCGCGGCGAGCAAGAGCCGCACAAGGACGATGTGGAGGGAAATGCGCGCAAGGGCAAGGGAGTGGTGTGGGCGCTTTGTTCCGCGTGTGGATTTGGGGTGCTGTTCTGGCTGCTGGGGAATCGCGTCGTGCCGCGAGTGGGCGCGCCGCAGGCGGTCTGGATGATTCGTTTGACGTGCGTGTTGCTGACTGCCGTGATTTTGCCGGCGGCGAAACAATCGGTTAGCCTGCCGCGAGGGAACGTTCGATGGTATGTGTGGGCCATGGGCTTGCTGGATACCAGCGCGTTTGTGTTGAGTAATCGCGGAATGCAAATGGAACAGGTGGCTATCGTGAGTGTGCTCGGATCGCTTTATGGTGCGGTGACTGTGGGACTCGCAGCGATTTTTTTGAAGGAACATGTGGCGCGGTGGCAGTGGGCCGGGATTGTCACCATTTTCTTGGGAATTTTTTTGATTAGTCTGTAAGGCGCGCGCTCAGCTTTCCAAATCTCACCGCCTGTTAAACTACACGCCGAGATTATGAAAAGAACATTTTGCAATGTGGCGCTGGCTGTGCCGCTGCGAACGACATTTACGTACGCAGTGCCTGAACAACTGCGTGCTGCTGTGCAGCCTGGGGTACGCGTACTCGTACCGTTTCGGCAAAATTCGCTGGTGGGAGTTGTGGTGGATCTGCCAGAGCGGGCGCCGGAGAAAGCAAAAATTCGCGAGATCAGCAAAGTGCTGGATGTGATTCCGGCTTTGACTCCGGCGCTGATTGAACTGGGGCATTGGATCGCCGGGTATTACCTGGCGCCGGTGGGAGAAGTTTTTCGTGCCATGTTGCCGCCCGTAACGGAATTGCGAGCGCAGCAGCAAATTGCGATTACGGCGGCCGGGCGTGAGTTTGTAGATTCGAGAGCTAGCACACTTGGCGAGGAATTTGCCGCCGAAGAAATCGCGCTGCTTTCGAAATTGATCGCGAAGAGAGGGATTTTGCCGGCGAGTGCGCTCGAGAAGTCTGGATTGAGTACCACGATATTGCAGCGGCTTGCGCGACGCGGCTTTGTAGAGATTCGGCAGACCCTGCTTGAGAGAAAGCAGAAGACGCAGACAATTCTTGCCTGGCGAACGGAAGATTCCGATAAGCGGGACAAAAGCACGGATGGGCAGGGAGAAAAGTCTGCACGCCCGTTGCGCGGAAAAGCGCTGGAGAAATTTCAGGAACAAACCCGGCGAGTACGAGAATTACTAGAGGCCAAACGCGGGCCGCTGCCGCTGCCGCAACTCTTGAAGTTGGCTGATCTTTCACGCGGCGCAGCCGAACGCATGCTTGCCTGCGGCTTGCTGTACAGCTGGGAAGAGCCGGTTGACCCAGCCGAGGACCCTTTTGATGTGGGATACGCGCCGCCGGCGCACGAACTGAATGCTGATCAGGATGTGGCGCTGAAACGCATTCGCGCGCGATTCGAATTGGGCGAATTTGGCGTGCAGTTGTTGTACGGGGTGACGGGCAGCGGGAAAACAGAAGTGTATTTGCGGGCGATACAAGAAACGCTGGCGCGGCAAAAAACAGCGCTGGTGCTGGTGCCGGAAATCGCGTTGACGTTGTGGATGGGGCGACAATGCCGGGCGTGGTTTGGCGCGCGATTCGAAGGAGTGGCGGTGCTGCACTCCGCGCTCACCGATGTGGAGCGCGCGCGGGAATGGCGGCGCGTCCGAAACGGCGACGCGCGCGTGGTGGTGGGGACGCGCTCGGCGGTGTTTGCTCCGCTGGAGCGAGTCGGGCTGATCATCGTGGATGAGGAGCAGGAGAACAGTTACAAGCAGGAAGAGACGCCGCGATATCACGGGCGGGATGTGGCCATCGTGCGGGCAAAAATGGAAAACGCGGTGGCGCTGCTGGGGTCAGCCACACCTTCACTGGAAAGCTACCATCACGCAATGACCGGGAAGTACGAGTTGTTAACGCTGGGTTCGCGCGTTGAAAATCGCGCGCTGGCGAAAGTGGAAGTCGTCGATTTGCGTGAAGAGTTTCAGCAGACGCATCAAGCCAGTTCGATTTCCGCCAAGCTGCGCACCGGGATTCAGGAACGCCTGGCGAACGGTTCGCAGGCGCTGGTGCTGATTAACCGGCGGGGATATTCCTGGTCGGTGTTGTGCCGCAGTTGCGGAGCTTCGGTGCAATGCGCAAACTGCAGCATCTCCATGACCTATCACAAGAACCGAAATCGCCTGGAGTGCCACTATTGTGGGTCCGTGGCGCAGACTTCAAAGAATTGCCCGAAGTGCGATTCCAAATATGTTTATTTTTTTGGCGAAGGTTCGGAACATGTGGAAGAACGATTGCGTGAAGAATTTCCCACTGCGCGCATCGCAAGACTGGACCGCGACACGACGCGCACTAAACGGCAATATCAGGAAACGTTAGGAGCGTTCGCTGGCGGGGCGTTGGACATCCTGGTCGGGACGCAGATGTTGGCGAAGGGGCACGATTTTCGGCGTGTGACGCTGGTGGGGGTAATTTCCGCGGATGGGTTACTAAGCATGCCGGATTTTCGCGCGGCGGAGCGCACGTTTCAATTGTTGACGCAGGCTGCTGGGCGTGCCGGGCGGGGAGAACTTCACGGGCGAGTGCTGATTCAAACATATTATCCGGAGCACTACGCCATTCAGGACGCGGTAAAACAGGATTACCTGGCGTTTTTTGAACGTGAAGCGAATTTTCGCCGAACGATGGGATATCCGCCGTTTACGTCGCTGGCCAACGTAATCGTGCGCCATACCAATCTGGAGAAAGCGAT
>Ga0307479_10001714_pt1 | contig 19984 bp, 17 predicted proteins | sample atmos_gasesECM4C_FD_203743 | JGI IMG/M metagenome (GOLD analysis project Ga0307479, IMG submission 203743) | Hardwood forest soil microbial communities from Morgan-Monroe State Forest, Indiana, United States - atmos_gasesECM4C_515 | ecosystem: Environmental > Terrestrial > Soil > Temperate...
AGCCAGCCATGTGCACGGAAGAAAGCGATGAACGGTCCCACAACAGCGTCGAAGAAACCGCGCTGCGTCCAGAGCGGCGCTTCGCGCTTTTTTTCATCCATCACGGCATCCGCGCGCTCCGGTTCCTTCGCAAACCAGGTGGCGATCATTCCAACGGCCATACATGCGCCGTAGATACCGTAGGACATGCGCCAGCCCACGGCCGCTGCCAGGATGAGGATAACGGAATCCGTAGCCAGGAGCGCCAGGCGGTAGCTGAACTGATAGGCAGACGCGAGCAGGCCTTGTTCTTCTCCGTCGTCTGCCGATTCAATGCGCCAGGCATCAACCACAATGTCTTGTGTCGATGAGGCAAACGCGACGACGAGCGCAAAGGCGCCAAGCCGGCCGAGCCCGGCTTTCGTGCCAGTCCCGCCCATAGCAAACAGCGCCAGCCCGACGACGATCTGCGAGAACATCATCCAGCCGCGCCGATGTCCAAGCCGATTAAACAGCGGCAAGTCGACGCGATCCATCAAGGGCGCCCACAGAAACTTCAGCGAATATGCAACGCCCACCCAGGAAAGAAACCCGATCGCCGTCAGGGAAGTGTGTTCATCGCGCAGCCAGAAGCCGAACGTATTGCCGACCAGATAAAAGGGAAGTCCTGAAGAAAACCCGAGCAACAACATCGCAAGCATTTTGGGCCGCAGGTAATCGGCGAGCCAGTGCTTGTGCGGACTCACGCCTTCATTGTCCACTGGAGTCTCACCAAACTCAACCCTCCGACGGCGCGGTCGGCCGGTTGGCCGCGGCGGTACGCGGCAAGCATTCCAGCGGGAATCGCAATCGTCGCGCAAACCAACAATGCCAGAAACGCCAGCTGCAGTGTCGCCGGATAACGTTCGAATATGATCTGCCTCACCGGTGCCTGGAACTTGAAGGAATACCCAATATCTCCCTGAACCAGTTGCCGCAGGTAACGCCCGTATTGCACTTGCAGGGGCAAATCGAGCCCCAGTGCGTGACGCAATTGCACCAGCTCCCCGGGCGCTGCGCCCTCCCCGAGCATCTGTTCGACAGGATCGCCCGGCACGATGTGGATCATCAGAAAGACCAGCGTCAGCACAAGCCAGAGCGCCGGCAGCGTGAGCAAAAAACGTTGGAAAAGATGTCGCGCCATTTTTTGCTTCCGCCTAAGAATCCGCCCTGGCGGTTTTTGAGTCTTTTGTTCGATGCGCCGCGTTCGCTGCGGCCTCGGGAGCCTTTCCATTATCCGTTGCCGGGTGCAGGAGCTGAATTTTTACTCTCGCAACGCGCTTCCCATCCATTTCCACAACGCTGAACCGATGATTGTTATGTTCGAAACTTTCTCCGCCGCGCGGGATGAATCCCAGCTGATCCAGCACAAATCCTCCTAACGTGGCATAAGCCGGATCTTCCGGCAGGATAATGTGGTACTGCACATCCAGGTCGCGCACGTTCATCGCGGCGTCAAATACGATCGCTCCGTCCGCCAGCGTGAGCGGGCGTTCCACAACGTCAAATTCGTCGTGAATTTCTCCGACCATCTGCTCAAGAATATCTTCCATGGTGACCAGCCCCAGAATGCTGCCGAATTCGTCCACTACCAGCGCCATCCCCGAGTGGTGAGAGCGCAACTCCTGCAACAGCTCGCTCACGGGTTTCGTCTCCGGCACGATTAGCACCTCTCGCAGCACACGGCGTAAATCGAAAGGCGGCGGGGTAAGATTCTCCTGCAGCCTCCTCTCGCGGTCGAGCAGTACCCATAGCATGTCTTTGATGTGCACGAATCCCAGGAAATGATCCTGCGTTCCACGATAAACGGGAAGGCGGGATCGTTGCGTCGTCGCAAACGCACTCATCACTTCATCCAGCGTGGCTTCCACCGGCAGAGTGTGCATGTCCGGCCGCGGCACCATGATTTCGCGCGCTTGGATTTGCCCGAGCTCGATCGCGCTCAGAATGAATTTTTCTTCGCCGGGCGCCAGCAGCCCGCGCTCGCGCGCCTGTTGGATCTGGATTTGTAGCTCCTCCGTCGAATGCGCCACGCCGTGCCCGTGGGGTTCCGCAACACCCAGCGCTTTCACCATCGCGCCGGAAACTCCGTCCAGAAGATCGATCACCCAGCGAAACGCATTCAAATACCAGTGAAACGGCCTCGCGATCAGCAGTGCCACGCGTTCAGCGCGCGCCAGGCTTACTGTTTTCGGCACCAGCTCCCCGATCACCACGTGCAAAGCGCTCAACAACGCGAACGCCACCACAAGCGCAGCCGCGTGCGCAAGCAGCGCCGTTCCCTTTCCCGGCGTGCCTGCCCAGATTTGTTGAAACGCCTTCGCCAGCGTCGCTTCGCCCAGCGCCCCGATCGCCAGGCTCGTCAGCGTGATCCCCACTTGGACGCCGGAAACCACGCGGTGCAGGTCGCTCAAGAGTCCTTCCACCACCCGCGCCCGCGCATCTCCCTTCACAACGAGCTGCCGCACGCGCGACAGCCGCACCGCCACCAGCGAAAATTCCGCCGCCGCGAAGAACCCGTTCAGCGCCACCAGCGCCAGCACTCCGATCAGCCGCACCGCAAACATGGAGCTTCTGCTTTCCCCCTGACGCATTGTAGCAGCACACTACCGGCGGACATCGCGTCTTTCCTCCGACAGCCGCTTGTAGCAAACTCGCTTCTGCGTTTAATTCCACAATCGCGCACAACACGAAAGTTGCGCTCTCGCGGACCCTCCTCTACACTCAAGTTTCATTAATGCGGGTGGAGAAAAACTTGCGCACAGTCGTTCGTCTTTTTTATTGGCTCTTCACCATCTTCGTCCTCGCAACTGCTTCATTCATCTGGTGGTATATATTTCGGCCGCTCCCCCAAGTCGCTGGCGCCGTCGCTCTCCCCAGTCTGCAGAAGGAAGCCACCGTCGACCGTGACTCCTGGGGTGTGCCGCATATCCATGCCGACTCGCTCGACGATCTGGTAGAAGCGCAAGGTTACGTAATGGCGCAAGATCGTCTCTGGCAGATGGACCTCCTGCGCCGCCTTGCGCGAGGCCAGCTTTCGGAGATTCTTGGGCCGAAGACACTTTCCATTGACAAACAGTATCGGACGCTTGGGTTCAGCCGCGCGGCAGAGCGCGATATCGCCCTGCTCGACGCCGAATCGCGCAAACTGATGGACGCCTATTGCCGCGGCGTGAATAAATTCATTGAGCAGCACCAGATGAATCTCCCGGTGGAGTTCTCGTTGCTCAACTACAAACCGCAGCCTTGGCAAGTTTCTGACTCGCTAGTGTTCACCGGGTACATGTACCGCACGCTGCCGCCTTTTTGGGAGAGCAAAGTGAGCCGCGCCAGAGTTACGGCGCGCGCGGGACCGGACCGCGCCAAAGAACTTTTTTCCGAGGACGCCTCGATGGACCATTTCGTCGTCGGCGACCCAAATGTTGCCGACGATGGTTCCGAGCATTCGCGCGCAGATACCGGCGACGAAGATGACGATGACGATATGCCATCGGACGCCGTGCTCAAGGCCGATCTCCACCCAGCGCCCACGATACAAAATCCGGAACCCTTTACCGGCCTCACTTCCGCGCTCTGGCCTTCCCTGCAGACTTGGATCGAAGATTCGCGCCGCGAGATTCGCCACGGCCTTGGCAGCAACAATTGGGTCGTGAGCGGCGCTCATACCGCCACCGGAAAGCCCTTGTTGGCCAACGACACGCACCTTGAACTGACGATCCCTCCGATCTGGTACGAGATTCATTTGACCGCCCCGGGCTGGGACGTTGCGGGCGTCACTTTTCCCGGCGCACCGATGGTCGTCATCGGCCATAATGACCGCATTGCCTGGGGCTTCACAAATAATGGCGCCGACGTTCAGGATCTTTACGTGGAGACATTCAATCCCGCCGTGCCGGATGAGTATCGGGTAAAGGGCGCGTGGACAAAGGCCCAAATCATTGACGAGACGATCCATGTCAAAGGCCAACCGGATGAACACCTGAAGGTTGCCATCACACGCCACGGGCCCATCGTTCAACGCGAAGGAGACAACGCTTACGCGCTGCGCTGGACCGCGACGGAACCCGGCGGACTCGCCAACAGCTACAACTGGCTTGGCAAGGCGCGCAATTGGAAAGAATTCCGCGAAATCATGAAGCGCGTCTGGGGCCCGGCGCAGAACGCCGTCTATGCCGATGTTGACGGCAACATTGGCTACATCATGGCTGCCCGTGTGCCCATACGGAAAAAAGGCCACGGCGAGGTACCTGTTCCTGGCGACACGGACGACTACGAGTGGACTGGCTACATTCCCTTCGATCAATTGCCGCAAGCCTTCAATCCCGAGAGCGGCTTGATCGTCACCGCCAATGCCCGCGTCGTCGGCCCCAACTACAAGCCTTATTTAACAGATCGCTGGGAAGAGCCTTATCGGACTGCGCGCATCTACGATCTCCTTCACGACAAGCGAGATCTGCGGCCTGAAGACATGCTCAAGGTGCAAACCGACACCTACAGTTTTCCGCACCTATTTCTCGCTGAGCAATTGTCCTCGGCCGTAAAGACTGCACAACCCAACGATGCTCGGGCGCAGAAATTGATCGAGCGAGCGAAGGATTGGAACGGCATTGCCGAGGCTGATTCTCCGCTGGTCTCTTTTCTCGAAGCTACGCGCCACATCGCTCTCGTCCTCTTGCTCGAACCCTACCTTGGCAAGGACACTAGCCTTTACGAGTGGCGCAGCACTTCTTTTCTCCAGAGGATTCTCACCGAACGCCCCGCAAAATGGCTGCCAGCTGCCTATAAGACCTACGACGAGCTTCTCTGTGCCGCCGCCGACCGCGCCGTAAAAAGACTCGCTGAGCGCTCTAAAAGCGAGCGCATCGAGGACTGGCCGTGGAAACGCTTTGACTCTCTTGAGATGCTTCACCCCATTGGCCGCCAAGGTTTGTTGAAACGTCTCTTGAGCATCACCAACCAGCCGCAATCCGGAACCATGTTTAGTCCGCGTGCCGCGACGCAAACCGATGGTCCCGCCATGCGCTTCGTCGCCAATCCCGCCAATTGGGACGACTCCATTCTCCTCATCCCCGCCGGGCAGTCCGGCCAGTTCGGGAGCAGCCACTACACCGATCAGTTTTCCTATTGGTACGAGGGCAAGCCCATCGCCGCGCCGTTCAGCGATTCCGCCGAAACCAAGGTTCGCCGTCACACATTGATCTTAAAGCCCGCCTCTTGAGAATCTATCGCTCTGATGCCGGAACTCCCTGAGGTCGAAGCTGTCGCGCGCACACTCCGCCCTCTCGTCGTGCGTCGCCGGATTCGCTGCGTCCACGTTTTGCATTCCATCGCCACCAAACCGCAAGCAGCCTCGCAGCTCGCACGCCTCGCGGAAGGACGGCAGATCCGTGCAGTTCAACGCCGGGGGAAATATCTTCTTCTCACTCTCGATCGCGGCCTGCTCACGATTCACTTCCGGCTTGACGGCCAACTCTTGTGGTTCCGCAACGCGAGAGAATTGCTTCTTCACGCCAACCAGCCCGAGAGCGGCGTGCACGTGGATGTAGCCCTTGAACTGGACAAGGGCGTCCTGGGCTTCGCGGACCGCCGTCATTTTGGCCGCGTGCACGCATGGGAATCGGTTGAATCTTGCCCCTCGCTTCGCAAACTGGGTGTTGACGCGCTCTCACCTAAGTTGCATCCCCGGCTCTTTGCGGGTCTGCTGGCCGCATCGAAACGTCCTCTGAAGGAATTCCTGCTCGACCAAACTCGCCTTTCGGGCATCGGCAACATCTACTCCTCGGAATCGCTCTGGCACGCTCGGCTCGACCCGCGCCGCCGCACAAACACTTTGAAACCTGCGGAAGCTCGGCGTCTCCACAAAGCGATTGTTTCCGTTCTCAAGCGTGCTTTAGAATGTTGTCTGCATCCCGCGCCTGACTTTCGCGATTCCGAGTGGTGGTTTCAGGGCCTGGAAAGCATCCTTCGCGTTTACGGGCGCGAGGCAAAACCATGCCGCCGCTGCGGAAATCCGGTGCAGCGAATCGAACAGGGCGGCCGCTCGACCTATTGTTGTTTGCATTGCCAAAAATAATTGTTGCAGAGGACCACAGGCGAACGCGTGAACTCACCTGCACCCAAGAAGCCCGAACCGCCGAAGAAGCCCGATTTTGAGCGCTCCCTCGCGCGCTTGGAAGAGGTCGTCCGCAGGCTCGAGAGTCCGCAAGTTTCTCTCGACGACGCCATGAAACTTTTCGAAGAAGGGGTCACGCTCTCGCGCGAATGTCAGAAACAACTGGAAGAAGCCGAGGGCCGCGTCGAAATTCTCCTGAAAAAAGCCGATGGCAAGCTCGCCGCCGAACCTTTTGACCCGGAATGCGAGAGCGAATCGTGATCCTGTGGCAACTCCTCCTTCTCCCCGCCCCGTCCCGACGATGAATCTGCCCCAATTTTTTGAAGAAAACCGCCTTGCCGTGGACGCTTCGCTCGACCGCTTGCTGCCGGCCGAACTCACTCCCCCGCCTTCCATTCACCAGGCCATGCGCTACAGCGTGTTTGCAGGCGGTAAGCGCCTTCGGCCAATTCTCTGCCTCGAATCAGCGCGGATCTTTTCTGCCGATGTAACCCCCGCGCTGCATCCAGCTTGCGCCGTCGAATTCATCCATACCTATTCGCTCATCCACGACGATCTTCCCGCGCTAGATAACGACGACCTTCGCCGCGGCAAGCCCACGTGTCACAAAAAATTCGGCGAAGCCACCGCCATCCTCGCCGGAGATGCTTTGCTCACCCTCGCGTTCGAAACTATCGGCTCCGCTCAGATCGACGCCGTGCGTCGCGCCGCCATCCTCACCGAGGTCGCTTCGGCCGCGGGAACCGTTAACGGCATGGTCGGCGGCCAAGTCGCCGATCTCGAAGCCGAAGGCAAGCGGGTCACCCCGCAAATGCTCGAATACATTCACCGCTCAAAAACCGCCGCACTCATCCGCGCGTCCGTGACGTCCGGCGCCCTCTCGGTAGGCGCTGCTGAAGAAGACGTCTCGCGCCTGCGCAGATTCGGTGAAACCATCGGCTGGGCCTTCCAGGTCACCGACGATATCCTCGACGTCGAAGAATCCTCCGCCGTCCTCGGCAAGACCGCCGGCAAGGACATCGCGCAACAAAAAGCGACCTACCCGTCCGTCTATGGCCTCGAGCGTTCTCACGAAATCGCCAGGGATCTCGCCACAAAAGCCATCGCCGAGCTCGCCCCGTATTCCGAACGCGCCGCGCGTCTGCGCGAAGTCGCCGAATACCTCGTCCTTCGCCGCGCCTGACCATTCGAACGCGCCATGAAATCCCAGGCACGCCGCAAACGCCTCGATGTTCTCCTTGTCGAGCGCGGCTTCGCCGACACTCCTCAAAAAGCTTTGGCGCTCGTCCTCGCCGGCGAAGTTCGCGTGGATGGCGCGCCTGCCAACAAAGCTGGCGTGGCCGTTGCCGCGGATGCGTGCATTGATGTCTACAGCCGCGCGCAAAAATTCGCGAGCCGCGGTGGTTTCAAGCTCGCCGGCGCGCTCGAAGATTTCTCCATTGATCCTGTAGGCCGCGTTTGCCTCGATGTGGGCTCCTCCACCGGTGGCTTTACCGACTGTCTTCTACAGTCCGGCGCATCGCGCGTCTACGCCGTCGACGTAAACGTCAGCCAGCTCGCCTGGAAGCTCCAGCAGGACCCGCGTGTCCTTCGCGTCGAGCGCAACGCCCGCGAGTTGCGTCGCGAAGACGTCCCCGAGCCAATTACCTTGGTCGCCGCGGATGTCTCCTTCATTTCCGTCGCAAAAGTTTTGGCGCCTGCTTGCTCGGTGGCCTCGCCCGGCGCCGATTTCCTTATCTTGGTGAAACCTCAATTCGAATTGCGCAAGCAAGACGTCGGCCCTGGGGGAATCGCCCTCGACACCGCTCTCCACGAAAAAGCCGTTGAGAAAGTCCGCCACGCAGCTGAAGCCGCCGGACTCGAATGCCGCGGCGTGCGCCCCAGCAAGCTCCCCGGCGCACAGGGCAATCAGGAATTTTTTCTCCACGCCCGCAAAAGACCATAGAGTAGAATCGCAAGCGCACATGCCACCGCAAGCGGCTTTCAAAACCGTCGGCATCATCTCGCGTCCCCGCCGCGAGCAACTTTCTGCCGTGATTCCCCCGCTTCTCAAGTGGTTCGAAGCGCATGGCATTCGCGCCCACTTCGACAAAGAGACGGGCGGCTCGCTCGATCAGCCCACAACCGCCCGCACCCGCCAGGAACTCGCCGGCGAATCCGACCTCTTGCTCGTTCTGGGAGGTGACGGCACGCTCCTGGCCGCCGCGCGCGTCGCTGCCCCCCGCGGCATCCCGATTCTCCCCATCAACATGGGAAGCCTGGGCTTTCTTACCAGCTTCACTCTCGAAGAAATGTTTCCCGCTCTTGAGGAAACTCTCGCTGGCCGTTCTTCCGTGAGCGAACGCATCATGCTCCGCGTGGATCTCCATCGCGCCGGACAAATTATCGACGGGCAGCGCGTCCTCAACGAAGCGGTCATTAACAAAGGCGCGCTCGCACGCATGATCGAGCTTGAGCTGAAGATCGACGGCGCTTTCGTCTGCCGATACCGCGCCGACGGCCTGATAGTTGCGACTCCGACCGGCTCAACCGCCTACTCTCTCTCCGCCGGCGGGCCCATCGTGCACCCCGGCGTCGAGTCGCTCATCATCACGCCCATCTGTCCGCATACTCTTACCGACCGGCCGCTCGTCGTGCGCGACACTTCCTCCGTCGAAACGATTCTTTCAGGTGATGCGGAATCTGTTTTTCTCACCCTCGACGGCCAGAAGGGCATCCCCATGCAGTCCGGCGATCGCGTGCGCATCACGCGCGCTCCGGAGCGGCTCAAGCTCATTCAGCCGCCCCAGAAAACCTATTTCGATATTTTGCGCAGCAAACTCAAGTGGGGTGAAGCGTAAACGGCGGGAATTCGCAGCCCTTCTTCAAGCCAAGGAATCGCATCGCAGCAAATCGTTCCGCGTCTCGCGTCTGCGAATCACGCGAAAATTGTTTCCTTCCACCAAAACTTCCGCAGGCCGGCATCGCCCGTTGTAATTCGACGCCAGCGACATCCCGTACGCACCCGCGGTCCAGATCGCCAGCAAATCTCCCGCTTGAACCTCACCTAACGGCCAGTCCCGCAAAAAACAGTCGCCGGTCTCGCAAACAGGCCCCACGACATCCACGCGCCGTTCGCGTGCGTTCGCTTCGCTTCGTCCGCGCGTCACGCGCGTGATCGGATGCTCCGCCCCATAGAGCGCCGGGCGCATCAAGTCGTTCATTCCCGCGTCCACGATCACAAATCTCTTCCCGCGATTTTCTTTGATGTACAACACGCGGGTCAGCAACACGCCCGCGGGCCCGATAATCGATCGCCCCGGCTCAAGCAACAGATGCACGCCGAGCGGCCGCATAAGCCGAGCCACCATCCGCGCGTAGTCCTTGCGCGATGGTGGACGCTGATTCGTATACCGGACGCCAAGCCCTCCGCCAAAATCTACATAGCGCAGCGCAATCCCCTCGCTCCGCAGTTCGCGTAGGTAGCCCCTGAGTTTCCCGAGTGCCTGGTGAAACGGCTCCAGCGTCACGATCTGCGACCCGATATGCGCGCTGATTCCCTGCCAGCGAATCCATTTCGAGCCCGCGTGTTTGCGGTAAAGCTGCCGCGCCGCGGTCCACTCCAGCCCGAACTTGTGCTGGTGCTGCCCCGTGGAAATATGCGGATGTCCGCCCGCCGTTACATCGGGGTTCACACGAAGGGAGACAGCAGGAGCCTCGCCGCCTATCGCCGCATGCCGCGCCGATTCCTCTATCAAGTTCTCTAGTTCCGCTGCCGACTCGATGTTGATGAGTAGAATTCCTCTCCGCTCGTCGCGGCGTCCCGGCGCGTAACGCAGCGCTTCTCGCATCTCTTCCCTGGTTTTCCCAACTCCTGAAAACACGATGCGATCGCTCCGCACTCCGATGTGCCGCAGTTGTTGCAGCTCGCCGCCAGACACGACGTCGAATCCGCTGCCCAGCTCCGTGAGAAGTTTCAGTATGGAAAGATTCCCGTTCGACTTCACCGCGAAGCAAATCGTGTGCGGCAATGAACCCAGACCGTGATGAATCTCGCGGTAAGCGCCCGCGATTGCAGCCCCGCTGTACACATAAGTCGGCGTGCCTGCCTTGTTCGCGATCTCCGCCAGCGGCACACTTTCGCAGAGAACCTCATCTCTCCGTTTTGTATTGTTGCGAAATGTCTTCCAGGAAAAATACGGGGTGTTCTTGGCAGGATCAAAAAAAGACCGGCTCGTGTGGGCGCGTCCTTCCGGATTGCTCATCGCACCTTCAGCACCACCAGCGTGCGGTCGTCAGCCAGGGGCGCGCTATCGGCAAACCAATCCACTTCCCGCAGGAGCAGATCGGAGATCTCCGTCGCGCTCAATTCGTGGTGCTGTTCGATCAGCTTGCGCAGACGCCCCGTCCCGAAAAATTGCCCTTCTTTGTTCACCGTCTCCGCCAACCCATCCGAATGAAAGACAAGTATGTCGCCGGATTCCAGCGTCACGCCCCACTCCTCGTAGCTCACCTCTTCAAAAATGCCGAGCGGAAAACCTGTCAGTTGTATTTTGTCGCACCGGCCGTCCTTATAAAGAAGCGGCTGCGACTGCCCCGCATTGGCCACGCGCAGCTTTTGCCGGCCCTTCTGCCACGTCGCAAAACACGCGGTCATGAAGCGCCCCTCGATGCGGCGCTCGCCGACAATCTGATTCATCTGTCGCAGCATCTCCGCAGGCTGCAGTTTCTGAGGCGCCAGGCTTCTCATGATCCCGATCGCCACCGCTCCGTACAGCGCCGCCGCCGTGCCTTTTCCGCTCACATCGCCGAGCGCAACGCCTAGTTGCTGCGGCCCGTAGCGCAAAAATTCGTACAAGTCTCCGCACACCTCGCGCGCGGAAAGGTAGCGCGCCGCCATATCCAGCCCGTAATCCTCGCTAGGCACCGGACGCAGCAGCGCGCCCTGAATCCGCTTCGCTGCCTGCAAATCCCGCTCGAGCCGCGCTTCGTCGCGGGCAACCTGTTCATACAAACGCGCGTTTTCTACCGACACTGCCAGGTTTGCCGCCAGGATCGACAGCGTTTGAACGTGATCCTCGGTAAAATAATTCAGCTGTGGGCTTTCCAGATCCAGCACGCCGATCACTTTGCCCTTGTGAATCATCGGAATCGAAAGTTCCGACCTCGTCTCCGGATTCACCATCAGATAGCGCGGATCTTTTGTCACGTCCGGCACCAGCACCGGCTCGCGCAGCGTCGCCGCAGCGCCCACTATCCCTTCGCTTGCCGTCGCCCTCAGCTTTCCCTGAACGTGGTGTCCGTGCTTGACGTCCAGCCGGTGGCGAAACACCTTTAGATCCTCGTCATACAGCATGATGCTGAGAATCTGGTAGTCGATCACCCGCTTGGTCTGCTCCGTCGCGCGCCGCAGCATCTCTTCCACGTCAAGCGTCGAGCTCGTTTCGCGGCTCACTTCGTTCAGCAACAGCAGCGTGTCCGCTTGCGCGCGCACGCGTTGAAAAAGCCGCGCATTTTCGATGGCCACTGCCAACCGACTCGCCAGCAGCGTCAAAATGTTTTGCTGGTCCCGCGTAAAATAATCGATGTGCCGGCTCTGGATATCCAGCACGCCCACGCATTTCCCCTGCAGCATCAGCGGCACCGCCAGCTCCGAGCGCACGCTGTCGATCGCGTTGATGTAGCGCGAATCTTTCGTCGTGTCGCTTACGCGCACAGAATGTCCCGTAGCGGCTGCCGTCCCGGTAATTCCCTGCCCCACCGGGATGCGCAAATTGTCTGCAAGCTCCTTCGGGTAACCGATCGAAAAGTGATGCTTCAGGTAGCTGCCGTCCCCCTCGAACATCAGCACGCCAAAAATCTCGTAGTCGATGTGCCTTTTGATCAGCGCCGCCGTCTTCGCCAGCACCTCATCCAGGTCCAGCGAAGCGTTCACTTCCTCGCCGATTTCCGCGAGTGTGGCAAGAACCTCGGCGGACACTTCCAGTCCGGGGCTTGTTGCGGTTGCTTGTGTGTTCATTTTTGCGGGATCCATCCGTCCAGATCATTATAGCAGGCGCCGCATGCCCGCCATCGAAGGCGCTCTTTCGGGGCAATTCGCGCGAAACCTGCGGGTCAGGTGGCGAATCTCTCCCCGGCATTCTCCGAAATCGCTCTCATTCCTGCGCGCTTTCCTCTTTCCTTCCCTTTCCCAGCGACAGGACTCCCACGTGCGGCAGATTCCTGTACCTTTCCGCATAATCCAGCCCGTAACCCACCACAAATTCGTTGGGGATCGTGAAGCCCACGTAATCGGCGCGCACCGCCGCGATCCGCCGGTCTTGTTTATCCAGCAGAACCGCCACACGCAATCTCTTCGGCCTGCGCTGTTCGAACACCCGCAGCAGATACTGCAGCGTAAGCCCGGTATCCAGAATGTCTTCGACTACAATCACGGTCCTGCCCTCGATGTTCGCATCGAGATCGCGCGTGAGTTTCACCTGCCCTGACGATTGCGTTTCTTTTCCGTAGCTCGAAACCGCGATGAAATCAAACGACAACTCACCGGGTATCTGTCTGGCCAGGTCCGACAGAAAAAACACCGCTCCCTTCAGGACGCCAACGAGATGCAGCGGTTCCCCCGGAAAATCGCTGCGAATCTTGCGCGCCATCTCCCGGATTTTTTTCTGAATTTTGCTGCTCGAAATCAGCGTCCGAACGCTTTCGCCACGCTCATCCTTTCGCGAATGCCTTTTCTTCTTTTCTCTTCCCATGACCTTCCTTCTGCGGAGAGTGTCTTACGGCAGCCCAAACGTAAACAGCGCGCTTCCCGCCGCAATCGCGATGTACTCTTTCCCATCCACCGCGAACGCCATCGGTCCCGCGTAGACCGATGCCCCCATCTGAAAATGCCATAGCGCCTTGCCCGTTGCCGCGTCAAACGCGATCAAATTTCCGTCCGCGTCACCGCTGAAGACCAGCCCTCCCGCCGTCGAAAGCACTCCCGACCAGGTCGGCGAGACATGCTTGAACTCCCACTTTATTTTTCCATCCGCGGGATCGATCGCGCGCAACGCTCCCCAGAAAGGCTCCGCCTCATCGTTCGGAAAATACGCGCTGCCGTAAAACGCGTGCCCCTCCTCATATGGCTGCGGCGCCGTGCTGAAAATGTCGCATTGTTCCCGCGCGGTTACGTAAAAAAGTTTCGTCTGCGGGTCATACGTCGGCGACATCCAGTTCGTTGTCCCCGCCGCGCCCGGGCAAACGCGCGTGCCCTCAAGTGTCGGCGTGCTGCTTTTCTCCGCCACCGGGTGGCCTTCCGAGTCCGCGCCCTTGCTCCACGTCACTTTGCCGTAGGGATTCGCGGAGACGGCCTTTCCTGTCGCGCGATCCAGCACATAAAAAAATCCATTGCGGTTCGCCTGTGCGATCAGATGCTTCTCTCCGAGATCGATCATCACCGGCACTTCTGTTGCATCCCAATCGTGCTCGTCATGCTTCGTAAACTGGAAATGCCACTTCAGCTTTCCCGTGTCGGAATCCAGCGCCAGCAGCGTGTTGCTGTAAAGATTGTCTCCCGCGCGTCCTTCTCCGCGATTCGAAGGCGAAGGATTCCCCGTCGTCCAGAAAAGCTGGTTGTACACCGGGTCGTACGCCCCTGTAATCCATGCGGGCGCGCCGCCGATCTTCCAAGAATCCCCTTCCCAGCTCTCATGCCCCGGCTCACCCGGGCCGGGCACCGTATAGAAGCGCCACTTCCGCTCGCCAGTGTCCGCATCGTAGGCGTCGACGAATCCTCGAATGCCGTACTCCCCGCCCGAAACTCCGATAATCACCAGATTTTTCACCACCAGCGGCGCGGGCGTGAAGCTGTAGCCCTTCCTGTAATCAACCGCCGCCACGTCCCAAACCACATTTCCCGTCTTCGCATCCAGCGCGATCACATGCGCGTCCAGCGTCCCCATAAAAACTTTGTTGCCCAGAATCGCCACTCCGCGGTTCACTCTCCCGCAGCACGGCCGAATGTCCGAAGGCAGTTGCCGCTGGTAGAGCCAGATCGGCCGGCCCGTCCGCGCATCCAGCGCAAACGCTCGGTTATCCGGCCCGGTCCCATAGAGAATTCCATCCGCCACGAGAGGTGTCGTCTCAAACCTGTCCGCCGCCAGCGTCTGGTAAACCCACTTCGGCGCAAGCGCATGCGCGTTCCCCTTGTTGATCTGGTCCAGCGCGCTGAAACGGTGTCCCGCGTAATCGCCCGAATACGTTAGCCAATTTTGCGGCTCCTTCGAGGAATTCAGCAGCCGCTCAAAAGTCACCTGTCCGTTCACGTTCGCTGCAAAAACGCCCGTCGCCAGCAACATCGCAGTCACACAAGAAAGTTTTTTCATCCTCGCATCCTCACTTCGCGCCCACGCTCAATAAATACGCCACGAGGTCGTTCAGGTCTTTGTCGCTCAACATTTTCGGGTCGTACGGCGGCATCAGTGACTCACGGCTTTTTTCATAAGACTTCAGCTTGTCTTTCTCAAAAAGATAAACCTTTTCATCTGCATCCATCATCTGCACGCTGAAGCTGTCTTCGTTCAGCGTCACGCCCGTGATCTTCTTTCCGTCCGCGGTCGTTACCATCACCGTCTCATACTCCTGCGGGAATTCCTTCGCCGCTTCCTTGAGTCCTTGCGCCAGCCGCCGGCTCGGATTCCGCACCGATTCCACTAGCGACTCCACAGACCTCATCGTGCCGGCCGTCGTCAAATCCGGCCCCAGACGCCCGCCCTTTCCTTCCACCATGTGGCACGTCCCGCACCGCGCGCTCCCGTGGAACAGCTCTTTCCCATGCCCCGCGTCTCCCATCGGCCCCGCCGGCGCCTTCACTTGAACGCTCCGGATATAAGTAATCACCTGCCAGATCTCCTCCTCCGTCATTCCCACACCGATGCCGCCGTTCACCCCCGCAGGCATGGCCGTGCCCGGCACCCCCTGGCTGATTGTTCGAAACAGGTCCCCATCCGAATTTCCGTGCTTCTTCTGCGCCTTCGTCAAATCAGGCCCGCGCCCACCGCCCCTCGCATTCAACCCGTGGCAGAACGCGCAATTAATCCGGAATTGGTATTCCCCCAGCTTCGCTATCTTCGCATCCCCGGCAAACGGATTCTTGTCGTCCGCTCCGGCGCCGGTCGTCATCGCGAGCAGACCCGCCAGGGCAGCTCCAGCCACCGCCAAAACGACAACGCCCTTCCGGGAAATCGAATCTCGCGTCACCGCAGATTTTTTCGTCTTGAACATAGGTCTACCGGCTTCCTTCCCGGCAACAATTCCGCGGCGCTCCTCGCCGCGACGCTACTCATCCGCGCCACGCCGGAACGCCGCGCATCTTAGCACACCGCCCCTTGTCCTTCTTCCGCACCGCCTAAGGCTTGTCCGGCTTGACCTCCGTTGCCGTTCCCAGCTTGATCGTCACGCCGAACCGTTTGTAGTTCGCGTAGCGCACCGTCATCCGGATGCGCACGTCTCCGCCGCTGAAATGCAGCGTGTCGTTCGAGCGCGTGTAGGTCGGAAACCAAAAATGACCCTCGATGTTTTCCCGGAAAGTTTCAAACCGCGGGAAAACGTTCTCGTTTCCCTTCTTCTTGATGTCCGGCACCGCTTTCCCGTCCGTCTTGACGACCCCCAGGTCCTTGTCCTCCACCCAGACGCGCCCCTGAAAATACCGCTGATTCTTTTCGAGCGTCTTCGGCGCTACGTCAAAAACATATGTGCCTAGCTCATCCAGTTGTTGCCGGCCCACGTACGTGACGTTGTACTTCGGCAACTCCGTCGTCGTCAGTACAAACGGCTGTACGTGCTCGAGGTCGTCCAGATCTTGCTGCGACAGCGATATCCGCTGCAGCGTCGGCGCGGGCGCGTCGGTGACCCTCTCGTAGCGCTTCCCCCCCGGCGTAAAAAGAATTTCGCTCGTCATCCGGTGTTCACCGTCCGGCATTCCGTCGGAGTCGATCGTCTGGATCACAAATGTTTGCGTATACGTGTAGTTGTCGCGCTCTTTCCGGAACTCTTCCTCGTGCGCAGCGAACTGTTGAATGATCTTCTCCACCGGAACCGGTGGAGGCGCCGTCGAGATTTCCGACGTGCTGCTATCTCTCTGCGCCACCGGCGGCGCGACGTCTCTCCTCGGCGTGGCCGAGGGTGGCGCTACTGTGCCCGCCGGTGGTGGTGTTAGCGGCCCTTGCTGTTGCGCCGCCAGCGGCAGCACAAGCATCCCTGCCGCAAACACCATTGCGGCAAGTTTCGCTATCACCACCACGCGTTTCAAAATTCGCTCACAATGAATGTCTTCCATTACCTCTGTCTCCTCTTTCTCTTCGTTCCCCCATCAGAAATCTAAGAGCAACCTGGCCACGCCGGGGTTGCTTCTCCACCGTCGGCGCAATTTTGCTTCAGCGCGTTTCCATGTTCCAATTATCCCGCAATACTGTGTAAATTCTCCATCTGCGCTTTAACAACGCTCGCACCAACAATGTTCGCTGACCGTACCAGTTGGAACCTTCACCCCAATCCCTTGAGCGAAGCTCTCGCCCATCACCGCGCCGCCGGAAAGCCGCTGCTCGATCTGACTGCCTCGAATCCCACCACCTGCGGCTTTATCTATGACAGTGAAGCCATTCTTTGCGCCCTCAACAATCCCGCCGCTCTCTCCTACGAACCAAATCCGAGAGGCCTCGAGTCTGCCCGCCGCGCCATTGTCTCCTATTACGCTGACCGGAACACTCACATCTCCGCCGGCGACATTCTTCTCACCACCAGCACCAGCGAAGCCTACTCCTTTGTTTTTCGTACTCTCTGCAGCCCCGGCGATGAACTCCTCGTCCCCGCCCCTAGCTATCCGCTCTTCGCCTTCCTCGCTGATATCCAGGACGTGAAACTCATCCGTTACCCGCTTCTCTACGATCACGGCTGGCAAATTGATCTTCCTGCGTTCGAGCAATCCATCGCTCCCCGTACTCGTGGCGTAATCGTTGTCCATCCCAATAATCCCACCGGCCATTTCGTCAAGCCCGAAGAAACTGCAAAACTCACTGAAGTCTGCTCTACTCGTCGCATCGCTCTCATCGCCGATGAAGTCTTTCTGGATTTCCCCCTCACCGGTGAAAAACCGCCAAGTTTCACCGCAAATCGCGGCGCGCTCACCTTCACCGTGAGCGGCCTCTCCAAAATTTCCGGCCTCCCGCAAATGAAAGCCGCCTGGCTGGTCACCACGGGTCCGGATCCCTGTAAAACGCAAGCCCTCGCGCGCCTCGAAGTCATCGCCGACACCTATCTCTCGATGAACGCCCCTATCCAGTTGGCAATCCCTGCCTTTCTCGAACAGCGCCACTCCTTCCAGTCGCAACTCCTGGCACGAGTTCGCAAGAACCTCGCCGAGTTGGATCGTCAGCTAGCCGCGCAAAAATCCTCTAGCCGCCTGCATCTCGAAGGTGGCTGGTACGCGATCTTGCGCGTCCCCGCAACGTGCTCCGACGAAGATCTTGCCATGCACCTTCTCAACACAAAAAATCTCTATGTCCATCCCGGCCACTTTTATGATTTTCCTTCCGACGGCTACCTTGTCGTCAGCCTCATTACCCCGGAGTCTGTTTTCGCCGAAGGCATCGCCCGCTTGCTTTCCACTTTCTAATCATCACGAGTTCCCCTTCCTGCCAATTCGCCATATCAAAAATTTGAAGTTTTCCTGACTGCCACTTTGTCTCCGCCTTGAACATCTAGCAACACCCTGCGGTCTTTCTGTTGCCTGCTTTACCCGTTTGATGCGCTAATAAAGCTAGGTGCCTTCCTCGAGGCTATGACTCCTTTGGAAACCGAACCTCTACAAACGGCCCCTTCTGCGGGGGCCGAAGAAATCAAGACCAGCATGCGCCGGATCGCGCAGCGCCAATGGTGGCTCTGGTCCTCCGCCGTCCTCGTGACCCTCCTCCTGACCGTGGGTATCGCCTCGTTCGCATTCCCCGGGCTCCTGACCCAAGCGGAAAATACCGTTTCCAACGACCTCGACATCGCCATGCGCGGGCTCGTCGGCCTCGTTTTGATATTCAACATCTATACCATCTATCAGCAATTGCAGATTCACCGCATTCAGGCCAACTTGAGCAAACAGGTGGACGCCCTCGGCAGGATGGAAGAGCGCACCGACGAAGTTTACAAAATGGCGGTCCTTGATCCGCTCACCGGACTTTACAACCGCAGGTCCGGCGAGCAGCGCCTCGCGGAAGAAATTTCTCGCTCGCATCGTCATGGCCGCCCTCTGACGGTTCTACTTCTTGACCTCAACGGTTTAAAAGTGATCAACGATACTTTTGGCCATCCCGCCGGCGATCAGATGATCAAGCAGTTCGCCGAGCTGCTGCAGAAAGCCATTCGCGGCTCCGACGTCGCTGTCCGTATGGGAGGCGACGAGTTTCTCGCCGTGCTTCCGGAATGCAAGCCCGAAGAAGTGCACCTCGTCCTGAACCGCTTGAAAGGAAAGAAAACCGATTTTGACGGCCAGACCATCGACCTCCTCTTCTCCGCCGGCTGGACCAACTACGTCGCCGGAGAAGCGCCCGAGACGTTATTGAAACGCGCGGACGCGGCCCTGTACACCAACAAACGCGCTGCGAAAGAAAATACCGAAGTGAACACCCGGGTCACCTGATCTCTGCGCCGGAATCCGCGCGTCCGGCCTGCTTGCAACTCCCGCTCGCTTTTTTCACCATCCCAGGAGATATTTTGCAGAGGAGAAGCTTCCCATGTCCGCTGACCGTCCCTGCGTTTCGAAATTGCCACTCGCCTTATTCACTTTCATCATTCTGCTCAACAGCCCTTCTTGCGCGCTGGACCAGCGCCTGACCGCGAATCAAGTTGCCGCGCAAATCCAATCCCATGTGGGAATTCCGTGGATGGTCGGCACCGTCGACACCTTCAAGGCCGGCGACCCCGGCACGCAGGTCACCGGGATCGCCGTCACGATGATGGCCACGCTCGACGTGCTGCAGCGCGCCGCCGCTTCCGGGAAAAACCTGGTCATCACTCACGAACCGACCTTCTTCAACCATCTCGACGCGCCGGACTCTCTCCCGCAAAAAGAAAACGATGCGGTGCTGGCGGCCAAGCGCGCCTTCATCGCGCAGCACGGCCTGGTCATCTGGCGCTTTCATGATCATTGGCACGTGCGCAAGCCTGACGGCATCGAAGCCGGAATGGTCCACGCCCTCGGATGGGAAAAATTCCAGAATTCCCGCGACGAGCACCTCTTCGTCCTTCCGGAAACCTCCCTTGAAAAACTCGCCGCCGGCCTCAGCAAGCGCCTCGCCACCGGCGTCATCCGCGTGGTCGGCGATCCCAACATGAAATTCACAAAAGTCGCGCTCGCCCCCGGCGCCACGGGTTTCGCCAACGAAGCCCGCGCTCTCGAAAACGACAATGTGGAAACTCTTGTCGTCGGCGAAACGATCGAGTGGGAGACCGTTGAGTATGTCGCTGACGCCGTCACCGAGGGCAAGCGCAAAGCCTTGATCGTTCTCGGCCACATTCCTTCCGAGCAGGCCGGTATGGAAGAGTGCGCCCGCTGGCTCAAAACTTTCATCACCGGCACCCCCATCGAATTCATTCCCACGCAGGATCCCTTCTGGTCTCCCAAGATCGCCGCCGGTAAATAAAAATCGCGGTTCGCCCCGCCATTTCACTCCCGCAGAAAAATTTTCTTCCTGCATAAGATTCATGGCCGCGAGTTTGAAGACGCGGATTGGTACACGCCGCAGCGCACGACGCTGGGTCCACAGGCGCCACATCAAATCGCCGGCTTGGACGTCTTCCCGCAGCATTTTTACCGCATTGAATTCAAGCAAATGGACGGCAAATCCA
>Ga0307479_10001717_pt1 | contig 19978 bp, 15 predicted proteins | sample atmos_gasesECM4C_FD_203743 | JGI IMG/M metagenome (GOLD analysis project Ga0307479, IMG submission 203743) | Hardwood forest soil microbial communities from Morgan-Monroe State Forest, Indiana, United States - atmos_gasesECM4C_515 | ecosystem: Environmental > Terrestrial > Soil > Temperate...
TCCTAGCGAGCACGCTCATCGCGTTCCTTATCCCGGCACGCTACGAATCGACCGCGCGTCTCATGCCGCCCGACAGCAGCCAGTCGGGCGGACTCGCCATGGCGGCGGCCGCGCTCTCCGGCAGTGCCGGAGGCTTGGGTGGCATCGCCGGTGAAATGCTGGGCATGAAGAGCACCAGTGACATCTTTGTCGGCATCCTCTCGAGCCGCACCGTCCAGGACAAACTGATCCAGCAGTTCGACCTGAAGAAGCTCTATGGGGACCGCCGCATGGAAGATGCGCGCAAGGACTTAGCCGAGCACACCGGCATCTCCGTCGACCGCAAGAGCCAAATCATCACCATCATGGTGGTCGACCATGACCCGAAGCGCGCGGGAGCCATGGGCCAGGCCTACGTCGAAGAACTGAACCGCTTGGTGTCCGAATTGAGCACCTCCTCCGCACGGCGCGAACGCATTTTCCTCGAGGAGCGCCTGCAAGCCGTGAATAAGGATTTGGAATCGGCGGAGAAAGAGTTCAGCCAGTTCGCCAGCAAGAACACGGCCATCGATGTCAAGGAACAAGGCAAGGCCATGGTGGAAGCCGCAGCGACACTCCAGGGTCAGCTCATTGCCGCGGAATCCGAGCTCCAAGGCCTTAAGCAGATTTATACCGATAATAACGTGCGCGTGCGATCCGTGAAGGCCCGTATTGACGAGTTGAAGCACCAACTCGATAAGCTGGGCGGGAAAGGCGAGAGCATGACGGAGGTCTCCAGCCAGCCGAGCGACTCCCTCTATCCTTCTATCCGGAAACTTCCCCTGCTTGGCGTTACGTTCGCCGATCTGTATCGGCGCACAAAGATTCAGGAAGCCGTTCTCGAAACCCTCACCAAAGAGTACGAAATGGCGAAGGTCCAGGAAGCGAAAGAAATTCCCGTTGTGAAGGTTCTTGATTCTCCGAACATTCCCGATAAGAAGTCGTTCCCTCCGCGCCTGCTGATCATGCTCTTGGGAACGGCAGTGGCCCTCGCCTTGGCGGCGGCTTGTGTATTTGGAAAGACAACTTGGGATAAGACGGATTCCATTGATCCCGGGAAAGCCTTGGCGCAGGAAGTTCTCTCAACCGTGTCGGCCCGCATGCTGGTGTTCTCAAAGAACGGTTCCGGAGAACATCCGGTTGGCGGCGGGCTTTGGAGTTGGACACGCCGCCGTAAGAAGGATGATGAGGGCGAATCCAAGCAGGCGTAGGATTTTGCGGCAACTAGTTAGATGCAAAGTGGCCGTGATTGCGCGAAAGCGAGGCGAGAGCTGAGATCAGATGAACGAGATACATGCACACACGCTCTTCAAGGTAGTGCCAGGTCGTAGGCCATGAACGGCACAGCCGCGCGCCAATCCACAGAGTCGTCGATGGGAGGATTGAGTCCGTCAGGCGAATTTGTGCCCGATGCTTGGCTTGATGCCGGAGAGAGTCTCCCAGTTCGTGCAAAGTCGGGCCGACGAATCGGATACTTTCGCCAGGGATCTTATGTGGCGATCGATGTAATCTTGGTTTGTCTCGGGGCAATCGTCGCATATGGTGCACGTTTCGGTTTCGCGCACCATCTGAGCATAGAGATCCCATCTGCTCGCCAACTGATTCAACAGGCATACACCCACACTTATCCCGCCTTCCTGCTGCTTTACGTCGTGCTGATCGTGATGGCTTGCATGAGCCAGCATCTCTACCGCACGTCAAGAGAGATTAGAGCGTTGGAAGAAAGCTTCAAGGTGGCCAAAGCGGTCGGATTTGCCACCGTGTTGCTGGTACTTTTCATCTTCGTCTCTAGCAACAAGGAGATCTCACGGATGGTTGTTGCCTCCGCTGGCGTCGCAAATATCGGCGCCTTAGCCGGCTGGCGTTACGCCAAGCGGCTCTATGTTCTGAAACGCGCGCGCCGCGGGGAAGGAGTGTCACGTGTCCTGATCATCGGGGCGGGAAGATTGGGGCAGACACTTGCAGTTTGGCTTGAGAATAACCGGCAATTAGGTTACTCGGTCTGCGGCTTCCTGGATGCCCATCCGAACGGCGATGCACGAGTATTGGGATCAATCCACGATCTCAAGAAAGTTGCCTTGGAGCAGTTCGTCGACCAACTTTTTGTGACACTGCCTGCGGATCGCGAAGTGGTCAAGGAAATCTGGGTCGAAGCACGGCGATTGCGTCTCAATCTAAACATTGTACCGGATATCTACGACGGACTGGGGTGGCGTGCGCCGCTCAGATCGATCGGTGGATTCCCGATGATAGAGCTTCACGGGCAGCCAATTCCTGCGTTTGGGCTGGCCGTCAAACGAATCATCGACGTCGTTGGAGCCTCCCTCGGACTTATTCTTGCCGCTCCCCTGCTGGCACTTGCGGCGTTTTGGATTCGGTTGGATTCCCGTGGGCCGGTGCTTTATGCCGGTCTGCGCGTGGGTAAGAAGGGGAAAAAATTCCGTTGTTACAAACTGCGGACGATGGTGGAAGACGCGGACTCTCAAAAAGAGAAATTGCGGGGGGGGAACGAGCGGAATGGACCGTTCTTCAAGATCAAGAACGACCCGCGGGTGACGCGGTGCGGGCGATGGCTGAGGAAGTATAGCATCGACGAACTGCCGCAACTGGTGAACGTTCTAAGGGGGGAGATGAGCCTTGTCGGGCCGCGGCCACATCCGGTGGATGATTATGAGCGCTACGGCCTAGAACACCTCCGACGGTTGGACGTGAAGCCAGGCGTGACCGGACTGTGGCAGGTGAAGGCTCGGCGCGATCCGTCGTTCGAGACGGCCATGACGCTGGATCTGGACTACATCGAAAACTGGAGCCTCTGGATGGATATCAAAATCCTGACTCGAACCCTTCGAGTGGTGCGCCGTGGAGACGGCCAATGAGTTTGTCAGAATTCGTGCTTGATGGGCGGAGTTTGCTTCTGGTGGTGAACGCGAGGCAATGCTTGGCTTTTATTTAACGGTGAACTTGGAAGGAGGGATAGGCAAATGGTGCAGTGGGTCCAGCGAAGAAGTACCCGGGAACCTGTTCATCTCGATGAGCTCGAGACCACGTTCGGGATAGGCTCCATGCGTGACAACTGGAACAATCTCGCAAGTGAAAACGCTATGCACCACATTGCAAGTGAGGAAACGAATTGGGAGGAACGAGATTTTTTTGCGAGCGGAGAGCGCGACATAACCAGGCATTTGGACCCGGTCCTCGAAAGACTACATTTTAGTCTGCAGGGCAAAAAGTTGTTAGAGATTGGTTGCGGAGTCGGTCGTCTGTCGTTCAATTTGGCGAAAAGGTTTCCCGAAGTGGACGCCCTGGACATTTCCCCAGAAATGATCAAGCGCGCAATCGAATATCAAGAGAGATTCTGTGTTTCAAATGTGCGCTTTCATATCGGCAGTGGGAAGGACCTAGCAGGGTTTGGGAATGATGAGTTCGACTTTTGTTTTTCCTATATTGTCTTTCAGCATATTCCCAGCGTGAATCTGATCTTTGATTACGTCCGGGAAATCGGCCGTGTCCTTAAGCCGGGTGGGATGTTTCTGTTCCAGGTAAACGGGTTTCGGCATCTGCGTCTGCCGGGATCCAGGTACGTAATGTTGGGAATGCGCGACGCCGGGCGGTTGCGCAAGTGGGGTATTTGGCGAAGGCCGTTCCTACGAATTGGACGATTAGATTTTGTATCCGGTGCTCCAGTCAAGCGATTAGCTATGCTGAGAGTTTGTGAATCCGCTAGGCTCGACATAAAGGAAATCATAGGAGACCACTCCCAGTATCTTTGGTTCGCCGGACAGAAAATGTACCCATGACTGAGTCAACCAATCTCGTGGAAAGTGACGCGCCGGTGGTCACCATAGTGAGCGTAACGGAGACTAAGCAGCGGCCATGGGAAGAAATTCCTCTGATGGATGTTGCGCGAGACGTTGCGACGCTGGGAGCGGGCTCGCTTCTGGCCGGCGTCATTAACGTTTTGCTTGTGTTTGTGATCCCAAGGCTCGTAAGCGTGGAAGACTACGGCTATTGGAGACTCTTCGCGTTGTATGCAGGCTATGCGGGCTTTGCACACCTCGGCTTCGCGGATGGGGCGCTGCTGCGCTGGGCAGGACGACCTTTTGCGGAATTCCACTACGAGCTTTTGCCGTCGCTGAAATTTGTTTTTTGGCAGCACGTCCTTCTTCTTGCTCCGCTGTGTGTGCTACTTGGTTTTGTGCTGCACGGGCAACTGCGATTTGCCGGCATCGCCATTGCGGCATACGCGCTGATCTACAATGCGGTTGCGCTTCTGCAGTTCAGCCTGCAAGGTGCGAGACTTTTTCGCCCTGTGGCCATTTCCACGGTAGCTGTGCCCGCCCTTTTCCTGGGATTCGTGGTGCTGTGGAAGCTCCGCTGGCCTCCCAGCTACCGGGAACTGATCTCCTCCTATTTCCTGGCGTGGCTAGTTACGCTCGGCTTCCTTCTCACTTGGACGAAGCCCTGGCGAGGCGCGCACCGCCCGGTAGAGCATTCGCTTGTTCGAAGCTGTTTGCTTGCCGGTTGGCCGATTGTGCTGGCGAACACGGGAGTCGGGCTGATCCTTGCCGCGGACCGGTTGGCCGTGAGCTGGGCGGCAACGATTCAAAACTTTGCCCAGTACAGCCTGGCCGCGAGCGCGATGGCGGTGCCGATCACGATGATCCAGGTATGCAGCAGGGTGTTCTTTTCGCATTTCGCCGGGCTGACTGTCGAGGGCCGAAAGAGGATTTACGGAGCTGCGTCGCGGACGCTTTTAATTGCATGGTGCCTGCTGCTGCCTTACTACTTCGCGCTGGACGTTTTCGTGAAGCGCTTTCTACCCAAATATGTTCCGAGCCTGGGAATCGCGCGGGTGCTGTTGTTGGGGATTCCCTTCCTGGCCGGGATTCAGATTCTGCACATGAGCTTCGCATACCTGAACGGCCGGCAGCGGCATTTCCTGTGGCAAACGCTGGGGGTGCTGACGGTGAGCCTGGGCGTTGCGTCGCTCGTGGCATTCGGTACCGGCTCACTCAAGAGTGTGGCCGCAACGCAGGTGGTTATCCTGGGGGTCTGGTGGCTCTTCAACGAGTGGACGCTGCGCGATTTGACCGGGCAGTCGTTGAGCGACTGGATGAAGTTCGCGGGCGTGTATGTTTTGGCCGGAATAAGCTACTGGCTGACGAGCCGGCCCGGAGTCAATGTTGTGGCGTCGGTGGGGTTCTATTACGCCAGTGTGGCGATCGTTACGGTGATTTGGTGCCGCGACGTGGTGAAGTTCTTTTTCTCCGAGCTAATGGGGAGGAGGACGCCTGTCGTCGAGTAATGGGGCGGAATATGGGTACTGAGGAACGCGTGCAATTCTGCTGCAAAATCTGCGAAGGGAGCGAGACGAGCGGGAGCTACGAAGCCCGGGAGATGATGTTTGGGCTGAGAACCCCGTTTCATTATACGCAGTGCGCCAACTGCGGATCCCTTTGGCTGATGGATCCTCCGCATGATTTTGGCGTGTATTATCCCAACGGCTATTACAGTCTCGCGAGTCGTAACGGTGGAATGAAAGCGGCGATTATTGAATATCTGCGCGCCAAGCGAGATAGGACATATTTCGGCAGTAGGGATGTGCTGGGGCGGTTTTTGTCGTGGCGGTACAAGAACAGCGATCTTCGTGCCGTCTCGAAACTGAATGCGAAGCCGGACACCAGAGTTCTCGACGTTGGCTGCGGGAGCGGCCAGCTGCTGCACAGGATGGCGGCATTGGGGTTTAAGAACCTTGTGGGCGCGGACCCATATCTCTCGAATGACTTTCAGAATGGGAACGGTGTCCGGATTCGCAAATGCCGCTTGGAGGATATGGTCGGAGAAAAGTACGGCCTGGTGATGTTCCATCACAGTCTTGAACACGTTCCGGATCCCGTGGGCACGCTTCGAACGGTGGCAAGAATGCTGGCTCCGGGCGGGAAATGCCTCGTGCGGCTGCCGGTGGTGGCTCATGCGTGGGAACGCTACAAAACGAACTGGGTGCAATTAGACCCGCCGAGACACATGTGGCTGCCGACAGAGAAAGCAATGGGGATACTGGCTGAGTCCGCGGGGTTGAGTATGCAAGGGGTAGACTACGATTCGACGGACTTTCAGTTCTGGGGAAGCGAGCTGTACGCGCGCGATGTGCCGTTGCTGGATCTGCCGTCGCGTGGTGTGCCGTTGCGTGGCGTGTCATTTTACTACGCGAATTCGGTGGATTTGACTGGGCGTTTTCGTCGTGAGGAGGTCGCGGAATTCCAGAGGAAGGCTGTGACGTTGAACCGTGAGGGGCAAGGGGATCAAGCGGCGTTTTATTTTTCTGGCAAGCCTTGAAGGCGCCGAACGATCTGCGCAGCACGCCAATGGGATGGGATTTCGCGGCCTGTTTGGCTGACGTGGAAAAAGTATCGGCTTGTAGCGGGAGATATGGGCTCGACGATGGCTGCTTCAACATTGCGTTTGCAAGAATGGAAACTGGCGATCATGTTAGGGATACTCGCGTCAGTCGTGAGTGCCAGTCTCTTTGTGCACACGTGGTATGTGCTGCCCTTCGCGATTCTGACCCTTGGTGCCGCTGTCGTTTCTCTGTTCGCATCTGTTCGTTTCCCGCACCTTCTCTTCCTCATTTTTGCTGTGATCGCCTGGTTTCCGGAGTTCGCTTCAACTGATTGGAATGCGTGGACCGCTGAGGATGCCCCAAGCCTTTACAACTTTCGTCCAATCTCGGCGATCACTGTCAGCGTGTTCGACTATCTGTTTGCCGCGATTGTGATGGTCTGGCTTCTTAAATACGTTCTTCCCGACCCGCAAAAACTGCTGAAAGCGCCGTTCGCACGGATCATGCTGGCCTTCTTCGCTGTTTGGGTGCTCAACCTTTTGCACGGGCTATACCGCGGCAATGAGACTTACCAAGCCTTGCGGGAATTTCGAGTCGGGGCCTATTTCGTTCTCACCTATTTCATGGTCGTGACCGCGTGCGGCGAGATGGAAGAGGTCCGAAAATTTATCAAGCTCAGCGTGGCCCTGGCGGCTGTCGTTGGCGTTTACGGAATTTTTCGCTACGTTCTGGGGATGGGGGCGGAATTTGCGGACGTTCGCCTCATCTATTACGACATAGCGGACAGCATGCTCCTTTATATCGCGATGCTTCTGATCGCAAGCTTTGCTATCGAAGGATCCGTAATAAAGGGCAAAGCGCTTCTTACCATTGCATTGACGCTCCCCATGGTCTTCTCCTTCCTCTTTTCGTACCGGCGCGGGGCCTGGGTGGCATTTACTGGTGGACTGGTGTTCCTCGTCATTTTTTATCCCCGCCGCGCTCGATTGCGCCGCCAGATTCTTCGCCGTGTATTTTTGCCGGCAGTCGCGATCGTAGCGCTCATCTCCGCGGTGCCCTTCCTGAGGAACAACGGGCTGGATTTTGTCGTGACGCGAATCACTTCCATCTTTACCGTCACCGAGGACCCCAGCAATGTCTTTCGAATTCTGGATGCTCAGAACGCACTCAATGCGTTCGCTCAGCACCCAATTCTCGGTGTGGGCGCCGGAGGGCGATACGAGCTCGAGTTCGCCTCCAAGGATCCGGTCATGATGAAATTCATGGAGCACGTGAGCAACGCATCGCACGATGGATATCTGTACGTGCTTTTCAAGGCCGGCATCATCGGCTTTCTCGTCTATCTAGCGATCTTTGTCAAGTTCCTAAGACGCTGGTTCGAAACGCGGAAACGAATTGCCCTCCCATCGGAGAGGGCTGTGCTCATGGCATTGGGAGCGATCGTAATCGCATTCTTGGTGAACAATGTTCCGGAACCAGTCTCCGACACATTGCGACCCTCCATGCTGCTTGCGTTTGTAATGAGCTGGGGGGCCATCTGGATGCGAGAGCTCAACGACCGTGCGCGGGCGCTGACTCAAGTGCCCGTGGCGCAGGTCAATTCGCAGCACGCTTGAGGGAGGGACAGGGCGATGGAAGTCGAGGAACAGATAGCCCGAGAAATTGAGGAAAGCATTGAGGTAAAGGCCAGTCTCCGCGGTCCGATTGTGGAGTTGATTGCGCCGATGGGAAGGACAATTGTGGGGCGGCTAAGGGCTGGAAACAAATTGATCGTCTTCGGAAATGGAGGGAGCGCGGCAGATGCCCAGCACATCGCAGCGGAGCTTGTGGGAAGATATCGCGCGGAGCGCAGAGGCTTGCCCGCAATAGCTTTGTCGGCCAATCTTGCAGTTCTGACCGCCGTCGCAAACGATTACGGCTTTGATGAAGTTTTCGCCCGGCAAATAGGTGCTCTTGGCAACCGCGGTGATGTCGCCCTGGCAATTTCGACGAGCGGCGACTCGCTTAACGTGCTTAGGGGTGTGGAAGTTGCGCGGAAGTGTGGCCTGCATACGATGGGGCTTTCCGGGCGAACAGGAGGAAGATTGCGAGCGTTAACGGACCTTTGCGTCTGTGTCCCGTCCGACGTCACGCCGCGCATTCAGGAGGCGCACATCCTGATTGGTCATATTCTTTGCGGAATCGTCGAACAAGCCTTTCTGGGAGATTTATCCAAAACTAATGGGGAGGTTATGGCTGCTTCGTCTTTGCCACGATGAGAGATCACTCTTGTCCGGTGGACATATCGATTAGACCTGGGTACGTGGGGGGAATGATGGAATTAGCGGTGAGGGCCGATAACGCACAGAGGAGTACGTCGCAAGCGGCGACAACTCCCAAAGTAACTATCGTTATCCTGAACTGGAATGGATACGAGGTAACCAGGGAGTGCCTAATCTCGCTCTCTAAAATCGACTATACGAATTACGGGATCGTGCTCGTAGACAACGGTTCGGCGGATGGCTCGCCGGAAAGGCTGGGGGCGGAATTTCCCGGAGTTATACTCATCCGCAACCAGAAAAATCTGGGCTTCACCGGCGGCAACAATGTAGGCATACGCCGGGCGCTTGAAGAGAATGCGGACTATGTCCTTTTGCTGAACAACGATACCGTGGTGGCCCCCAATTTCCTTTCCGAGTTGATCCGCGCCGGGGAAAGTGACAAACGAATCGGCCTGTTGAATCCCAAAATCTTCTATTTCAAGCCCTCGGACAGGATTTGGTACGCGGGAGGTTCTTTAAGCATTTGGAAAGGCATCGCTTCTCACCGCGGCAGCCGCCAAGTGGATCGCGGTATGTACGACTCACCGGAAGAGGTCACGTTTATCACGGGGTGTGCGTTCCTCATCAAAGCGGAAGTAATCCGGAAGATCGGCCTGCTCGATGAATGTTTTTTCTACACCAGCGAGGACGCCGATTGGAGCATCCGTTCTCTGAACGCGGGCTACAAAGCCCTGTACGTATCTTCATCGGTGATCTGGCACAAGGAGTCGATGGACACCAAGCACAATGCCGGCAAGCGCTTCCGCGATTTTTACAACGTTCGAAATATGATTCTGCTCGCCCGCAAACATGCCCGGCCCCAACATTGGCCCACAGTACTCCTTTCTTTAAGTCTCATGCTGGGGTACCGCACGGCAGGCTACTCCGTGCGTGGCGAGTTTGAGAGGGTCGGTGCTCTTTTCAGGGGACTTTGGGCTGGCTGCACACACCGAGATATCTCTCCAAGTGTCCCGTCTGGGGGTTGCGAGCGCGGTTCATCGATGGAGGCATAGTTCATTGTTAGGCGGGACGGGTTAAGAGGCGCAAATTTGACATGTTAGGTCGGCCGAGTCAAAAGACACCTAGAAAACTGCTCAAGAGGGTCCTGGAGCCCGTCTTTCGGACACTCGTGCGTGCGAGTGTGTGGGCTGCCCGCCACCGCCCCTTCAGTCCTCCTCTCACTCCGAGTAAGATTCTAGTGGTCGAGAATTGCGCCCTCGGCGATGTCCTATTATCAACGCCCACTCTGCGACGATTGCGGGAACTCTACTCCCAAGCTGAGATCAGCGTGGCCGTGGATCGGCGGAACGCGGCAGTGCTCCTGGGAAATCCGAACGTCCGGCACATTTTGCCGCTCGATGCGAAATCTCCTGTGGGTTTCTTCAGGGCCGTGAAGCAGTTGCGCTCGGAAAAATTCGATGTTGCGATGAATTGCGGTCCGTCGGTTGGCAACGCCCTTCTTGTCTGGCTTGCAAAGGCTCCCTGCAAGATCGGTTACTTCGAACGGTTCGACTGTTTTGAAGGGCTTAATCGTCCGATTCCAATTACAGGTATCGGAATCCCGGTTGCCAATTCGTTTTCCTTCCGCAGCCAACATCTCGTGGACAGGGCGCTGGATGTGGTCAGCTCTATGCAGCAGGGGATCGGGCAGAGCCAAGGGAGCCGAGCGGGAGTCTCTCCGGTGGACGGCGGTACCTCTCAAGTTCCACTCTTGGATTTACACATCCCCGAAGACCTCCGCACGGAGGCGCAAAACCGATACCTATCCACCGGGGTGCACCGAAGCTTGATTGTTGTCCATCCATCCGCGGGTTGGCCCTTCAAGACTTGGTCCCCGGACCGTTTCCGCGGCCTCCTGGCGAGACTGTGGGCGATGGACGGGGACGCGCACATAGTGCTGATCGGAAGCGAAAAAGAGCGTCCCATGCTGAATCGGATCGCCTCCGGCGCTGGAGGTGAAGTAGAGATAGTTGCAGGAAAGAACTTGCTCGAAGTTGGCGCACTGATCGATTGTGCCGATGTATTTATAGGTGCTGATTCGGGGCCGATGCACATTGCGAGTTCAGTAGGCACGCCCTGCGTCGCCATTTTTGGGCCCAGTACTCCGCGGTCATCTGGTCCAGCAGGTCCGGGACACCGAGTGCTCTATCACCAGGTGGAGTGCTCTCCGTGCAACCAGACCGTTTGCGTGCGCCCCGAAGATCCTTGTATCAACCTGATCAGCGTCGAAGAAGTTGCTGGAGCGGCAATGGAGATACTCTCTGAAGAGCGAGGCCAGAAGTCGGCGGAGAAGACCTTGAAAGTCTTAGCGGCCGGAAGGGAGCTGATGTTTCCCGCCGAAGGGTGAACTATGACGATTAGACCGAAAAGCGCTATGAAACACGCTCTAAGAGCGATGACCGATCCCGTGAACGCCAAGTCGCTTTTCCTCACGGTTTTATGCTTAAAAGCGTGGGCGGGGGCCAAATTTGGCCGGTGGACTGCCTCCAAAGAGGTCATGCTCGACTTAAAGCACTTGAGGCTCTGTGTTGATATTTCTCGTGCGGATCTCGTTGGTTATTGGGAGGTCTGGCATGACCGCTGCTATGACGCGATTGACCTGGATCGCCCCCAATGTGTTGTAGATGTGGGAGCCAATATCGGAGCATTTTCGCTCTACCAGGCTATGGTGAAACATGCCGAACGAGTGATCGCCTTCGAACCCTCGCCCCAGACCTTCCGACGAACAGCCAAGAACGTAGAAATCAATGGATTAAAGAACGTGCGTTTGGTAAATGCTGCCGTAGGCGATAAGCGAGGAGTTTTGTCCTTCTCTGAAGATCCCATGTCTATCCTTTGTCAAGTTAGTGAATCCGGAAGCCTGAAAGTTCCGTGCGTAACACTGGACGACGAATTGCGCGATGTACCGAACATCGACATCCTAAAGATTGATACCGAAGGCTACGAAACGCATGTTCTTCGAGGCGCATCCGAAACTTTGAAAAAGACCAAACGAATCGCGTTTGAACTTCATTATCGCGGCGAACAGCAAGAAATTGAGTCGATCCTGTTTCCGCTCGGGTTCTCTTTGGCGAAGGTGCATGCTGGTCTAGCGTTCTATTGCGCTACGACTCCATTGAATCCGGAGCAGACTCTCCTCCGTCCGGATTCGGTATCTGCTCTGGATTCGGCATGAGAGAATTCGCGCGGTGGTCGCTGGAAAACAAGCAATTTCACTGCAGCGTCGAGAGGAATCGCGAGGGCTGGGGAAAGATCAGGTTAACAAAGACCGTGCCGATACCAACAAAGGCCAATGAGGAGTTTGCATGCTAGACGCGAATACGAGAACGAGTTTGCCTTTCTATCGCCTCTTGGGGATTCGGGTCAACGCGCTAACTATTCCGGAACTCAATAGCCTGACTGGAGAAGCGATTGAAAAGAATCAAAAAGTCGTCATCGCTTGTCACAATTTGCACAGTCTTTACCTGTTTCACCATGAACCTAAAATGCGCCTTTTCCACGCGCAAGCGGATTATGTGCATATTGATGGCATGGGTATCGTGCTGCTGGCACGACTTCTGGGCCATCCCCTTGGACGACAGCACAGAGTCACTTATCTGGATTGGCTGAAGCCATTGTTAAACGAGGCGGCCTCTCAACACTGGCGTGTCTTTTATCTTGGGATGAGACTGAGTGTTTGCAGCCGGTTACGGGAGATTGTCCACCAGGATTTCCCAAACCTTGAGTTCAGCACAGCGCACTGGAATATCGAACAGCGTCCAGAGAATTCGCTTCGGGAGGAGGTTCTGCAGACCATTAATGCCTTTCAGCCGCACCTTCTGTTCGTCGGCTTGGGTATGCCCAGGCAGGAAAATTGGATTCTTGAGAACCGCCAGAGAATTGGAGCCAACCTCATCCTGCCGTGTGGGGCGGCCATGGATTATGTTGTGGGAGCAGTGGCAGTTCCTCCTCGCTGGACTGGGAAATACGGCGTCGAATGGCTCTTTCGGCTGCTCAACGAACCGCGGCACTTATGGCGCCGCTACCTGCTCGAGCCCTGGTACGTTCTTCGGTTGCTCTTAATGGAGATGATAGCGTTTCGTTCGCGAATAAAGTGACCGCCTCAGTCGTGGGGCCGGACAATTCACTAGGAAAGGAACGGAGGATGCGTCTTTTCGTGACAGGCGGGGCGGGTTTTGTTGGCAGCAATCTGGTCGAGCGCTTACGCGTCGAAGACCATGCTGTGACTGTTTTCGATGATTTGAGCGCCGGCTCACGCGAATTTCTTTGCGAATTGGAAGGCCGACCTGGATTTCAGTTCATCAAGGGAGATCTGCTCAATCTTGAAGAGTTGACGTCCGCCCTCCGGAATCACGATGCCGTCTTCCACCTCGCCGCGAACTCGGATATCGGTAAGGGGCGGCAGCAGACCGACCGGGATTTTCGGCTGGGAACGGTTGCGACGTTTAACGTACTGGAGGCCATGCGCCGCACAGGCGTGAACCAACTCGTCTTCTCGTCGAGTTCCGTGGTATATGGCGAGCCGACCGTGATCCCCACACCGGAGGACTACGGCCCTCTTTTCCCTATCTCACTCTACGGTGCCAGCAAGCTCGCGTGCGAAGGCTTGATTAGCGCCTTCTGTCACAACTACGGGATCCAGGCTTGGATTTTCCGATTTGCGAATATTTGCGGTCGCCACGGGACGCATGGAGCCATCGTCGATTTCATCCGCAAGTTACGGGCGAACAACCAACGGCTCGAAGTCCTCGGCGACGGCGACCAGGCGAAACCCAATCTACATGTCAGCGGGTGCGTGAGCGGGATGATTTATGGATGGCAGCATGCTAAGGAACCGCTGAACTACTTCAATCTTGGTTGCGAGGGAGCCACGACGGCGCGTGAAATAGCAAGATGTGTCATCGATGCTCTCGGATTCGAGGACGTGAAAGTCGAATATACGGGCGGCACACGGGGCTGGCCGGGTGATGTACCGCAGGTACGTTTGGATTGCACGAAGATGGAACGGCTCGGATGGAAAGCGAATCTTAGCTCGACTCAGGCCGTGCGACAGGCGGCGCAAGAGCTCGCGGAGGAACTGCTATGCAGGCAGTTATCCTAGCTGGTGGGCTGGGCACTCGTTTGCGCCCAATCACAGAGCGCATCCCCAAACCCATGGTTGAAGTTGCCGGAGAACCGTTCCTGGTTCGGATCGTTCGCTGGCTTGAGCAGCAAGATTTCCGCCGCTTACTTCTACTGCTGAGCTATCGGGGCGAAGTTGTGTCCGACTACTTCGGAGATGGAAAGCGATTTGGCGTTTCAATTGACTACAATCGTGAGCCTTCTCCTCTGGGCACAGGGGGAGCACTTCGGAATGCACTTGAGAAACTGGAGGATGAATTTCTGCTGCTCTACGGCGATTCATACCTGCCTATCGACTACCAGCAGGTTGTTGCCGCGTTCCGGACCCTCCCCTGCCTTGGGTTGATGGTGGTCTATGACAACCACCTGGCAGATACGGGTGTCTCAAACAACGTCGCCCTTGACCCGAATGGCTGGGTTACGCGTTACGCCAAAAATCAGCGTGACTCTGACTTGCAATATGTGGAAGCAGGAGTTCTCTGCTTTCGGAGGAAGGTTTTCGAGTCGCTTCAGGCTAGGCAAATCATTTCACTAGAGCAAGAAGTCTATCCGGAACTCATTGCAGAGCGGCAACTCCGTTCTTTCGCGACGGCGCAACAGTTCTTCGATATAGGTACGCCACAAAGATTGGAAGAGTTTGTCTCAAAGCAATGATGATCATTTCCAGAACGCCGTTTCGAGTCAGCTTCGTCGGAGGCGGAACGGATTTGCCAGCCTTCTACAGTCAGCACCAAGGTGCTGTAATGAGTATGACCATTAACAAGTACGTTTATATCACGGTGAATCGGCGGTTCGACGAGACACTCAGGCTAAGTTACTCGAAAACCGAAATTGTTGAAACCCTTGACGCCGTCCAGCATCCACTGTTTCGCGAAACGTTGCGGCTTACCGGGGTGGTTTCTGGCATCGAAGCTACTTCGATTGCCGACATTCCTTCTGGGACTGGCCTAGGCTCTTCAAGCACCTTCACTGTAGGCTTGCTAAACGCTTTGCACGCCTTTCGCGGTCATCACAAAAGTGCCGAGGATTTAGCCGCTGAAGCTTGTCACCTCGAAATTGATGTTCTGGGCGAACCCATAGGGAAACAGGACCAGTACGGTGCGGCCTTCGGAGGTCTCCGAAGGTATCGTTTCAATGAGGACGGCAGCGTATTTGTTGACCCGGTGATATGTTCGCCAGGCACTAAGCGAACATTATTGGAGCACTTGATGTTCTTCTATCTCGGTGGCAGCCGGGACGCGCGGCAGATATTGGAGAATCAATCGAAACAAATCTCTCAGAAAATTGAATATCTGCACCGACTTCGCGATCTTGTCGACCGCTTTCACAGTGTGCTCGTGCGCGGGACGAGCCTTTCGGAACTAGGGGAGTTGCTGCACGAGAACTGGTTGTGCAAGCGGGAGTTGGCCGCAAACGTCAGCAACTCCTGCATCGATGACTACTATGAGCGCGGCCGATTGGCCGGAGCCCTGGGCGGTAAGCTTCTGGGAGCAGGGCAAGGGGGTTTCCTCATGCTCTTCTGTCCGCCGCAAAAAAGAGCAGCCGTTCGCGAAGCTTTGCGAGACCTGCGCGAAATTGAATTCGGGTTTGAACCAGAGGGAAGCAAGATCATCTATGTCGGGAGCTGACTATGTTGCGCGAGTTCGTATCGTTGTACCGAAAAGAACTGGCAAGTTGCTTTGACGAGGTTCTGCCGGGGAAACTCGAGAGCATTGCAGAGATCTTCTTGCGTGCACAACTGGAAGGACGAAAGGTGTTTTTTCTGGGGAATGGTGGCAGTGCTTCCACGGCTTCACACATGGCTGTGGATTTCGGTAAGGGGACTTTCGTGCAGGGCCAACCGCGCTTGCGGGCTATCAGTTTGACCGAAAACGTTGGTCTGCTTACTGCCTGGGCAAACGACGCAAACTACGAGTCCGTTTTTGAGGAGCAACTTGAAAATTTGCTTGACCCGAAGGATGTGGTCGTTGCTATTTCTGCTTCAGGTAATTCTCCAAACGTTCTGCGCGCTGCGGAGTTTGCCCGCAAACGAGGTGCTGTAACTATTGGCTTGATTGGTTTCGGTGGCGGTAAATTAAAGTGTCTGGTAGACATCGACATAACGGTCTCCTCGCGGAATTATGGCCAAGTTGAAGATTTTCATCTCTCTGTCAACCATATTCTATCGCAGTACGTTAAGGAGGAAATCCGGAGAGAGCGGCAGACCAAAGAAATGGTGAGCGGCCAAGTGGCCCATCTGAAGTTTGCCTTCTCAGAGCTGCCAGCGACCGGATTCCAGCCGGGAATTCTCTTAGATCGAGATGGTGTGATCAACGAACGAATAGTTGGTGGCTATGTGACTGAGTGGGGCCAGTTTCAGTTTCGAGATGGAATCAAGCGTGCCATGGCTTCCTTGACACACTTGGATTTGCCGATCATCGTCGTCTCGAATCAAGCTTGCATTGGCAAGTCCCTGCTGTCCTGTCTGGCTCTTCGAGAAATTACGGAGCGATTCGTTGCTGCGCTCGATGAGGTAGGGGCTCGCGTCGACGCCGTGTATTACTGCCCACATACTTCCGAGCAGAAGTGTGGTTGTCGAAAACCCAGCCCAGGATTACTGGAGGCGGCTTCGCGGGACTGGAAGTTGGACCTCAAGCGTTCCATCCTAATTGGAGACTCAGAGAGTGACCTGCAAGCCGCACACATAGCGAATTGTAGGGCAATTCTCTTTTCTACTGACGTGGTCGATTCAACGCGTCCCGCCGATAATGGACACTCGGACTTAGCTGTTCCAACTGTGAGTAATGCCTTGGAACTACCGTCAACCGTGCGCAGGCTATTGCAACATGCGGCTGGGGCATGACTTTGCTGTTTTTGGTAGCACAGTAATCGCTTTTGACTTGGAGAGCGGCAAGTTTTGAAAGGAAAATACAAAGAGGAGAATAACAATGCCAGTTTCACTCGTAACCGGAGGAACCGGATTCATGGGCTCGCATGTTGCCGAGCATCTGATAAGGAACGGCCACGATGTTGTCGTCTTCGACGATATGAGTGGCGGTTTCGCCGACAACGCGCCGAAGGGAGCGATTTTTGTGAAAGGTTCCATCCTGGATCATGAGCTCATCGACAGTATCTTTAAGCAGTATTCGTTTAACTATGTCTACCATCTAGCGGCGTACGCTGCGGAGGGGCTCAGCCATTTCATCAAGCGATTCAACTACAACAACAACTTGATCGGTTCGGTGAATCTGATCAACGCCTGCGTCAATCATGGGGTTAACTGTCTTGTCTTTACGTCCTCGATTGCAGTCTACGGTGCCGGCCAGTCGCCCCTGCGAGAAGACATGCTACCTATTCCCGAGGATTCCTACGGGATTGCTAAGCTTGCCGTCGAGCAGGAGCTGCGAGTCAGTCATGAAATGTTCGGGCTCGACTACATCATTTTCCGGCCTCACAACGTCTATGGCGAGCGGCAGAACATCCTTGATCGCTATCGCAACGTGGTGGGCATCTTCATGAACCAGATTTTGCGCGGTGAACCGTTGACGATTTTCGGGGACGGAACTCAGATTCGCGCTTTCACGCATATTGATGACATCGCTCCGATTATCGCGAGCTCGATAGATGTCCCCGCAGCAAGGAATCAGGTTTTCAATCTGGGAGCAGACAAGCCTTATACGATCAATGATCTGGCTCGAATCGTCGCGGAGGAAATGGGCTCAAAATGCGAAGTCGTACATTTGGATCCCCGGAATGAAGTCAAAGTGGCTTTTTCCGATCACAGCAAGGCTCACCAAGTCTTCGGCGAGAAGTCACAAACGACGCTGCGGATGGGTATCCGTGCAATGGCAAAATGGGTTAGGTTACATGGCGCGCGTGAGAGCAGCATCTTTGAAAATATCGAAGTGATGAAGAATATGCCTGCAAGCTGGGCCCGAGTGGCGCGGAAAGCAGCCGTGGGAACCCCGTAGTCACAAAAAGCTCGTCCCCAATGATTGCGATTCATTACGGTGAATTTGCTAAGGCGTTGGTTCTGCTTGCCCGTTAGGCCAAACCGATACCCCGTCTCACCTACAACCAATCGCCTTGATCCTTGACAGAGAATGGAAAGTTTTGAGCATGGTACCCAGGATTCAAACCTCCAATCCAGCGATCAAGAGATGTGCAAAGAGAATTAAGCCGATATGCGGTGACTTGCTGCCCGGGCTGTGCGAATCCAGGGCACGATCCGTCGGCGAATGCTCGCGGGCGAACTTTAAGTTGACTTTGTGTTACGTCGAGAGTAGTGTTCGCCTAATTTCGCGGGTCATCGCCTGGCTTTCCTTGTACCGTCCCCACGTTGGACAGAAATACGCTGCTCCCTGACCCGAGAGAATCTGGACTTCTTCACCTGCAGAGAAGAGAGGAGTGGCCCATGAGACGGACCATGAGATGGATTGGAACGGGCTTGGTGTTTTCTCTCGGTTGGGATGTGGCAGGAGTGCAGGCGCAACAGCCAGTGAGCGCTGAGCCACAAGCGCCGAGCCGCGTGGTACAGACGCCGGCGGAGGTGGTGCCGGCGTTGCCGGTTCCTCGCTTGGTCAAGTTCGTGGGCACGTTGAAAGACGAACTAGGAAAGCCGCGGACAGGCGTGGTGGGCGTGACGTTTGCCGTCTACAAGGAACAAGAAGGCGGGGCGGCGCTGTGGTTAGAGACCCAGAATGTTGAACTGGACGAGCAAGGGCATTACACGGTTCTGTTGGGGTCCACGAAGAGTGAAGGGTTGCCGCTGGAGTTGTTCACAGCGGGAGAGCCGCGCTGGTTGGGAGTGCAAGTGAATCTACCGAAAGAGGCGGAGCAGCCGCGCGTGTTGCTAGTGAGCGTGCCGTATGCGCTGAAGGCTTCTGATGCCGATACGTTGGGAGGCAAGCCGCTGTCGTCGTTTGTGCTGGCGCCCGCATCGTCGGGAGGCGTTGTGGGAGTGAGCACGGTGCTCAGCCCAGCAGGTACAGCAGCAACAGGAGCAGCCACGATTGGCGGGGGTGGGACGCCGAACGTTGTGACCAAGTTTGACGGGACGGGAGCGAACGTAATCAACTCTTCGATTTCGGACAACGGGAGCCGGATCAACGCAGCGGAAGGGATTGATTTCAGCAGTGATTTCAGTTTTGTGGGGAACGCCGAACCGGCGGCAACGGGGCGGGTACAAATGTTTGACCGGGCCTTTGTGGGATTTGTGATCCGCGGACTGAACGTGCTGTTCGAGACGCTGCAAGGGAGTCCGGCTGCGCCGAAAGAGGTGATGCGGGTGACGCAGGCGGGCAACGTGGGGATAGGGACGTCGGCACCGGGGCAGAAGCTGGAAGTAGCGGGGAACGTGAAGATCAGCGGCGGCGGCAACGCATTGGTATTTCCGGACGGCAGCGTGATGAGCAGTGCGGCATCAGGCGTGGGCGGGGGCACGATCACGGGAGTGACGGCAGGTGCAGGTCTGAGCGGAGGCGGCACGGCGGGCGGAGTCACGCTCAGCGTGCCCAACGGCGGGATCACCAACGCCCTGCTCGGTGCCAACTCGGTCGCCAACACAAATATCGCCGATGGCAGCATCAGCCCAACCAAGATCACAGGCATAGCGGCGACGCTGGGGGCGAACACCTTCCTCGGAAACCAGACGATCAATTCAGGCGGAGTCGCCCTGAGTGCCGCATCTTCCAGTCCGACCGGCACAGGAGTCAACGGAACAGTGTCCTCCACGGCCGATAATGCCAATGACAACGGAGTTCAAGGCGTAACCGCCAGCCCCATCGGAATTGGCGTTAACGGACTCGCGCTAGATACCACCGGTGGTACCACAAAGGCCCTCGGTTCCATTGGCGTAAACGGGCAAAGTAGTAGCCCAAATGGTATTGGTGTTGTTGGCCTCGCGACTGATATTACGGCGGTGACGCCGACCTCCCCCAATCAGGGCACAATCGGGGTACAAGGGCAATCAAATAGTCCAGCAGGCACCGGCGTGAATGCATTTGACCTCTATCAGTGCCTGCTGCCTGGCTGCGATCCCTCCGTCGCCGGTGCGCCTGCTCCTGTTGGCCTCCTCGGGCGCATTCTGCACGCGAATGGAATTGGCGTGGTGGGCGTCGCCGGAAGTGCGAATGTCGGGTGCGCGATGCCAACGTGCGATCCAACCAAGACCGGAAGCATCGGTGTACTGGGAAGAAGTTTTCATCCGAACGGAGCCGGC
>Ga0307479_10001718_pt1 | contig 19974 bp, 18 predicted proteins | sample atmos_gasesECM4C_FD_203743 | JGI IMG/M metagenome (GOLD analysis project Ga0307479, IMG submission 203743) | Hardwood forest soil microbial communities from Morgan-Monroe State Forest, Indiana, United States - atmos_gasesECM4C_515 | ecosystem: Environmental > Terrestrial > Soil > Temperate...
CAAGAAGCTTTACGGAACCGCCATCGTCACGCTGATTCCGGAAGGGAACGAAGTGGAGGTGCCGTCGGTGGGAGATCGCCCATCGCGGCTGTTGCCGCAGCGGCTACTGGGAGAGATTCTGGAGCCGCGGGCGCGCGAGCTGTGCGAAATGCTGCGCGACACGCTTCGGCATAGTGGCATGTTCGAGATTTGTCTCGCGGGCGTGGTGCTAAGTGGGGGGGGCTCTCGTCTTCCGGGACTGCTGGACATCGCAGAGTCGGTACTGCGCAAGCCGGTGCGGCACTCGTGGCCCGTGCCATTGGCGAAGATGCCCAGCGAGTTGGCTGAGCCGGAATTCGCGACGGCGCTAGGGATGGTTTATTACGGCCACCGGGCTCGAGTGGCTCGTGGGATTCAGGATGACCGCTGGAGTTCGCGGCTGAAGGGCATGTTCGCGAAGAAAGGCGCTTGAGAGGGGCTTGCTTGCCGGGCAAGAAAGCTTTTAACCGCAGAGTTCGCAAAGAGAAGGCCGCAAAGGACGCTGAGGGACGGTTCTTCGCTGGTTCAGCTGTCAATTCTTCGACATGGGTTATCGATCCAGAGGTTTGCGCTTCGTCCCAGGAAATCAAAACTCACACACGGTGGTGCATATGAAAAAAGAGGAGACCGACATCCGCATCAGCTTCAACGAAGAGCCCCGCAATGACGCGAAGATTAAGGTCATCGGGGTTGGCGGAGGCGGCGGCAACGCTGTCAACCGCATGATCGATGCCGGGATCGAGGGCATCGAGTTCGTGGTGGCCAACACCGACCTGCAGGCGCTGCGCATGTCGCGCGCTCCCGTGAAGATCCAGTTGGGCGTGAAGCTGACTAACGGTCTGGGCGCAGGAGCCAATCCGGAGGTCGGCCGCAAGGCGGCGCTAGAGGACTCCGACAAGATCATCGAGGCGCTCGAAGGGGCGGACATGGTGTTTGTCACCACCGGCCTGGGCGGCGGTACCGGCACCGGCGCCACGCCCATTATTGCCTCGTTAGCCAGCGAAATGGGGGCGCTGACGGTGGCCGTGGTCACCAAGCCGTTCGCGTTCGAAGGCAAGCGGCGCATGTCGCAGGCGGAGCGGGGCATCGCCGAACTCATGGAGTCGGTGGATACCACCATCGTCATCCCTAACGAAAAGCTCCTCGCGGTCGCCGAGAACGCGGGATTCTTCGAATCCTTCCGGATCGCCGACGACATCCTGCGCCAAGGGGTGCAGGGGATCTCTGACATCATCACCATCCCCGGGATCATCAACCGTGATTTCGCCGACGTGAAGGCGATCATGGAAGCGATGGGCTACGCCGTGATGGGCACGGCCACAGCGAGCGGCAACCACCGCAGCACCGACGCGGCACAGAAGGCCATCGCATCGCCGCTGCTCGAAGCGGGGGCCATCGATGGCGCGCGCGGCATCCTCATCAACATCACTGGCTCCAACTCGCTGAAGCTGGCGGAAGTGCAGCAGGCCTGCACCATTATTCAGGGAGCCGCGCACGACGACGCCAACATCATCTTCGGGGCCGTGCTCGACGAAAAGATGAAAGACAGCGTGAAGATAACGGTAATCGCCACCGGGTTCCGCGAGGTTCCCGCGATGCGTCGCCGGCAGGAGGCCCATCCCTCGTTCGCGAGCACGCACAACGAGCGGATGGATTTTCCTGAACCGGCACCGGCGCCGCGCTTCGAACCCGATCCGGCTCCCGTACCGGAGCGCATCATGATGGAAAACGTCATGGAGGCGCCGATGCACGAGACTTCGCCAGCCGCTGAGCTGTCGCAGTTTGACCCGCCGCCTCCGCCGCTCGGCGTGGTCCACAACAGCATGACCGCAAACTTCGAGCAGGACAACCTGGACGTACCTGCGTTCCTGCGGAAGCGCGGCGAGATCATGTGAGGTTTGGGGATGCGAAAAGCTGGCGTCCTCCTGGTGGTGGCGGCGTATGTCCTGCTCCTGTACACATCGTTGGCAGCGCCGGCGTACGCTCAGACGCATCCTCAGCTCAACCCGGCCCTTCTCGCCGAGTACGCCCGCCCTTGGCCGGTGGCGCTGGCTGGCGCGCTGGGAGTAGCTGGCATCATGCTCGCGCTGGTGCCGCTTTGCCGCGGTGAACGCTGGGCTCTGTGGACGTCCCTCGCCGTGTGGATCATCCTTCTGTTGGTGCGGGTTGCCACCGACCCCCGCTGCCAGGTCGTGCTCGATCGACACCAACACGGCTGCCACACCTTCATGATGGCCGTGGTGCTCGCACTCGTTGGGCTGATTCTGGCCCGTTAGAATCGTGTCCCAGATGCCCGCGCCGATTCCCTGCCTTACCGGTGCCCTTCTCTCACGCCCAACAAGGTCAAAACCTTGCAACCTTTCGGGCTGTGCACTGCACATCCGACTCCCCGCATGCGCAAAGTCGTGCATTTCGGCACGGGGTAATCAGTAAGTAATCTGCGGGACGGTTACGAAAGGTCGCGCACCATCATCGCATCTCCCTTAAACAGTTCTAAAAAATGCCACTTATCATCACTTTTTCGAATATTATGGTTCGATAATTTTCAATTGCGGTGGAAACCCTAAGTCCCTTAATATCGAAGACATGGACGGACTCGGCTGGCGCGGTCGTCGGACTGGCATGAGACTTGCATCCAATTTGAAGAGTAAAACTGCGGACGGACAAGGGGCAAGATGCTAGGGAAGGGTAGTCAGATCTTTCGGCTCATCGGGTTATCCATCGTGGTGTTCGCGCTGACGAGTTTCAGCGGCGCGGCCACTGTTAACAGTCGGACTCTGACCAAGTCCAAGTCCCAGAAACTTTCCGAGACCCAACGCGCGCGTCGGCGCATGAATCATCTGGCGAAGAGCCGCGTGGCCGCTCCGGCTACACATCGCCGTCGCCATCATTATTACGAGCGGTTCTATACGAGCTCGTTCGCCGAAGATATCACCGAAGGTGACCTGCCGGCCGGGGAAGACGCGGTGGTCAGGCAGGCGGCGGTTGACGCGCTGGGCAACATGAACGGCACCGTGGTGGCGATTGAACCCACCAGCGGCCGCGTGCTGGCGATGGTGAATCAGAAGCTAGCGCTTTCGAGTGGGGCGCAGCCCTGCTCGACCATCAAGGTATCGGTCGCCCTGGCCGCGCTCAGCGAAGGGCTGATCGACAAAGACACGCCCATCACGCTCGGGCGCCGCAGCCACGTGAACCTCACGGAGGCCATGGCTCGTTCGAACAACGCATACTTTGAGGCGCTGGGCCGCAAGCTGGGCTTCGACAAAGTCAGCTACTACGCCCGTCAGTACGGTTTGGGCGAGTTGGCTGGTTATAACATCGAGGGCGAACATCTGGGCATTTATCCCGACCAGGAGATCCCCGCGAAGCTAGGCGGCGTCGGCAAGATGTGTTCGTACGGCGAAGGCGTCTCCATGACACCGCTGCAACTCGGCGCCATGGTAGGGGCAATCGCCAACGGCGGAACGCTCTACTACCTGCAGCATCCCACCACGCCAGAAGAGGTCGCCAACTTTCAGCCGAAGGTGAAGCGCCATCTGGACATTGCGCCGTTGATTCCTGAAATTTCCGATGGCATGGCAGACGCCGTTGTGTATGGCACGGCCCGCAACGTGCGTCACAACTTTGACGAGGAGCAGATCCTGGGCAAGACCGGAACCTGCTCGCGCGCCGGGACGCGTTACGGATGGTTCGCGTCTTACGCCAACACAAATGTAGGAAGGATCGTTACGGTCGTCTTCTTACAGGGCGGGCGCCCGACATTCGGGCCGAAAGCGGCCGAAATCGCCGGCCGAATGTATCGCAATCTTTACGATCACAGCTTCTTTGCGGGAAAACCCACAGTGCCGGACAATTCCGCGGACGTCCGGCCGGTGAGCACTTCGCAATAGTCAATCCGGCCGGCAGTCCCCGCGTCTCGCCGAAAAGCCGTGTCCCACCCCGGATTTCCGCTTCCTGACAACGAAGTCTGCGGAAACACGACAATTCCGTGTCAAATCCCTGATCCAGCGAGCTTACCGTTTCCGCACTCTCAGAATGGCGCACCGGAGTGCGCCTAGGTTCAAACGGTTCTCGATTTCAAAACAGGAGCAGGTCATGTGGATTTCCGTAGTTCGTCGAACTCTGTCTTCTGCCGCCGTGGTAGCGCTGCTGCTGCCGGGTGCAGTTCTGGCTCAGCAGTATCATCGAACTGACCTCACCGCTGATTCTTCGGCGGCATCTTCCACCGCACCTAACCCAGATACTAACCTGGTTGATGCGTGGGGACTCGCGCGGGGCAGCGGCGGTCCTTGGTGGGTCTCCGACAACGGGACTGGTGTGTCGACCTTGTACAACGCTGCGGGTGTGCCTTTTCTTCCACCCGGCGCCACAAAACCACTAGTGGTGAAGATTCCCCCTCCCGACGGCACTGGAGCCTCGGCTCTTTACCGGAACCGTGGTCACTACAACCACCGGATTTCTGGTGGGGCCAGGTGCTAAGGCATTTTTCTTGTTCGTGACCGAGGATGGGACGATTTCCGGCTGGAACCCCACCGTGAATCCGGACGCGGTGATCGTAAAGAATCGAGCGGGCAAGACCATCTACAAAGGCTGTGCGATCACTCAAGGCAGCAGCGGGCCGAAGTTTTATGCCATCAATCTCCAATCGGCCGGCTGGAGGTGTTCGACTCGGGCTTCCACCTTCTCTACTCGGATGAGGATGCGTTCCGCTTCCCTGGCCTCGACGAACTGGTCTCCGTTCAATATCCAGAATGTTGGCGGAGATCTGGTGGTGACGTTTGCGCACCGTGCCCCGGGTAGCCACGATGAGGATCATGGCGTCGGGCTGGGCTTCGTGGGCGTGTACGACGCCAGTGGGCACCTGCGGCTCCGGTTGCAACGTGGGTCCTGGTTCAATGCCCCGTGGGGAATCGCAGCGGCCCCCGGCGACTTTGGCAAGTTCACGCACCGGTTGCTGATCAGGAATTTCGGTGACGGAACCATGCACGGTTTCAACCTTTTCAACGGAAAACACGAAGGCGAGATGCTCGATGACACCACGGGCCAGCCTCTGTCGATCAGTGGCCTGTGGGCCATCAGCTTTGGCGGAGGAAGCGTCGCCAACAACGGACCCACGAACACGCTGTTCTTCTCGGCCGGTCCCCAATGATGAAAGCGACGGTCTGTTTGGCACCATAACCGCGAACGGAGCGGAGCAGCCGGGGAATAGTCAGTAACGCTGCAGTTCCGGAGAGCGGCGCCGGCGCTCGAACCCAACCTCAGCGCAGTTTACGTCGTTCCGGAAAACCAACCGGCATTTCGGAAGGTGCAGATGCGCTTCCCGAAATGCCGGATTTGTCTTTTCGTTCTCGTTCCCGGCGCATCGGCTATCCAACCGACGGGAATCGGACTTCAGTCTTCGATGCCCCTACTTTTTCTCCTCGATTTTTGTTGTGGTCTTGGCATTCACGACCGAGCCCTTGGCGGCGTCGGCTTTAGAGTGGACGGCGGTGCTCTGCGGCGTCCAATAATCCGGTGCCATGGCAACAATTTCCTTGGGCGCATTGCTGATTTCGGGCAGGAAACGGTTGATGGCAGTCTCTGTCCCTGACACCACTTCGGCGTTGGTCTTTTGGTAGTGTTCCCACACTTCGTTGCCCAGGAGCTGCGGCATCGATGGCTGGCCGTCGAATCCAGCGAGCGAACTCTGTAGCATCGTTATGTAGAAAACGTTGCCTTCCTGCCCAGCCACCGCCTGCGAAACCAGCACGGTCTGGGGCGGGGAAGCCTTCTCGCGCGCCGCTTTCACCTCTTTCAAAAGCGCTTCGTACTCCGCCACGTGCCCAGGGTGCACATGCACGGCAGTGGTGCGCAGCCAGCGTGCGTCGGCAATCATCTTTGCGTAGGCGGCCGGATCGGTCGGCGCATTGCTGCTAAGGTCCCAACGCCGTCGCCGCAGTTCCGATCGCTGACTCACCACACACTGCGAGTACTCCTGGAACATTTTGTCGGAGGCCTTCCCGTACGCCTTTTGAATCGCCTGCTCAAAAGCCACTTCGCCCTTCTCGGCCTCGGCATAGCTGTGGCGCGTACTGATCATGATCACGCGGTCCCCGGGACCGTACACTGTTTCCATGGCGAGCCAATTGTCACCGCTGTTGTCCCGGTTCGCCGCCACCATCTTCTTAACGATGGCGTCGAAGTCCGTCCGTTTTTCCGGTTTCACTTGCACGCTGTAGACGTCGATATAATCTTCTTGTGCGGGCAGTGCCTGGGCGGCCACCATGACCCCCAGCACTAAGACCGCGAGAGAGGCCCATATCGTTTTTCGCCGCATGTACAGCCTCCTTTTCAGGTGGATTCTTCTAGCGGGGGGACGCTACGCCCTGCCGGGCGCGGCGTCAAGTGCGCTGCTCACAGCTTCTAGTACTGACCAGGCCGGATGCCTTTTGACATCCCTGCTCTGGCTCGCGCACCATAGCGAGCACCATGAAGCGTACGATCTTTTTTTTCGCCGTTCTTTGTTCGGTCACAGCCGCCTCGCAGGACTCGCTCGACCAGCTAGCCGCGGATTTCTGGGCGTGGCGCACCCAACACCAACCTTTCAACAACGACGACATCCCGCGCATGGAACGTCCGTCAGGACTGAAACGTTCCTGGTCCGCAGCCGCCGTCGCTCGCCAGAAGGCGGACATCGCCGCCTTTGGAGCGCGCTGGAAGAAATTGGATCCTGCGTCCTGGCCCGTGGCACAGCAAGTGGACTACCGCCTTATAGGCTCGGCCTTGGCCCGGGTGCACTGGGAGCTTGATCTGAACTGCCGCGGGCGGCGCGACCCAACGTTTTATCTCGACCAGACGCTGACTGCGGTCACGGAGACGCTGCTCCCGCCTCCGCCGTTCGACGAGGCCCGCAGCCGCGAACTCATCGCACGGCTGCGGAATGTCCCCTCGATCCTCGAGGATGGCGAGGCGAACCTGACGCAGCCGGCTGCACCGTTCGCAAAGCTCGCCATCGATTCGCTGGTGAACATCCGTGCTGACCTTCAGACGGTGACGCACGAGGTGGGTCCACTGCTGCCGCCTGGGGAAGGCAAGGATCTCCCGCAAGCCATCGAGGCGGCGACCTCTGCACTGGAGGCCTATCGTTCTTGGCTCACCCAGCGCCTCCCCGCTATGACTGGGCCCACCGCTGTGGGAAGAGACGCTTACGTTTTTTTCTTCCAGAAGGTGGCGCTTTACCCCTTCACGCCCGAGCAACTGCTGGAGATGAGCCGCGCGGAGTGGGCGCGGTCGGTGGCCTTCGAGCAGATGGAGAGTCATCGCAATAAGAATGCTCCTGAGTTGAAGATGTTCACGACGATCGGGGACCAGATCCAACGCACGAAGGAAATGGAAACGCAGGTCCGCCGTTTTCTCACCGAGCAGGGAATCCTGACCCTTCCGACGGATTTCCCGCACTACACCGTCCGTCCGCTACCCGGTTACCTGAGCGCACTTGGTGACTTCAGTGAACTCGACGACTTCACGGGGCCATCGCGACTCGATCAGGATTGCGTGCGCTGGGCTCCGGAGCCGAGCGACCATCTGGGCTACTTCGCGCACTCCAACGCGCTGGATCCTCGTCCTGACCTGGTGCACGAAGGGGTCCCCGGGCACTACCTGCAACTCTGGCTGGGATGGACGCATCCTGACCCGATTCGCCGACACTACTACGACTCCGGCGCCAATGAAGGCCTGGGCTTCTATGCCGAGGAGATGATGCTGCAGGCCGGCCAGTTCGATGATTCGCCGCATACGCGGGAGATTGTGTACAACTACGCGCGCCTCCGCGCTCTACGGGTCGAAGTTGATGTGAAACTCGCGGTTGGAGAATTCACTCTCGACCAAGCCGCCGACTATCTGGAGCGGATGGTTCCGATGGACGCGAAGACCGCGCACGAGGAGGCCTCAATGTTTGCCACCCAGCCAGGGCAGGCCATTTCCTACCAGGCGGGCAAGCTCCAGATCACGAAGTTTCTTGCGGACGCCCGGGTCCGCGCTGGGGACAAGTTCGACGTGAAAGCCTTCAACGATTTTGTCTGGCGCAACGGCAACGTTCCGGTCGAGTTGCAGCGGGAAGAATGGTTCGCTCTACACGGGTCGGCCGGCGCAAACAAGTAGACGGAAGCCCGGGACGAAGCCGACATCCCGCTGAGTCAGGGATCTGATTCTGGTCCGGTGGAGGCCGATCCCGGGAGACTGCCCCTCACAAACTTATGTGATCCAGATCACAGCACGACGTGACCACTTCCCGGAGATTGATCGCCATGTCCTCGCCGGACCGGCATCCCATCAGATTGGTGGTCCAAATGGTTCTGGAGGGCAGCCCTCCCCAATCCCAGTATCGGGTCGTGGCTTATCCCGCTCCCAGAGGCGTGAAGTTGCGGCCCGCTACCTTCTCTATCCCGCGAGCAGTTGCTGCAGCAGGTCCGGGCCGCGCTCCCGGACTTCGACCCAAAACTCCTGGCTACCGGCGACGAACCGCAGGTCCTTTTGCCGGAGACGTGCAACTTACGATTGCGCAACTCTCCCTTTTCGGGCTGCAATAAAGGTCGGATGAGCGCGCTGCTATACCCGAACCTCTGTTTGACAGCACTATTGGGCGAGCGTACACTGCCGCGTCTTTCAATCAAGCAAGGCCAAGGAGCCCCATGAGAACACGGTTCGCGCTGTGCTGCGCGGCGTTAGGTTTGAGTGTGACGGCGGTCGTATGCGCGCAGGATGCCGTAAAGGTCGATGCCAAGCACTACAAAGTCGAGTCTGAGGACGCGCGAGTGCGGGTTCTGCGCGTGCACTATGGACCGCACGAAAAATCGGTCATGCACAGCCACCCCGCGTCGGTAGCCGTGTACCTCAACGACGGCACGGCGCGGTTTACCGATGCCAGCGGTAAGACGCAAGAGGTCACGATGAAGGCAGGGCAGGTCCAGATAATACCGGCGGAAGTTCACAATCCCGAGAACATCGGTGATACGCCTTTCGACCTCATCGTGATCGAGCTAAAGGGTAAGTAACCCCACCGGAAGGGTGCGGCAAAGATCGGCGCGGACGACGGGGAAAAGAAGATACAGGGTGGAAGTGACAAATGCCAGGGCCGCAGCGATGCGGCTCTTTTTCTGTGCGAGTGGCACAACGGCGGTCTGTTTGATGAGTACAAGGACGTTGTTCTGGAAGCGAACCCGAAAGGCGATAACCTCATCACGTTGACGTGAGCGGTCAGGGTGCTAATATGCCGTGCAGGCTCCCCCCGGGCTGCGGACTCCCAGCCAGACTTGCGTTGACTTGTCTTCGCGATCCCGCCTAACATTTGCCGATTTCATGATTAACGAGACGATCCTGCACTATCGCATTGTCGAAAGGCTGGGGGGTGGCGGGATGGGCGTGGTCTATAAGGCCGAGGACACCCGTCTCGACCGATTTGTCGCCCTCAAGTTTCTCCCGGATGACCTGGCACGGGACCCACAGGCCCTGGAGCGCTTCCGACGGGAGGCCAAGGCGGCATCAGCTCTGAACCATCCGAATATTTGCACGGTATACGACATCGGCGAACAGGATGGACGGGCGTTCATCGCCATGGAGTTTCTAGAGGGAGCGACGCTGAAACAGCGGATTGCAGCTCGTCCGCTGGACACGGAGACGCTGCTGTCGCTCGGTATCGAAATCGCGGACGGGTTGGACGCGGCACACTCCCGCGGTATCGTTCACCGCGACATCAAGCCGGCCAATATCTTCGTTACTACTCGCGGCCACGCAAAAATTCTGGATTTCGGGCTGGCCAAAGTGGCGGCGTCCCGCGCGACGAGCGTGTCGGATAACCTGGCGACAAGGACTTACGACGAGCGGCACCTCACAAGCCCCGGGTCGACCCTTGGTACGGTTTCCTACATGTCGCCCGAACAAGCCCGGGCGAAGGACCTGGATGCGCGCAGCGACTTGTTTTCCTTTGGAGCCGTCCTCTACGAGATGGCGACCGGGACTCTGCCCTTTCGTGGCGAGAGTTCGCCGTTGATCTTCAAGGCGATCCTGGACGAGGCGCCGGTCTCGCCCGTGCGGTTGAATCCGGACTTGCCGGCACAGTTGGAACCGATTCTCAGCAAGGCACTGGAGAAGGACCGGAATTTGCGCTACCAGAGCGCGGCCGATCTGCGCAGTGACCTGGCGCGGCTGAAGCGGGACATGGATTCGGGGCGCTCGACGAGTGCTGCCATTAGCGGCAGTGTCGCGGCAGCTGCCGGCAGTTCGTCTTCGATACAGGCCGCGACCCCAAGTGCTGCGCAGAAGTATCTGCTCGCGGGCATTGCTGCGGCTGTGCTGGTGGCAGCGGGTATGGGATGGTTTTGGCTGCGCGGAAAATCGGACACGACTAAGGTCACGTCGATCGCGGTGCTGCCCTTCGTGAACGCGACAGCCGACCCGAACAACGAGTACCTGAGCGATGGCCTGACGGAGAGCCTGATCAGCACGCTCTCGCAGCTGCCCGGTCTGAAGGTGATGGCGCGCAGTACAGTGTTTCACTTTAAGGGCAATCAGGAGGACCCGCGGCAGATCGGGCAGTCGCTGCAAGTGGGCGCGGTTCTGATGGGACGCATCACCCAGCATGGCGACGAACTCGGTGTGCAGGCGGACTTGGTCAATACGTTCGACGGCACGGAGCTTTGGGGGGCACACTACACTCGCAAGCTGGCCGACGTGACGCAGGTGCAGAGCGACATCACCCGCGACATCTCCGACAAGCTGCAGATCCACCTCAGCGGTCAGGAAGGGCGGCAGTTGGGCCGGGCCGGAACCACGAATCCGGAGGCCTACCGGCTGTACCTGGAAGGGCGCCAGCTCTGGTACGGCCGCACTCCCGAAGGTCTGAAGAAGAGCATTGATCTGTTTAAGCAGGCGATTGCCGCCGACCCGTCGTATGCGCTGGCCTACACCGGACTCGCGGATACCTACAACGTCGCTCCCAGCTATGGCATCGGCGTCAGCTCGCAGCGAGGGCGGGCGCTGGCGGACGAAGCGGCCCGCAAGGCGCTCGAACTGGACGGCTCGTTGCCTGAGGCGCACACGTCTCGGGCGAGCGAGCTGACGATGTCGTGGAGGTGGAGCGAGGCAGAACCCGAGTTTCGCCGGGCGCTCGAGTTGAACCCGAATAGCGCCAACACCCACTACTTCTACGGGTTCAGCTTCCTGCTGCCCCAGAAGCGCTTCGATCAGGCGTTGGATGAATTGCGGATCGCTTTGTCGCTGGATCCTCTCTCCCCTATTGTGAACTCGAACTACGCCGTGATTCTGATGGACGCTCATCGTTATGCGGAGGCGGAAGCTCAGTTCCGCAAGACCCTGGAACGCGATCCGGACTTCAAACCCGCACACTACAAGTTGTCGCAGCTCTACCTCACTAGCGGACGCTTCCCGGAAGCGGTGAGCGAATTGCAGAAGTTCGTTGCAACCCCGATTTCGGTCAGCTTGGATGCAAGAGGCTACGTTGAACTGGCGTTGGCGCAATTGCGGGACAAAGAGTGGAGGACGGCCATCGCCGGGGCGTACGCAGCCAGTGGAGATCGCAACAAGGCATTCGAGTATCTAGAGAAAGCTCTCGCCGACCAAGATCTCGAGCTGCTGCTCGGTGTCCGTTGGTCCGTATTTGATCCGATGCGCTCGGATCCCCGCTTTATAGACATAATGCGGCGGGTCGGCCTGCCCGACTAACCTCGAAATCTGCGCCAGGCGTTGGCAGCCAGCCCCGTGCCCAGGAGTACCACGCTCGTGGGTTCCGGTACTGGACTCTGGAACATGAATCCCTCCGTGGTGACCGAGCCGCTGATGTTGACTGTCAGCGTGCCTGCCGGGGGGTGCAGGAAGGTGGGCAAGGTAAAGTCGGCCGGGAACAAGCATCCGGTCGAGGTGGTGCACGAGTAGGTTGCGGCTGGAATGCTGAAGTGCTGCCTGCCGATGGTCAGGGCCTAGGCGAGGGTAAAGGTTCCAATCGGCGCAATATCAGTTTCGAAAATAAGAACGCCCGGGTTTGCGCTCTGAGCGATGTGCCCGCGTAGGTGGTGGTCAGCAGTGGCATTTCTCCCGGGATCAGTTGTACCCAGTTCGCCCCACCCAGTTGGGACGCGAAGGTGTTCATACTAGCCGCAAACGCGGGCGCGGCGATGAGCAGAATTGCAAAGATCCAGCCTTTCATTGCGCTTCCTCAAGCCGCAAACGAACCGGTGAGGCAGGAAGTATACAACGGATTTCCTCTGAAACCCTTAGCCAATGGGCTTTTGCGGCGATGTCGGGGGCGTCGGCATAAGGCGAGCGATCGTCCTTTTCACCAGGTGATCTAGATCACCGACCGCGCCGGTGAGCGTCCCTACACTGAGTTTGTCATGCTTACTGTTGAACCGCTCAGCGATGGCCGCATTATTACTCTCGTTCTTACTGGGACACTTACGGCGCCCGATATACCTGACCTCGAACGTTACTGGAAAACAGCCCGGCGTCAGGGAGGACTGCAAGTCGACCTCTGCGACGTGAAGGAGATCGACGATGCTGGCAAGAGCCTGCTGGCGAGGATGTTCGCCAATGGGGTTTGCCTGGAGGTCGGGGTCCATCCCGTAGCGTGACGATATCCGGCGATAGCGGCTAAGGAGTGAGTCTTTCCTGCACGGCCGGGTGCGACGTGCCGGCACGGGCGCGCCGGAAATGCTTGACTCGCTTGTAGCCCTTGGGAACCTCGAAGAGGCTCGATTCGAGTGGCTTGTCGGACAACTCCACCACCTCGCGTTCGCGGATGAGGGTTTGAGTCTCCACACTGCCATCAGGCGACGTGGTCGTGAAGTTCGAAGTGTATCTCACGCGCACGGGCAATCCCAGAGGCTTCGGACCACTCAGAACCTCTTCATGACCGAAAGCTGCGGGCGGCCAGGCTCCGCCTTCCCGGCGCCGACAGGTTGCTGGAATGCTCAGCCCTTCGAGGAACCAGCCGTCGGCAACGTACAGAGATTCAGGCTGTCCCGATCCAGCAGTAGGTTTTCGCCGGGTTCGTGTTATGAAATGGTGCGCGACCTGGCCAAACACTTCTTGCGTTTCTCCGGTGTCTTCAGTCTCCGAGTCGAGCGACGCGTAGGTCGCTCCTTCTGCGGATATCGTGTCTTTGCGGCCGATTCTCCAGCGCAGTCTTGAGAGTCTACCGGGCGCAGGCAGAGAAGTCCTGATTCGGATGTACTCCCGCGTGGCTGGATTCAGTTGGTATTCGAGCCCCTCATCGCAGCGGTCAATGATGACCAGGCGGGGCGTGGCGAAGCTGAAATCCAACAGTCCCGGTTCCAGCGAACGGAGCGACTCCTGGCGGCGGTTATGCCCTTGGACGTAGAGTTTCTCCCACCGACGAGGGGAACGGAGTAAATCGGGCTTTGTACCCCCGTCCTCGATGTGGGTCACGGTCTTCACCGCCAGGTCGGGCGACGCCAGAGCGCTCGCCATAGCCACCAACACAAAAACCGGGGAACGCCACATGGATGCTCACCCCCAGGAGGGCAAAAGCATACCCCACATTCCGGGTCCATGGGAATCCTCAGAAATGGCAAAGGCCACCCGATTCAGGATGCGGAGGTAGTCCGCTCCTTCGTGTTCTAATATCCATTCGCAAAAATAACGGTGCCGCGGAGGGTGTTTTGATCAAAGCGCGACCGATGTCGGTTTTTTCCCTCATTCTATGCGCTTGTCTTGGATCCAGCATGTTGAGGGCGGCGGACGGGCCGAATCGGCAGGTGGCGATCACGATCGACGACTTGCCGGCGGGCGCGGCGAACTCGATGACGGCGGCAGTGATTACGGAGATGACGGCGAAGTTGCTGGGAACGCTGCGCGATCAAAAAGTTCCAGTGGTGGGGTTCGTCAACGAAAAGAAGCTCTATAGATTCGGTGAGGTCGATGCGCGCATCGGCGCGCTGCGGATGTGGCTCGATTACGGATTTGAGCTGGGCAATCACACCTTCAGCCATGCATCGCTGAACCGGGTTGCATTGGCGACGTGGGAAGACGAAGTTGTGCAGGGCGAGAGTGTCACGCGACTGCTGCTGGCCGAACACAAGATGAGGCTGCGCTATTTCCGCCATCCTTATCTGGATACGGGGCGCGACCTGAAAACCCGGAGTGATGCGGAGACATTTCTGACTCAGCGTGGGTACAGGATTGCTCCGGTGACCCTGGATGCGTGGGATTGGATGTATGCGCCGGTCTACGATGACGCGAAAAAACGCGGGGATACGACGCTACAAGACCAGCTAGTGAAGAGTTATCTCGCGTACAGCGACGAGGTGTTTGCCTACTCGGAGAAGCTCTCGAAGCAAGTTGCCGGTTACGAGGTGAAACAGATTGTTCTGCTCCACGCGAACCAGTTGGAGGCGGATCACATCGGGGAGTTGCTGGAGGTGTTCCGGAAGCGCGGGTACCGGTTTATCACGCTGGAAGAGGCTCTTGGGGATCCGGCCTATTCGCTGCCCGATATGTACATCGGGGAAGAAGGGACGGGATGGCTCGATCACTGGGCAATTACGCAAGGTAAGCCTCCGCAAGGGCAGCCGGTGTTTCCGCAGTGGGTGATTGACCGGGCGAAGCCGCTGCGGCAATCACAACCGCAGCCGTAGAGCGGGTCTCAGGTGTCAGGTTTCTGGTCTCAGGGCTCAATTTGGCCTGGATGGAAGAGTTCTCGGTTTGCGAACGCTGCGGCCCGAAAGTCCGGGCCGCCGGACAGACGAGGGCGTCTGTCCCCACGTGACTACGCGTGTCCACCATCCGGCGTGTGGTATGTTCGATCTTCTGCAGCGGTCCTTGAGTTTCCTTCTGTGAGGCTTGCGGAATGATTCGGTCGTATCAGGGAATGACCCCGACTGTGCCGCCTTCGTGCTATGTCGATCCGTCGGCGCAGATTATTGGGGACGTGGTGCTGGGGGAACATGTCAGCGTGTGGATGAATGCGGTGGTTCGGGGGGACGTGCACGCCATCCGGATCGGGGGGCACTCGAATGTTCAGGATTGCTCGGTATTGCATGGCATGAAGGAATTGTACGGGGTGACTCTCGGGGAGTATGTGACGGTAGGGCATTCGGTGACGCTGCATGGATGCGCGATTGAAGATCGCTGCCTGATCGGGATGGGATCGATCATTCTGAATGGCGCGCGGATCGGGGCGGGATCGATCATCGCCGCGGGGACGCTGATTCCGGAAAAGACGGTAGTCGAGCCCGGGTCATTGTGGATGGGGTCTCCGGGGAAGTTTCGGCGGAAGTTGGAGGCGGCGGATGAGGAGACCATCCTGCGCTATGCGCGGAATTATCTGGGGTACAAGGAGACGTATTTGAAAGAGCCCGGGGCAGTCAGCACTTAGCAGTTGGCACTTGGCAGTTGGTCGGCCGACAGCGGTGGCCGGCGAAAAAACAGATTCCTCGCTGCGCTCGCGTGTCGGAATGACAAGACTTTCAAGATGGGCGCGGGCGCGGTCTGCGAGGTGCATAGGTCCTTCGCTACGCTCAGGATGACAAGATTTGGTAAATAAGAATTAGGAACGGGGAAAACTCGGAACGGGGAATTGGCAACGGAATGATCAAGGCTGTTCGGGGAACGCGAGATTTGCTGCCGCCGGAGACGGGAGTGTGGAACTTCGTCGAGGCGAAAGTGCGCGAGGTGTTTCGCGCGTACAACTTTCAAGAAATTCGGACGCCGATCTTTGAGGCGACGGAACTGTTTGCCCGCGGGGTGGGGGAAGAGACCGATATCGTATCGAAGGAAATGTACACCTGGGAGGATCGTGGACGAGCGCAGTCCGACCACGGGCAGTCACTCACGCTGCGACCGGAAAACACGGCGGGCGTAGTACGGGCCTACATCGAGCACAAGTTGTGGGAGCGCGGGCTCAGCAAGTTTTATTATATTGGGCCGCAGTTTCGGCGGGAGCGTCCACAGAAAGGACGGTACCGGCAGTTTTATCAGATTGGTGCAGAAGTGATTGGACCGTCGTCGGTGGGGAGTGAGTCTCCGGCGCGGGACGCGGAGATTCTCGAGATGCTGGCGACGTTGCTCGATCGCCTGGGAATCAAGGGCTGGATGCTGGAGTTGAATTCGGTCGGGTGTGCCGCGGACCGGGCGCGATTCAACGCGGCCCTGAAAGAGGCGCTGGCACCGGTCGCGGCGAAGATGTGTGCCGATTGCCAACGGCGGGCGGTGACGAATCCGCTGCGTGTGTTTGACTGCAAGGTGCCGGAGGATCAGCCAATCATTGCAGCCCTGCCCCGCATCAGCCAGTTTCTGGATGAAGGGTGCCGATCACACTTCGAAGAGGTGCAGGCGATTTTGAAAACCGTGGGCGTGCCGTTCACCTTGAACGATCGCCTGGTACGGGGGCTCGACTATTACACGCGTACGGCATTTGAGTTCACGCACGGAGCGCTGGGTGCGCAGAACGCGATCCTGGGCGGCGGCCGGTACGACGGGTTGTCGGAGGCGCTGGGTGGGCCGGCAGCGCCCGGGATCGGCTTTGCGATTGGCGAGGATCGGCTGGTGATGTCGCTGGCAGAGTCGGCGGATGCATTGGCACAGCGTCCGGATGTCTATATCGCGCCTCTAGGTGCCGGGATGAATCGGCAGGCCGGGCGACTGGCGCGGGAGTTGCGGCAGCATGACCGGCTGGTGGAACTGGGCGACGAGAGTTTCCGGCTGAAAAAGTCGTTTGAGGCAGCGGCTAAGCTGAGGGCGAGGTACGTGTTGATTGTCGGGGAGAATGAGGTGAAGGCAGACACGTTCGCGCTGAAGAATCAGGAGACAGGGGAGCAGGTTTCGGTAGCGCGGGGGGAACTGGCGGGGCGATTGACGAGCAGCGTCTGACCATGAAGAAGAGCTTTTAACCGCAAAGGGCGCGAAGGAAGGCCGCGAAGGTCGCAAAGAAAATCCTTCGGACCACATCGCGCCGACGACATGGAGTAGACGCTACTCGTTGGTCAGGGCCGCGACCGGTTGCTTCGTCTTAGGCGTTGGGGGCGCCACCTCGCGAAGCATGTAAGCGTTTGCCAGATACTGCTGAACCATGCGCTGAGTATTGAAAAAAGATCCGTTCATGGCAATGGCCGAGCGCATGACTTCGGTGTAACCGTTGGGCGTGCCATAGAACATCGGCAGAATCTGGCGTTCCAGCTTGTCGTAGAGGGTGGAGACTTCGGACGCGGGGTCTTCCACGATTTCCGTGTTGCCGATCGCCCAGCCGGTGACGCCCTCGATCCAACCTTCGGCCCACCAGCCGTCAACGACGCTGAAGCTGGGAACTCCGTTCAACGCGGCTTTCATTCCGCTGGTGCCGCTGGCTTCCTGTGGGCGCATGGGCGTGTTAAGCCAGATGTCGACTCCACTGGTGATCAGCCGGCCCCAGGTCATGTCGTAGTTCTCAACATAAACGGTGCGGATCGCGCTGGAGAGGGACTGGGCCCCCTCAAAAACGTCGCGAATGATTTTCTTGCCGCCATCGTCGCGGGGATGGGCTTTGCCGGCGTAAACGATCTGGATGGGGCCAACATCGCGGGCGATGCGCTTCAGGCGCTCGCGATCCTGAAACAGCAGATTGGCGCGTTTATAGGTGGAGGCGCGGCGGGCGAACCCCATGGTGAATACCGAGGGGTCGAGCTCGACTCCGGTGCGCTGGCGGATTTCGTGAAATAGCGTCGCCTTCGCCTTGGCGTGCGCGGCGCGAATGTCGTCGAGTGGGATGCTGATGGCGTAACGGAGGTAGTTGTTATCGGTGCGCCAGCCGGGGATGTACTCATCGAAGAGTTCGCAGAAGGCGGGCGAGGTCCAGGTGCGCGCGTGGACGCCGTTGGTGATGGCGCTGATAGCATAGGCCGGGAACATGCCGCGGGAGACTTCACCGTGGCGCATGGCCACTCCGTTGACGTAGCCGGAAAAGCGCAGGGCGAGGTAGGTCATGTTGAGCGCATCGTCGTGCAGCGCCTGGGTCTGTTCGAGCAGCGACGTGTTGTCGTCGCCGAGAAGTTGTTTGACGAGGGGCTTGGAAAACTGGTCGTGACCGGCGGGGACGGGCGTGTGGGTGGTGAAGATGCACATGCGGCGGATGCCGTCGATGTCAAGTTGCTTGACGCGGCCGGCGAAACTCTGGTCGAGGCGTCGTTCGAGCAGGCCGAGGGCAAGTAGAGCCGAGTGGCCTTCGTTCATGTGATAGGCCTGGATGCGGTCATGGCCCATCTTGCGCAGCAGGGCGAAACCGCCGAGTCCCAGAATAATCTCCTGGCAGAGGCGATAGCGGTCGTCACCGCCGTAGAGGGAGTCGGTCAGTTGGCGGTCGGCTTCCGTGTTTTCAGCGACATTGGTGTCGAGCAGATAGACCGGGACGGTATCGCCGTCGACGCCCGCGATGTCGTACTGCCAGGCGCGGATGTGGACGGTGCGCTGCTCGATTTCAACCGAGACGCGGCTTTCAACCTGCTTGAGGATACGCTCCGGATCCCACTGCTGGGCTTCTTCCGTCTGGTTCCCCGCGGGGTCGAGGTGCTGCCGGAAATATCCCTTGCGATAAAGCAAGGTGACGGCGACGAGGGGCGCACCCAGGTCGGCGGCAGAACGGAGCGTGTCGCCGGCCAGCATCCCCAGACCGCCACTATAGGTGGGCATGTTGGGATCAAGGGCGATCTCCATGGAAAAGTAAGCGATAGTGGGAATTTTAGGGCGTGGTTTCATGAATTAAAGATCAAATCGTTCGATCGAGCACGTGCGGTCACGATTCTCAGAGCTCTCCCTTAAACTTCGACAGCCGCGAGGGGAAGGTCTTCGGCGTCTTGGGGCGAGGCTCGCGGGAGCGATCGATGCCAAACCTCATTATAGACGAGCGGTGTTTGAGGGCCGCGCACGGAGGTTGCACCCTGGAGATCAATGACCGTAGGAGCTAAATCGCGGCGGGTAGGACTGGCACGGGCGCTGTCGAAGCTTGGCTATTGCTCCCGGGCCGCGGGGTTTCAGTTGGCGCGGGCGGGACGAGTGCGCGTGAATGGCGTCGTGCGCCGCGATCCAGAATCCCCGGTGCACTTGGGGCAAGATCGAATTGAGGTCGAGGGACAGTCGGTCGAAGCCGCGCCCTTCGTCTACCTGATGATGAACAAGCCGCGAGGCGTGGTGACGACAGCATCGGACGAGAAGGGCCGCGAGACAGTGTATGCATATCTCCCGGACGACTTGCCGTGGGTGGCTCCAGTGGGGCGGCTGGACAAAGCGAGTGAAGGGTTGCTGCTGTTGACCAACGATTCGGAGTGGGCGGGCAGGGTGACCGCGCCGGAGACGCACCTGGATAAGACTTATCACGTGCAAGTGGGGGTCGTGGCAGGCGTGGAGTTGGCGGACGCGATGATGCGTGGGGTCAAAACGGAGGATGGAATCCTACGCGTGAAGGGGGCGGGGATTCTGCGCGTCGGGGAAAAGAACACGTGGCTCGAGATTGTTCTCGATGAAGGGAAGAACCGGCAGATTCGGCGTGTTTTGGATGGGCTGGGAGTTCAAGTGCTGCGCTTAGTCCGGGCGGCGATTGGACCGCTGAAGCTGGCAGAGTTGGCGAAGGGTGGAGTGCGGCGCGTGAGTCACGCTGAAAAAGAAGCGCTGGACAACGAGATGGAGCAGCGGACCAGGCTCAAGAGAAATGCGAGCGGCCGGAGAGGTCGACTCTGAGGATTGCAACAGGAATCCTTCACAATCGACCGGACCGGGAAGACCTTGCCTTCGATCTGAAGCTGGCTATTTCTTTTCCTGTTTGTCCTCAGCCTTCTTGGGCGCGGCGGAGCCGGCCGATTTGGGCTTCCAGAAATCCGGATCGGCTTTCATCCACTCATCGGATATGTAACTCATTCTCGGGTTGAACGCGAACAAGTTGGTTTGAGTGGACTCGACGGCCGCGGCTTCCAGTTCACC
>Ga0307479_10001719_pt1 | contig 19970 bp, 16 predicted proteins | sample atmos_gasesECM4C_FD_203743 | JGI IMG/M metagenome (GOLD analysis project Ga0307479, IMG submission 203743) | Hardwood forest soil microbial communities from Morgan-Monroe State Forest, Indiana, United States - atmos_gasesECM4C_515 | ecosystem: Environmental > Terrestrial > Soil > Temperate...
AACCCGGGATGTGGAAAATAATTTCCCTCTTGGATTTAGCCATGCTCGCAGACCTAAATCGGACTGTCAATGGTAAAAGCGTTCCATTTGCACATTTCAGGAAGGGAAGTGGGATTCTCCGCGGGTACATTTGACAGCTAGAGCTTCTATCCGCGGACGGCTCGAACTAACCTATTGAGAACACATCTGTTAACCGGCGTTAATCAGTAAGTTATCCGGCATTCAAGCTGCTCAGATGCGTACTAGTGCTGCGGTACCAAAGGACGTCAGTGGGGACACAGCTTTCCAATAAAGTAGGGCAGGGCGCGACATATCCAAAGCCTCGTCATTCCCCTCGTATCCGGCTACAGGTCCCTGTTTTCCTGCGCGGCACTGACTCCTCCGGGGTCGATTTCATTGAGCTTACGAAGACGTTCAACATCAGCGCTACAGGGGCCTCTATTGCCGCTTCCCATCTCCTCAGGCTTGATCAGATTGTCCAGTTGACGATTCCTGCTCCATCCCCGGTTACGCCCAGCCTGGTCCCCAGCGAGACTCCTCCAATCGCAGCACGCGTGTTGAGACAGGATCTCGTTGGGGACACTCGGCTGTTCGGCTTGGAATTTCTTAGGCCACTCGATTAAATCCACAGCCAAGACTCTTATTCATAAAGCTGACCAACTGGGTAGTTCTGTTACACAGCTCGTGAAATCCTCAGGTTGGCTATAACGGAAGAATTTGCCTATACCCTTTCATTATAATAGGATAGCCGCGAAGATTTGCTTCAGCCTTTTGGTTCGGAATCGATGGATTTTTCCCTTGATTGGAAGTCAGCTTGCTCCCAACATCCCGAAGGCTGTATATTCTCTCCCCATACCCCGCGGGGAAAAGGTAATTCTAAGGTGTACACGCAGTATGCCCAGCCTTGGCACGTCTGCGCCCCCGCGCTTGCCGATTGAAGATTCGTATCTCGAGTTGTTAGCGGATACGCTCGATAGTCTCGATCTGCCCGCGCGTGGCCAGTTTCTGCAACGTTATTTTCGCGCGGTCACTCACCTTGATCTGCGCGAGAGCCAATGTCTTCAATTCTGGGATGAGATGCTCGTCCGGCGGCGAGAATTCAGTGAACTCCTGCACCGCCCTGTCTCTCTGAAGACCGCGCTCGTGGACGTGCTGGCCTCCGCCGGATGGTTCCGTGTTCCCGTCCTGATCGAATATGACGAATTGAAAAAAATTCAGCTCAATGCCGTGACGGATGCTTTGACCGGGCTTTACAATCGAAGGCTTTTCAACGAGGCCTTCGAAAAAGAGCTGAATCGCGCTCGGCGTTATGGCTTGCCGCTGGCTCTCGTGATTCTTGATTTACACCGCTTTAAGGAAGTCAACGACAGGCATGGTCATCCGCGCGGCGATGAGGTCCTCCGCTCGGCAGCAACTACATTGAAGAGCGCCCTGCGCACTTCCGACTCGGCATTCCGCATTGGCGGCGATGAATTCGCTCTGTTGTTGCCGCAGACCGACGCCGGGCAAGCTCTGGCGCTCAGCCGCCGCGTCGAAACCGTGTTCGCGGAAATGCTCCAGCCCCTCCAACTCAGCGTCAGCGTCAGCATGGATCACGGCGTGGCTACGTTTCCCCAAGACGGCGAACAGGCCGATCAACTCATTCGAGTCGCCGACGAGCGCCTCTATCGCTTGAAGCATGCGAATCACGCAAAAGCCACCGAGTCGGCCAGTCGGACCCCTCTTAATTCAGAAACCGTGGCCCCGGCTCCCGCACCCGCAGATCGGCCCGGCAATACATCGAGAACCATCTCCATCGAAACCAAACGGGCCGCTGAAAAAATTGAAAACGCTGAAAACGCGCTCACGGTTGCGGCCTCCGTCGCAGCGGCGGGCATTTCCGTTCCCTCTCCTTCTCCAGTGTCCCAACCGCCGCACGTGTACACAGTGCCTCGCAAGGCGGAGCGCGTCTCGATGACCGGCACCAACGCCTTTGCCATACTCGGTGAACAGGGAGCGCGCCGCGCTCGCGTCCTCGACCTCGGTTTTGGCGGAGTTGCTCTGGAACTCGATTCGGCTGAAGATCTGCCTGATAATCTGCTCGCCGTTTTACATGTTCCGATTCTTCCGCCCGTGCGCGTTAATCTCAAGCCCGTTTGGTCCATGCGCACCAACGAAGGCAGCTACCGCATCGGCTGCTGCTTTATCTCCTAGGAAATCTCCAACCGCTGCTGTCCTCGGATTGCCCGATCATTCTGAATTGCCGGAATTCGCCCGGGCAGCCTGCTAGAATTCCTTCCGCAGCTCGCCAGAAGATCAGCGGAGGAAAAACGCTATGCGTGAGCCCATTGCAAGCCGTCCCCATTGGCCGGACGCGCTGGAACACCCGGCCGACTCGACTACGGGACTCAAGCCATGGGCCTGGGCCCTTGAGCGGCTCGAAAAATCCCACAACTACTGGATCGCTACGTCGCGCCCCGGTGGCCGGCCCCACCTCATGCTTGTCTGGGGCATCTGGTGGCAAGACGCTTTCTGGTTTAGCACCGGCCCTCGAACGCGCAAGGCGAAAAACATCGCTGCGCAAGCCCATTGTGTGATCGGCACTGAGAAGGCCGACGAAGCGGTAATCCTCGAGGGCATCGCGCACGAAATCAAAGATCGCACCAACTGGAAGCAGCTCGCGGATCTATACGATCGCAAATATGGCGGCAACGTCCTCCCGCTTCTCGAGTCGTCCGGCGGCTCTGTGTATCGGGTCCAGCCCCTGACCGTGTTCGGCCAGGACGAGCACGCCGCGAACTTCGTTGAATCCGCCACTCGTTGGAAACTCGCGGAAGCGTGAACAAACCGCGGTGATAAACCATTCCGCCCGCAAGCCACGGTTGGCGCGAATTTGAGTTTCTTGACACTTCGCGTATGATGGATGATTGCCTCGCGACCTAGCGACGCGGCTGTAACCCCCCCAACCCTGTTGGGAAAGCCGTGCAGACCGGCCGCGGCGGAATGGAGTTCCATGAAACCCGGTATTCACCCCGACTATCACCCCGTTACGGTGCATTGCGCCTGCGGCCATACTTTCCAGACGCGCTCGACCATTAAGGGCAACATGCTGCGCGTGGAAATCTGCTCGAACTGCCACCCGTTTTTCACGGGCAAGCAGAAGCTGATTGACACAGCAGGTCGCGTCGAACGCTTCACCAAGAAATACGCCGACGCCGCTGCCAAAGCCGAAGCTGCCAAGAAGTAGACCCCTCTTTGTAGGGGCGCAACATGTTGCGCCCCATTTCTACATTCCTTATCCTTAACGATTTTTCTCCGTGTTCTCTGTGTACTCCGTGCGCTCTGTGTTAAATTCTTCATCGTGGCCTCGCAATCCCGCATGTTCGAAGGCGCGCCCTCCGGCGAACTCGTCGAATCCGCGCCGCCGCGGGTAACTCTTCGCAACGCCTTCGCGCATCCGTTCGATTCCGCCATCGCCGCCGCGCGCACCTGTTATGCCCCGCGCCTTATCGGCCCTGAAGAAATCACCGACAAGCAGCGCGTGAATATCGGTGTCGCAACCTTTTACAGCGGCCACCACACCGTTTACCAGCACGCCCATTTTGAATTTGGCCTAGAAAACGTCAGCCGCCAATTCGTCTGGTCATTCCTGCACGCCCATCCCTTCTACAATTCCGAGCAGCAGAGCCAGCGCTACGTCCGGCTCGATCGCGCCCAGGCCTACGTCCCGCCCTTGTCCCTCTTCTTCAATGAGAAAGGCAAAGAGATTTACGAACACGCCGTCACCCGCGCCTGGAAATACTATCGCGAGCTTTCCACCCTTCTTCTTTGTGATGCTCGTTCCATTCTCAACGACATCTGGCACATCAGCGCGATGTCCAATGCCAAACGCATTCAAAAAATAGAACGCGCCGCGGAAAAGCGCGCCATCGAAATCGCCCGCTATGTGCTGCCCGTCGCGGCGTTCACCACCATGGTGCACACGATCTCCGGCATCGTTCTCCACCGTTTGTGGCGCATGAGCGCCGCTTCAGACACTCCCAGCGAATCGCGCGCCGTCATCGGCGCCATGGTCGCGCATGTCAGGGAAATTGACGCTCAGTTCTTCGATCGCTTTGGCACCGAACCCCTGGAAGAATTGCCGGAATGGAAAATTGCAACACATGCCGATGGCGCAGGCGAAGCCTTCGCGCGTGAATTCGACGCCAAGCTCGGCGGCAAAACCTCCAAGCTCGTGGACTACTCGCCCCGCGCATTGCGCGCCATCGCCGAAGCCTATCGCGCTGTCGCCGGTCTGACCGAAGCGCAGTGCAACGATCCTGAGGCCATCGACCGCCTTCTAAACCCCGCGCGCAATCTCTACCGCCTGGAAACTCTCAACGTCAGCGCCCACTCCCCGATGATGCGCGCCCTCCAGCATGCCAACTACACCTTCGCCAAAAAAATCAGCCACACCGCCGACAGCCAGGATCAGCGCCACCGCATGGTCCCCGGCTCGCGCCCTCTCCTCACGCTCGCCGACACCCGCACTCCCGATTACATCCTCCCCATGCTCGTCGCCAAAAACTCGCGCGCCAAAGATGTCTACGAACGCGCCATGCAGGAAGCCTGGGCCGCAAAAAATCAGCTCCTCGACCGCGGCGTCCCCATCGAGATTGCGCTCTATCTCCTTCCTAACGCCAAGTCCATCCGCCTCGTCGAATCCGGCTCCCTTCTTCATCTCCTCCACAAATGGACCATGCGTACCTGCTTCAACGCCCAGGAAGAGATCTACCAGGCCTCCATGGACGAAATCGCCCAGCTCCGCGAAGTCCAGCCCGAACTCTCCCGCTACATTGGTCCTCCGTGTCACCTTCGCGCAGGCATCACCACCCCCATCTGCACCGAAGGTTCCCACTTCTGCGGCATCAAAGTCTGGCTCGACTTCCCCAACATCACCCGCCGCATCTGAAACTCTCGAGCCGGTTTAGCCGTCCTATAGCCTAGCTAGAGGCCCAACATGCTTCGCACTTCTGCCCGTCCCATCGCCTCAGTCCTCTTGACGGTTATGCTCTTAACGCCTTCCACCTTCGCCTTCGACAGCCCATTGTCCGACCAGACTGTCCGCGAAGCCTATTTCCTCGGCCAGCGTCACGACGAATCCATGGCCCGCCTCCTGAGCCGCTACACAAGGTATCTCCCTCCTCCAGAATCCGGCCCGTACATTTCCTCGGTCACCTTCCTGACGCCCTTCGCCCTTCTTGTGCGGCAATCGAGCCGCACGAGTGGATCCAGTGCGCAGCAAGCCGAAAAAGATCATCGTGTGGAAGATGAGATCGTGGTCATCCGCGTGGAGATTTTTCTCACGCAGTCCTATGGCTCCCTCTTCGCTGCGCCCACAAGCCCCCGCTCTGGATCTCCACTCGGCTACCGGTTTCGCTCGCCTGGTTTCTGGAGGGACTTCAGCATTCATGTCTTTGATGGCGAGAATCCGCTTACACCGGTTGATTTCTCCGGGGAGCCCAATTACCTCTGTGGCGAAGGTGGGTGCGTGCTCACCGGTGCTACGATCCACCTTCAGTTCCCCGCGGGTCTTTTCACCTCCGATTCCGCCAACATCCAGGTCCTACCTCCCGGAGGCCCGGAACTCTCTGTCTCCTTCGACCTTTCCCGCCTCCGCTGATCGGTCTCGTGCCGCAGTAAGCCTCCTGCATCCGAGGTCATCACAACCACTGCAATTCCCTCTTGACTTCAGTCAGCACTTCAGGTATTATAGGTTCCAGATAACTTTACGCTTTGGAGTGCGGCAGCCTGACTGCCGCTTTTTTCTTTTTGGCCCCGGGAACTTGCCAATCCCCCTTCGCTTCTACAATTTACGAACACTTTCTTGATTTGCGCACTGGTTCGGTAAAAGAGTTAGTTGTAAGCCTCTTTGGATCAATGCCTTGCGCACACTTTTGCATCTATCTGAAAAGAAATGATTTATAACTTCTATTCTTTGAATGGGTTACGCACACTTTGCAAAGGCCACATTTGCTAAGCCTTCCACTTGCAATAATTTGCGTACACTTTGAGCAAAACACCCGGGATAGGGTACCCCCCCCGTTCCAATTACGACCGCCAGCGCAACGTGACCGGCCCATCCATCGGATGCACCATGGGCGCGCCCGTCCGCCGCGACTCCAACAAATTGGCCTTCAAGGCGAAGTACCACTTCGCCGGACGGTCGGCATCATCGATCAACATCAAATGAGGATCGTGCTTCAGCCCCTCAGCTTGCCGGATCATCGTCTCCTGATCCTGGCGCAGGAATTTCTTTGCAAACACTCGAAACAACCAAACCGGCAGGAAAACATTCCAGGCCGCCACGAAATCGATCCGGCACAGATCGCGCCGCACCGGCGTGACCGTCGCTCGGCTGGAGAACCACAGCTTCCCGCTGTGAATCTCCTCCAGCCGCTGGTTGGGCAGTACAAAATCAATCGTGGTCGCCACCGGCTCGCCGGTCATTCTCTTGAGCAACTGGTACGGCAGGCTGTTCGAGCTCGGCGAATGCTTGCTCATCCGGAACCCGTTCGGAATCGGCTCAAACTGCTTTTCTTTTTCGTGAATGCTTTGCCGCTTCCGCCAGTACCACGATTGATGCACAAACGGCCCGTGCGCCGGGTCCATCAATCCGATAATTCCTTGGTCGACGTGAGACGGGAGTGCGCAGCTCAGATGCGTGATCTTGTATTTATCCCTGCTGTTCGTAGTAAAGAGAGGCAGCGCCGGCGCGACCGGAATGGCATCCGGCAGCCGCGCTCCCGCCGCCGCGTTGACCGCTTTGCGCTCACCAGCACTCATGTAAACCCAGACGTAGCCGTCGCGCTCCTCGCAGGGATAGTGCCCTGCGAAGATGCGCTCCACTTTCAGCTTGTCCTGATTCGTCAGCGAGGGGATCTCAACGCAGCGCGCCGTGCACGCATCGAACCGCCACCCATGATAACTGCACTCCACCGTTTGCCCGTCAAAATGCCCATAAGAAAGCGGTATCCCGCGGTGCGGACAAGAATCCCGCATCGCGAATGCTTTTCCGTCCGTGGTGCGCCCCAGCACCAGAGGTACTTCCAGCAGCACCGCCGTCGTGAGCTTGCGCCCCCTGATCTCCGAGCTCCGCAGCGCCGGATACCAAAAATCCCACAGGAAACCGGGATCTGCATCGCCCACCGTTTCACGCGCCACTTCTGCGTTTTGTTGCAAGATGGTTCGCGCCGCTTCGCTCATGGCTCTGCCCGCATCGTAGTATACCGCTCGGAGCTAGAGCAACAGCACCATCGGCCCGGTGGCACAGGACTCCTGCCTGTGCCGCATTCTCAATGCTACCGCTCCAGCGCCACGCACAGGTTTGGGCACTGGCATCTGGGGTAATTTCAGGCGGTGCTGGCGGGAATCGCATACCCTTGGGAGCGCTCCGGGTGAAAATCGTTTCACAACGTCGCGAGCAGGCGAAATAGGTGTAGAATCACTGCGCTGGCCGAGGCCAAAAAAAGGAAGTTCCGGTTTATCAGGACAAGCCCACTACCATCGGAACGCGAGGTTGCATGTGGAGGTAGATATGCACAATCAACACCCTTCAAATAGAATGCTGCAAAACACTGAGCGTGTCGCTCCTCAATCGCAGAACTGCCGGGTGACTCTTGCAACTTCACTGTGGCAGTTGGCTTTTTTGAGCTTGCTGATTATTTGTGTGCTCGTTCTCGGGTTCACTGTGCAAGCCCAGGACGCGGCAAAGCAGCAAGTAGCGAATTCAAAGCGGGTCTCCGGTTTCTTGGGCGACTACTCCGGTCTCACTCCCGATCCCAAGAATGGCGACTTGCTTCTCTATGAAAAGGACAGGCCGGCTCTCAGTAAGTACAACAAGTTTATTTTTGACCCGGTTACGATCTATCTGCTTCCCGCGGCTCAAGATCGTGGCATTGACCCCGACGACCTCGAACGACTAGCGAAGTACTTCCACGATGCCGTCACCGATGAACTCAAGAAGTCCGGACGCTACGAAATTGTGGACACTCCAGGGCCGGATGTCCTAGTCTTGAATGTGGCAATCACCAACCTGGAGCCCACCGGCCGCAAAACGAATGTAGCCGTGACGGGAGCCGCGGTCGCTGCTTCCGTTGCGACCGTGCCCGGCATTGGTCTAGCGGTTCCGAGACTCAGCGTTGGCAAGGTCGGTATTGAAGGGGAACTGCTCGATTCCACGTCTGGCGAAAGGCAGGTAGCGTTCGTGACTAGTAAAGGAGGCCGGAGGTGGTTCAGCGGCCTTAGGGGCTTCAAGAAGTGGGCAGATATTGAAGCCGCATTTCGCTCCTGGGCAAAGAATTTTCGCGAGCGCTTAGACGAAGTGCACGGATCGTAGCTGCGCAAGGTAGCACTCACCGCCTCCGCGAGTTTGCAAGAACTGCTCATCCGCGTTGTTCTTTAGTTTGAGCACATCGATGTACGCCGCCTGCTATTAGCCGACTCTCCCGCCGCTCCGACTGCGGAGCGCCGCTCCTGCTTTTCACCAGTCACGAGTCACCAGTCACGAATCACACTCTTTCCTGAGGAATTCCCATGGCTTCATTGACGTTGTCTGAAAAATTGGACCAGCTCGGCTCTCGCTACGAGCGAATGCCGATACTCACTTCTTATCGGGTTTTTCGCTGCTTGACACTGAGCCGTTCAGCTTCTCCAATTTTGCCAACTGCTCCCGTACCTGATCCGCGTTTTTCGCATGCGGAGCTAACTCCAAGTACGTTTGTATCTCTGAAATCGCAGTGGCATAGTTGTTCTTTCGGGCAAAAATTTCAGCTAGTAAGAGATGCAATTGCGGAAAACGAGTGCGCAGGTCTACATGTTCCGCCTTGAGCGCGCTCTTTTCAGCGTCTTCGATCCTGTCGAGCTTGTAATTCGCGACCGAGTTATAGAAATAGGCCTCGGCGTAATCCAACGGATCGAGATCCAGGATGTAACCAGTCACGGCCGCCCGATTCATCGGATTGAGATCCAAGATGTGACCAGTAAGTTTAAGAACCTCAGTCCATTTTTCTGCTTCGTAGGCCATTAACGCGAGCGACAGATAAGGCGGCAGGAACTTGGTATCGATTGTCGTGGCTTGGATATACGCCGCGCGAGCCGCATCGTTCTGGTTTTCCTTCTGTAAAACGGTGCCCAACTGAAACCAAGCGTTCGCGAACCTGGGGTAGATCCCCACTGCCTGTTCAAAATATTTGCGTGCATTGGCAAGTTTGCCGTTCCTCTCGGCCTCCAGGCCTTTCTCATAAGCTCTGCTGGCATCTCTGGGTGCTTTGTAGGGGGTGGCGCTCAGCGTCATGCCTTCGATCTTTGTAGTTCTCTGCAGCACAATAGCGCCCACGTCAATGTTGCTGCCGAAAGTAACGAGGTCCACCAGGCTGATGACATTGGAGTGAAAACCAGACGCCGAGGCCCGTAGATCACAATTCGCCAACTCGCGTCGTGATATTCCCGTCCTCGAAGGATTGCTAGCCACGCCAGCTTGCGAAGCCCGGTCGCCGCCGCTGGCGCTAGCGTCAAGGAAAGAATCGGCCATCGATCCCATTTGCATGCTGAAGTCGCCGCGGGAAGTTGCATGTACCTGTTGACGCACCGTGGCGTTGCAAATCCGCTCAACCAACACATCGTTTGGAACGGGTGTGCCGTCGCCGGTTGCAACGCGGCCCAGGAGAAACGTCACGAGATCCACTTCCGGTTGACCTGGCTGCGAACTCGAGGGAGCTGGAGTCGCAGAACGGCCTGGCGTTGTGGAAGGCGGAGGCGCAGGGGCCGGAGCCGGAGGCTTCTGTGCCAATGCAACTGGTGCCAGAAGTCCCATTGCGAGCGCCAGCTCGACGAAAATGCTACTGCGGTGCCTCATAGGTCGATGCCTAGGGAGGAAGCATCAGACATCCAAAATCCTAGGGCGCTTGTCAGTTCAAGTCAAGGCTCCCGACTCGAATAACGAACAGCCTGGATGTTGCGGTGCATCGGTGCGCTTTGGTAGGACAACTCCGAACGACTCTCGGCAATTCGGGAATGGGCGCTTGCGCGGGACCACCAAGCCTCCTGGCGCCTGATAAACGCGCTAACCCGACAAGTGGAATTGCCCCTAGGAAGCTGGGGGCGCTTGTCCGGTAATCCGACTTATCAGGATTTGCCCATCCGTGCCTATCCCACTCACCTCTAACTAAACAGGACTGGCTGTTACTTTTGACAGTTGGGATTTGGCTGTGTCTTCCACACAATCTGGCTACGGCCCTGAATTTCGCGGGCTGTGTGTCGCCCCGTGCCTCCTGAACGAGCTGGCCAAACACGACGAAACAGGCCTGCAAATTCATGCTAGCGGCTTTGGCGACATGATAGTCAAATGTTTCAGCAATATCCTGTAAGGCCAGTTTCGCGGGGCGTTTCTCCGAAACCAGAGGGGGGTGAGATGAGAGTGAATAAGATAGCGGCAACGTCTGTTGTGATTCTTGGGCTGTTGGTCGCCAGTCGGCCGGTGCATGCCCAGCAAAAGGGGCAATGGGTGCCGGGAGGATATGGTCTCAATGCTGGGGTGACTCCTGATCCAGGATTCACCTATGCCAACCTGGCCCTTAATTACTCTGCCAGCCAATTGAATGACTCCAACGGAAACCGCATTCTTCAGAATGTTACGGGGACCTTGTCGTTCTGGGTGGATGAAAACATTTTCTACTACGTCCCAAAATACAAGTTCCTCGGTGGATATTTCGCGCCCTTTGTTGCGGTAAATCTAGCAAACGGTTCCCTTGTTGCCGCCTTAGTGGGAACGAATCTCAGCGGTAACGGGGGCGGGGAAGGTCTCGCGGATACGTTTGTCGAGCCAGTACAACTGGGCTGGCACCTGAAGCGAGCGGACGTCAGCGCCGGATACGCTTTTGTCGCCCCTACGGGCCGATTCACTGCGGGAGCGAGCGACAACGTGGGTTCCGGATATTGGGGTAACCATATAACGTCTGGCACCACGTTCTACATCACCAAGAACAAGGGAACCAGCGCAAACCTGTTCACTGACTGGGAAATCCACGGGAAAAAGAGTGGCACCAACCTAACACCGGGTCAGGCTTTCACTATGGAGTGGGGACTTGGGCAGGTTCTTCCACTGAAGAAAGACTTCAGCAGACTGCTCCAACTCGGCTTGATTGGGTATGACCAATGGCAGGTTTCGAGTAACGGAGGAACGATCCCCGTTGGTCCTATCGCTGTCCCTGCGGGTAGGATTCCGTATTACTCAGTTCATGCCATTGGTCTTCAGTCGAATTTTATTCTCCCGGCGAAGGGTCTGACTCTCTTCTTTAAGTACGAAGATGAGTACCGGGCCAAAGCTCGTCCGGAGGGACGGACGATTGTTTTCGGTGGCACCTTCACTCTACGGATCCCCAAGCCCCCGCCGCCAAAACAGTAGACGCACGGAAGGTAGTGATGCAAATTAAACACGCGGCATGAGACGAGGAAGTTAAACGATAAGGCGCTGTAGCCCGCTGATTGGGGTGTGAGTTTAGCAACAAGTACGGGAGGAAGACCGATGGGATCCTTCAAGCTGATGAGCAGCATTTTAGCAGTTTGTTTTTTAATCCTTGTCACCATGCCCCTGGTTGCGCAGGAACCGCCACCACCAGCGCAGGATCTTGAGAAAGCCTTTCCCAAGAAACCGCCCTACTCGCCCTATGCCGGCCGGCATTTCCCCGAGCGCGTGTACTGGGGCGATACCCATTTGCACACGTCATTTTCTTTGGACGCCGGCGCAGCCGGCTGCCGCCTGGGTCCCAGAGACGCTTACCGTTTTGCCAAAGGCCAGGAAGTCATAGCTTCCAGTGGGCAGCCAGCCCGGCTGGCCCGCCCGCTCGACTTTTTGGTGGTCGCCGATCACTCCGACGGTTTTGGTTTGTTCCCGTTGCTACTTAACGGCGACCCCAAAGTCATGGCGGACCCCCAAGGTCGCCGCTGGTACGACATGATCCAGAACGGACAAGGAGGTGCCGCAGCCGTCGACATCGCTACCAGCTTCGGAAAGGGCGCCATTTCCAAGGGCTTTTTCCCGGTGCCAGGCACAACCACATTCCAAGGTGCGTGGGAGGAGGTCATCAAAGCAGCGGAGGAGGCCAATGACCCCGGCCGCTTTACCGCGTTCATTGGCTACGAATGGACCTCCCTTACTGGCGGGAACAACCTTCACCGCAACATCGTTTTTCGCGATGATGGGAGCAAGGCCCGCCTCACTGAACCGTATACGACGCAGAAGCCTCTCGGCAGCGACAATCCTCGCGACCTATGGAAGTGGATGAGCGGATATGAAGAAAAAACCGGTGGACATGTGCTGGCCATCGCGCACAACGGGAATCTCAGCAATGGGCGCATGTTCCCCATCATCGAGTCTTTTACGGGAAAGCCGATAGACCGCGAGTATGCTGAAACCCGTGCCCTTCGCGAAAGACTTTACGAAGTAACCCAAATCAAGGGCGACGGCGAAACCCACCCGTTTCTCTCTCCAAACGACGAGTTTGCCAACTATGAGCGCTGGGACAAAGGGAACCTCAACCTCACCGAAAAGAAAAAACCGGAGATGTTGGAGTTCGAATACGCTCGCGCGGCTTTGCGGAATGGCCTGAAACTGGAACAGGAGCTTGGTGTCAATCCTTACAAGTTTGGGATGATCGGGTCGACCGACTCGCACACCGGTCTGGCAGCCGTCGATGAAGACAATTTCTTTGGCAAGCTCTCCGCCTACGAGCCCAGCGCGGAACGCGCCACTCATCCTATGATCAAGACCGAGATCGCCGCCATCATGGGATGGGAGCAAACAGCCTCGGGCTACGCCGGCGTCTGGGCCACGGATAACACGCGCGAGGCCTTGTTCGACGCCATGCAGCGCAAGGAAGTCTACGCCACGACGGGTCCCCGCATGATTGTCCGCTTCTTCGGGGGCTGGGACTTTCAAGCCGGTGACGCTAACATGCGCAATCCTGCCATTATCGGCTATAGCAAGGGAGTTCCCATGGGAGGCGATCTTTCGAATGCGCCTGCCGGAAAATCACCCATTTTCCTGGTCGCAGCTCTGAGGGACCCCATCGGAGCGAATCTCGATCGGATTCAAATCATCAAGGGTTGGCTCGACGCTAAAGGTGAAACTCACGAAAAAATCTATGACGTAGTTTGGGGAGGCGACCGCAAACCCGACCCCAAGACGGGCAAACTTCCACCCGTCGGCGACACCGTGGACGTCCCGAATGCTACCTACACAAATACAATCGGCGCTTCGGAACTGATCAAGGTGTGGAAAGACCCGCAGTTCGACGCCTCGCAGCGGGCTTTTTATTACGTGCGCGTGCTCGAAATTCCCACGCCGCGATGGACTGCTTACGATGCCAAGTACTTCGGGATTACAATGCCGCCAGAAGTACCGATGAAAGGACAAGAGCGGGCCTATACTTCTCCGATCTGGTATACCCCGGCGAAATAGCCGCACGGTCGGACCATGACAAGCGGGGTTCAAAACGCACGCGATGGCTTGATAGGGCGAAACGCTTTTGAAATGTTTCTCAGTCGAACATCCTTGCATTCGATTGGATGGCGATATGGGAACAGGGAGAGGGGGATCACCAAGGTCTCCCGGAAAGTTACGCTACTCGCACATCGGTTCAGAGCTGGTTCGCGAGGAGTATTCCAGAAGGAGGAAAAGTGTATGCAGATACTCAACAACTACCGCCGGATAGCAGTTTTGCTTTTAGCCCCATGCTGCGCAGCAGCGGCTGGCGCGCAACAGGCCACACCACCACCCGCTCAAGCTGGCGCCTCGCCTGGGCTAGCCTGGTCACCCTCTAAGGACATTGGCGTATTTGTCTTTGGAAAAAACGGCCAGACCGCGGATCAACAATTAAAGGACGAGACCGATTGCTACGGAGCCGCGAGACAACAATCCGGAATCGATCCGAAGGCTTCCGCTCCAGCCGGCAAAACCGCCGAACAAAAAGCAGCTGAGCAAAAAGCCGCCGCGGAGAATGCCCAAAAAGTGAAAGGTGCCCGCGTCGCTGGTGCCGCGCGCGGTGCCGCTGGGGGCGCTGCCGTTGGCGCCATCGCGGGTGACGCAGGCAAAGGCGCCGGCGCCGGTGCGGTTGTCGGCACCATGCGCGGGGGGGCGGCTCAACGCCAGGCCAACGCGGCGGCCCAGAAGCAAGCTGCCGCCGGAGTTGCCGCCCAACAAAAGGCCGAAGACGAGAGTATCAAGCTTGCCCACGCCGAAGGTCTCGATACTTTCCAGCGCGCTTTCGCCGCATGCATGGACGCTCGCAACTACTCCGTGAAATAGCCGCTGCTACGAAGCGGTTCCCTTTGCGGACCGCTTGTCATTGTATTGTCGCGAGCAAAGGAGGAGGGGGATCATGGTTCTTCCAAAGAGAATAGGCGTGAGGACTATGCGGGCCGGTTTGTTGATCACGGTGCTCGTTCTTGTCTGTACACCATGGCCAGTAGCCGCGCAGGAATTCCCAACCCTTGACAAGAAAACAGCTGAAGAGGCGTTTCCCAAGAAGCCGTATTCTCCTTACGCGGGCCAAGCCTATCCGACCCACGTCTATTTTGGCGATACTCACTTGCATACCTCGCAGTCGCTAGACGCGGTGATGTTTGGCACTCGGCTCGGCCCGGAAGAGGCCTACCGCTTCGCCCGTGGAGAAGAAGTGATTTCTTCCACCGGCCAGCGAGTGCAGTTGAGCCGGCCGCTAGACTTTCTTGTGGTGGCGGACCACGCAGAGAGCTACGGCACGATGTCGGCAGTGTTGGCCGGAGACCCGGGACTGATGGAGGATCCGACCCTGAAACGGTGGCACGACCTGATGAACCAGGGACCCGAGGGCGGCTTAAAAGTTTTCGGCGAATATGGGACTGCCCTAGGCAAAGGCGAGCCGCTTCCGGGCCCGCTCAACAATCCTAAGGTGCTCCACTCGCTCTGGGAGAGGAACACGGCGATGGCGGAGAAATACAACGCCCCCGGGCATTTCACTGCGCTGATCGGTTACGAGTGGAGCTCAAACACTGGGGGCAACAACCTTCACCGCGTCGTGGTTTTCCGCGACAACGCCGAAAAAGCCAACCAGGTCGTTCCGTTTAGCGCCTTTGACAGCGACAATCCGGAAAATCTCTGGAAGGCGCTCGAAGCCTACGAACAAAAGACTGGCGGTTCGGTGCTCGCCATCCCACACAATGGCAACGTCAGCAACGGCCGGATGTTCGAGATTGTTGATTTCGCGGGCAATCCGCTCACCCGCCGGTATGCCGAGACGCGTTCAAGGTGGGAGCCTCTGGTTGAAGTCACTCAAATGAAGGGCGATGGGGAAACGCACCCCTTCCTTTCACCAAATGACGAATTCGCCAGCTTCGAACGTTGGGACCGGGGCAACCTGGACCTCAGCGTGGACAAGAAGCCGGAGATGCTGCAGTTCGAGTATGCCCGGTCGGCTCTGAAGACTGGTCTCAAGCTGGAAAAGGAACTGGGTGTAAATCCTTATAAATTCGGCATGATTGGGAGCACCGACTCTCACACTTCTCTTGCCACGGCCGATTCGGACAACTTTTTCAGTAAACTTCCCGCCTATGAGCCTTCTGCCGAGCGCTGGAAGCACGCCTCGGCGCTCCCTAACGGCAAGGCCTATGAGGGCTGGGAGTTTGTTGCGGCCGGCTACGCCGGGGTGTGGGCTACTGCAAATACCCGCGAAGCCCTGTGGGACGCCATGAAGCGCAAAGAAACCTATGCCACCACCGGCCCGCGGATGATCGTTCGCTTCTTTGGTGGCTGGGACTTTGATGCCAAGGATGCGCAGACCCCCAACCTTGCCGCTGTCGGCTACGAAAAGGGTGTGCCGATGGGAGGCAACCTTCAAGCTCCCTCTGGAAAATCCCCAACATTTCTTGTGGCCGCGCTCAAGGACCCCATTGGCGCAAATCTTGACCGTGTTCAGGTCGTCAAGGGCTGGCTAGACGCAAAAGGTGACGTACAGGAGAAAGTCTACGATGTCGCGTGGTCGGGAAGCCGCAAACCCGGCGCAAACGGCAAACTGCCAGCCCTCGGCAGCACTGTCGATATGAAAACAGCCGCATACTCGAACACGATCGGTGCGCCCGAGTTGACCACTACCTGGAAAGACCCAGACTTCGATGCGTCGCTCAAGGCGTTCTACTACGTGCGCGTTTTGGAAATACCAACTCCGCGCTGGACCCTGTACGACGCCGTTAAATTCGGTGTGACGATGGATCCGAAAGTTCCGATGGTCGAGCAGCAACGCGCTTACACTTCGCCCATCTGGTATACACCAACGAAATAAGGTGGCGACGTTTATGAAAATTATTCGTGAACCGTTATTTCACTTTCTTCTCCTCGGTGCGGCTATTTTTGCGGTCTACGGCCTTGCGACACGGCACAAAACGGACAAACCTGGGGAGATCGTTGTTACACAGGGCACGCTCGAGAACCTCGTAACTGGGTTCACGCGTACCTGGCAGCGTCCTCCCACAGAGGAAGAACTCCAAGGGTTGGTGCGCGATTACATTCGCGACGAAGCCGCCTACCGCGAGGCACTCGCCTTAGGCCTCGACCGGGACGACATGATTGTGCGCCGCCGGCTCCGGCAGAAGCTTGAATTCCTTTCGGACGAGCTGGCTACCCGAACCGAGCCCAGCGACGCAGAATTGCAGAGTTTCCTGCGGGCACATATTGGGTTATTCCAGTCTGAGCCTCAATTCTCATTCCGTCAGATTTACTTTAATCCTCAGCTGCACGGTGGAAATCTTCACCGTGACATGGCTCGCGCTCTCGAAGATTTGGAACGCGCTGGCTCGCGTGCCAACACAGCTGATCTTGGCGACCCTTTCCTACTGGAGCGGAGCTTCGAGAGTGTTTCTCTGTCCGACGTAAAGAGAACATTCGGGGACCAGTTTGCCTCGGCTCTTGCCGCTTTACGGCTCGGTACGTGGCAGGGACCAATCGACTCTGGCTATGGCACCCATCTGGTATTTATTGCACAACGTAGTGAGGGTCGTCTCCCGGCGCTTGATGAGGTGCGCGATCGGGTGCGCCGCGAGTGGCTTGATGCCAAACGTAAAGACGCTACGGAGAAGTTTTACCAGGCGATTCTAAGCCGATACAAAGTGAAAATCGAACTGCCGGAAGAGAAGAAGGTGGCGCAGGTACACTAATGCGGCGTTTTTTCGTTTTACTATTCCTCTTACTCGACGCTTCCATTGCGGCAAGGGTGTCTGCCCATGAAGTTCGCCCTGCCTACTTGCAACTCCATCAGACAGGGGCAATCACCTACGACGTTTTCTGGAAGGTTCCGGCGGTAGGCGACACCATGCGATTGAGCCTGTACGTCCAACTGCCGCAGACATGCTCCAATCTCAAGCAGCCGCACGGATTCTTCGCCAGCGGTGCTTACACTGAGCAATGGAGCGTTGCTTGCCAAGGAGGGCTTGCTGGGTCTATTGTCCGCATTGACGGTCTCACCGCAACCCTTACCGACGTGCTTGTGCGAGTCGAACGCCTCGACGGCTCTACTCAGGTTACGCGGGTTACGTCTTCCTCGCCGACGTTCGCCGTGGAGGCGACGCCGCGCCGGTTTGAAGTCGCCCGAACATATCTCGTGCTCGGCATCGAGCATATCCTCACTGGTGCCGATCATCTGCTGTTTGTTTCAGGGCTTTTGCTGCTGGTCAGCGGGATGAGGCGGCTGCTCCTAACGGTCAGTGCTTTTACACTCTCACACACGGTTACACTAACTCTCGCAACCCTCGGTTTTGTCCATGTGCCTCCCGCTCCTGTTGAGGCGGTCATCGCGCTTAGCATCCTGTTTGTCGCCTATGAAGTACTTCGAAAGCAGGAGAATCCGGATGGACTGGCTCAGCGCAAGCCGTGGCTGGTAGCGTTCTCTTTTGGCTTGCTGCACGGCCTCGGATTTGCCGGTGGTCTCAGCGCCGCGGGTCTGCCCGCCGGTCATATTCCGCTTGCTCTAGGCTTCTTCAGCGCGGGAGTTGAGGTTGGTCATTTTTCGTTTGTTGGGGCGGCGATCTTAATCATAGTGGCGTTTAGAAGCAGGATGTCCCAATTACCTCCTTGGTCCTGGCGAATCGCGCCCTATGCCATCGGCAGTTTTGCGTCTTACTGGCTCATCGGACGTCTCGCCGCGTTCTAGAATCTAATCGGCCGCAACTCGCGCCGATGCCGCGTTACGGTCGGCTAAGTACTGATAAACGCGCTAACCAGCCAAGTGCGCGTGACTGTCCGGAGGTCCCGTTCTGGGAACGGCTGCGTTTTTCAAACTGACCCGCTATGCGAGTTTGCAAGAATTTGACATCGGCGTTATCCTTAGTACAGAGCATTTCGATGTACGCCGCGTTCTATTAGCCGACTCTCCCACCGCTCCGACTTCGGAGCGCCGCTCCTGATTTTCACGAATCACGAGGTATCAGCCACGAATCACGGTTTTTTCTGAGGAATTCCCATGGCCACGTTGACGTTATCTGAAAAATTGGACCAGCTCGGCTCTCGCTACGACGAACTGACCCGGCAGCTCTCCACCGGGGAAGCCGTCACCGACTCCTCGCGCTTCCAGAAGATCGCCAAGCAGCACTCCGAGCTCGAGCAAATCGTCGCGAAGCACCGCGAGTACAAGCAAATCGAAAAAGACCTCGCCGGTGCCCACCAGATGATCGTCGAAGCCGAAGATCAAGAGATGAAGCAGCTCGCGCACGAGGAAGAAAAGCAGCTCACCGCCCGCAAGGAAATCGTCGAACGCGAATTGAAGCTGCTCCTCCTGCCCAAGGATCCCAACGACGAAAAGAGCGTCATCGTCGAAATTCGCGCCGGCACCGGCGGCGATGAAGCTGCGTTATTCGCCGGTGAACTGTTCCGCATGTATTCGCGTTATGCCGAAACGCAAGGCTGGAAAGTCGAAGTCCTCGAAAGTTCTCCATCTTCCCTCGGTGGACTGAAGGAAGTTGTCGCCGCGATTCAGGGCCACAAAGTCTATTCCAAATTGAAATACGAAAGCGGCGTGCACCGCGTCCAGCGCGTTCCCACGACCGAAACGCAGGGCCGCATTCACACTTCCGCCGCAACCGTCGCCGTTCTTCCCGAAGCCGACGAAATCGACATCAAGATCGAGGCAAAGGATCTGCGCGTCGACACCTTCTGCTCCTCGGGCCCCGGAGGCCAGTCCGTCAACACCACCTATTCCGCGGTGCGCATCACGCACATCCCGACCGGCCTCGTTGTCTCGCAGCAGGACGAAAAGTCGCAGATCAAAAACCGCGCCAAGGCCATGCGCGTGCTTCGCGCCCGCCTTTACGAACTCGAACAGGAAAAACAGCAGGCCGCGCTCTCCGCCGAGCGCCGTGGCCAGATCAAAACCGGTGACCGCTCCGAAAAAATCCGCACCTACAATTTTCCGCAAAACCGCGTCACCGATCACCGTATCGGCCTTACGCTCCACCAGCTCACCGACGTGATGGACGGCAAGCTCGCCCCGCTCGTCGACGCCCTTGTTGCCCGCTACGAAGCCGAGCGCCTCGAACAGGAGCTCGCCGAGGCATAATCCTCTCGAGGAGGTCTCTCATGTTGACGCGCCCTGGTTCGGAGCCCGGCCCCGCATGGATGCGGAAACTCGGTGACGGCACGGCGGATCCTCAGCAGCTCCGGCGAAAGATGTTGCGCATCGTACTTTTTCTCGGGACTTTGCAAGCCCTCTCGATCATCATCGGCGACGTTGCCATGTATCAGGCCCGCGGCCGGCATGTCCACTCCTACAACTCTCCGATTCAGATTGCCGGGCTGCCGCTCTTGTCGATTGGTCCTACCGCGCATGGAATCATTGCCTATGGAGGTGTAGCCACGGGAATCGTCGCCATTGGCGGCGTTTCCGCTGGTGTCATCGCGTTCGGCGGGCTGAGCGTGGGAGTTTTTGCCT
>Ga0307479_10001720_pt1 | contig 19969 bp, 12 predicted proteins | sample atmos_gasesECM4C_FD_203743 | JGI IMG/M metagenome (GOLD analysis project Ga0307479, IMG submission 203743) | Hardwood forest soil microbial communities from Morgan-Monroe State Forest, Indiana, United States - atmos_gasesECM4C_515 | ecosystem: Environmental > Terrestrial > Soil > Temperate...
CCAAGGCCGATGGCGGGGTCTTGTCCACCGGACTCGACTGCAGAGTTGCGCGGCGGTTTGCGGCGAACCGGGCCTGATTGATCCATCCCGCGGAGAAAGTGTGCGTCCAGGTTAGCGACCCTACCTGTCGTCTCGCCGTATCCGTAATGGCGGAACCCACCGGGACGTTGCCTCCTGTCGAGGCCCCTTTGTTGAGCCGGAAGGGATAGAAGTCAGTAAGATCCTCAAATTGGTAAGCGAAGGACAGGGTATCCCGCGAGGATAAGTTGGCGTCCGATCGGATCACAAACTGGTCGTCGCGGATTCTTCCGACCGGCGAAGAGACGAAATTGTTGCTCGGCAGATTGGGAAAGGGAAGGAACTTGTTGATGTAATTCGCGATGACCGGATTAACCGGCACTTGATTGCCGGAGTATGTCGCTGTGTTGATGGTTGTAGGGGACGTTGTAGAACTTGGATTTGTATTTGTACAAGTGAAGGAGCTACCGCCGAGAGGATTAAAGAGCTGCCCCGAGTCGAACATCGGGTCGCCAGGGTTCTGCTGACCCGCCGGGCAGAAATCGGCCAGCGTTCCAGTGAGCAGCTCGCTGAAGTTGCCGGTGCGCTCGGCCGGGCTCAGCACCTGGAGAACGGGCGCGATCTGCCCTTCCCGGCGACGCGCCCCCTGATAGGCCCCGAAGAAGAAAACCTTGTCCTTCTTAATCGGCCCTCCGAGGGTTCCGCCGAAGGTATTGCGTTTGAATGGCGCCCGAGTCGGAAGGAAGAAATCTTTCGCGTCCAAAACGTCGTTCCGAAAGCCTTCAAACACATCTCCGTGAAATGAATTGGATCCTGACTTAATCACCAGGTCGATGATCCCTCCAGACGTGCGGCCATACTGTGCGTCGTAATTGTTGGTGAGAATCTTGAATTCCTGCACGGCGTCGGGGATGGGATTCTGCACGATATTGTTGCCCAGGAAATCCGTGTTATCTGCGCCGTCCACAAGAAACGTCATGGACTCCGAGCGCTGTCCGCTCACCGAAAAAGGATTGTGTGAGCCATCGTCCTGGTCCAGCGCAAAGACACCGGCTTGCAGCAGACCGAGGGAAAGGGTCCCGTTCTCGCGATTGAGAATCGGCAGATCCTCCAGGCGGCGTGAATCTTCCACCTTGCCGAGCACTGCGCCGGTCGTGTCCACTTGGGCCACGTTGGCTGTCACTTCCACTACTTGAGAGCTCTGCCCCAGTTCCAGCTTCACGTCGAGACGTCCGTTCTGATTGACTTCCAGAACGATGCCTGTCTGAGTGAACGTCGCAAAGCCGGGATGCGAAACAGTCAGCTTATAAGTTCCCGGCTGGAGCAACTCAAAAAGGTAGCCTCCGTCGCCGCCCGTCGCGCCCTGTCGTGCGATGTTTGTGGCCGTGTTCGTCAGAGTGATTTTGGCCCCAGCCACGATCCCCCCAGACGGGTCCGTGACCGTACCGCGCAGGGAGGCTGTAGCCTGCGCCCACGCAGAGTTTTCCGCCGTCGCTAAAAAGGCCAGCGTCGACAGGCTCAACAGGAAAATACGAATCTTCATTGAACGATTCATCTCCTACTCCTTTTCTGCGCCATGCAAGTTGGTTGAGTGGAGAAGGAGGGAGTTGAAACAGGCACACTCACAGCATCATCGGCGGACGCCGAAAGCGCGACGGTCAAATTACGCATGAAACCTCTGGGCAACCTATCCCACCACTCACTTCAGCTAGCTTTGCAATAGCTTGTAGGACAGGTCGCCCGGCGTGTCAAGTAATGTTATTTCGTTTTGGCGTATGAATCGATTTAATGCACACTGCGGTACTAGAACCGCTTCACTTCACAAAAAAACCGCCGGGACGCTCATGCATCCCGGCGGCGGTAGTGGGAATTGCGCTCGCGTCAGAACGTCAGGCGCAGCGCCAACTGGATGATGCGCGGCTGCGGGTCGTACGTATTTCCGAAACCTGTACCCGTAGATGTGATTTGTCCGAACTGCGAGCTATTGATATTGGTGCCGTTGCCTTGGGTGGCGGGGTTGCCTGGATTCTGGAAATTGGCGTGGTTGAATATATTGAAAAATTCCCCCCGGAATTCGAGTTTCAACCGCTCACCGACGACTGCCGTGGTCTTGGAAAATGCCAGGTTGAAATTGATGTAACCTGGTCCACGGAAGAAATTCCGCGGCAGGGTTCCATAAGTTGCCAAAGACGGATTCACGACCACTTGATTGTTCGATGGCAGGCTCCCTGGCGCGCAGGGCGGCGGTGTCGGATTGATGAAGGTAGGGTCGGAACATTGTGCGCTGCTAAGGCTATTCGGGTTGAAGTAATAATTGCCAGTATTTCCGTTAAAGGTCTGGCTGTGCCGTGGATCGAACGTATTCAGGGGACCCACGATGTTCGCGTGCACGTTGGTCGGATCGCCTGCACCTGACGGCCCCTCTGCACCCGGATTGAAGCGGTCCCCAAGCCGCGCAAATACGTCAAACGGGAAGCCCGTATGCCACGTCACGATGGGGAACAGACTCCAACCTTGCGTAAGACGCTTCGGCCCGGAACTCCACATGCGGTCAAACGGCAAATCCCAACCGCCACTAAACGTAATCCTGTTCCGAACATCCTGGTCGCTCGAAGCGCGGAATAGATTGGGGTTGTAGCTTGCCACATTGCTGTTTCTCTGGCGAAAGCCAGACGCATTATCAATGCTGTGAGAAAATGTGTACGCTAATGTGAAATAGGTCCGGCCAACAAAGCGCGAATCAGCAGCCTGTCGTGTCAGGCTGGCCTGCAGGCTGTTGTAGTTAGCTTTACCTACGTTCCTGAACTCTGGCAGGCCGGCAAAGCTGCACGTCGGGTTCGCTGGAGGATTGTTGGGATCCTGAAGCCCGAGCTGGAATTCGTCCGGGCAAGAGCTATCGCCCGCTCCCAGGTTAAGGATGCGGTTCGTCGTGCCTAGCTTAAACGGATTGATGTCTATCAGGGACGTCAATCCGTGCGAACTACTTGCCACGTAACTCACCTCCGCGACCGTATTCGGCGCTACCTCGCGCTGGATACTCAAGTTGTATTGATAGGTGTAGGGAGTACTCAGATGAGGGTCCACCAGGAAGACAACACCGTTAGCGTTCAACGGCAAGAATCCCGCGCCGCCAAAATCGAGATTCGATGGCGGCGTGTGCGAGGGGAATGGATTTGTTGCGCCCGCCGAGCCAAAAGGATCGGCTAGGTAGGCGATATTCGACGTTTGTCCTGGTGCAACATTCGCAAAGAAGAGGCCCGCATTCCCGAAGAATGGCGGCTGGCCGTTAAACTGCAGGTTGTCTTCACCTTTCAGAATGTCGTAAAAGACTCCGAAGCCGCCTCGTACGCTCGTCTTGCCATCGCCCCGCGGATCCCAAGCAAATCCAACACGCGGCGCCCAGTTCTTCGTGGCTGGAAAATTCACACCCACCGGCGCACTTGGGTCACCAGGAAAAACCCATCCCGTAGGAGCATTGGGGAAACGCTTCGACTGCAAGCCAGGAATGATCGAGAAGGAGCGCCCCAGTGTATCTTCCTTCGGAGAATTGTATTCATAGCGCACGCCCAGATTAAGAGTGAAGCGCTTTGTCAGGCGCCACTCGTCCTGCAAAAAACCATAGTAGGATTTGCTTCGAATGCTCGATGGGGCGGAAGGAGACTGGAAAAATGACGCGGGAGCGCCAATGATGAAATCCGCCAAAGAATTGCCCGTGGCCGTGTTACCGCTGGAGTTGCCGGTGGCATTGAAGTCAAACTCACCGTTAACGATGAAATCGAAGCGCGTATTGTTTTGATACGCGGAAATGCCGCCGCCCATTTTCCAGTTATTTTTTCCATGCGTGTAGCTGAGTGTATCGGCGAAACCAAACGTATTGTTTATCAGATCGGTGGGACCTTGTTCGCTGAATCCAAGCGCCAGCCCGTTATCAAAGAGAAGGTTTGGCGGCCCTTGCGGGTCATCCTGTGTGATTCCGATGCCTAACTGGGAAGCTGTGGGCAACTTTGCGCCGGTCTTATCCTGCAAAAAGTTGTTTCGTTGGATAAATAGCCTGAATTCGTTGAGCGCGTTCGGAGTAAAAACGTGGGTATACGCAATGTTCCCGAAATAGTTGTTGTTCTGCGTCAAGTTAGGAAAACCGGGCGCGGTCGCGAACTGAAATGGATTCAATTGGGGGTTGCGAATTCCGCCCAAGGTCGCGCTCAACCTGTCTTTTTGCGAGATCACAAAATCAAACTTCATGGTCAGTTCGTTGTTATTGTCAGTGTGGGCACCTTGATAATTAGCGGTACCCGTAGGGGCAGTAGGGATTAAACCTGCGGCGATATATTTCTGTGATATCGGATTGATCTTCGTGGGATCGATGACGCCGCACATCGCGGCCGCATTGTTGCCCTGGAAAAATGGATTGGCCACGAGAAAAGCAGCTACCCCAGTGTCCGCATTCGGGCAGTTCCCTGGCGTTCCGCCGTTGGAGAAGTCACCATTCAGCTCTGCCGGAGTGAAAACTGTCCCGGCACCCGTGGATTGTTGCGATGAAAGCCTCTGCCCCTGGTACCCGACGAAAAAGAAGAACTTATCTTTCCCGTGGACGAGATGAGGGAGCGTGATCGGTCCGCCAAACGTGCCGCCATACTGATTGCGCTTTAGGATGTCGCGCGGCAAGCCACTGACATTATTGAAGAAGGAATTCGCATTAAAATCCTCATTCCGGAGGAACTCAAACGCGCTGCCATGCCACTCGTTTGTGCCGGACTTGGTCACCACGCTGACGACACCGCCGCCGTTACGCCCGTATTCCGCTGAATAATTACTTTCCAAAATACGGAATTCGGCGATCGTGTCTGGATTGGGGTTATAGACGACGCTGTTGTCGAGAAGGTTGTTATTCAACGCTCCGTCAAGCAAAAACGTGACCGAATCGGACCGCCCGCCTGCTATGCTGTAGGTTCCGCTGTAGGTTCCGGGTGCGGTGGAGTCCGGGTTGGTCTCGGTCACGCCCGGTTGCAAGAGCGCTAAGTCCAGCACGTTGCGTCCATTGAGCGGTGCGCGCCGGATTGTTTCTCCGGTCACCGTCGCGCCGATGGTTTGATTGATCGTTTCGACGTTTGCCGCTTGGCTCATCACTTCAACAGTTTCCGTTTGCTGCCCTAGAGGCAACTGGGCATCTACCCGCAGCGATTGGTTAATCTGCAAAGTCTGACGTGCAAACGACTCCCTGCGGAACCCCTTAACCTCGATGGCAATACGATATGTGCCAATTGGAAGCGAAAGTACTTGATAAAATCCGTTATTGTCGGTCGTAGTTGTTCGCGAGATCTGTGTGCCCTCGTTCGTCACCGTTATGGCGGCCCCGGGAATGGCCGCGCCGCTGGGGTCCGTCACGTTTCCTACAATCCGGCCCGTCGAGTCCTGTGCCCGGGCGGGAGACACAACCAGAGCCCCCAAGAGAGCCACAGCTGACAAAACTTGAATCAATCGCAAGGATTGCTTCACAATCCCCTCCCGAATACAGAATTCAGTGGCTTGGTGCCGGCAGTGAATCGAAGCGTAACAACCGCAACTCCCCATGGACGGTCGGAAGATTGGTTACAAGGGATAAAGGCTTGGCCCAAGCTGACACAACCGACAGAGGGAGTCAAGGCAATTGGAATGCCAGGGTAAACGCTCTCAAAATAAAACCCTTACCTGTCTAAATCGGCTCTAAATCCTCCGTATTTCGGGATACGCATACAGAATTCTTGACTCGCTCGGAACCATCGCAAAACGCTTTTTGTGGGAACCCACACTGCGGTAGCAGAACCGCTTAAGCCGCCCCAAAGTGCAGCAGCTTCGCTTCGGTAATCGCGGCTATCTCGCGAATCGGCCCCAGGATCGACGCGGTCACCTCGCCATCCAGCCGCACCAACGACACCGCCTCAGCGCCGCGCGTCGCTTCGCGTCTCCCCAAAGCAAACGTCGCTATGTTCACTCCGTGTTTGCCCAGCGTCATCCCCACTTGGCCGATCACCCCAGGCTCGTCCCGGTTGCGCAGATAAAGTATCGTCCCCTCAAGTTGCGCCTCCAGCGAAATGCCATCCACCTGCAACACGCGAGGCGAGCCATCGTGCAGCACCGTTCCTTCCGCAGTGAACGCTGCCGTCGAGCCTGTCTTCGACAATAATGATTGAGAAGCAGTCAACTCCGGCATCGCCGCCACCTCCAGCGTGTTCGGGAAACCGTGTTCCCGCCGCCGCGTCTCTTCCTCCACTGTCAGCCCGCGCGCGGCCGCCACCGACGGCGCGTTCACGATGTTCACCTTTTCGGCCAGCACCGCGTTCAGCACTCCCGCCAGCACCGCGCTGCGCAGCAGGTGCGTTCCCACCTCACCTACTTCACCCGCATAGCGAATGCGGATCCGCGCCGGCCGCGACGCCGCCGCTTGCGACACCAGCGACCCCAGCCGCTCTGCCAGTTCCAGGTACGGCCGCACGCGCCGGTATTGATCCGCTGAGAGCGCCGGCAAATTCACCGCGTTGCGGATCACGCCTTCCGCCAGATAATCCCGCACCTGCATCGCGATCTGCGTGCCCACTTCTTCTTGCGCTTCCGCTGTGGACCCCGCGACGTGCGGCGTCGCGATCACGTTCGCCATGCGCACCAGTGGAGAATTTTTCGGAGGCTCCTCCGTAAAAACGTCCAGCGCCGCGCCCGCCAGTTTCCCGCTCGTCAGCGCTTCTGCCAACGCCGGCTCGTCGATCAATTCTCCTCGCGCCGCGTTCACCAGCCGCGCGCCCTTTTTCATTTTCTCGATCGTCGCCGTATTGATCAGCTTCTCCGTCTCCGGGCTCAGCGCCGTGTGCAGCGAGACGAAGTCGCTCTCCGCCAGCAATTTTTCCAGCGGCACTAGCTCCACCGACATTTCCCGCGCCGCCGCTTCGCTGATGTACGGGTCGTACGCCAGCACGCGCATGTCGAACGCCTCCGCGCGCGCCGCCACTTCGCTTCCGATCCGCCCCAGCCCAATTAGCCCAAGGGTCTTCCCGCGCAACTCCGTGCCCGCCGCGCTCGATTTCTCCCAGCGTCCTTCGTGGATGGCCTTGTCCAGCTGCGGCACCTGCCGCGCCAGCGCCAGAAGCAGCGCAAACGTGTGCTCCGCCACGCTTACTGCGTTCCCGCCCGGCGTGCTCATCACCAGCACGCCGCGTTTCGTCGCCTCCGGCAGATCGATGTTGTCCACGCCCACGCCCGCGCGCCCCACCACGCGCAGCTTCGCCGCTTTATCCAGCAATTCAGGCGTCACGCGTGTCGCGCTCCGCATGATCAGCGCATCCGCATCCGCAATCTCAGCGCCCAGCGTCTCCTTCGTCGTGAGCACGACGTTCCATCCCGCTTCCTTCAGCAACTCCACCCCGCGCTCGCTGATCTTGTCCGCGACGATGACTTTCATGACCCCTCGTATCCCTTGCGCGTTTTTCCCTCGCAGCGCAATCCAACTTAGCGGCCCACTTCCATGCTGTCAAATAAGTCTCGCCAACTCTCTGTGATCTCTGTGTTCCGGCCTCCGCGTCCTCTGTGTTGTGCCTTCAGTTTTCTTCTCTTGTGCTCTCCTCTGCTATATTCAAAAGCCTGAGGAACCACGATGAATCTTGCCGAAAAAATTCAGAAAGACATGACCGACGCCATGCGTGCCAAGGAAGAGTTGCGCCTCAGCGTCCTGCGCATGATCAAATCCGCCATCACCTACAAGGAAACGGAAAAAATTCGCAAGCTCGACGAAGCCGAATCCATTCAGCTCCTGCAAACTCTCGTCAAGCAGCGCAAGGAATCGATTGAACAATTCACCAAGGGCGGCCGCCAGGACCTCGTCGACAAAGAGAAAAAAGAGCTCGCCATCATCGAAACCTATCTTCCCGCCGGTGCCAGCGACGCAGAAATGGACGCCGCCATCACCAAGGCCATCTCCGAAACCGGCGCAAATTCGATGAAACAAATGGGTGCCGTCGTCAAGGCCGCCAAAGCAGCTCTCGAAGGCAGGACCGTCGACGGCAAAGCCCTCAGCGATCGCGTCCGCCAGCGCCTTTCGTGACATGATTGCCTAGGGGGTCGGAGCTTAAGCTCCGACATAAAAGGATTTAAGAAAACACACCTAAAGAGGCCCCATGCCCGAATCCGTCGCCGCCGAAACACGCAACTCCCGCGCGCTCGCCGCGCTCCGCATCGCCGTCGGCCTCTTCTTCCTCAATTTTGGCGAATACAAAGTCTTCGGCACGCAGTTCACGCTTCACGGCGGCTTTCAATTCTGGATCAGCAAATTCCTCTCCGAAGGCGGCGCGTATCCCTTCATGGCTCCGATTCTTCGCGGTTTCGTCCTGACGCACGCCACGCCCATTGCCTTCCTTGTCGCTTACGGCGAACTCGCCATCGGGCTCGCGCTCGTCCTCGGCATCCTAGTCCGCCTCGCCAGTCTTTGCGGCCTGATCTATATGCTCACGCTGCTCTTCTCCTCGGACTATCCCGGCTCCGCCGCCCCCTTCTGGCAATATTTCGGCGCCAGCCTCAGCCATTCCGTCCTCGCCTTGTGCTTCGCCGTTTTCCTTTTCGGCCGCTCAGACGCCGTCTGGTCCCTCCCCGCCTGGCGCGCACAAAACCAATCTCGGTCCTAATTCGGCCAATCAGGCGAGCGGCCCGCTTTCCGAAGCGGGCGCTTTTGGAGTGCGGCGGCTTGACGCCGCTTCGTGACCGCAGCGGCCACCTGCCCCGGCCTGGTCGGGGACCGTGGCGCTCTTGTGGGGGCACGATATATCGTGCCCGTCTTCCCCTCTCTTTTTTTGGTGGCGGCCGCCGACCAGAGGTTATTCGCAGGGGTCGGAGCTTCAGCTCCGACATGAGCCCGGCCCACCCTATTGATTGTCATTCCGAACGGAGCAGGCCGACTTTTTCTTCCCCTTTCACCCCTGTGAAAGGGTCGGCCTGCGCAGAGAGGAATCCCTCTTTCTCTTTTGTGGCGGCGGGCTCGTCTCGCCATCCTGTTCACTCGCCTTTCGTCACTCGCCCCTTTCAAGTGAACCCATCTCGCTTAAGGAGTTCACCTTAGCATCCTTTAAGGTATTTGCCTGATTGATGGCTAGCGGTGATTGTAGTTGAGTGCGTGAATGCGAGATGAATGGCTTGGAGAACTGGCGTTCGTGAACTACTGGCGCGTGCTTGAGGAGCACTGCCCTGGCCTGGTGAAAGCGCCGGAGTTCTCGCATATGAGTCTCGCGGAGCGTCAGGCTTGGGTTGAAGCTGCGAAAGCTGTTGGGGAGCAAGTGCGCGATAGCCCTTGCGTTTCCTCCGCGAATTGACACCAGCACGCGCTAGTGGACTCAATAGACTCCAAGGGAGAGTCTTCACCTGATGGCAACGAAGCACCTGAATGCTAATCAGCGATGGAGCAGAAAATCTAACTAAGCCGGCGGTAAGCGGCACACATCAGCCCTGCGCCGCATAACAGCCCACCCAGCGAGGGGCCCCAGGGCACATGGCTTTGGAGATCAAACTCGAGGGACGTATGGAGAAGCGTCTCCCAATCGCGATCGTTGTGCACTTGGCGCGCGTGCAGGATCAGCCTGTCGACGGAGCGGAACTAACCTACACGGATAACGTCAGTGCCCACGGCGCCCGCGTGCTTTCTAACCGCCCGTGGCAAACTGGCGAACTGGTGCAGGTCACTTCATTCAAAGAAAAAACTCCGATCCGCGGGAAAGTAGCCCATTGCCAGAAGGTCGGGGACAAGCGTTACAGCATCGGCTTGAAATTCAACGGCAGCCGCGTCACCTGGTCCACTTTCCGCGCCTACAGCGGCACCTAACCTCAACCCTTCGTCGCCCGACCATGTCGGCCCTGCCCGCCGTCGCGGGTTCTTGTAGGGCACGATATATCGTGTCCGTCTTCCCTTCTCTTTTCTTGGTGGCGGCCGCCGACCAAAGGTTTTTCGTACGGCTCGGAGCGGCGCTTGTCCCGATTCCGTTCGGGAGCTCCAACATGAACCCGGCCCCTCCATTCATCGTCATTCCGAACGGAGCAGGCTGTTTTTCTTCCCCTTTCACTCCCGTGAAAGGATCTGCCCGAGCAGAGAGGAATCTCTCTTCCTCTTTTGTAGCGGCGACGGAATTTCTCCCGACGGGGTCGGGAGGCCGGAATCTTCGCCTTTGTGGCAGCCATTCCTGTTTACCCTGACGCAGGAAAGGGTTGGGCTCTTTACATCATTATTTGTGTCTGCGGGTGCCAGGTGCTCCACACGTCGTGTTTATGTGCCGGATCTTCAGATTTCGAGTCACGCTAGCTCGTTTTGGCGAGGCCGTCTCCTAACGTATAAGAATGAATCTGAATGGCCTACTCCTTCGACTCTTGAGGCGGGTCCGTTCGAATTCTTTTCCACAACTCTTTCGAATCGCACCTCTCCCGCAAGCCTCTCGAATCGGACAACTTGCATCCGCCTGTGTCATGCAACCCACAGTCATTCGAATCACTACATAGTTATTCTTGACATCTATTAATTATTATGGTACCCTCATGTTTGATATTTCAAGCTCATTCTCGGTTCAGTTTCTCCGCCCGCCCGGTTGCCCTGCTTGCCGTGGGCCTGTCGGAGAGTCCCAAGGGGGCGTTTGCTGACCATTTTCCATTTCCTCCCAAGCCATTTAGAATCAACACTTACAAAAGTGTAACAAAACAAATAACTTTAACCCCCTTTACAATGAACACTTATGAAAAACATGGGGGGAGGGGGGTATTATTGTTAACCTCGAATCCTGTGAGCCCGCATATCCTCGGGTGTCCGCACACAGGGGCTATGGATTCGCCCTTCCAACTTCTAACCCCTAACCTCGAACCTCCAATTTGCGGCATAATCCCCGCGCACCCGGCAGTATCCAGACCAATTCGAGGGCGAGGAGGATTCAGTGAGTGATCGTCCATGGAGTTCCACGGCGCCCCCGGGAGAATTTCGCAGCTACATCTCTGCGGACGAAACGCTCAAGGAATTCACCCTTCGCGCGGTAATTCTCGGCGCTCTCTTCGGCTTGCTCTTCGGCGCGGTCACCGTGTACGTCGGCCTGCGCGCCGGCCTGACGGTCTCCGCTTCCATCCCCATCTCCGTACTCTCTATCAGCATCCTGCGCGCCTTCGGCCGCTCCACCATCCTCGAAAACAACATCGTGCAGACCACAGGCTCCGCGGGCGAATCTCTCGCCGCCGGCGTCATGTTCACGATTCCTGCGCTGATCTTTTTGGGTTTCGGCTCGGAATTTACCTTCTGGCGGATTTTTCCGCTGGCGCTTCTCGGCGGCTGGCTTGGCGTGCTCTTCATGGTACCGCTGCGCCGCCAACTGATCGTCAAAGAGCATGGAAACCTTGCGTTTCCCGAAGGCACCGCATGCGCCGACGTGCTGGTCGCAGGCGAGCGCGGCGGCTCCTTTGCCGGACGCGTTTTCTGGGGGCTGGGCCTCGGCGGGATTTACACCTTCTTCATGAACACCGTGCAAATGTGGACCTCGCAGCCGGAAAACCGGCCGAGTTGGTTTCCCGGAGCAAGTTTTCGAGCCGCCATCACTTCCGAATATCTCGGCGTCGGCTACATCATCGGTCCGCGGGTAGCGGGAATTCTCTTTGCCGGCGGCATCATCTCGTGGCTGGTTATGATGCCGGCCATCCGGTTCTACGGGCAGCTCGCTGGCAACGTTCCGATTTATCCCTCTACGATTCCGATTCCGCAAATGACGCCGGACGACATCTGGCGAAGTTACATCCGCCCGATGGGGGCGGGCGCGGTGGCCGCGGCGGGATTGATCACATTGTTGCGCACGATGCCCACGATTATTTCGGCATTGCGCGCCGGGTTGAAAGACGTTCGCGCGGAGGGCGCCGGCCAGTCCGGCGCCTCCAGCAGAATCGACCGAGACGTCCCGATGCGCTGGGTCATCGCCGGCTCCGTCCTCATTATCGCCATGATGTGGGTGCTCCTGACCTTTCATCCCATGCAGGGCGCGCAAACACAGTGGTATCAAAATCTTTTTGCGGGCGTGTTCGTCGTCGTTTTCGGGTTTCTCTTCGTCACCGTTGCCGGCCGCATCAGCGGCCTGCTCGGCAACTCGTCGAATCCCGTCAGCGGCATGAGCATCGCCACGCTGATGGCTACCTGCGCGATCTTTTTCCTGGCGGGCTGGACCGCGCCGAACTATGCGGTGCTGGCGCTGATGATCGGCGGCGTAGTGTGCACTGCCGCCGCCATCGCCGGAGCTACGTCGCAGGATCTGAAAACCGGCTACCTCGTCGGAGCGACGCCGTTCTGGCAGCAGATGGGGCTGCTCATCGGCGTAACTGTTTCGACCATCGCCATCGGCGCGACATTAAACCTGATGAACAAAGGCCTCGAGAAATATTTGCCTACACGGATTGGCGTCAACCTCCAGGCTCTACCTTCCGGCGTCAAAATCGAAAGGGACACTTTTATTTACCAGGGCAAAACCTATGCGCTCATCAATTCCCTGGGCTCGCACGAGATTCCCGATGGCGAATATCTCTACGACCCCGGCACGAAACAAATCGAATTCCAGTGGGCGCAGGGCATCGGCAGCGACAAAGCTCCTGCTCCGCAAGCGCGCCTCATGGCCACGGTCATCAACGGCATTCTCAATCAGCGCTTGCCCTGGCGTCTGGTGTTGATGGGCGTCACGCTGGTGATTGCCGTCGAAGTTCTCGGCGTGCGTTCTCTGGCGTTCGCCACGGGCATGTATATTTCCGTTGCCACGACCGCCGCCATGTTCGCAGGCGGCCTGGTTCGTTCGCTTGTCGAGGCCACCACGAAGAAAAAGGACGAAAGCGAAGCTAGTCCCGGGGCGCTCTATTCCAGCGGACTGATCGCCGCCGGCGGCGTCTTCGGCCTTCTCGGCATTATCATCAATCTCCTGCAGGATCCCGAGATCCCCACCCACACGCCGCATTGGTTTTCGTCTCTTCTCGGTCTTCCCTGGCGTGCGGACCTCTTTTCTTTCGGCCCGAAAATCATGGGCTCGCTCGCCACCAGCAATCTTTTTGGCATTTTCATGTTCGCGCTTCTCGCCGCTTCGCTGTTTTATTTCGCGCGAAAGAAGTTGAATTGAGGGATGGAAAAGTGCGCTTCCGTCACTTTGACGAGCGCGTTCCGCCGCCGTACACTGCATCTATGCGCACCACGTTCAGCGGACGCCGCTACAATTTCGACTGGCGTAGTTTCATCACGCCGGGCGTCAAGCTCCTCGTCCTCATCTGCTCCGGCGTGTTTCTTTTTCAGACTCTCGTAAGCCTTATCGCCGATCCCAGAGCTGAGTTTCACTACATCATTCAGATCTTCGGTTTGATCCCCTCCGCGTTCACACGCGGCCTGCGCATCTGGCAGCCGTTCACCTACATATTCTTGCATGGCGGTCTGTTTCACCTGCTCATCAACATGCTTATGCTGTGGATGTTCGGCCGCGAGCTGGAACTTCTCTGGGGCAAGAAGCGTTTTCTAAACTACTTTTTTATTTGTGGCGTGGGGGCTGGTCTCATCGAGGTAATTATAAAAACGATACCTCAGCTCTGGGGACATCCGCCGTCGGATACTCCCACCATTGGCGCCTCCGGTGCGATCTTCGGGATACTCATGGCCAATGCGATCCTCTTTCCCGATCGCCGGATTTGGTTGATCCCTCTCCCGGTTACGATTCCCATGCGCCCGTACGTTGCGGTCATGGCGGCTATCGAATTTTTTAGCACGCTCGGCACCGGGGGCGACAACGTCAGTCATCTCTGCCATCTCGGAGGCATGCTCGTCGGCTACATTTATTTGCGGCGCGGCTCATTCCTGTATAACGTGCGCAACAGCGTCACGGATTGGAGGCAGCAGCGCAATCGCAAAAGGTTTGAAGTTTTTATGAAAAAGCACAAAGACGAACCGCCTTCGCGCCCGGACAATTGGGTCAACTAGGAGTTATCTTGGAGGTGAATAGATTTTCACAGTGCATTCTATAGCTAATAAGATTGCAGCGCACGAAGCAAGAGATCTTCCGGAATATTCGCGCCGGTAACCAGGAGCGCGACGGTCTTGCCCCGAAACGCGCCGCCGCTTTTGAGCAGCGCTGCTGTCGCCGCCGCTCCGGCTGGCTCTGCGATCACGCGCTCGCCCAGGATTAACTTTCGCACCGCCGCGAGCATTTCCTCTTCGCTCACGACGGCGAATTCATCTACGCGAGCGGCAATCTCGCGAACATTCTCTTCGGAAGCATGCCGCACCGCCAGGCCATCGGCAATGGTATCGCTCGAATCCGTAGAAACAGCGCGCCCTTCGCGGAACGACAGCGCATACGCCGGTGCGCGCTCCGCTTGCACGCCGATGATTTTCACTCCGGGACGCAGTTGCTTTGCAGCAAACGCCACTCCGCGAATCAGCGTGCTGTCTCCCACAGGAATGATGATGGCGTCCACATTCGGAACTTGCTCGACGATTTCGCAACCGATTGTCGCAGTCCCCGGAAGCATTTCCGGTTCGACGCCATCCACAAGATTGAACCAGCCGGATTCCTCGGCGAAACGTTCCGCGAGTTCGCGCTCGGCCTCAAGAAACTCCCCTGCTTCGACAATTCCCGCGCCTTGCTGCGCGATCCGCGCGCGCTTGACGGGATTTGGATTCTCCGGAAGGTACACGCGAGCGGGAACGCCAAAGAGCCGCGCCGCGTAGGCCACGGCCGCGCCGTGATTTCCCGTGCTGCTTGTGACCACGCCCTGGAGTGCGCCTCTTTGCTTGCGGCGCAGAATGGCGTGGTACGCTCCGCGCACTTTGAACGAGCCCATCGGCCCTTCGCATTCGAGCTTGAGAAAAACGTTTGCGCCGCTCGCGGCAGAAAGAGATTCCGCGGCAATCATCCGGCTAACCGGCACTATTCCGCGCAACAATTCGCGTGCGTTGCGTATGCTCTCAAGCGTCAGCGCCGAATCGCTCCGCGGCGCTGATGCCGCTGACTGCGTCACGCTTCTCCTCCAATCACGTGAAACTTCATGAAGTTCGTTGTTCCCCGGATGCCCATCGGCGTGCCGGCCACGATTCCGATCACGTCGCCTTTGCGGACCAGGCGTTCGCGGAGCAGACGTTTTTCCGCGACCGTGGCGAGATTGTCGATTTTACGCGTGTCTTCAATATCCTTCGGCATGATGCCCCAGATCAGCGCCATTCTTCGCCGCGTTTCCGCATCGGGCGAGAACGCGATGACCGGAACCAGCGGCCGGTAACGCGACACGAGCCGCGCCGTAAATCCGCTGTGCGTGAACACGGCGATCAACTTCATGTGCAGCTCGCGCGATGCGCGGCACACCAGCTCCGCTACCGTCTCCGCCACTTTCAATTGTTCCTGTGACGATGGCGGCGGAAATTCCGTGATGCTCGCTTCCGCTTCCTCGATGATGCGCGCCATCATGGTGACGGCCTCGACCGGATATTTTCCCGAGGCGGTCTCCGCGGAAAGCATCACCGCGTCCGAGCCGTCGAAAATCGCGTTGGCGACGTCCGAGGCTTCCGCACGCGTAGGCCGCGGATTTTCCGTCATCGATTCCAGCATCTGGGTCGCGGTAATTACCGGCCGGCGAAATTCGCGCGCGCGGGCGATGATAGTCTTCTGCGCGACCGGAACGCGCTCCGGACTCATCTCCACGCCGAGGTCGCCGCGCGCGACCATTACGCCGTCCGCGACGCGCAGGATGGCGTCCAGATTTTCGATGGCTTCCGGTTTTTCCAGTTTCGCGATCACCGGCGTGTCGCGACCCGCGCGCCGGATGAGCGACTTCGCGAGCAAGACATCCTCGGGCCGCCGCACAAAGCTCGCAGCGATGTAGTCCGCTCCCTGCTTCAGCGCAAACGCCAAATCTTCGCGGTCTTTCTGGGTAATCGCGGGCACTCGCAATTTTACGCCCGGCAAATTAATCCCTTTGTGCTCGCCTAATTCTCCTCCGTTCACGACTTCGCAGATCACTTCCCTGCCGCGCACCTTTTCGACTCGCAACTCGATCAGTCCATCGGAAAGAAGTATGCGGTCGCCGCGGTGCACCTCTCTGGGAAGCGGCCGAAATGTCGTGCTCACGCGCGTGGAGTCGCCCAGGACCCGCGCGGTGGTGATCACGAATTTTTGCCCCGTGCGCAGCAACACCGGCGCCGACCCCGCCAGCGCGCCAGTGCGAATTTTTGGCCCTTGCAAGTCGCCAAGGATGGCAATCGTTTTTTTCAGCTCGCGGGAGGCCGCGCGCAGGTGAGCGATGTTGCGCGCATGCTCTTCGTGGGTGCTGTGCGAGAAATTCAGCCGTGCCACGTCCATCCCGGCGCGCAGCAGACGCGCGAGCATGCGCGGCGAACTGCAGGCGGGTCCGATAGTGCAGACAATTTTTGAGTGACGGAAAGCCATGGTCCCCTGGCGAGACAGACATTCTTGCCTATCGCCTGTTTATTAGGACGGTCTATCGAAGCGGGCGTCTGCGGTCCGCCGGACTTCCTTGTTCTACTTCGAAGCAGCAAACTCCGCGACAATCTTCGTGAGCACATTCACGCCTTTGGTAAACGACGCCAGCGGCATGCGCTCATCATCGCCGTGCATGCGCCGAAAATCCTCTTCCTCCAAGGGAGCGGGCATCAACCCGTACGCTTGCACGTTGTGCAGCCGCAACTGGGCCGAATCCGTCGCCCCGGTTGACTGAAAGGGCAGTACCGGTGCGCCGCCAAATTCCTGAGTTACTACCTTGGTAATCGTCGCATAAAAATCGGATTCCAGCGAAGAGGGCGGCGCTGCGAGTCCCGCATCCGGCTGCAGCTCAAAGTGAATCTGCGGATCGTTTACGAGTTTCGTCAAATCCGCGAGCAGCGCATCGATGGTGTCCCCGGGCAGCAGCCGGATGTTCAAGTTGGCGCGAGCTTCCGCGGGGATGACGTTCACCCTTACGCCCGCCGACAGCATGGTGGGCGCGATGGAATCCCGCATCATCGAATTCCACAGCGGGTTGGCATCCGAAATCACGCGCTGCGCGTGCTCGCCGCGGTCCGAAGCGTCCAGCGAGCGCATCCATTTGCCGATTTCATCATCTTCGAGGGGCGCGAGCCCTTCAAAATAGCGGCGCACAATCGTAGTGGGGTGCACCGGCGCGGAATAGTTTCCGATTTTCGCCACCGCTTCCGCCAGATGCACGACGGCATTGTCCTTTGTCGGCCGCGACGCATGCCCGGATGCGCCGCGCGCAATTACCGCCACGTTTACAGGGACTTTTTCGCTCGCCTGCACCGCAACATACTGCACTTTCCCGTTTTTCAAAAAAACTTCGCCGCCTTCATTCAGAGCGTATCCCGCCGCAAATTTGTTCCAATACTTGGCAATCAGAATTTTGATGCTGGCGTCGCCGCCCTGTTCTTCGTCCGCGGTGGCGAGGAAAATCACGTCACGGTTGAGGCGCGCTTTGGAGCGTTTCAGCGCGATAAAGGCCGCAAGATTCGCGGCCAGCATTCCCTTGTCATCGATGGCGCCGCGTCCATACAGGTATCCATTCTTCATCACCGCACCGAAGGGATCGACCGTCCACTTGCTGGCGTCAACGCCCACAACATCCATGTGCGCCACAAGCAGCAAGGCGCGCGCAGGGTCGGCCACTGCGCTGCTCCGCAGCCGGGCCACCAGCGCGGTGCGTCCCGGAGTCAAGTCCAGATACTCGGAGGGGATTCCCTCTTTCAGCAGGATTCGCGCGACATACTTTGCCGCCACCTGCTCGTTCCCGGGCGGATTCGTGGTATTGATGCGGACCAAATCGGCCAGCCACCCCACGGCCTCATTCGCAAGCGACGGCGCTTCTGCCGGCTTTGGCGTATTCGAGGGTACGGGCAGACCCGGCGCGACCGCAGGCGGCAACTGCGCCATAAGCGGCAAAGCCGCGGCCAAAATCAATCCTGCCAAGCAAGTTACTACCTTTACCATCCGAATCCAGTTCACGAAGCCTCCCCTCGGTCGAACATTCCCATGCGCATCGATTTCATTATCGCCGCAGCAACATTTTGCTTCAAATGCGCTTCATACTAACATGTAGGTGGGGGCGTTTCAGCCGCATCTGCGGCCGGGCGTTGCGTAAACTTCACCGCTCCGCCGACGGCCGCGAAAAGCGGAGTATTATTTTCAGTGCGGGATAGATGGATATCGCGTCAGTCGTTGAATAGCCGTATCGGGCAAACACGAGGGACAATCATGAAAGGGACTCATACAGGAATTTTACTAACATTTCTCGCAGGTGCGTTGGCCCTGCCGCTGGCAGAACCCATTCTCGCGCAAGCACCCGCGGGGCAGCAGCCAAGCTCGCAGCCTCCCGTGCAGCAGGCTCCCGCAACCTCCCCGCAGGAGCCGCAGCAAGGGGGCGTCTCGATTTCCGTGGAAGTTCCCATCGTCACGCTTGACGCAGTTGCCACCACACAGCACGGCGACCTCATCACCGGCCTGAAGAGGGATAATTTTCGCATCATCGAAGACGGCCAGCCACAAACCATAACCAACTTCGCGCCCACCGACGCGCCACTGACGATCGTGATGCTGATGGAATTCAGCAGCCGCGGCTACTACCAATGGTTCGCGTATCAGGCCAAGTATTGGGCCGATGCTTTCTTCCCCAATCTCCAGCAAAAGGACTGGGTTGCCCTCATCACATTCGATATGAAGCCGCGCATCGAAGCCGACTTTACGCAAAATAAAGATGAAGTCCGCGAGGCTCTCTACCATCTCTATTTTCCGGGATTCAGCGAATCCAACGTGTTCGACGCAATACTGGATACCGTTGACCGGCTGAAAGACGTTAAAGGGAAGAAAGCCATTTTGCTGCTCGCCACGGGCGTCGATACTTTTTCCAGGCACACCCTGGATCAAACGATCAAACTGCTTCGCCAAACGGATGTCAGCATCTTCGCGGTCGGCCTGGACAAGCCGTATACCAATTTCCTTGATTCGCGCGGCGGGTTTGGCTCGCATTTGAATTACCTGCAGGGCGAAAACCAGCTCCGGACTTTCGCGAACATGACGGGCGGTTTTGCGTGGTTCCCCCAATTTGACGGCGAAATTCCCGGCATCTTCCATGATGTTGCGGCGTTCCTGCGCAACCAGTACAGCATCTCCTACTCGCCCACGAACCGAGTGCGCGACGGCAAATACCGAAAAGTAAAACTGGAGCTGGTCGGACCGGACGGCAGCCCGCTTAGCGTCGTAGACCAGAAGGGCAAGAAGCAGAAGTACGTCATCTACGCACGCGAAGGCTACCAGGCGCCAGGGGGAAATTGATCACGAGTTGAGACGCTAGTAGCCACGCGAGAAATCGATGCGGTTGAACATTTCGCGGCCATCAAACCAGCGTTCCAGCAAATCCATGAGGAGCGAAGTCTCTCTGTTCCACAGGCGGTCGCTCACCGCGCTGGTGTGCGGCGTGATCAATAGATTTGGTGCCCTCCAGAGCGGGCTCGCTAGCGGCAACGGCTCGGTCTCCGCCACATCCAGCGCGGCGCCCCCCAACGCGCCGGACTCGAGAGCGCGGACGAGGGCAGCTTCGTCCAAGAGAGAACCACGGGCCACGTTAAGCAAACGCGCGCCGCGTTTCATCCGCGCGAGCTGCGCCGCGCCAATCAACCGCTTTGTCTCCGGCGTCTCCGGCGCGGCGACGACCACATAATCCGCTTGAGGCAAGGCTTTGTCGAGCTGCGAAGCGGGCACAATGCGCTCCACATGCGCGGGGTCACCTTTGCCGGAGCGCGTCACGCCCCAGACGCGCATGTCAAATGCTTTCGCACGCCGCGCGAGCTCGCGCCCGATCGAGCCGTATCCGACGATGAGCAGGACCTGACCGTTCAATTCCGTGAGATGCTGCGGTTTGTCCCACAACTCCTGCTGCGACCAATGAGATTGATCCTGCTGCC
>Ga0307479_10001721_pt1 | contig 19959 bp, 15 predicted proteins | sample atmos_gasesECM4C_FD_203743 | JGI IMG/M metagenome (GOLD analysis project Ga0307479, IMG submission 203743) | Hardwood forest soil microbial communities from Morgan-Monroe State Forest, Indiana, United States - atmos_gasesECM4C_515 | ecosystem: Environmental > Terrestrial > Soil > Temperate...
CTGAACGATGCCGCGACCCGTAAAGCAATCCAGCAGGAAGGCAGCTACACCGATGTCGTTCAACTCCTGCGCCCAACGATCAACGTTCGCTCCCACGCCTCCTGACCCGTGAATGAGGATGACCGCAGGAATTCGCGAGAGACGTGCAGGGAGCCGCAACTCGCCGCCGATGCGCACCGGGATACCATCCTCGGCTCCCGTCAGAAATTGTTTGTCCGTGAGCGTTTTGCTCTCAACAGAATGGATTTCGATTCGTGCGGTTCTCACGGCGCCAGGCCTCGCATAAAGGGCACTCGCGGAATCTGAGTCTTCTGGCATCAAGGAGAGCCTGGAACAAAAGAGTGACACGGGTTCATGAGTCCTCCATCAAAGCGGCGGCGAGCACCAAGGAAGAAACTAGGAAATTCTTGTCAGCAAGATACGCTCCCGGAGGTCGACGCTCAAGAGAGACCCGCGACCTCAACGCTTTTTGGCGCTTGTCTCAGTCTGATCGATGCCGAAAACCAAGACGGCCGCAATGTGCCTGGCAGCTGCCGCTGTAGAAAGTTCTCCAGAAGTGGTAAGGTGAGGAGCGGAACCTTCCCTGACGAGCATGGCATGCCCGAGCAGATAGACTTCCCTTTGCCCTTGAACTTACCGCGGCCGATCAATGACGGAGCGGCAGACCATCTCGAGGGTATGCCGTTGCCTCAAGTCTACCTTCGCTCGACAGCAGGCAGGATGATCGATTGTTCCAACCTAGGCGCACCGAGAGCCGTACTCTATTGCTATCCCTTGACCGGAGTTCCCGGTCAGCAGCTGCCCCAAGGATGGGATGAGATCCCGGGCGCCCGAGGCTGCACTCCCCAAACATGTGGCTTCCGGGATCGCCATCAGGAGTTATGGCAGCTCAAAGCTACGCTGTTTGGGCTGAGCACTCAAACGACCGAGTATCAACGCGAGATGGCTGGCCGTCTCAGGCTTCCTTTCGAGATCCTGAGCGACCCTGAATTCAAACTATGTGATGCCTTGCGCCTTCCGACATTCGACGTGAACGGAATGCGGCTCCTCAAACGCCTCACTTTGATTGCTCGGAGTGGCCAAATCGAGCACGTTTTTTATCCCGTGTTTCCGCCAGACAAGAACGCCGATCAGGTTCTGAGCTGGCTCAGGGATCACCCCCTTCCGGACTGAGCAACAGCACCGTATTTGTCCCCTGCTGTGGAGGGGGCTTCTCCACCTTGCCTTAGATCCCAGTAAGGGCGTCGAATTTCGTCCCCCGAAAGTGAGTGCAGAAATGCGATGTTCCTGGTCTCAGCACTACCGGTGTGATTTCGCCGAATTTATGCCCCTTGCAGAAAGGACAGAAGACTCGAACGAGGTCACGGAGATGAGATTTTATCTGTCAAGGAAATCGGAACAAAGTAAACTAACGGCATCCCGGAGGGACTGACTAATGTTACGGGTCGGTTTTGTGGGGTGGAGAGGGATGGTCGGCAGCGTTCTCATGCAAAGGATGCAGGAGGAGAACGATTTCGCTGGCATCGAGTCGATCTTTTTCTCCACATCGAACATCGGAGGGACTGCTCCCAAGGTGGCGAGCAATGGTGGGGTGCTCAAGGACGCGAGAGATCTGAGTGAACTTCGACGGTGCGAGGTCCTGATCAGTTGCCAAGGCGGCGATTACACAACCGACACTTACGGTCCATTGCGCATGAGCGGATGGAAGGGCTATTGGATTGATGCTGCTTCGACGCTCCGCATGAGCGACGACGTTGTGATTATTCTCGATCCCGTGAATGCGGACGTGATTCGAGACGGCCTGAAGCGCGGCCTGCGAACTTTCACTGGTGGCAATTGCACGGTGAGCTTGATGTTAATGGCGACAAGCGGCCTCTTTAAAGCGGGTTTGGTGGAATGGATGACGACGATGACTTATCAAGCAGCCTCGGGCGCCGGCGCCGCAAAGATGGTGGAACTGGTTAAGCAAATGGAATATCTCACGAACCCTACGCGGCTAACGCCATCCGAAAACGCCTTGGAAGTGGATCGCATGACGACTGAAGCGCAGCGTGCTTTGACGCTGCCAATACGGGAAATCGGTGCGCCTTTGGCTGGCAGCCTAATTCCTTGGATCGATCGCGATATGCCGGGCGGTCAAACGCGTGAAGAATGGAAGGGCATGGCTGAAACAAACAAAATCATGAATCTAGTGCCGCCCGTGCCCGTTGATGGCATTTGTGTCCGCATTGGAACGATGCGGTGTCACAGTCAGGGACTCTGCATCAAGCTCACCAGGGACATTCCCCTCCGTGACACTGAACAGATACTCGCAAATAGCAACCCTTGGGTGAGATTGATACCCAACGACAAGGAATCGTCGGTGCGCTGCCTCACTCCCACGGCCGTTTCCGGTACGCTGAATGTACCGATCGGCCGCCTCCACAAGCTGAACATGGGTCCGAGGTTTCTCGGCGCCTTTACGGTTGGTGATCAATTGCTCTGGGGCGCAGCGGAACCCCTGCGACGTATGCTGGGCATACTCCGGGAACACTGCGGGAATTCACACGCAAAGAGAGAGGCTAACTAAACTAGTAGCAGGTTCGAGGCCATAACCGGGCCAGAGTGTTTCAACCGCGAGCTCCCATGAGTAGGCAGGAGACACCGTCCGCAGACACGTAGGCAATTCCACTCGGTAGCCGCCGGCCGCGAGCCGCATTCGCACCCACGCGATTGCTTCATGTCCCGCAAAACGGAGCGGATGGATGGATTTTTTGGCGTAAATCAGCGGCCGATCAGCAAATCTCCACAGCTGGAACACTCGGTAGTCGGACTCTATCCCGGGCTGGCAAATCTTCCTACTTCATGCCCTGCGCTAGCTCCATCGCCGTGCTTTGGCGGCGCGGCGGCGATGCCTCGTGTTGGTCGGCCGTTGAATGTGTGTTGCTCAACGGAAGCGCTTTGCTATTGGCGGCACCGAGTTGAAATTCCTGGTGGACAGCAAAAAGTGCTACCTTCATATCTTTCTGCGCCACGACTACCGAAATGTTGCATTCCGAAGAGCCCTGAGCGATCGCGATGATGTTAACGCCTTCACGGCCAAGCACGCCAAGCGTACGCCCTACAATTCCGGGTATGCCGCGCATCCTCTCCCCGACGACAGCCACGATGGCAATTGTCGGGTCGAGAGTAATGTGTTCCACTTTTTCATGGGCCAGGTCCTGCGCAAACTCTCGGCGTAGCGCCTCGACCGTACGCTTGGCGGCTGCGAAGGGAACAACGAAGCAGATATCGTTTTGCGAAGACGACTGAGAAATCAACAGGATATCGGCACGAACCGCCGCGGTCGTGGTGAATGTACGGCCCAAAACTTCCCGCATTCCGACAATGCCTGGGCCACCAACTGTAATCAATGCGACATCGCTGATTGCAGTGAGCGCCTTCACTCCTCCTCCGTTCGGCGAGCCTGCTGGTGTGATTTTAGTCCCGTTCAGTTCGGGCGCGAATGTGTTGCGAATCCAAACGGGGATCTCGGATTGCATTACCGGCCGCAATGTTTTCGGATGCAGAACCTTGGCACCGAAATAGGCAAGTTCCGCCGCCTCCATATAAGAAATTTCCGGAATCGTATTCGCACCGGGTACTAGTCGCGGATCGGCAGTTAGCACGCCATCCACGTCCGTCCAGATAATGACCTCGTTAGCGTCGAGCGCAGCGCCCAGGATCGTCGCCGAATAATCTGAGCCGCCCCGGCCAAGAGTCGTCAGCACCCCCTCCTCTGTGGCGCCGATGAAACCAGTCAACACAGGAACGATGCCCCGCTGCAAGAGTGGACGCAGGCGCGCCTGACAGCGTTCGCGCGTCAGATCCATCCGCGGCTCGGCAGCCCCGTGGCACGAGTCGGTCACAAACAGCTCGGTAGCGTCAATCGCTTCACTGACCACTCCGTGGTCCGCAAGGGCGGCTGCTACTAGAGGAGCAGAAAGGCGCTCACCAAGGCTCGAAATCGAATCACGCGCCCGTGGGGTCAACTCCCGTAGAAGGATCGTACCCTGGCAGAGGTGGTCGCCCTCATCAAAGATCGCTTGCATCCTCTGGCCGAGGCGCCTCCGCTCCGCCGCCGAGGCAATCAGCGTTGTGACGGCTGCATCATGCTGCTTGCGCAACTCCGCGAAGATCAGTGCGACAGGTTCGCGTTCCCCTGTTTCCGACTGGCTGGCAGCCTCGATCAACTTGTTGGTAACGCCGCTCATTGCCGAGACGACCACCAGGACATTGCCCTGGTGCGAAGCCTGCCGAATGATTTCGATGACTTTCCGGATGCAGGACGCGTCGCCCACCGACGTCCCGCCAAATTTCATTACGCGAAGTGGTTTCTTTCTAGACCGCTCGGTTCGTCGGCGATCCAGTTTGCTGAGAATTGACTCTTCTTGGACGATCCCCGCCCGCTTCGCCGCGCTGGAAGTTAGATCCAACAGAGAGTTGTCGCCGTTAGAATTGCTTATAGTTCGCTCTCCTGCGGCTGGGGTCCCTATCTGACTGTTTCCCATGTGTACTTAGATCCTCGCGCACCGATCCGCGTGAAATTGGCGCCTGACGGTCACAGGCTCCTATGAGTCCGCCGCAATCAAGCTGCCAGATGATGGACAACTAGCTGGGATTTGGGCTACCAGCTCCATCGGCTAACTTATTGAAACATAATAATTTATCTATTTGGTGACAAACGAATTGGAGCGCTACGACTCTCGAGAGGAGCGTACAAGCTCGAAGGCTGAAAATGCTTACCATCATTGCCCTTAGAGTTTCCGAAATTGGTAACTAGCGTCAAATTCCCCTGGAATTGGTTTCAAGCTACTCATTTTCATGAAGTTACCGGTTGTCGCGGAAGAGGAAGGGGAATTCATCTCTCGAATCGCCATCTTCACTGATCTTGGAAGAATCGACATGTCGAGAGTTTCTGCACTGTTCGGGGAAAAACCCCCAAAAGGGCCTAGGATAGGAGAGGTACCCTCTCCTTGCTCCGAACTACTTTGAAGTCGTTGTAGCAGGGTGCGAGACCGGCATGTGCCCTTGGCCCAGGATGAGCACCCAGAGGAGGCAGGATGACCACTCGATCCAGCCGCGCCTTCGTTCGGGTCTGAGCTCGAGATGAATCTAGGAAACTCCTCGAAGCTTTGTTTCATAAATGTCGGAGACGGCGTAGCTTTTTATCTCGGATTACGATTCGTAAAAATAAAATGAACGACAAATGACTTTCTTTGTTCCATCACATCATCATTGAGCACGTGACAGACTCGAAGGACGCTCCCGAGTCCCTATCCATCGAACACGTCGCAGCCTGCCCCTAGACACTGGCCGCATCCTACCCTTAATCTGTCCACTGTGCCAGTAGCCTTAGGCCAAGCCCAAAGGTAGTCTGATACAGGGGAAAGGCACGATTCGCTGTCCATGCAAAGGAGCCTGCGCCATCGGGAGAGTAGCCTTAAATGAACATGGAATATATCTCTGAGAGCCGTGAACTCTTCACCTCGCTAGCTGGGACAAACGCAGATGCACCGATCCCGTCTCTGATAGCAGCGCCTACCACCAGCAGTCGCAATCGATTGCGCGTTTCTTCCGAGTTTTCAAGGAATTGGCGCAGCAGCGCTGGTTCTGTCATTGTGTCGTTCATTCAACTCAAGCGGTTTCTGTATCTTGCCATCTTGCTACTCTCTCTTACTCCAAACGTCGCGCGCGCACAGGCTTGGTCCGGCATCCTCTCACCGGGACGCGCCATAGACTGGACACAGGCTGGGGCCGGGACGATACCGAACCGGACGACGATTTGCTCGACGGTCGCCGCTTATGGTTCAGCCGCGTCTCCTCAGCCTGGAACTGCAATCAACAACGCCATAGCAAGCTGTCCGTCTGGTCAAGTTGTTTCTCTTGGTGCGGGCACGTTCTATCTCTCCTCTGGCATAACTTTCGCCGGAAAGAACAACGTCACTCTTCGCGGAGCGGGACCAAACCAGACATTCATCATTTTCTCCGGCAACACGGACTGCGGTGGTACTGGTTGGGCCAATATATGCGCCGTCGCTTCAACTACAAACGACTCCTCAAATTGGGTCAACGCCGCAAACTGGACGGCTGGCTACGCTCAGGGGACGACCACCATTACGCTTGATGGCGTACCGAACTTAGCCGTGGGAAGCATCCTAATTCTAGACCAATGCAATAGCGGTCTTTCGGGCAAGGCACCATCTGGGTCAGGGCTATTCAATCAAACCGACGCGGGCTGTCTCTCGGGAACAGTAGCGGATAACGGAAACCTTTTCATTTGCTCGTTGACTGGTACTTGCGCCTTGGAGGGCGCTACCAGCTCTGGACGTGGTGCAACGCCGAGCGGGACGCGTGGGCAGCGGCAGCTTGTTAAAGTGACCTCGATCAGCGGTTCGGGTCCTTACACAGTTAGAATCACCCCGGGTCTGTATGCACCGAATTGGAATGCTGGACAATCCCCTGGGGCATATTGGGCTAACGGTCCCCCAATCACAGGCGTAGGCATTGAGAATCTATCTCTGGACAACACTGGTGATACCACCTTGCAAGGAGCCATCACGTTCTTCAATGCCTATGGCTGTTGGGTAAAGAACATCCGCAGCCTCAACCCGTCGAACAAGCATTTTGTGGCCTACCAGTCCAACCACAACACAGTACGGGACAGCTACTTCTATGGGACGCAGCGAGCCGCATCAGAGAGCTACGGAACGGACAACGGCTACAGCGCGGGCGACAATCTTTTTGAGAATAACATCTTTCAACATGTGGCTTCGCCGATGCTTAATGAGGGTGCAGTTGGGTCGGTGCATAGCTATAACTACGCGACCGACGACTTCTACACGAAGTTAGGTCAAGTCGCATGGCAGCAAGCAAACGACTACGAACATGCGGTCGGAAACATGTACCTTCTCTGGGAGGGCGACCAGGGAATCGCGGCGACGGCAGACGACATCCACGGAACCGCAGACTTCATTACCCATTTTCGCAACTACTACAACGGGCGCGACCCGCAGGGCGGCAGCGTGGGTGGAAAAACGCAGCAGACAAACGCTTTCCAGCTTCAGGCATTCAACCGCTACTTCAACCTCATTGGCAATGTGCTTGGCACGTCTGGCTATCATACCAACTACCAAGTGCACCCCTCATCGACCACCGACCCCGGCAGTGCTTCTGCCTCTGATTTGTCCATCTACTCTTTGGGGTATTCAGGGAATGAGGGAACATTTCAAGGCAGCATCGCCAACGATACTGTGTTATTCAGTACTTTAATGCGTTGGGGAAACTATGACACAGTGAATGCCGCTGTGCAATGGAACTCATCCGAAGTTCCAAGCGGACCGAGTCCTTACGGTAATCCTTTGCCGGGAAGCCAAACGTTGCCCCCATCTTTTGTCTATTCCTCGCGGCCAGCCTGGTGGTCAACGCCGTGGGGCACGCCGCCCTGGCCGGCGAACGGACCTGATGTAACTGGCGGGAATATTTTGGGCACCGGCGGACACGCAAACAACATCCCAGCGCAGCTTTGTTATGCCAACAGCCCCATTGATAGCAATTATCCCGGCGCGGCGGGCCGGGGCGTTTTGCTGTTCAACGCAAACAACTGCTATTCAATGGCGAGCACTTTGCCCGCCCCTCCAACAAACATGACCGCTACTGTTCAGTAGCATTCGCTATACGGTTGAGGCTATCTCCGCTGGGAGCTTATTCAGCCTTAGTCTAATCCCGCGTATGACGTCGGTGCGACGGCACTGGGTTGGGGAACATTTCTGCGTACCCCATGGCGCGGATCCCCAGGGGCGCTGACGCCAGTTGCCGGCTTGCCCTGCGGGGCAGGATCGCGATCTGTGCCAGTGACGACTGCCGGGCTATTCCCGGGCTGCACTGTAGTACGTGTGAATCTTTCCGAGAGGTGATCCCATCGGGATTGGGGAGCCTGATCTTTAAGGAGTTATAGTAAACAGCCCCTGCATTCCATTCTTGAGGTGCTCGTTTACATGGCAATGAAAAAGCCAGGTTCCTACGCTATCAGGCACCATGTCGGCAACGGCCATCATCATTGGTCCTAGCTCCACCATGTCAGTGCGCATGTGATGAGAGAGCACCGTCTGGCCGTGCCAATGCACGGTGTGAACATCCTCTTCATTGCTGTTGGCAAGCAGGTACCAGCGGACTCGTTCGCCCTTCTTCATGGTCATCATGGGCAAATTGCCTTCAATTAGCCCATTGATGCTGTAAAACAGATAGCGTTGGCGAAGAATGGGATCCGTGAATTTTAGGTTTTCGCTGCCGGTCAGTGCCAGCGATGCTAGACCGGGTGAGTACTCCCTCTTATTCCTCGCGTTTGCTTCGAAATACCAGCTTTCCGTCTCATCGAACACGGCGAAAGCCGTAATAAACTCGCGCTCGACATCTTTGGGTGTGCCGTCTGGCTTAGTAGCGCCTCTGGCGCTGACAATGATCGGCCCGATCAATCCTGCGTTCAGATCTCTCGATTCGACCAAATGTGAATGGTACATCCACACGATTGAACTAGGGTCTCCCGGGCCGGGGCCCGCTCGTTCCGGGACCATCCAGGTGTAGGTGTAGCGCTGGCGAGGCGATACAGCGTCGTCCGCTTTGTCATCGACCGAGGTGCCGTCGTTATACATAGCGCCTTCTGAGTTTTTGGCATAGGCTAAGCCGTGAGGGTGCATACTGCACGATATCTGCGTGTTGTTCTGGAAGACGACCTTGATCACATCACCGACTTCGGCTCGGATGAGCGGTCCCAGAATCCCCAAATGCTGCCATTCCGGCGAGCGCGGCTTCAGAGTTTTGAATGTATCGTCGGTATACTCGTGGTAAACAGACTTCAAGTACAGTTTGTGTCTGGCTGCTTGATCATCATCTTCTAATCCCCCCGGCATACCAGTCAAGTTTTTGCCTTTGGGGGCATAATCCCACATAACCTCTTCAGCCGCAATATAGTACGTGTGGACCCTACCCCTCGATGAGCCTCGAGCTTGCGGTTCGCCCTTGAAAAAAAGAAAAACACTCATAACGATGAATACTGCTGCAGAATTCAAGGAACTCCCCAAGAAATCTCTCCTTGTCTCGGCCCGATAACCTACCATCGCAGCCCTCAAGGCGAAATTTTAGCAGGACCTTCCACTTTCAACTATATCTTTATCTTTGAGCGGCACCATGCTGTGGCTTGCTCGGCGCGCCCGTCATCGCCGTAGCCATAGCCGTAGTAATTTGAGCCATGCATTTCTTTTTCATCCGTGCCGTTTAGCACTACGCCGATGACGTTTTTTCTTCTCAAGTGTTGACAAACCTTTTGTGCTACCTCAACAGAAGTAGACCCAGCGCGCACAACCAGCAAGACGCCGTTCGACAGATCGGCCAGCATGCTGGCGTCTGCGACTGGAAGGCAAGGTGAGGAATCGAGAATGACCCAATCAAAGATCGGTGTGAGGCGGTCGAGTAGAATCTTCAAACGTCCGTTGGAAAGTAATTCACTGGGATTTGCCGACTGGTTCCCACCAGACATAATGCAAAGATTCTCATCGTTGCCGTGCTGGATTGCTGCCCATTCATCGGCTTCACCGGACAGATAATCAGTCAGGCCCGGTGCGAGAGGCGCTCCGAGCGCGATGTGAAGCTGCGGGTAGCGCAGATCCGCGTCAATGATTAGTACGCGCTGATGCGCCTTCTGGACGATCGCTTGCGCCAGATTCGTGGTAACGAAAGTCTTTCCCTCATTCGGAAGCGAACTCGTCACCAAAAGCGTATAAGTGGGTTGATTCGCGCGGATTTGGTAAAGTCGCGAACGCAGCGTACGGAACTGCTCAGCACCAATTGCCTTTGCCATCGGATTTGAGAATACGTTCGTATTCAGCTCCGGGCGCCACTCCCGACGTCGGCCACGTGCGACAAGAGAATCGGAACGCAAGTGCGGACTTTGTAGAGGGGCGTGGTTAGCCGTGGCCGTTCGTGGCAAGGTTCCAGCCGCCTTGGCAGACCCGCCATTCCCTGCGAATCCTTCGACGCGCGCCGCCACAGACAACGTTATTGTCTCCGTTGCTTGGCTGGTATGGTGTTCCTCTTCGGCCCTTTTCAAGGCTTCATGAATGCGGCTCATATGTTTGCCTCGTTGGACTGGCCAGTCGACTAATCTGGCCGGTAAGTCACGCAACCGCGTTTGGCAATATCTAGGAGGACATAGTCCTTCCCGCGGGAGCTTTGAAGGAGCCCTGGGGACCGTTTTGACCGTAGACCAGACCGTTTGGCCTGGCAATCCGGTCGAAACAGTAACTGTGGAGGGAGGAAAACGCTTCATTCAGGGTAAGGTAAACCCTTGATTACGATTCCTGTTGAAGCGACGTTGAATGACCTTGAGGTGGGTCCGCTAGCTCGGTTCGAATACAGACAGTGCCTTGACCGGGCGCGATGGCTTACACTCCGCCATCGGGCCCAAGCAGAAATGCCAGTCGTCGATGCTTAAATACTCTGTCAGGTGCTTCCTCTAGGACGAAATATTTAGAACGAATAAGTATTCTCGAAGAACTGTTTTATCGTTGGGCGGCGCTGCAAAGCTTAGCGAGTGAGCGGTGCCCGCACCGCTGCTCGGCGTTTCTCCCAGTCTTGGTGTAAGCTACCGCCAAGGGTCTCATTCAATCAATTGGCTCAGCCGAAGGGGAGTCTTGAAGCGCTCTGGACGCTTTCTACCGCCTTTCTCTCTACTCTGCGAGCGCTCGGGAATTCAACTTTAGCGCCCACGCCACTCCGCTCACATCGCCTTATAGCTCTTTTTTTGCTGCCAGCGTTCAGTTTGTCCAAGTTCGTGCCGTCGCGTCCGTAGACATAACCATGGTCAAACACAGACTTTTCCTGCTCCGTGGAACAGACGTAAGTGTCGCCATTACAGACATGGAGCTCCTGGTGGCTCCGATGCGGTCAAGTATCGGCCGAAGAACTCATTTGATCCATGCCTTCCTGTCAGAGGTGATCCGAGACAGGCTCAGCCATCGTTTCGTTCACCCCGCCCTCAAGCATTTACTTTATACTATCCCTTATGCAGACCGCGGAGCTCTCAGCTTCCTCCGGACATAGCCTCATTTGAAGACAAAATTAACCACCGCGGGAATCCTCTTGGCCGCGCTTTTGATTACATTCGTTGCAATCATCCGGCGCGAGCGGAGAATTACGGTCACATTCGACTATGACTTCAGGTTGACGCCTGCTTGCTCGCTGACGCTCATGAAAAATTGCGTAAAACAGTTTAACGTGTATGACATGACGAACGAACGGCGAATGAAGCTATTTTCGATCCCTGTTCCCGCCGACGTTACTGGATTCGTCAGAGGGATCGCAGGCACAAGCCAGCCCATACTTCTTCCCGCCGGAGAACATATCCTTGCCGTGACTGCCGAGTCAGCCGACGGCCTCGAATCGGACTCTGGTGCGTGCGCAACTAGAATTCAGGTTAAACGGCTAAATTAACTCAGCCAACCGTTTGAGCGGCTGTGGAGTCTCCGAACTAGCAAGCGCAATTGCCCAGTTATTCGCCCTTCACAACTAGCGTGTCCGAGGGTCTTCGCCAAGAATGCAGCGGTAATACAGAAAAAGCAGAGCGGAAGGGGGACGGCAAGTTATACGCGTCTCGCGACGGCGCAAAACCTTCAGGCCGAAATGTGAAAACGATCCTGGAGAACAGAGGCACTGAATAGGATCATTAGAACCTGATCGTTCGCCACGCCCGAACCCTCATCCATTGCGTAGAGATTGTCTAAGAGGCATATGATTTTCCCTTGATCAAAGAATGGCATGGAAGCTAGGACTGGACCCCGGAGCATATCCTGCATAAGCACACTCAATCGTCCTTTTGGATGGAGTGCCGCTGGCGGGCTCAGAAACGCATGTTTCGGGCGGCGATAAACGGTATCGGTAATAACGTCACGCGCTGATTCTCTCAGTACATACTTCTGTGTCGCCCCGCGAATTTTCTGTGTAACTGGTTGAGAGCGGATCACCTCTACCAGGTGATGGTCGAGGAACGGGACGCGCCCCTCGATGGAATGAGCCATCTCCATGCGGTCCCCCAGGAGCGTAAGCAGGTAGTTGGGCAACCGAGTTTTCGCCCAGAGATAGAGCGATTGATGCAGCGGGTGTCGTCCGGCGAGTTGGCCAGCGACGTCCACACCGTTGAAGAAGCAACGGTACCCGTCGCGTCCCTTAAACGACTGAAGGAATTCGTCGGCCAACACGGCATGCAGCCGGGCGGACTGAGTGGAGGAAGTTTCTATCCAGGCGGGTACAAAACCAAGAAGCCGTCGGATGCCGTCGAGAGCCCTTGCATTTCCATTCGTGTGTGCGAAGCCGCCCGATACCGGATTGAACTTTTCAAGCTTTTGCTGAAGAGCCGCAGCAGCAGTCAGTTCTTGTCCCTTGGAGTTGTGGGAAAGCATGTCCCGGCGGAAGTGCAGGTAGCCGCCCAAAATTTCGTCCGACCCTTCCCCGGTAAGAACCACCTTATAGCCCGCCTGACGCACGGCCCGGCTCAGGAGGTATTTGGCCGCGCCGTGCGCATTTACACAAAAAGCCTCCGATTGGAATACAGAATCGGCAAAATGATCCGCAATGTCGTCCTGACGGATGGGGATGGGGAAAAACTCGGCTCCCGCCTTCAACGCCATTTCCTTGGCAACGGCGCTCTCGTCATACTCTGGCCGGTCGAAGGCCAATGTGAAAGCGCGGATCGGTGCGGGGTGGTGGCGGGCCGCTAGGCCAAGAATCGCGCAGGAATCGATTCCTCCGCTGAGATAACAACCTACCGGAACATCGGCACGCAGCCGGATGCGAACAGCTTCCTCGAGCGCGTCACGGAATTCTTGGGCGTATTCTGCATCTGACCGGCTAGCCGGGGCATCAAGCGTCTTCGGATAGTCGAAGTCCCAGTACTGGTTTAGCTGGATGCGCTTATCAGTCGCGATCATGTAATGGCCGGGGGGAATTTGGGAAACATCCTCGAATAGCGTGCGCGTTTGATCCCCGCCGAATTCGAGTGAGTGATACACGGATTCGGCGTTCCAACGAGCCGGTATTCCAGCCGCGAAGAGGGACTTTACTTCTGAGGCGAGATAAAGCGCTCCCGCATGAAAGGCGTAGAAGAGCGGCTTGATGCCGAATCGGTCACGCGCCGCGAAAATCGTGCGGTTTACGCTGTCCCAAAGCACAATTGCGAACTCGCCCCTCAATCGGTGCAAGCAGTGAGCACCCAGGTCCTCATAGAGATGGAGAGCTATCTCGCTATCGGACCGAGTACGAAGCTTGTGTCCCGACCATTCAAGCTCCTTCTGAATTGCCTCATAACCGTAGAATTCGCCGTTGACAATAATCCGAAGGCTTTCGTCCTCGTTCGCGATTGGTTGATCTCCGGTCGTAAGGTCGATGATGCTGAGACGTGCGTGCCCGAGACCCACCTGGCGGTCCGGGGAAATCCAGTGGCGTTGGCCGTCAGGACCCCGATGATGGAGACTCTTCGTGGCCCTCTCCACTGCCTCTTCAGCAATGGGGGTATGCGGCGAAAAAATGGCAACAATTCCGCACATCTTGAAGCTCCTTCTACCTACAGCTAGTCGAGTTCTTGGATCCTCTCGCCGTGTAATGGGAGCGAGATACTCTCATTCGGATTCGTGGTCATCAACGGAATAAATTCCTATGGAAACTGGTAAGAGTTATACTTATCCGCGGTTTGTAAGACAATGGCGATGTAACGCCACAGACAAATACTATTACTTAACCTCAGGGCGAACTAACAGAAGTTTTACCAATATTGTAAACAATCCGATCGCCTTCAAGTGTGGCGTATGCAACGCGCGCGCGCTCACTTCCGGGGCCTTCAATCCGCCATCCGCTGCTGTCCTCGACGAGTTTCATCGCACTGCGGGCCCGCCACCATCGGTCCACTTCCCCGGGTAATGTCCCCCAGATACCGTTGCGATCGGTGGTCTCTCGAAGATGGGCAACGAGCGATTCGTATACCCCTCGAGCGCGCCGATTGATCAGATAATCGGGATGCGCGATGAAGCTAATCAATCCATTTCTTCGCTGAATCAGATCGATTTGTTTTTTCCACAGATCAATCGAGTAATCGTTCAAGATATGAAAAATTGTGTAGTCCTGAGTGGTTGTCAGCGGAATCTCGAGAATTTTTCCAACGAAATAGGGGATCACAGTGCAACAGCCACCGCGCTGTGGCTCGAGATGTGCGACGTTCGGGACCGACATGTCGTAGGAAAACTCGAATGCACCGAACCAATTCTGGTTCCGATACATCGCCCCAGAGCGAAACCCACGCGCATTGTATCTCTTCACATATTCGTTGATTTGATTGGCGTGCTTCAAGAATTCAGACTTTTCTCGGAAAAGGCGTCCATCATGATTCAAATCATGGATGTTGAATTCGAAGCCGCGGCTTCGAATTTCGTTCACGTAGCTGTCAGGGACCTCGTAACGCTCCTCTGGCACGACCTGGAAGGAGGATTTGAACCCATGCGAAACGTCAATATCCATGAGAGAAGAAGTGAAGTCACGGCCTGCTGCTGTTTCCACATCGTGAGTCAAGATGAGACAGGCGGATGCCCCGTCAGGCCAGAACCAGATGAAGGGAACCTTGTCGCAGCCCTGGACTCTCATGGATATCCGGAGGAATGCCTCGTGCAGTGAATCCACCGTGAAGTCAACAGGCCAGTGCGGGAAGGGCAAATCTTGCCAATCCTTAAGATAGGCCCTTTGAAGGTGTCGACGAACCCAGACAGGCAGCAGGTCCCGCACAAAATAGTAAGAATTGCGGATCAATGTATGATGAGTCAGCTTCTTTCGACCGACATTCAAGTGTCCAACATAGTGCTCTTTTCGCAGGTTCTCGATTACATTTGAGATGTCGAATGGCAAACGAATTTCTGAGCCTGTAATGCTCACGGCTTTCGAAGCATCGAATTCAGCGGAAGCCTGAAAATCGGGCGCAACGCCGCTTGAGCATTTGCCGTAACATAAAATATCCTTGCCAAAGCGAAAGAATCCGACTGCGTCCTTAGCCGCCTCGAAAGGACGAATGGCACCCAAGCTGGGGGCGGTCCTGTAATACTCGGTGAGAATTTCTTGCATGACCTGGCCTTTCAAGCTCATCGTCGGGACAAAACGATCTCGCCTAGTATCTTCCTAGCACTTCCTAACACTATTTCATGTAGATAGTAATTTCCTATCAGTAGTGAACACTCCGAACTCCGTAATGCTTGGCTCGAATGTAACCTTATTCTGTCGGTGGAATCTCTTCAAGTTTGTCCTCTTCATCCTAATATGATATGGCGATACAGCAGCTGCCCTCCAACTTAGCTAGCATGCGATGCCGCGCATGGGCACTGTAGTGCTCCCCTCTAATTCAGACAGGCAGGGCCTCATTTGCCAGCATGGCTCCAAACGATGCATCACCTTTGTCAGCGCAAACGGAAGGATGGCAGGTACAGTCGCGCAACCTGTACAGATATTGACCTTCAGACCAGTAGTCACTCAACGTACGAGCCGTACAATATAAATGGTGATTAATGGTCATTCAATGATCCGAACACTGTTGTCAGTATTTTCCGCTCCTTTAAGATTCAGGTGATTTCAATGCTCCGGATAATCAAGTACTCGTTAGTGCGGACCACCACGGTTCAATTGATTGGGGGAGTCATAGCGGACACCAAATATTGTCCCATGACTCGTGAGCAGGCTACCGCCATTCCAAGGGAGAGGCTGAACATTCGACACTTACTGATTAAAGTATTATCTTTAACGCTTTTTTGTATTTTGGATCCTGTCTCATCCATTCGAGCGACCACAATCAACGCCTTAAGTTGCTCGCGTGCAGATGTTCTGGCAGCGTTGAGTATAGCCAACAATAACGACACCGTGATCGTCCCCGCAGGCAACTGTACTTGGACTGCCAGTGCTTCGATAACCCATGGGATTACCCTACAGGGCGCAGGACAAGGGGTGTCAACCATAACCCTCAATAACGCAGACTGGTTGATACTCAGCCCTTCAGGCGGTGTAATGCGGATCAGCGGTTTCACTGTGACTGGAACCAATGGCGGCACGGCGGCGATTCAAGTTGATGGCTCTTATACATCCTTCCGCATGGACCACATGACGTTCACGAACGTTCAGGCAAGTCGTGTCATCCTTTTCGGGTACCAAAATTGGCCCGGTAGCAATCCGGCCATCTACGGTTTGATAGACCACATCACGTTGACTGCCACAAGCTGCGGAAGCGGTGGATTTGGACTTTATTACGGGAAAGACGACTCTTGGCTTAATCCAGACGACTATGGAAGCGTTAACTCTTTATACATCGAGGACAGTACTTTCACGTTCAATGTTTCGTCCACAGCTGGCTGTGTAATCATGGATCAAGAGCACGGAGCACGAGTTGTCATCCGCCATAACACGATTACGAATGGGACGGTCTTGGGCCATGATACAGGTTCCACCCAGCAATCCAGGGGCAGGAGAAAATTTGAGAACTACGCCAACACTTTTACGTGCACTCTGTCAGACTGTGGATTCACGGCATTCGATCTGCGCGGCGGGACGGGCGTGTTTTTCGACAACAAAATCCCCCTCGGCACAAAAGGTTATCAAAACGCTGCTGCCACAGAAATCTGGAGAATTAGCAATGGGTCCCCCGTCAGCGCTCCGTGGGCTTTCCAATGCAACCAGACGCAACTAGCGATTAGCAGCGATTTTAAATCACATTGCAGCGCGGGCGACCACAGGGCCTGTGGGTTCAATGAAAGCGTTGGACAGGCTTGCACTGGCGGTGGCACAGGAACATGTGTTAATAGTCCTGCCAATGACGCTGCCTGCGGGACTGGAAATCATTTGTTGTTGTTCATCGACGGTACAAGTACAGCGGGCGGCTATCCATGCCGCGACCAAGTAGGGCGCGGGCAGGACACAGGAGCCAATCACTCTCAGCCCCTTGCCCCGGATTATTGGGTGAATAACACGGACAGCAACAACGGCGATGCCCAGATTACGACCATCAACGTGGCCCCGAGTGAAACCGCCTATATCCAAGCGAATCGAGAGTATTACAGCTACACAGCATCATTCAATGGAACTTCCGGCGTAGGTCGAAGTTTGCTGTCGGCTAGACCAGCGACTTGCACGCCATTCGTAGGGTACTACGCTACTGATACGGGCGTTTTCTATCAATGCTCGGCAACGAACACTTGGAGCAGTTTTTGGAGAGCCTTCGCTTACCCGCATCCGCTCCAATCTGGAACCACTGCAGTCGCGCCTCCCACAAACCTCCAGGTTATTGGTATACAGTAGGAGAGGCTTGAGCTTCTCTCAGGGCGCCTCGGCTAGGTCCAAGCTCCGGATTTACGTTACTTTTCATAACTCGCTGACAAATAAACTGCGTGAATGTATTTATGAGATAGCTTAGCCCTGTTTTACATCCTGGTGACAACTATGGATTTTCGCGGCATCCGACTTGGCAGAGTTCGTCGTTCGCTACGAAGGCAGGAGGTGCGATGGCCGAAGTCGGACTCCTGCCGTTCGCTCGCGTCGCCCTACAAGTCTCCAAGGCGGTGCTTCCGCGCAACCGAAGCCGTTTCAGCAAGCACCAATTCACGCAGCCGCAGTTACGGGCCATTCTCGGTCTGATGCGCTACGAGGACTGGACCTTTCGCAAAGCCGAGGTGCGGTTGGACGAGCACCGCGAATTGCGTCAGACCCCGGGGCTGTCGAGTGTACATGACTTCAGGACGTTGTACCGCTTCCTGCAGCTTCTCGACGGCCCGATCGGGCGGTCGGCGAGACGGTGCGCCGGTTGCGTGGCTCGCGATGCCGCGGCCAGCGGCGGGCTCGTGTGGCCATTGATGCGACGGGTTTGGCGAAGGGAGCGGTCAGCACGTTCTCTGTGCGACGCGTACGCATCATCACGGGCAAAGACCGCCGCCGTGGTGGCACTGGCTGAAGTGGGTGGTCGTGGCGGATCTGGATCAGCAGTTCGTGCTGTCGCAGCTCGCCTGACGCGGCCCCTAGAGCGACTTCGCGAATTTGTCCGGGGTAGTTGAAGCAGCTTCTCAGGAGAGTCCCATCGGTGTTGGTATTGGCCGACGCCGAGTTCGACAGAGAGAAATCACGCTTATATGCGGCACCAGTTCGGGGCGCACGGTGTGATCCCGGCGAAGCGCGGGCTCTCGGCTCCCGGTCGCTCCCAGCGCATGCATATGCTCCAAGCCCTCGGATTAAGTTTCCATTTGTATCGTTCGAAACCTCGCTACCTTCTTTTGACGAGGACGTCAATAAAATCAGCTAACTTAGACTAAATTCCTCTGAATAAATTGGCCGTTTCTCTATGCCCTACCGGAATGTTGTCACTGGCCGCGCTTCAGCTATCACGCAACGAAAGCGGCTTTCATACGATTGACACCAATCCCCCCGAACTCTTATTCTCCTGAAGCGCGAAGTACTTCCAAAGCGTCGGCAACCGGCAGAATGCGCGCGCCCGAGCTGACGGAATATTGCACCACATCCTCGAAGAATTCTGGGGTGCATCCGAAGGGAGTGGGATCCTTACAAATATCGTGCGTCGCGAGTACAAGCCATCCTCGAACCCGTCGATTCTCGTCAATCAGATTTTTCACTACCTCGGGATTGTCCCGGTCTTTTTCCAGGAAGTAAGACGATAGATAATTGAGATCAGCGGCTCCGACATTGAAAGTCTGACCTCCGCCTCGACAGCACGCGAAATATCGGGCTATCTTCCGCTTTGTCGATGGCCGAGGTGGACCTATTGGATAGGAGAAAGTTCTAAAAGAAGCCTCAGGGCAAAGTTCGCGAAGTGCTCGCCGGTTCTTGATGATTGAGTCCTCGAACTCGCTTGTCCCTGTTTCCGAGGAATCGTAGTGGTCATACGTGTGACATCCCAACTCGTGACCTTGTTCAAAAACCACCTGCAAATCCTCAGGCAAAAAGATAGTGCCGCTGGCCGCCTGCTTACCCATCAGCCCAAAAGAAGCATAATAGGTTCCTGCAAGCCCGAATCGTTTCAGAATGGCACCGCCTGTCAGCAAGGCTGATCGCGAAAAATCATCAAAAGTAAATGAAATAAGAGGGATCTCGGTATTGATCGCGAATGGACGTCTGAAAAAGAAACGTGCGGTACTCCTGATGTACCGGCGTTGAACTCTTGCCCATAGTTGATAAATCATGTTTAGTCTTCTCCTGGTAGTGTCACCCTATTAGCATAATCTTGTCGCCTAAATGTCGCGTACGCGTGACGCTACAGCTCGGCCCCGAGAGCTTGTCGTCACCGTCAGGCTCGACGGCGAGGCGGCAAGGTTGAAGTCACCTCACGGGTTAGCAAACCTGTCAGATGAGTGACTCGTTGAGTTCTATCCGCTGTAGTTGTCCAGCGCCCGGCTCCGGCCAATCGTCAGCGTTTACGTGGCGGTCAGGGCGCCAAAAACCCCTTAACGTTCGCTCCTGAGACCGCATGAGTTTGCGAGAAGAACTGATCCGCCCACGTATGCGTCATGGTGCCCGTCCCGGGTCCTATGTCCCCACCCACCGCGCCTGAATCCACGCCCGACTTCAGCGTTTGGCTGGTAAACGGGGTCACCAACACATCAGCCGTAAAGCCGACACTCGCCGTCAAATCACCAGGGTTGCTGGTGATCGTCACAGACGTGATTGCGGGAGAGGAATTGCTAGCGACAAACGTGCCGTTCCTGCCCGGAGTGGTCTGATCGGCTCCACTGACCGTAATGACGCCGACATCGGCGTTCATGCTATTGGTCCACGAAACCGTGGCCGTTTGCGAGCCTGACGGTGGATTGATCACCTGGAAGATCAGGGTGCGCATCGTGGCGGTCGTCCCGGAATCCGTGCCGGGGA
>Ga0307479_10001722_pt1 | contig 19946 bp, 9 predicted proteins | sample atmos_gasesECM4C_FD_203743 | JGI IMG/M metagenome (GOLD analysis project Ga0307479, IMG submission 203743) | Hardwood forest soil microbial communities from Morgan-Monroe State Forest, Indiana, United States - atmos_gasesECM4C_515 | ecosystem: Environmental > Terrestrial > Soil > Temperate...
GCTCGCGATCTTCGACGAGGCATTTTCCAAGATGGATGGGAAGAACCAGCGCCAGATGATGAGCTTCTACAAGAAGCTTGGCCTGCAGATCATCATCGCGGCTCCGAACGAGAAGCGCGTCGCCGTGCTCGAGCATATCGACACGATCGTGGAGGTCGACCGGATCGGAGAGAGCGCACGCGCCACAGTCGTTCAATTGAAGGAGCGGGCCCGCGCCGAACTCCGTGCGCTGGACCCGGACCTCCTCTCGGACGATCAGTTGAAGAAGTTGGCGGCCGAGTAGCATGCCGCGGCGCTTTACGGACGCCAGAGAATTGCTGGGCGATCTGTTGGACCGCTACGAAGGGGGGACGGCTCGTCCGATCGCGCACCCGGACGAAGATTCGAGCTTTGACGACGTCTGCCATCTGGACAGGTTCGTGAGCCAGCTCTCAGAGGCGGAAGCGGCTGGCGCCATCCAGATCGCAAAGGGGCGAGGTCGGAACAGCGATCAGATCGCTCGCGTGAGACTGGAAGACGCTGCACGTCTCTACGACATCCTCGGCCGCCGGCCAGTCGGCGAACTTGCCGCCGAAGCGAGCAACCGATTGCTGGAGGGGCTCGATCTGCCGCGCGAATTCGAAGAGCCCGTCGCCGCAATTCGTGCCGCATGGGGTCGGGGTCGATCCTGGCAAAACTTCGCCGCGCGAGACGCGGAGCGGCTCCGGATCGCGCTGCTTTTGGCCAAGGCTGTCCTGGAGGACAAGCACCGAGGCGTCGACTATCGGACGTTTTCAAGGAGGATCGCTGGCGACAGCAAGGCCTTGGAGAAGGTCGAGGGTGCGGTCGTCAGACTCTTGGGCTCGGCGCTCGAACTGCCGCCCGCCGCGCGCCCGAAGGATGCGCTCCGCACCCTCGGCCTGGAGAAATTCGCTCCCCCGATGTTGTTGGCCGGCCGCATCGACTTCGATAAGGCCGAGCTGTCGCTCGCACGCCCGACGTATTTCGGCATTCCACCTGCCGAGGCCTGTCGTGTCCGGCTGACTGAAAAGCCGCGATACCTGCTGACGATCGAGAATTTTGCGAGCTTCAACCGGCACGTCACCGAGGCGGATCCGCAAGGCGAGGGCCTGACGATCTACGTTGGCGGATATCCATCTTTAGCGACGCAGGATGCCCTCCGGTACTTCGCGCGCGTGGTTCCGGCCGCGGTGCCGTTCTTTCACTGGTCGGATATCGATCCGGATGGCACATGGATTTTCCGGACCGTCGAGCGGGTTGTCGAGCGGCCATTGGCGCCCCACCTGATGACTTCAGATCTTGCTGAGGCGCTAGGCCGCGCGCCGGCGGACGCCCTCCGCCCGCCGAGAAACGCCGAGAACTCGGCAATATCCTCGCTCGTGACATATCTGCAGAGCGACGGGGCAAAGTGGTTGGAGCAGGAGGAACTCGATCCGACGCCTCCGTAAGAATCCCCGTTGACCATGACCGGCCAAGCAACGACGACAAGATTTGATGCGATCTCGCGTTGATCCGATAAGTTCGCGCGGGACGGCGGACGCACATTGTCCTATGCCGCGCGCGCAAACAATTCGAAACAGGCCTGCCGAAGCCAGCGATGGCTGGCGTCGCGGTGATATCGTTCGTGCCAATACTGCGCGACCATGATCGGCGGCATTGAGATCGGCGGCCGGAATATCATAAGCTTCAGCCTGTCCTTGATCAATTCGGCAAGATTGGTTGGCATTGTGGCGATGCCGTCACTCTCGGCCGCCACCAGCGCTGCCGCGATGAAGCTCGGCAGCCTCAGGAGAACGCGCTCTGCCGGGATCACGGCTTCGATGCTGTGTTGCGCGATTTGATGTGCGGTATGCCCGGTTTCGGAGGCCGTCACGAGAATATGCTGGACCGCGCGAAATTCGGCGAGCCGCGCCAGACGCTGACGCCTGGGATGGTCGTCGCGCGCCACGCTCGTATAGCCGTCGGTGTAGAGTTGCTGGCGGCGCAGGTCGCGCGGCGCCTTGGCAAACGCCCCAAGCGCCAGGTCCGCTTCGCCGGTGGCAAGCTTGGCTTCGAAATCGCGCGAATCGAGCGACAGCGCCTCAATCTTCAATCCGGGTCCGGCCGCAGCAAGCCGGGCCGTCAGGGCCGGCAAGAACAGGATCATGCCGACGTCGCTAACGAGCAGCCTGAAGCGATGATTGGAAGACCGCGGGTCGAACGCTACGCTCTCCGGGTGCGCGAGCCCCCTGGCACTGCTCAGGAGATTGCGCAACGGCGTCAGCATCGCCGAGCCTTTTGGCGTCGGACGCATGATTTGACCGTCGCGCACCAGCAGCGGATCGCCAAATTGCAGCCGCAGCCGCGCCAAAGCCTTGCTCAGGGTCGGCTGCGTCGTGTCGAGCAGGGCGGCCGCGCGCGTCAAGCTGCCCTCGCTGAGCATGACCTGCAGCAGATGCAGATCGCGCAACTGCACATCCATAAAATTCTGTTCCGGCATGATCGCTATTCCAGTTATAGCATCGCCGGAGCGTGAGCCACGCGATAGTCTCGGTCAAGACGGGTTACCCCTCACGCACTAAAAAACCAGGGAGCAGCGCCATGCCGACGTTCAAGATAGAGCCGCATTTCCGGCTGCAGGAATGGGTCGCGGAGGAGAAGGGGTATTTTCGCGACGAAGGTCTCGACTATGAGTTCAAGGAGTTCATCCGCTCCACGGGCGGCGCTCATCACGCGACGTCGGGGCATAGCGGCGCGTTCCAGAGCATCGAGAAAGGGCGCGAGTCCAACATTACCTGCGCTTGCCATTGGACCGTAAATGTCGCCGCATCGCGCGGCCACACCAAATTGTTCGCCGACGCCTATTCGGTGGCGCCATCAGGCATCTTCGTCCACGCCAGCTCGCAGATCGTCTCGCCCGCCGATCTCGCCGGGGTCCCCGTTTCGGTCGGCTTCCAGTCGGGTAGCCACTACGCGACGATCCAGGCGCTCGAAACCTATCTCGAGAAGGACCAGATCAAGCTGTCGTTTGACGAGGGAATGCTGTTCAGCCGCATGGAGGCGTTCTTCGAAGGCAGAGCGCAAGCCGCGACGCTGTTCGGCGGCCCGTATTATTTCGCCGAGCAGCTCGGCTATCGCAAGGTGATCGACACCACGTTCATGATCGGCGCCATGGTCAACGGCGATCCCGACATGGCGGACGTACGACGTTACTTTGGGGCGCTGCGCCGCGCGCAGCGCGACATCGATCTGCGGCCGGAGCTCTACACCCACTATTACAAGATGGAGTTCCCCGAACGCTTTCACGCCAAAATGGATACACGGCGCTGGGGCCCCGGCGAGCGCATCGTATTCGAGCCCTATAGCCGCGAAGCGTTCTCGCAGTCGTTTGAGTGGATCGCCGAGCACGCGATTTTCGAGCGGGGAAACATGGGCGCGGGCAATTACGACCAGGCGGTTGTGTCGATGGGTGAGTGACGGGAGCTGCGGCAAGCCGCGATTCTCGCGTCTACCAAACCTGAAGGCGGCTGGTGAAGCTCTGCAGCGTAAACAGTCCTTGGGCGGTGGCCAGGGCTGCGGAAGAGACGTCGCTTTCGCGGCTTGCGATCGTCCGCAAAAATAGCTGAGCGAGCGGGGTCAGCGAGGCAAGCTGATAGGTCTCTGCCAGCGGAGTCAGCAGCCTCGCTTGTGCGGAGCCGTGAAGACCAGCTTCCGCGAAGCCGATCAACGCATCGACGCCGGTTTGCAACAACTGAGACGTCTGGCGCACGGAGACATCGGCCGGCGGTGGCGGAGCGAACTGGGCTACTCTCTTGCGCAGGCCCGCGATGATGCGGGAAACGACGTCGGTCTCCTGCGGAGGGCTTCGATCGGGAAAATCGAGCGATGTCTGGGTCTCTCCCCAAAGCGCGATCGGCTCCAGCGTCATCTTTCCACCCTCGGGCCGGGCGATCGCGACAATTGCGAACGGTCTCTTATTGCCTCCATCGCCGATCGCGGCCTCAAGCGCGGCGATGCGACTGGCACCAAGTCCACGCCCTTCGTCGTTATGATCGAGCGTGAGCGAAATCCAGGCGCCACTCAGGTCCATGAGTGGCCAACGCAGGCGCTGAGTCAGATCGTCAAAAGCCACGGGTGCAATTCGGCTTGGAAGAAGGACCACTGGCTGTGCCGAAAGCGGTGGCATGTCGAGCGAAGGTGCAAAGCAACGGGCGAGATGGTCGGCAAGAATCGGCCATGAGATATGGGCCAGATCGGCGAGCGGACCAATGCGATCCTGAGCCCAGGCGGCGATCCCCTCGCGGCTCGGCCGAAACGGCTGAATAGCCTCCGCGCGGCTCGTCTGCGACAGGGAGAGCCGACCGGTGAAGGAAGCCTGTGCGCCAGACAGGCGGAATGTGGCCGATGCAAGCCGGGCCAGCGTCTCGCCCCAGACCGGTTGGGTGCGATAGGCAGCGCGCGGGTCAAAGCGCGTGTCGTGGGTGGTGCCCCTGGCGAGCGAGGCAGTGAACCGGCGCCCCGTTGCCGGTTCGACGAAATGGCCGGTCACGCCAACCGCACCGGCGATCGTCTCGAACAGGGTCGCGCCAAGGCCAATCAGGTCGACATCGCCGATTGGTTCATATTCGGCCCGCACCGCACCCGCAAGTCTGCGCAAACGTCCGCCATCCTGGGTCTGCGAAACCGCATGGAGCAGGGCGTGGACGAACGCGATCTCACGCAAGAGCTCCACCGGGTCATGGTTGACGTTGCGCGACCGGCGCTGTTCCAGCCCCTCGGCGATGCGGCGCAGGCTGGTGGAAACACGCGGCATCGCCTCGGCGCGACTGGAAACCGCGAGCAACATCAGCCGCTCCTCAAGTGCGCGCGACGGTACGGCGAACCCATGCGAATAGGCGCGGCAGACCGCGTCCTGCATGGCGCTCAGCAACGGACCGTCGGGAACGAACTCCTTTTGATCGGCAACAGCAGCTTCCGCCTCGTCGATCTCGATGGCCTCGTGGCCGAAATGGCGGCGTGCTGCTAGAACGGCGGCAGCATGGCTGGCGGGTCGGCGGCGCTCGGGCAGGCTGGAGACGACGGAGGTGAAATCGCCATGGGCCGCGATCGCGACCTCGATCTCTTCTGCGTTCAACCGCAGCACCACCTTGAGCGAGAGGCTGCCGGCTTCGACAGTCGTTGCTTCCGCCAGGGCCAGAAGCCGTATCGCCTCGCGCAGACCGGTCTTGCCGACGGCGCTCTGCAACGTTTTGCGGTCGAACATCGAGAGGCGGGTCGGCCAATCGATCTCCGCCGTCGGCGCCGCTTGTGGCTCGCCAGCCTGGGTCCGCAGAGCCAGGACAACGGCGATCTTGTGCCGACAGACAGTCGCCGCCGGGCAGCTGCATCGCGCCTTGGCGAGGCCCTTGTCGTCGAGCCGCACCATGGCGCCGTCGATTCTACCGACAATCTCATCGGCGCCGGTGGCTTCGAAGCGCACATTGACCGCATCGGCGTGCGCGCGGCGAACAATGCCCCTGGAAGCCATCGCCTCCAGGGTAGCGTCGTCGATCTCGGCGTAGAGCGGAATGAGCTGGGGCATGATCGCGAGCAGATCCTTAGTCCATGATGCCCACCAGCCATTCGGCGAAGCGATCGGGCGTCATCGCGGCGATGTGCATGCCGAGACCTGCCAACTTCTCGGCAGCAGAGCGATTGAACACGGCCGCGCCGTCAGTGTCGAGCGCGGCGAGGCCGATGAGCCTGGTGCGGGCTTCCGCCAGGCGTCGGACACAGCGCAGCAGATCGGAAAGCGAGCCGCCTTCTTCAAAATCGCTGATCAGCGCGATCACGGTGCGGCTCGGGTTGACGACCAGGCTCTCGCAATAGGCCATTGCGCGCGCGATATCGGTGCCACCGCCAAGCTGCACGGAGAGCAGCAGATCGACCGGATCAGCAAGCTTGTCGGACATATCGACGATGGAGGTATCGAAGGCGACGAAGCGCACCTCGACGGCCGGCAATCCCGCCAGGATCGAGGCCATCACGGTGGCGTGGATGAGCGAATTCAGCATCGAGCCGCTCTGGTCGACGCAGAGGATGATCGTCCAGGGCATGCGTCGCTTCTTTCGGGCGACAAAATGCAGCCGCTCCGCGATGACGGCGTTACGCTCGGGGCTATAATGCCGCAAGTTGTCACGGATCGTGCGGCGGAGATCGAGATTGGCCGCAGATCGCAGCTTGCCCCGGCTAAAGCGATCGCGTCGGCCCGACAACGCGCGCTCCATCTCGGCCTTCAATTTCCGCCTGAGCTCTTCGACCACGACATCGACAACCCGGCGGATCGCCTCGACCAGGTTCCTGTCCGCCTTGCCCTTGAAGGCAAGCAGCACCTTCATCAGATCGAGATTGGGTTGCTGTTTCTCAAGCGCGGCCGGATCGGCGAACAATCCGGCAAGACCGAGATCATTGAGCGCGTGGCCCTGAATGGTCTCGAATACCGAGGCTGGAAACAGCCGGCGGCTTTCGTTGAGCCAGTCGGGAATGGTGATCTGGCTCGGATCGAGCGAGCCCTTGCGGCCGCTGCCCAGGCGCAGCCCACGCTGGCGCCCGCGCTCCGCATAGATGCGTTCGAGCAATTGATCGCGACGCAGATCATCCGCCATGAGGCCGGAGCTGCCGAGTTGCCTGTCGGCATAGCGTCCCAATGCCATGCGCCAGCGCAGGAGACGGCGCGTTTGCTCCGCTGACAACTGCTGGCTGGCCTTATCGTCGGGCGCTGTCATGGCGGGGGCTCCAGCCAGGCTGCCAGACCGTCCTGGAGCCATTGGCTTCGCAGCCTTTCACTGAGAGCCAAATGGTCCGACAGGACACGCGCATCCGGAACTTGTTGCAGAGTAGCGATGTCGTCTTCGCCGGCACCATGTGCTGCCGCGACAACCGTGGCAACCCGATCGGTTTCATGCGGGCTCAGTTCGGCGAAGGCCATGCGCAGTTGCGGCAGCAGCGCCAGGAAGCCCTGGTCGTCCACCGTGCCGAACAGGTCGTCGACCGCGCCGATGACGCTGCTGTCATTGATGAACAGCTGCGGCGCCAGCGCCATCACACCCGACAGCGTGCGGACGGCCTCTCCGGGCCGCTCGAACGCTCCCGCCAAGGCCGCCGACAGGCGCTTTCCTGCTTCGGCGTCGTCTATCAGGCCGATCAAGGCGGCAAGCGCAATGACGGCGCCGACAAGCTCGGGATCGAGCCGTGCGGTCATCAGGTCCTGCAGGGCATCGCGGAGCGGCTCTGTCGGGAATGGCGGATCGGGATCGGCCATCGCTTCGGCCAGCGCCGCCAAACAGCGTATCGCCTCGCCGACGTTGTCGGCGCCGACGGCGGCAAGGTCGCGCAGCAGTTCGGCGATGCGCCGCGCCAACTGATCGAGCAGGGGAGGGAGCAGCGAGGTGAAGGCCTGGACGGCGCTTTCGGACTGCATCCCCTCCGCTCGGCTCTCGAGGGCTTGGCCGACGATCAAGGCGTTGGTCAATCGCAACAGGTTGCTGTCCGCGCGCGCCGCAGCGCCAACGGCGGCGACCAGGATGTCGGCGGCGCCGCCAATCCCGGCATCGAAGGCGACGCTCAAAAGGTTGAATGCCGCCTCGGCGTTGTTGCACTGGCCTTCCTTCTCGAGATCGTCGAGGCGCCGTATCAGGATCGTGGCCGCAGCATCTCTGACGGTCTCCCCATCAGCCGCCCGCTCGATCAGCGATGCCTCGACGGCGGGGGACCAGGCATAGGCCCAGGTCTCCAGCAGGATATCGGCGCGAAAGCCATGCACCCTGTCGGGGCCTTTGATGCGCTCAGCGAAGGCTGGCGCGACCAGCCGCATCGCGTGCAGAAACTGGCTGCTCTGACGATGGCGGGGCTTGCGGTAGATATCGAGCTCGCGGGTCTTGGGCACGGCGTCTTCGAGAGACAGGCCGTGAGCCCTGGCCTCGCGTCGGGCCCGCTCGATCAGGGGAGGCAGCCGGCTGCCGGGCGGCAGGTCACCCAATCGGTCGCCCTGGAGAAATGCGGTGAACGCGGCCAGCAGCGGATGACTGCCGACCTCGATCTCCTCCTTGATGGCCGAGGACCGCAACGCGTCGAACAGCTCCGTTCGCCCAGGCTCGGAAAGCCCGCGCAGATCGGCAAGCCGTGTTGCCGCCTCGACCATCGAGCGAAGGGTCGGGAACGAGAACGTCAGGGCTGGTTCGCTTGCGGCCAGATGCGCGCGAAAGCCAACCAGGATCTCCTCGGTCAGCGAACTCTTGGTATCGCCGTTCGCGCCGATCAGGCGCTCCCACATCCGCTCGTAGAAGCCCGGCAGCGGCAGGCCGGCGCCGTAGCCGTTCAGGCGGTCGAGTGCGCGGAAGTCGTAGCGAATGAGCCAGGCATTCGAGCGGGTGGCGGCGCCGGCGGCTGCGCGTGGCGCTTCCGGTTGCTCGTCGATCAAGGCGGGCGTGTGAAAGCCGCCGGTGATGATTGCGATCGGTGCCGACACCGTTGCAACCGCGTCATGGATGCAGGCGCGCATCATGGTTTCGCGCGTCAGCGTTCCGTCAGCCCGCAATTCGTCCGGGTCCGACGCGGCTCGCAACGCCGCGCAATAAGCGCCGACGCCGGCAAAGAAACCGCGCCAGTCGGTGCCGCGGGCGCGCGCCTCGAACAGCCCGTCCCACAATGCCAAGCCATCGCGAAAACCGGTTCGCGCACACATCTCTTCCACATAGACGCCGCGATCGAACATGGTCTCCCGCATCGGCAGCAACGGCTGGTCCTGCCTGTCTCGACCGCCTGACAGCATCGCGGGGTGGCGGGATGGCAGGTCGATGAAGCGGATGGTGGCGCCGAGTTCGTTGGCCTGCCGGATCGCGATATATTCGGGCGAATGGCTGCAAATTGGATAATAGGTGGTGCCGGCACGGGCTTTCTCGGCACGCGCTTCGCGATCGGGCAGCGCCACCATGGCTACCGGCGGCACGACGCCCGGCGCGAGTAACTCGCCGATCAGAGGTTCGAAATCAACCGGCCCCTCGATCAAGACGGCGGCCGGACGGATGGCGCGCAGTGCTTCGCGCAGATGCAACGCGCAGGCGGGCGAGTGATGACGGATGGGGAAGAAGTGGATGTTGCGTTTGGTGTCAAACAAGCGGATGGCGGTTGCGGCCGGATCGAGTACGCTCATGCCGTGAGCCTCAGCTCTCGTCTTTCATCGCCTTTACTGCGCCGAGAAAGTCCGACCACACTTTGCTGCGGCGGGCGCGCTCCTTGACGATATGATCAACATAAGCGCGAACCTTCTTCACGTCCTCCGCATTATCCTTGACGATGACGCCCTGCAATTGGCGCCCGATATGGGCACCGCCGACGTCGCCATTGCCGAGGAACGCCGCCTCCAGCGCCGCCGCGTGGGCGATGTTCACGGCCTCCGCCGTCGACATCACGGCTGACGGCTTTGACAGCGGCACCTTGTCTTTGGTCTGGCCGCGGCGCAAATCCTGGAACGTCGTGACCAGAAGATCGGTCACCTCGTCGGGGAAGTTCACGGAGATGTCCGCCTGACCCAGGCGTTTATCGACCTCCTGACGGATCAGCTCCATCTCCAGGGCCGGATCACTCAGCGGAATAACGGTTTCAAAGTTAAAACGACGTTTGAGCGCGCTCGACATCTCATGCACGCCGCGATCGCGCAGATTGGCCGTGCCGATCACCGAGAAGCCCGGCGCGGCGTAGACGCTGGCGCTCTCGCCGAGTTCGGGTACCGTCATCACCTTTTCCGACAGCACGGAGATCAGGACGTCCTGAATCTCCGGCGGGCATCGCGTGAGCTCCTCAACGCGCACGATGCGGCCGAGACGCATCGCTTCCATCATCGGGGAGGGTACCAGCGCGCGTGGGGTCGGCCCCTCGGCGATCAGCAGAGCATAATTCCAGCCGTAGCGGACATGGTCCTCGGTGACGCCGGTCGATCCCTGCACCACCAGCATCGACGAGCCGCTGATCGCAGCGGCCAGCAATTCCGACAACATCGATTTCGCTGTGCCCGGCTCACCCACCAGCATCAGACCCTGCTCGCCCATCAACGCGACCAAGGCACGTTCGACCAGCGCATCGTCGCCATAGAACTTGCGGCTAATGGAGAGCTTGCCGTCGCCAAGGATGAAACTGCGGACCGCTCTTGCGGAGAGCGCCCAGCCCGGCGGTCGTCGCCCCTGATCGGCGGCCTTCAACGCCGCGAGTTCGTCGGCGAACCGGGTTTCGGCGCTGGGGCGCAGCTGCAACGCATGTCGTTGTTCCATTACCAGGCCACCCTGTTGCGCCAATCGGCGGCAAATCCGCTGCCAGCGCCCGCAATCTGATGAAGATCGTTCCAGACTTCGCTCAGTAGCACTGACGGCACTTCGCCAAGCGCAATCTGCGGGCCGTAACCCGACCGCTGGCCCTTGCGCGCTCGCACGAATTTAGCCTCGAGCAGCGCCACCACACGATTTTCTTCCGGCAGCGGAGAGCCCGTGAACTCGATCACGGCGTTGATCCCGATGCCCGTGAAGGGTTTGATGTATTGCGTGAACCAGCCGCCATCCTCGGCCTGCGCACGCTCATAGCCGAGCTTTTGCGCCGCGCTGCGGAGCTTGAATGCCTCGACGATGTAGCCGGTGCGATCGTCGATGGAAGTTCCCGTCGCACTCGCCAACACCGGGCGGTCCAGCTGGTTGAACAGCGGTTCGATCTTGTAGTCGGCGAGATGTTGTTTCCAGGCCGCACTTTGTTCGCCGGTGAAGAGAGAACGGTGCGCCAGCCGGACGCCGGCGAAGGACGCGAGATCGACGGCATTGTCGCTGCTGTCGGTGAGGGACAGATCCTCAAGTGGCCGGAACGACCCAACGATTTCGCCCTGCGCGTCCAAACCCAGCCAGACCAGGCGCTGCACCAGCCGTCCGACGATCGGGTGTTCAAGCAAAAAGCGTCGCCACTCGGCCACCTGCCAGCGCCGGCCTATGCAAAGCGCTTCATACAGCCGCTTGGCTTGAAATTCGTGAACCTGCTTCAATTCCTTCTTGGCGTTGGAGAGCGCCTTTTTGGCTTCCGCGGCACTCTCCTTGTCGGGCCCTTCGCTGACCTGAGGCAGGTTCTTCACCACCTTGCCGTCGGGATTGTACAGCGTGAGCACATCCTCCGCATCGAGCCTCGCCTGGTAGAGGCGGCTGCCGATTTCAAGGTCGAGAATGCCACGCTCATCGAGCCCTGCGGTCGGGACGGTGCGGTCGGCCAACTCGTCGGTGGTCCAGCCCCGTTCGTCGGCGATACGTTCGACCAGCGCTTGCGCCAGCACCTGGACCGCATTGGTGCGATGGCGGCGGGCGATCGACAGCAGCATCTGCAGCGCCGCCGGTGACGGATTGCCGCTCAGATACTCCGTGAGCGCCTTGACCTGCGCGGTACGGGTATAGTGATCGCGCATATAGGTGCGGACCATCTGGACGGCGAAGGCGCCTTCCGCGCGTGTCGCTAATCCGAGTATGCCGCGGTCGGCCTGGGCATTGTTGAGATAGATCGCGAGCCTGGCGGCACGTAGATCGGCGAAGGCCTTCTCATACGTATAGGAGCGGTAGAACTCGTTGTTCCAGCGCTTGGCATAGTCCTGGTACTGCTCGTAGCGCTGCTGGGCATGGGCCTTGGCGTGGGCGTTGGCTTCGTCTTCGGAGCAGTGCGTTGCATCGTAACGCAGGAAACTGCCGAGGATGTGACGACCGAGCGCCTCCGCACTTTCGGGCGTGAGCTGGTCGAGCCAGAGCGAGAACAAGGCGTTGCCTCCGGCCTGCGCGAGCTTTCCGGCGAGTGCAATCCACCAGCGCGGAACGTCGGATGGCACCGCGCCGCCGCTCGCCCAGTGGAGGGCGGGGACGGTCTCGAGCGGAAACCAGTCGATATCCTTGGCCTTCTTGCTCTTAAGACCGTTGGTGGCCTCCTTGATCAGGATCTCCGGCGAGACGTAGCTGGAGATATCGACATGGAGCCGACGCAACGAGCCGAGCAAGGCCGCTCGCACCAGCTCGGACTTCTCCTTGCCGAGCGCCTTCTTGAGCGGCTCGATGGCGCTGGCGGCGCCGATGACGCCAAGCATGTCGGCGACGCCCGAACGGACATCCTGCTTGCTATCCGAGAGGAAGGGCAGCAGACGTTGCTCGATTCCATCAATGTCGAGCAATAGCGCGCGGGCCGGCTTGTTGAGGGTTTTCTTGGACGACAGCGCGTGGGTCAGCACTGTGTTGAAATAGCGCGCCGGCAATTTTGGAAACAGGCTGAGGCGGCTCAGTGCGTTCAAGATCGGCGGTTCGCGAAAATCTGTCGCCGCCACTTGCCCGAGCGCCTGGTCGAGCACGTCGAAATGTGCTGCGAGATAGGGCCAGATCAGTGCCGCGGACAGCTCCTCGGATATGCCGGCGTCAATGATTTGGATTGCGAGCGCTTTGGATTCCAGGACCTGCCGTGTCAATGTCGTCAGGCTGCGCAGATCGAGGCCCTCGGTCAATCGCGCGTGGATCGCCACGGGGATCGCCCCGTAGCCGTTCAGCAGACCCCGTGCAAACCAGTACGCGTTCTTCGCCTTGCCGGCTTCAATGGAACGGGCACGGCACAAGTGCCAGAGTGTCAGCTCAGGATTGTTGAATGGCGGATTGGCCGCGGCCTCCCTGTTGTAGGGGGTGAAGGGGGCGATATTGCCGATCTTGGCGACGGCGCCCTCATCGATCGGATCGTCCGAGGCGAGCAAAGCGCAATATCGGTCGGCAATGGAGTGATCGGCTGGCTTGGGCGGTTCGGGCAAGCCCGATTTCCACCAATTCTTCCGCTGCTCGGCCGTGGCTTTCTCGTAACGTTCCTTCTGGAGTTCGAGATTCTTGACCTGTTGGGCATACGCCTTGTCGAGCAGATTGCGATAGCCAGCCCTGACACTGTCGGGCAGGGGCGTTGGTCCCGGCACGGCCGCGGGTGGTGGCGAAAGCACTTCAGTTCCGTCGGCGGCAAGGTAGCGTTCGGCGCCATCATCATTCAATGTGCGTGTGGTCTGGGCCGCGCCATCGCCGACGACGGCCGACCCTAGCCCAAGTTCGATGATCTTGCGGACGGTCTTAGACGTTTCTTTCGCCAGATGGTCTTCGAGCAGCGGTCGCGCGCGTTCGCCCATGACAAGCGGCAAGATCTGCGCGGCTTGCGCGCGTGCCGTTGGATTGCCATCGGCCAAAGTCTGCGTGACGCTGGCGACCAGAGACTCTGGCGGCGAGGCCAGCAGCGCGTTCTGGGCCGCCTCGCGAACCGCCTTGCTGGTGGACAGGAGATATTGCTGGTAGATGAAGTGAAAATACTCGTCCTTGACCAGATCAAATTGCTTCAGAATATGAATGACAATGGCCTGGGCCGGGCGGTCATATTTTGCAAATGCCTCTATGACGGCTGGTTTCTCCGCGAGCAGGCCATGCTTGAAATCAAACCTTGATCCGATGTCATGATTGCGAAAATAATATTGGTTGGTCTTCTCCAGAACCAGCAGGTCTAGCGCGAAAACGGTCGCGCTATCGTCTGCGTCGCGCCAGCTCAGGGCTGTGTCAAAATCGGTTGCCCGTTTCTGCCCGGCTTGCGGAGCGACCTCTCCCTGGGCGAAAAAACCCCGAAGCCACAACGGGCTCGGTCCCTGATGAGCAAATATACCCCAGCGAGAGCCCTTTTGAGGCAGCGTGAGCACCTCGAGATAGCGACGTATCCACGTTGCTTCGGGTCCATATTGGCGCGCAAGAACATTGTTGCGGGCCTTGATCGCGGTCTGCACCTCAGCCTGAGTTGCAGTCGGCATGGCGGCGTGTTGGTACTGGCTGAGCGCAGTTTGGACGGTCTTCGCCTGCTGCTCGAGCTGAAGCAGCACGGTGCTACCTTCGCCGGTCAAGACGTAGGCGATGGTGCGCTGCGCGAGTTCCGGGCTGATCGCCTCCAGCCGCTTCAGGTCAACCGCGATTTCCCTGGCAGTGACGTCTTCAGCCTCGGTGGGAGGCATTGCCGCCTGCTTGCCTTTGCCAATCACTGATTTAAGAAACTCAAACATGCATGCATTCTGGATTGAAGACCGAAGCGGCCATCGCAGACATGACCGCGGCTTTATGAGGGCATCGCTCGCAATTCGGAAGGATTGATCGGCTCACTCTAGCGTCCGTAGATAACGGCTGCACGAATAATCGTTCAGCCTCGACCAGCACTGGCGTCCATCCATTTAGGGCGAGCAAGACGGGCGACGGCCGCATTCTGCAAGATCATTGGTGAACTCAATTCGGATTTGAGGAGGCTTCGTGAGCGGGGCGGGGACGCGAGCGCGCATGTCATCCTAAGTCGCGACGACGGTGCGGCTGGTTCACAAGAGGTCGAAGCGGGGGAGGAGGTGAGCTCTCGAGGTCGAAATGGGCGTCTCCCCGACAGAAAAACTCAACAATTTCAGTGGGCGATATAAACGGAGTTCGAATCGGGTTTAAAATTAATCCGGGGTCCCGGCCTTATGGCGCCGTTGAAGTACGAGTCCCGTTGGGGACGCTACCTACGCATCCCGGAAGCCGTGATATGCCCGACTATTGCCGAAAACGAAGCTCATCGGTGTCTTCAGGGCATTGATGCGACTTCTATCCGCATTGCCCATGCTTCGGTCCGATCATCGCCCAGCCGATGGCATCCTCACAATCATGCCGTGTACCCATGTCGCCGTCTTAGAGGCCATGCGCACATTATTTTGGACTCGGAATTTCGAAAGCAGGCTTAGGATGCGCGTGCAGCCGACTTCATTCATGAGTGCGATCAGTGTTGTGGCGCTTTTCCTGGTCGCCCCTAGCCATCGCGGAAACGCCGAACAGTTGCCGCAATCGACGCAGGAGGGGCCCTCGACAGCTCCGATGGACGTGGCGGACGCGACCAAACGCATCGCACTGTTGTCCCAACGCTCCGATTATAACGCCGCTGTCGAATTGGCGGGTCAATTGGCCGAAGCTATCAAAGCTCGCCTCGGCACCCGCCACGCGGACTATGCCCGCATCATCTACAATCTGGCCGATCTCCTGACCGCCGCCGGGCGACGCACTGAGGCAGTCGCGCGCTACCGCGAAGCCATCGCGATTTTCGAGGAATTGGCCGCGGCCGATCCATCAAATTTCGAATGGCCGCGCTACCTGATCGGGGCGCATGAGCGGATCATCAAGGCGGGCGATCAGCCCGGGGCCCACACCGAGAAAGCCCTTGCCATCGTCAAGCGACTGCGATCGCAGGGCCGGCTCGAGCCGTGGGAGAAGGACTGGCCTGCCGAGCTGGAACTGAAGCTGCGCGGGATTGCGCTCGAGAAGCTGGTCGGCGCAGGCAAGCTCGCTGATGCCCTGACCATGAGCGAGCGGCGGGCAACGCAAGTGCAACTCAGCGCAGCCGCCAAACGCACGTCCCCCAGCGACATCGCAGCCGCATTTGGCGAGGTCGCGTGGCTGGCGCTGCTTGCCCGACGCCCGGCGACGGCGCTCGCTGCGTCGGAACGCGCAATAGCTCTCGCCCCGGACCATATTTGGCTTGCCACAAACTATGCGCACGCCCTCCTGTTTCTCGGTCGCCGCGCCGCCGCCAAGGCCGTCTATCTGCGGCACAAGGGCGAAGACCTTTCAGACCGGGGCAAGTGGGAAGCGGTCATCGGTGCTGACTTCGCCGAGTTGCGCGAACATGGCATCGTGGACAAGCAAATGGGCGCAATCGAGCGCGCGCTCGGCATCGTCGATAATCCCATCGTTGTGGTGCAACGGGTGCAGGTGCTTCGTGCAGAGGGGCGCTACGCGGACGCGCTCAGCTTGATAGAGCGCCGAACGCAAACGTTGCGAATGCAATCTGGTGAACAGAGCCTCATATACGCAAAGGCGTTGGATAGCATGGCCGCCTATGCGTACAGCTGGGGACCTGCTTCCCGTCGGGCCGAATGGGTGGCGGCTCAGCGCCAGGCGATCGATCTCTTCAAGCGATTCCTGCCGAGAGACGATCCCCGGACTGCCGAGGCCAAGCGAAGACTTGCCAGCTTCTACTACGGCGCTCGCGACCATGACGCCGAAAGCGAGGCGCTTCTGCGCGAAGTGCTGGACACCTGCGACCGCATGTCCAGGACCAATCCATCCGCACTTGATTGCCTTCGTCAGGCCACTGCCCAGCTGAGCCGCCTATACACCGACGCCGGGCGCGATGAAGACGACGCGCAATTGCAGCGGTGGGCGATCGCAGCGGCGGAGAGGAAATGGGGGCTCGATCATCCCTATGTCGTGCCATTTCTTGAACTGTTTCCAGTCGAGCATGGCTTGGCATTCTCTCAGATCCGCGAGAGGGACGAGCGGATCGCCAGCATTCTTGGCAAGGCCGTGCAAGCCGATCCCCCAGACATCGACTATGCGTCCCATGCCTCGATTTTTCGGGGGCAATTCAAGGCTCTGGTCGATCGATACGAAAAAGCGGGCCAAAAGCTCGAGGCCGAGCGGGCGCTGAAGTTTCTGGTGCAAAAGTTCGGCGACCGTCAAGCGACGATGCACCTGATCGATTTGCAGATCGACAGGGGGCAGGGTGACGAGGCCAAGGCCGCCATCAAGGCGCTCGTCGACAAGTCGGAAAGCGAGCCTGTCATAACTCCCTACGCGGCAAAGGATTTGGTCGACCTCTACATCAAGGCTGCAAGGCTTTACGGCGATGATCCGGAGGCGGCGTCATATCGGCAGCGCGCATTCACCACGTATGAGCATCTGGTCATCGATTCCGAGCCGGATTGGGTACAGGCGGCGCGCTATCTCTCCGCGCTTGCGGATCTCTACGTCGATCAGCGTCGATTCGACCGGGCTGCGGCGGCGCTCCAACGGGCGATCCAGTTTCGTCAGAATGCATGGTCGACTTATTCGCCGCAACTTAGCGATCTGCGCGATAGTCTGGCACGTGTCTACAAGAGCGAGGGAAAGGACGTAGTGCTCGCGTCGTCCAATGACGGCGCTGCCGACAAGGGCGAGGCACGCAAGTGCGGCGCGGGAGAGCTCGACGTTATTTCTCTCCTGGAGCATTGGCAATCGCGCAAGTCGGAGATGCTGGCGCGCTGTTCCGTTGAGGATTGGCGTGCGTTGAACGACTTTGCAAATCCCGTATACCCGAGATGGTCCGGAGATCCTGTTCGTGCCGAGGAGTTGAGCGGAATCGCCTACGCCTACTATGGTCATCAGGATTGGGCAAACGCGCTTGCGTTGTATGCGCGCGCTGCGGACCTGTTGCGTCATACGGCTGGGCGCAACGATGTGGACCCAATGCTGGCGCGGTCGGAGAGCTGGAGACGCAGCGACGAACCTGCCGAATTTTATGTCAGGTCGGCGTACGGCCTGGCACAGCAGGAGAGCTCGCGCGCGAAAGAGCTGGCGGACGGCAGCTTTGCGATGGCTCAGCAGGCGGTTGGGTCTGTGGCCGCGTCGGCCTTGGTGCAAATGAACTTTCGCCGAACCAAGAACGAGCCACGGCTTGCCGAGCTGCTGCGCGAGCGGCAGAGCCTGGTGGACGATCGGCGCAAACTCGACAAGGCGCTGGCGGACGCCGTTCTTACCTCGGCCGATCGGCGGGACCTGAACGCTGAGGAGGGGGAATGGGCGCAGATGGGCGCCGCGGACGCCCGGATCGGCGACGTCGACAAAGCTCTGGCCGAGCGGTTCCCGGAGTACGCGGCTCTCGCGCAATCTCCTCCGCTCGGCATCGCTCGCACACAAGAACTGTTGCGGCCGGACGAAGCGTTGGTACTTTTTCTCGAAGCTCCGGACTTTCGCGGTTTCGCCGTCGACGAAGCGTTTGTCTGGGTTGTCACCAAGACGGACTTTCGATGGGTGCGGATCGAGCGCCGCCCGACCCTGCGAGGGATGCCTCTCGACGCGAAAGTTGCATTCTTGCGCTGCGGCCTTGATTCAAGCAATTGGGTGGTGGGGTCGCAGGCTTACGAGCGCTGCAAGGCTCTGAGGAAGGCGGCGCCGCGTCAAGACGAGGCGTCATGCCCTTCGGCAGATGAATATCCCGGCGTCAGATGTTTTGATACCACATATGCTTTCGAACTCTATCAAACTCTGTTCGGTCAGGTCGAAGACCTCATCAAGGACAAGCATCTCCTGATCGTGCCCTCGAACTCGCTGACCGAGTTGCCGTTCTACGTGCTGGTGACCGAGAAACCCGAGCCGAGCGGCGTTCGCAACCCGATCTATGCCGACACCAAATGGCTGGTCGACCGCCAGTCGGTGGCGATCCTGCCGTCGGTCGGCAGTCTTGCGGTGCTGCGCAGGATGCAGCCGACGCGAGCGCGGCGTGCATTGATAGGTTTCGGCGATCCTCTACTCGATGGTCGACCAGATGATCCTGCTCAGGCCAGGCGCGCGAGCGAGGCGCGCGCCAGGCAGCGCTGCGCGCCAATCGCCAGACAGGGCCTGCTCGAATGGATGGCCCTGCAGGACATACCGTTGGTCGGATCGCTGTTTCGCGGGCGGTTCGCAGACGTCGAGGTTTTACGTCGGCAAATGCCGCTGCCGGAGACCACCGATGAGCTCTGCGCCGTTGCTCGACGCCTTGGCGCACCCGATAGCGACATCTTGTTGGGCCGGCGCATGACCGAAGCCGCGGTCAAGACGCTCAGTGCGGAGGGCAGGCTGCGCGACTACCGTATCCTGCACTTTGCGACCCACGGCCTCGTCGCAGGCGATCTCGCGAACGTTGCTGAGCCGGCTTTGATGTTCAGCCCACCCGAGACCGCGACCGAGCTCGACGACGGCCTGCTCACCGCGTCGGAAGTCGCTCAGCTGGACCTCGACGCCGACTGGGTGGTGCTGTCCGCTTGCAACACGGCCGCGGGTGCGTCCAAGAGCGCGCAAGCCTTGTCGGGGCTGGCGCGCGCCTTTTTCTACGCGGGCGCCCGGGCGCTCCTGGTGTCGCACTGGGCTGTCAATTCGCCGGCGGCCGTGGCCATCACCACCGGAGCGTTCGACGCGCAGAGCGCCGATCCGACCATCGGCCGTGCCGAAGCCTTACGCCGCTCGATTCGATCCCTGATCGCTAACGGCGGCGTCGACGCGTATCCGGCGGTCTGGGCGCCATTCATATTGGTGGGCGACGGCACCTAGGGGGACGCACCAGGTCCAATATCCACGATTCGCATAAGGTATATTATGGAATATATTTAAGTATAATTAGATCAGATATTTAGCCGAATTTCCTGCCAACTCCGGTCAGTTGTGGGACGCTTTCTTCGCCATCCGCGCGAACTCCTGGACCTATCGCTCGAGCCTAAAAACCGCGCCGATCGCTTTGGTTCCGTGTCGTCTGGAGGCGGACTTTGCTGCAGCTCTCGGACGCTGCGATAAGCCCGGCGCGAGCAAGATCGAAGATGACCTGAACGCGCCGGGTCCGTATAGGATTGTGGCTCGAAACGACAAGAAGCCTCTACAAGGGAGAAAATCGGATGAGCTTTTCACGACGCACGCTGCTCAAGGCCTCCGCGGCGTCAGCGGTCCTTTCCGGTATCGGCGCGCCGGTCGTAGCGCGCGCGCAAGGGGCGGAATTTACCTACAAATACGCCAACAACCTGCCGGACTCCCACCCCATGAACGCCCGCGCCAAGGAGATGGCTGCGGCGATCAAGGCCGAAACCAACGGGCGTTTCGACCTGCAGATTTTCCCAAACAACCAGCTCGGGTCCGACACCGACATGCTGAGCCAGGTCCGGTCCGGCGGCGTCGAGTTTTTCACACTGTCCGGCCTGATCCTGTCGACTCTGGTGCCGGCGGCGTCGATCAACGGCATCGGCTTCGCGTTCCCGGATTACGATACGGTCTGGAAGGCCATGGATGGCGATCTCGGCGGCTACGTGCGCGGCGAAATCGGCAAGGCCGGCCTGGTCGTGATGGACA
>Ga0307479_10001723_pt1 | contig 19943 bp, 19 predicted proteins | sample atmos_gasesECM4C_FD_203743 | JGI IMG/M metagenome (GOLD analysis project Ga0307479, IMG submission 203743) | Hardwood forest soil microbial communities from Morgan-Monroe State Forest, Indiana, United States - atmos_gasesECM4C_515 | ecosystem: Environmental > Terrestrial > Soil > Temperate...
AGGCGCTTGAGGCGCTGCCCGATGAGGCGGCGGTCGACCTCGATCTGCGTCTCACCGGGGCCACCGCGGAGCCCGACGCCGCCGCGCTGTCGCTCCAGGTGCCGCCAGCCGCCGGCCAGGCGGGGGTGGAGGTGCTCGAGCTGGGCCAACTCCACCGGCTTGCGTCCCTCGGCGGTGCTGGCGCGGCGGGCGAAGATGGCCAGGATCACCTCGGTGCGGTCGAGCACCGGGACCTGCCAGGCCTCCTGAAGGTTGCGCTGCTGGCGGGGGGTGAGCGCGTCGTTGACCAGCACCGCGGGGCGGCCGAGCTCGCTGAGGCGGTCGCCGATGGCGGTGACGGTGCCGGAGCGCAGGAAGGTGGCGGGGTGCGGCTCGCGGAGATTGACCAGGCGGCGCTCGACCACGGTGGCGCCCAGGGTGCGGGCCAGCTCGTCGAGCTCGTCCAGCTCCACCTCGGCGCGCGGGCGCGACGCCGCTCCGGCGTGGGTGCCGAGGACGAGCACGGAGGTCAGGGTGGCGCCGACGGCGGGGTCGGCGCCGCTCAGGGTCGCGGTGGCGGGCATGTGCGTGTCAGCCTAGCCGCCCGCGCCGGGGGAGGTGCCGCTGCCGTTCGGGTTCGGTGCGTCTCAGCTGGCTGGTGGGGACGGCGCGCTGGACCCGTAGGAGACGTTGAACCCGTCAGCCTCGCTGTCCGGGCCCGACGGGGTCGACACCTGGGCGCCGCCCTGGATCATCACTCCGCCGTCCGACACGGCCAGGCTCGGCGAGGCGCCGTTGGCGGTGCCGGGGTCGAACGGTGTCGGCGACTTGTAGTGGGCGAGGGTGGCGATGCGGCCGCCGACGGTCGGCGCCTCCTGGATCCACTCCACCGAGGTCAGCGGACCGCTGTAGCTCTGGGTCGTGTTGAAGCTCTGGCTGCCGTCGCTGATGGTGATCTTGAACTGTCCGTTGGACTGCTGGGTGATCGAGGCCGTGATCACGTCACCGGGATGGACCGTGATGCTGGGGATGACCGTCTCAGCCGCGGGCAGGATCTCCCACCAGGCGTAGTAGTGGGCCGAGCCCTGGTACCAGTCCGACTCGGTGCCGGTCTGGATCAGGTTGTTGTTGTTGAAGCCGTCGATGCCCACCCAGCTCGAGGAGTACGAAGCCTTGCGTGTCGCGGTGACGCTGGGAACGGTCCACTTGCCGGTCGCCGCGGTGAACGGCCCGCCGGTCTTGGCATAGCCGGACCAGTTGCTCGACGCCCAAAGGGCGCTGGGGCTCACGCCGCCGCCGCCCGGCGGCTTGGCGGTGACCCGGGGATGGTGCGCGACGACGGGCGAGGCGTCGGCCGCCGAGAGGGCCGTGGTGGCGGCCCAGCCGCCGAGCGCCGTGGCGATTGCGGCGATGCGCATCCCTGCCTTGATCATGGTGAGCTGTCCCCAGGTAAGCGTGTTGCGACGGCGACGGCGTCGCGCGATGGGTGGACCGTACCACCCGCCGGGGCGGCGGGCAAGGATGTGGCGGTGTTCGTCGCGGCGGGGGTGTGCCCGGGTGGCGCTGGGGGTAGGATGGCGGGGTCATTCTTCGGTGATCGCTCAGCCCTTCCGGGCCGTCCGGATCCCAGCTCGCTGGGGGCGTATGGTTTCGACGGGGTCGTGGATCACGGGATTGCGAGCCGAGCCCCGGGCTCGTAAAACCGGGAAAAACACAAGTGCGAATGACCGCACCCCTGCGCTTGCGCTCGCTGCGTAAGTAGCAGAAAAGCTCAGGCTTCGGCCTGACGTCGACCGCCCCCTCGACCGCGGGGGACGGACCCGACGCTAATACCAGCGGCCTCGCCGCCCGGTGGCGCCTCGGCGCCGGGCGGGACGTCCACCGAGGCTGGCCTGAGTGCAGCCTGGTCCCAGGGCGTCACCCCGGCGAGAACAAAACCGGGACTACGCTCGTAGACGTCCCGCGGGACGCGGCTCCGGACCCGGGTTCGATACCCGGCGCCTCCACCACTCTGGCGGGTGTCGAACCGAGGTGGCGGCGAGCCGTCCTGACTACCCCCGGGTCGCCGCCACCTGCCCTGAAGGCACTACCTCGATCCACACCGCCCCCGGCGCAATCGGCGCCGCGGCTCCGCCGGACAACGTGAACTTCGGCGGCCCGCCGTACTCGGTGGCGCTCCACGTCGCGGTGTAGCCCTGGCCCCCGGTGAACACCTGGGCGGGTCCAGAGCCGTTCAGGAAGTACTCCCACCCGGCCGTGCAGCACCCGTTCTCGATGTCCTGCGGGTTGAGGTTGGCCGGGACCTGCATCACCACCACGGTGGGCACCGTGATCACCTGCGCCGTGTTGGCGTCGATGAAGGTGCCCGTGTCCGGCTCGGTTCGCTGCCACCCGCCGGCCCCCGCGTTCCACCCCCACGACGGCCGCTCCGACGGCGACACCGGCACGGTGAACCCCGACACGGGCGCGCCGCCCGGAGCCGACGTGGCGCGGTCCCAGAGCGTGTACGACACCGCTGGGCGCGCCGAGCGCCGCACCATGTCGTCCACGCGGCCGCCGTCGGTGTACAGGTTGTGGGGCGCTCCCCGCGAGGAGATGCGGAACAGGTCGCCGGTCGCGCTGGTCTCGTCGAAGCGGGGCGTCCCCCAGCTGCTCATGCGGCCGAAGACGTAGCCCGACGAGCCCGAGTAGATCAGCACGCCGCCGTACTGGCGGATCAGCACTGGCGAGATCAGCCGGGCGCTGCGCACGGGGCCGACCTGGCCCTTCGGCGTGGAGTAGTAGATGGCGCTGAAGCGGGAGATGCCGCCCTCGGCGCTGTACTCGTAGACCACCTGGGCGGATGACAGTCCGGACAGGGGACGCGCGTCGTTGAGGTTCTCCACCTGGACGATCGCCGGCGCCTTGTAGGTCGCGCCCGCCACGATGGTCGGCACCGGCGTGGGCGGCGGGGTGGGAACCGGGGTCGGGGTCGGGCTCGCATGGAGGACCGTCGGGGTCGGCGATGCCTTGCTGGTCAGCTTGACCGGCTGGCTGCTCCCACATGCCACGGCGGTGACGGCGGTGCCGGCGGCCACCAAAATGAGCAGGCGAGGACGGCGGAAACGGGTCGACGTGAGCGACATGTGGGTACCGGTGGGGGTGTTGTTCAGTCGAAGGCGGCGACAAACTAACACGGAATCGACTGCAGTGCGCCGGTGTGACGCAGCGGTCACCCGAGCTCGGGCAGCACCTTCGAGACGAACTCCTCGACCCGCCCCTGTCCCTCCGACGGCCAGCCGCAGACCAGGTAGGACAGGCCCTCCTCCTGCCACTGCGCGGCCGCGCGCCGGACGTCGTCGAGCGACCCCGACAGCGACAGCGACGTCGCCCGCCCGATGGACGCCGGGTCACGTCCCGACTCCGAGGCGTACCGGGCGAGCAGCGAGGCCTTGCGCCGCATGGTCTCGACGCTCCCGTAGGTGTGCCACATGTCCGCGTAGCGCGCCGCCAGCGGCAGCGTCCGCTTCTCGCCCGAGCCGCCGATCCAGATCGGCGGGTGCGGCTCCTGCACCGGCCTGGGCAGCATGCGGGCGCCCTCCAGGCGGTACACCTTCCCGGAGAAGGACACCTCCTCGCCGCTCATCAGCAGCGTGACCATCTGCAGGGCGTCCTCGAGCCGGTCGAAGCGCCGCCCGATGGGTGGGAACTCGATGCCCAGCTCGCGGTGCTCCTCCTCGAACCACGCGGCGCCCAGGGCCAGCTCCAGCCGTCCGTGGGAGGCGTGGTCGACGGTGATCGCCTCCAGGGCCAGGACCGAGGGGTGCCGGTAGGTGATCCCGGTGACCAGCAACCCGAGGCGGATCCGCGAGGTGACACCGGCCAGCCCGGCCAGGGTGGTCATGCCCTCGAAGGTCGGACCAGGGGTCTCGCCGTACATCGGCTTGAAGTGGTCGAAACCCCAGAGCCCGTCGAAGCCCAGCTCCTCGGCGAAGCGGGCGCGGCGCACCAGCTCGTCCCAGTCGAGACGCTGCTGGGCGACGTCGATGCCGTAGCGCATCGACACATTGTCCTGCTCCGCACCGGCGCCAGGCGGGCGGCAGCCCGGGGCTGCCGCCGCGTGCCGCCAAAGATCACCCCCTCTGCCTTCCTGGCGAGCGAGTTGGGAGGCTCGGTGTCGATGCTCGCCTCCCAACTGAAATGACCGCCGCGGCCCCCCGCTGTTGCAACCGCGCCGAAAACGGCGCCTGTGGTACACACGGTGGGTGTCCACTCGCGGCCTCGCCGCACGCGCCGTCGCGGGGGTGTCGGCTTTGCTGCTCCTCGGCGCCCTGTCCGGCTGCGCGCCGGGGACCGACGCCGCGGGCCTGCCGGCCACCTCCGCCGTCCCGTCCTCGGCCGACCCCACCCTGCCGCTGACGGCGTCCACGCCGACCCCGCTGCCCACGCCCGTGCCGCTCCACGTCGACGTGCTGGCGTACCACGAGCCCACCGACCACGCCCACCGCAACTACTGCGGCGCCGGCGCCACCGAGGTGCTGCTGTCCGCCTGGATCCCCGGCCGTCCCGACGTCGAGGCGGTGGCCCGGGCCATCAAGCTCGACCCCACCAGCGGGGCGACGGGCGCCAACACCGCCGCCGGCATCAACGCCCTGCTCCAGCCCGCGCTCGCCCGCGACCGCTACGCGGGTGAGCACGTGACCACGCTCGACGGCGTCCTGTCCCGCATCCGCGCCGACCTGGGCAGCGCCGCCGACCTGCGGCGCTACGGGCACACCGCGCCGGTGATGGTGCAGACAATGACCAAAACCATGCCGGGCTGGCGCGGCTGGCAGGCGACGCACATGATCACCATCAGCAGCGCCCACCTGGACAGCGGCAACCCCGACATCGACACCGTCACCTACGCGGAGACGCCGTCGCCGATCGCCGGCTACAACGGCCCCGACTTCCAGACGATCACCGTGCGCGCACTGTGGACGGCGATGCAGGCCTTCCTCAGCGACGACCCGGGCGACCCGATCAACGTCATCTGGTAGCGGCTGCCACCAGCGCGGGCAGGACGACTCCCGCGCGTCCCTGGATGCGTGCCGACGCAACCTCATCGAGGTCGGTGTCGCCGTCGTTGACGATGACCAGGCGCGCTCCACTGCGCACCGCGTGCAACGGAACACCTGCGGCAGGCCACACCGACAGCGTCGACCCCACCGCAAGGCACACGTCGCACGCACTCGCGTATGCCATGGCGCGATCCACGTCGGCTTCGACCAGCGCCTGTCCGAAACTGATCGTCGCCGCCTTGAGCAGCCCGCCGCACACCTCGCAGTGCGGGTCCTCGTCACCTTCGCGGACGCGGTCGAGCACCACGTCCATGGGCAGCCGCATGGCGCGCGACAGGCACCCGGCCTCGCGCGTCGTACCGTGCAGCTCGACGACGTTGCGCGAGCCCGCGGCCTGGTGGAGTCCGTCGATGTTCTGCGTCACCACCGCAGACACCCTGCCCGTCGCCTCGAGTGCGACCACGGCGCGGTGGCCGTCGTTGGGCTGCGCCGCGTCGACGGGGGAGGACAGTCGCAGCTGCCACGACTCCCGGCGCACCTCCGCGTCGGCGAGGTAGCTCTGGATGGTGTAGCGCAGCGGGTCGCGAGTCTTCCAGATGCCGTCGGGCCCGCGGAAGTCGGGGATGCCCGACTCGGTGGAGATCCCGGCGCCGGTGAAGACCAGTAAACGCTCGCTGTCGCGCAGCCAGGAGGCGACCGCGTCCAGGTCCGAGCGTGGTGGCGGCATGACCGTCCAGTGTAGGCACTGCCGACCGGCCGGTCGGCACCACAGCGCCCGCGACACGACTGTCACAGCGGCATCTGGTGATGCAACCGGAGGCGGCTATACTCCGTCTGCACACGCAGGAAGTGCTCCTCCCGGGACACTGAAGGCGTGACACCACACCGGTGGTGTCGAATGACATGGTGAATGGGCGGTGAAGCCACTCCGCAGGTGAGTAAGATGGGGTTGTCAGCAGCCGCCGTCCGCGACGAGTACGCCGCGGCGGTGGTCCCGCCGGGACTCCTCCCCGAGGACGACGCCCGCGCCAGGGAGGGGGCGGACGCCTTTCTGCAGGTGCTGCTGCGCCATGTCGGCGGCGACGCGGCAGCGCTGGCGCAGGCCGAGGCGATGCTGCGCGCCGTCGCCGCCCAGGTGGTGGAGGAGGGGGACGACGCCGGCATCCTGCTCGACCGGTTCGACGCGGGACGCCACGTGCTCATCCGCGCACTGCTGGAGGGCGGCGCCTCGCTGCAGGAGGCGACCGACGCCGACGACCGCCTGCGCCTCGCCCAGAGCGCGGCGCGCACCGCCATCCGCGACGCCATCGCCGGCTACGAGTCGGTCATCGACAACGCCGTCGCCGAGGTGACCCGGGTGATCGAGCGCGGCGCCGCCCCGGAGCAGGCGATGCACGTCGCCGCGGCATCGCTCTGCGGGCTGGTCGACGCCGACCGCGCCCGCGTCTGGCTGGAGGCCGGCGGTGGACGCCTGGAGCTGGTGGCGAGCGCGGGCAGCACCTCGCCCCCGGGCCTTTTCGTCAGCAGTGACAAGGGAATTCTCGCCGAGATCATGAACGGCATCGAGCCCATGCGGCAGTGTCCCGTCGACCCGGCGGAGTGGGGCGCGGCGCTGCCCAACCTGCCGGTGCCGGGCGCGGCGTTGTTCCTGCCACTCGCGGCGGCCGGCCGTCCCTTCGGTCTCGTCTACGCGCTGCGCAACGAGCCAGACGGCTTCAGCGACTCCGGGCTGCGCCGTGCCGTCCGCTTCGTCGAGCGCGTCGAGCCGGCGCTGGCCTGGGCCATGCAGCTGCGCTCGCTGCAGCGCTGGGCCGAGGCCTCGCAGGACTTCCTGCGCATCACCACCCACGAGCTGCGCCGCCCGCTGACCGTGCTGCGCGGCTACCTCGACATGCTCGACGACGTCGAGCCCCACGAGGCGACCGTTCTCATGGAGCGGATCAGCCGCGCCGCCGACCAGCTCGCCGAGCTGCTCAGTGGCGTCACCGACACCGTCACCCTGGAGGACCCGGCGCGCAGCCTCAACCTCCGGCCCGTCAGCGTCCAGGACGTTGTCGACAACGTCGTCCGAAACGCCGCCGACGAGGCAGCGCAGCAGGGAGTCACGCTGGTCATCGAGGTGGCCGGCGGCGACGTGACCGTGCAGTGCGACCCCGACAACGTCCAGCACGCCCTGGCCAACCTGCTGAGCAACGCCTTCCGCCACACCGCGGGACGTCGCCAGGTCTGGTTGGAGGCGGCGTCCGACGGCGAGCGCTACGCGCGCTTCGCGGTGCGCGACGAGGGCGAGGGCATCGCCCCGGGCGACGTGGACAAGCTCTTCCACAAGTACTACCGCTCCGAGGCCAGCCGGCGGGCGGGCTCGCCGGGCAGCGGGCTCGGCCTCTACTTCGTCCGTCTCGTCGCCGAGCGCCACACCGGCCGCTCCTTCGCCGAGAACGCCGCCGAGGGCGGGGCGCGCTTCGTCCTGGAGCTGCCGCTGGAGCCCGGCCTGGTCCCCTGGTCGACGATGTAGCGGTCCGCCGCCAGGTGGCGCTGCCGGCCGACTGCACGTACTCTTGGCGCATGTTCGGACGCCGCACCTCCCGGCAGGCGGACGACGGCCCCCGCGGCCTGGTCCCCTTCCTCAAGCGCTGGACCATCCCGATCGTCGGTGCCGTCACCCCGGTGGGCCTGATCGTGGTCAACATCGCGGCGTTCATCGTCAAGCACCTGTCCGAGTTCCGCTGGTCGATCACCGTGGCCGCGTTCGTCAGCTCGATGATGCTGAACAGCTGGATGGGCATCAACGTGTTCCGTGTCCTGCAGCGGCGCCGTCCCGACCACCCCTGGGTGCAGGAGCGCAACCAGGAGCTGGTGCTGGTCGCCGGCGTCGCCGTGGTGATCGTGCTGTCGGTGCTGGCGGCGCTGTTCTGCTACTGGGGCCTCAACGATCCCAACAGCCTGCCCAACGGGGCGACGTTCTTCAGCGGTGCCGTGGCGATCGCCCTGCCCATCGTGTTGCAGGGCGTCTTCGCCCGCGGCCGCGGCACGCGCAACGCCGCCGTCGACGCACGGGTGACGTCGGGTCCTCGCGGGAACCCCTCGCTGCCCTCGCCGCCGCCCGCGCCGCCCGCCGCCACGCCGGGAAGTTCCAGCGGCTACAACCCGCCGCGCTACCTGCCACCGTCGTAGTGCGGATCAGCGGCGCGGTGGCGGTGGTCACCGGTGCGTCCTCGGGGATCGGCGCCGCGACCGCGGTGGAGCTGGCGTCGCGCGGTGCGCGTGTGGTCGCGGTGGCGCGACGCGAGGACCGGCTCCGCGACGTGGTGGAGCGCATCGGCGGCGGCGCCACGTACGCCGTCTGCGACGTCGCCTCGGACCGGCAGGTGGACGCCGCGGCCGCCGAAGTTCTGGCCAGGCATGGCCACATCGACCTGCTCGTCAACAACGCGGGCACGCCCCTGCACCGTGCGCTTGGCGACTCGTCGGTCGCCGACGTCGCCCACGTCATGGACGTCAACTACCTGGGACAGGTGCGCTGGATGAAGGCGGTGCTCCCCTCCATGACCCGGCGGGGGCGCGGCAGCATCGTCAACGTCGCCTCCGCGGCGGGCGCGGCGCCGTGGACGTGGGAGGCGGCCTACTCGGCGTCCAAGGCGGCGGTGCTGGCGCTGACCGAGGCATCCGCGCCGGAGCTGGCCAGGCAGGGGGTCCACTGCGCCTGGGTCAACCCCGGCCTGGTCCGCACCGAGATCTTCAGCGCCGAGGCGCTCCGCCACGTACCGCCGCGGGTGCGTCGAACGTTCATCGAGCCCGAGGTGGTCGCGAGGGCGATCTGCGCGCTGGTCGAGCGCGAGGGAGCCGGGGTGAGCGTGCCTCGGGCGATCGGGTTTCCCCCGGTGGTCCGCCAGGTGCTGCCCCGCCTCTACCGCGCCGGGCTGCGCCGCACCTACGAGGGGACGCTGCGTCGTGACGCAAACGGCGACGCCACCACGCAGGAAGACGGGTAGCATGCGCGCTGTACAACCCCCCTTTGCGAGGCGAAGCTGATGGCGCTCTTCCGTCGCGAGAACATCGCGGTCCCTGACGACAAGAAGGGACAGATGGTCTACAAGTGGCCGGACGTCAACATCCGCCGCTACACGCAGGCCATCGTCGCCCCCGACGAGACCGCCGTCTTCCTCTACCAGGGACAGGTCATCGGCACCCTGCCCCCGGGCCGCCACGCGGTCGACGCCACCGAGCTGCCCTTCCTGGGCATCTTCAAGGACATGCTCACCGGCGGCAACGCCTACCGCACCGAGCTGTACTTCGTCAGCAGCCGCGAGTTCCCCGACCTGCGCTTCGGCGGGCGCATCGACGACGTGCAGGACCCCCAGACCGGCCTGGTGGTTGGGCTGCGCGTCTTCGGCCAGTACTCGGCGAAGATCAGCGACGGCTCCTCGCTGATCACCAAGCTGACCGGCACCGTCAACGTCACCGACAACAGCAGCATCACCGACTGGATCGCCGAGCAGCTGCTCAAGGTGATGCGCACCGACGTTACTGCCAACGTCGTCCGCAACGGCTGGCCCATCCTGGGCCTCGCCGCCTACGTGCCGCAGATCGAGCAGTTCACCCTGGACGGCGCCAACCAGCAGCTCTCCGTCTACGGATTGACGGTCGCCCGCATGGGAAACTTCACGGTGTCGCTGTCCGACGAGGACGAGGCGACGCTCAAGGGGCTGGCCAAGGACACCGCGTACTCGCGGCTGGCGGGCGGCTTCCAGCAGTACGCCGCGGGCGAGCTGCAGCTGGGCGCGGGCCAGGGCATGGCCAAGGGCGGCGGCGGCACGGGCGGGGCCTTCGTCGCTGCGGGGCTCGGGCTCGGGCAGTCGACGCTGCAGCAGCAGCAGTCGCCGCCCCCGCCTCCCGCACCGGGATTCGCGGGCGGTGGGCCGGGGTTCACACCGCCCGCTCCCGGCGGCGGCGGCGGCGGTGGCGGTGGCGCCGCGCCTGCCTCGCCTGCGCCTGCCGGTGTCACGTGTCCGCAGTGCGGCACGGTGTCGACCGGGGCCAAGTTCTGCCCGTCGTGCGGCACGCAGCTGCCCACCGCGGTGGAGTGTCCCAACTGCCACACGGAGAACGCGCCGGGAAGCCGCTTCTGCGCGCAGTGCGGCACGGCGCTGAGTGGTGGCGCCGCGCCGAGCGCTGAGCCCCCACCGCCTGGGCCGCCCGCCGGTGGTCCGCCGTCCAACGGCGATGCGCCCGGCGGGGCCACGCCTCCGCCCGCGCCGCCCGCGCAGTGACCGGCTCAGTGCCGGTCGCGCTGCTCGCCGACCTGCTCGCCCGCGCCGGAGGCGGACAGAACTTCGGCAGCGGCGGCCACAGCGGGGGAGGCGGCAGCTCCTTCGGCAGCGGCGGGGGAGGCGGCGGCGGCGGGTTCTTCTTCCTGCCCTTCTTCCTCGGCGGCAGCGGCGGCGGCGGGATCATCGGCTTCCTGCTGCTGATGGTCATCGTCATCTTCGTCGTCGGCGTGGTGCGCTACTGGTTCGGCGGAGCCGGCCGCGGCTTCAGCTCGGGTCAAGCCACCGCGCCGCCGCTGCCGCCGCCACCGACCTACAGCGCACCGCCTCCGCCACCCGGCTCGGCCGGCGCTGCAGCGGGTGGCGGACCGAGCGCCGCGCCGGCTTCGGTGATGGGCTACGACGACTCCCACCCCGTCGGCGTCCCCGAGCGCTTCCGCGGCGACACCCTGCCGGGTACGCACGACGCCGCGCTGGGTGGCGGCGGCGAGACCGTTTCTGCCGGACTTGACGCAATCAAGGCGCACGACCCCGCCTTCGACGACGCCGCCTTCCTCGCCGACGTCGAGCGCTCCTTCTTCGTCGTCCAGCAGGCGTGGAGCGAGCGCAAGCCGGAGCTCAGCCGCCGGGTCATGGCCGACGGCATCTGGCAGCAGCACAAGGTGCAGATCGAGCAGTACGAGCAACAGCACCGGCGCAACCTGCTCGACTCGCTGTCGATCGGCAACGCGAGCATCACCGCCGCCCACTCCGACCAGACCTACGACACCGTCACCGTGCGCATCCTCGCCGCCTCGGCCGACTACGACGTCGACGACCAGAGCGGCAAGGTGGTGCGCGGCAACCGCAACGTCGAGCAGTGGAGCGAGGACTGGGTCTACCAGCGCTCCGCGGACGCCGTCACCAAGCCGGGCAGCGGCACGCTGAACGCGCACTGCCCCAACTGCGGCGCGCCGCTCGACCTCGACCTCGCCGGCGTCTGCTCCTACTGCAAGGCGCCGATCATGAGTGGAAAATACGACTGGGTGTTGACGCGCATCGACCAGGTGCAGCTCTGGTGAGCTGAGCCGCACGGCCACACGGTGGCGGAGGACATGGCCATGGCGACCGTCAAGTACGTCTTCACGCTGATGCTGGAGAACCGCAGCTTCGACCACATGCTGGGCTTCTCCGGGATCACCGGCATGGACGCGAACACCGGCGCCGCCACTCAGGTCGAGGGCGTCCCCGCGGGTGGCGGCAGCAGTGGTGCGCACTACTGCCTCCCGGTCGGGCCCAAGCACGACCATCCCGACGTCGTCGAGCAGCTGGCCACGCCCGGCGGGTTCGTCTCCAACTACGCCAAGGAGATCGCGGCCAAGGGCTCGCCCGCCGGTGCCGATCCCAACGACGTGATGAAGTGCTTCACGAGTGCGCACGATCTGCCCGTGCTGCACCAGCTCGCCTCCGAGTTCGTCGTCTGCGACCACTGGTTCTGCTCGATGCCGGGACCGACGTGGCCCAACCGGTTCTTCGTGCACGCCGCATCGTCGGGCGGGCTCGACCACAGCCCCGGGGCGTTTGCCATGGCCACCAGCTACAGACTGAAGGCGTTCAGCTTCGAGCACGGCCACATCTTCCAGCGCCTGCAGAATCAGGGCATCCGCTGGGCCGTGCTCTCGGGGTCGTGGCTGCCGCAGTGCTTCGCCATGGACGGCATGCACGAGTTCTGGGACGCCCAGCACAAGGTCGACATGAAGGACACCGGCGCCCTCCTCGACGACCTGCTCAACCACGACCGCGCCTACGTCTTCATCGAGCCCAGCTACGGCGACTTCCTCAACGACACCTACAAGGGCGGCACCTCGCAGCACGCCATCGACGACGTGACCCGCGGCGAGTGGCTGCTCAAGGCGGTCTACGAGCGGCTGCGCAACCACCCGGTCTGGGAGAGCAGCGCCCTGATCGTCACCTGGGACGAGCACGGCGGCTTCTGGGACCACGTTCCGCCGCCCGCGGCGACGCCGCCGGGAGACGCCACCACCAACGGCGACAACACCAAGTACGGCTTCAAGTTCGACCGTTACGGCGTGCGCGTCCCCGCCCTGCTCATCTCACCCCTCGCCGATCGCAACCAGATCGACCACCGCACCCACGACCACAGCACGGTGCTGTCGACGCTCAACGCGCTGTGGGGCATCGGCGATCCCTTCACCGCGCGCGACGCCGACGAGCTGCATCGCGGCGCAACCCTGGCGACGCTCCTCGTGCGCGACCCGGCGCGCACCGACTGTCCCCCCACCCTGGTCAACCCCGGGACGACCGACTGCCCGCCGGACGACGACCCGCCGTTCAGCTCGGTCGACGACGTCTTCGGTGTCAACGCCGACTCGCTGCGACAGGTGCAGAACCCCGGCGCGACGCCGAGCGACACCGCCGTCGGCTTCGTCCACGTCGCCCACCTCATGGACGCCGGCATCAACGCCACCGGAGCGCCGCCCGCCCCGGACGCCGATGCGTTCGTGCAGTCGCTGCAGTCCGGCACCGGGGCGATGCAGAACTACCTCAGCGACGTGCAGGGACGGTTGCGTCCGGGGTAGACGATCAGGACGAGCTGACCGGCCGGTCAGACCTCCTTGAACTCGGCGTCGACGACGTCCTCGCCGCCACCACCTGAGCCGGGCTGGGCGCCACCCTCGTGCGGACCGCCGCCGCCCTCAGGTGTGGCACCACCCGGTCCACCGCCCGACGCGGCGTACACGGCTTCACCGATCTTCTGGATCGAGCCCTGCAGGTCGTCGTGGGCGCGGCGGATGGCGTCGGTGTCGCCGGCGGTGATCGCCTCGCGCACCGCCTTCACCTTGCCCTCGATGTCGCTGCGCACGTCGGCGGGCACCTTGTCGCCCGCGTCGGCCAGCGCCTTCTCGGCCTGGTAGGCGAGCGTCTCCGCGTGGTTGCGGACCTCCACCGAGTCGGCGCGCTTGCGGTCCTCCTCGGCGTTGGCCTCGGCCTCCCTGACCATGCGCTCGACCTCCTCCTTCTGGAGGGTCGTCGAGCCGGTGATGGTGACCTTGTTCTCCTTGCCGGTGCCGCGATCCTTGGCGGTGACGTGGAGGATGCCGTTGGCGTCGATGTCGAACGTCACCTCGATCTGCGGCATCCCGCGCGGCGCCGGGGGGATGCCGTCGAGCTGGAAGGTGCCGAGCACGCGGTTGTCCCGCGCCATCGGCCGTTCCCCTTGCAGGACAACGATCTCCACCGACGGCTGGCTGTCCGACGCCGTCGAGAACACCTGCGTCTTCGCGGTGGGGATGGTGGTGTTGCGCTCGATGAGCCGGGTGTTGACCTCGCCCTCGGTCATGATGCCGAGCGACAGCGGGGTCACGTCGAGGAGCAGGACGTCCTTGACCTCACCCTTCAACACACCGGCCTGGATGGCCGCACCGACTGCCACCACCTCGTCGGGGTTGACGCCGCGGTGTGGCTCCTTGCCGGTGAGTTCCTTGACCAGCGCCTGGATCACCGGCATGCGCGTCGAGCCACCGACGAGGATGACCTCGTCCAGCTCCGACGCCTGCATGCCCGCGTCGCGCAGCGCGTCGTGGAACGGCTTGCGGGTGCGGTCGGTGAGATCGGCGGTGAGCTGCTCGAACTTGGCGCGCGACACCGAGATGGCCAGGTGCTTGGGACCCGACGCGTCGGCGGTGATGAAGGGCAGGTTGACCTCCGTCTCCTGCCGCTGCGACAGCTCGACCTTCGCCTTCTCGGCGGCCTCGGTGAGTCGCTGCAGCGCCTGGCGATCGCCGCGCAGGTCGATGCCCTGGTCGCGCTTGAACTCGTCGGCGAGCCAGTCGACGAGGCGGCGGTCGTAGTCGTCACCGCCGAGGTGGGTGTCGCCGTTGGTCGACTTGACCTCGAAAACCCCTTCTCCCACCTCGAGGACCGACACGTCGAAGGTGCCGCCGCCGAGGTCGAAGACGAGGATCTTCTCGTTGGCCTTCTTGTCGAGCCCGTACGCCAGTGAGGCGGCGGTGGGCTCGTTGATGATGCGCAGCACGGTGAGGCCGGCGATCTCGCCGGCGTTCTTGGTCGCCTGGCGCTGCGCGTCGTTGAAGTAGGCGGGAACGGTGATGACCGCGTCGGTCACCTTCTCGCCGAGATACGCCTCGGCGTCGGCCTTCAGCTTCTGCAGGATCATCGCCGAGATCTGCTCGGGGGTGTAGGTCTGGCCTGAGACCTCGACCTCGACCCGACCGTCCTTGCCCGCGATCACCTTGTAGGGGACCTGGGCGCGCTCGTCGCCGACCTCGCTGAGCAGGCGGCCCATGAAGCGCTTGATGGAGTAGACGGTGTTCTCGGGATTGACCGCTGCCTGGCGGCGGGCCAGCTGGCCCACCAGCCGCTCCCCGGTGCGGGTGAAGGCGACGACGGAGGGAGTGGTGCGACCGCCCTCGGCGTTGGGAATGACGACGGGTTCGCCACCCTCCATCACGGCCACCACGCTGTTGGTGGTGCCGAGATCGATACCGACGGTCTTGGCCATGCGTTTGCGCCTCCGAATTGTCTGGAACGTGGCGGCCGCGGAATGTGGGATCGGGGTGGCCGCTCGTGTCCTTTCCTACCTGCGGGGGCACCATCCTAAACGCCCTGCCCCTGGCTCCAGTACGGCCGCGCTACCCTGCCGGGCATGGGCATCCACGGCAGCCAGGGGCTGAGCATCGACTCCGTGCTCCACGAGCTGCGCCAGCGCGCCGACGAGGACTTCCTGGACCCGCACGAGGAGCGCGAGAGCGGACGCCACCAGGTCGACCTGCCCGACCTCGAGCTGCGCGTCAGCCTGACCCGCAGCCGCTATCCCAACACCGCCGACGGCGAGGACTCCTACGCGTTGACCATATCGCGCATCGAGGTCGACCACGAGCCGGAGGAGGCGCAGGCGCGGCGGGTGCTGCACGCGCTGTTCGGCGACGCCGCGGAGTCCATCGAGGAGCGCCGCGCCGGCGGGCCAGTGGTGCGGATGTACCGCGTTCCGGTGGCGCTGCTCTAGAGTCGGCGGCGCAGGAATGGGAATCAGAGGGAGGTGGCGGAGATGACCGACGTCGACGCCGACTACGGCAGCGACCACCACGAGTACGAGCCGGGACCGACACTGCGGGCGCGGCTGCGCGATGGCTGGGACCGGGTGGTCGCCGGGTGGCGGCCGGACGAGCGCACCGTCGGGGTGGTGCTGCTGGCCCTCTACGCGGCGATCGTCATCGAGCGCCTGCTGGTCATCGACCGAACCTGGGACATCGTGAGGATCTCCCTCAGCTACGCCGCCGAATTCAGCCGGTCGCCGTGGCAGCAGGTCGTGTCCGCGGTTACTCAGCTGCTCTATGCCCCGATCGATCTGCTGATCGTCGTCGGCGCCGCGGCGATCGCGCTGCACCAGGGCTGGGGGCGGTTGGTGGCAGTCGGGGGGCTCGCCGGACTGCTCACGCTCGACGCCGTCAACGCTGTCCTCTCCCTGACCCAGACGAGCGGACCGTACGGCGTGCGCATGGCCGTCGGCCAGGTGGTCATCGCCGCCGGCGCGGCGCTGCCCCTTGCCGTGCTGCTCTGGAGCAGGCCCGCCCCCGAGGCGTAGACGGGTAGGCTCAGGCCTGCCGATGTGCACCATCCTGCTCGCCTGGCGCACCGTCCCCGGGGCGCCGATCGTCCTCGCCGCCAACCGCGACGAGCTGCTCGACCGTCCCAGCCTGCCGCCGCGCATCCTCAGCGACCAGCCGCTCATCGCCGGCGGGCAGGACCTGGTCGCAGGAGGCACGTGGCTGGCGGTCCGCGCCGACGGTGCGGTCGCCGCCGTCACCAACCGCCGCTCCGAGTTCCGCGACCCCGAGCGCCGCAGCCGCGGTGAGCTCCCCCTGGCCCTGCTGCAGACCCGCGGCGACGACGACGCCCACGCCTTTCTCCAGCACATCCAGGCCCACGACTACAACCCCTTCAACGCCATGTACGTCTCGGCGCAGCACGCCTGGGTCGCCGAGGCCCACGGCGACGCCATGCGCCTGCACACCCTGGAGCCCGGGCTGCACGTCCTCACCGTCTACGACCTCGACGACCGCAGCCGGCGCAAGGTCGAGTGGCTGTGCGAGCGCTTCGCCCTGGTGGCCCGCGACACCACCCCGAACGACCCCGCCGCGCTGCTCGCCGCCATGGAGGACATCCTCCGCGACCACGGCGAGCCGGGCCGCGACGGGGTCGACGCCGTCTGCGTCCACCTCGACCGATACGGGACGGTGTCGTCCTCCTCGCTGATCGTCGCCGACGACGGCGCCATCACCTACCGCCACGCCCCCGGCAAGCCCGACGTCACGCCCCACGAGGACTACAGCGCGCTTCTTGCTCAGCCTTCCTCGTCGGGGTCGGGATAGCCCTCGGCGCCGTAGAGCGGGACGAAGCGGCACGGGCCAAGCCCCTCGGAGGTGAGCAGCTCCCCGTTGCGGCGCACCCGGATGAGCTGCTCGCCCTCGGCGTTCACCGCCACGGGAACGACCAGCCGGCCACCCTCGGCCAGCTGCTCGGCGAGGGTCGCGGGGACGTGCGGGGCGGCGGCGCCCACGGCGATGCCGTCGTACGGCGCCGCCGGCGGGTAGCCGACGCTGCCGTCGCCGACCACCACCTCGACGTCGAGGTCGAGAGGCGACAGCCGCGCGGCGGCGCGTTCGGCGAGCTCGGGGATGCGCTCGATGCTGAGCACCCGCGTCCCGCAGGCGGCGAGCACCGCCGCCTGGTAGCCGGAGCCGGTGCCGACGTCGAGGACGCGCTCCCCAGGCTGGAGCTCGAGGGCCTGGACGATCAGCGCCACCATCAGCGGCTGGCTGATCGTCTGCCCGTGGCCGATGCCGAGCGCCCGGTCCGCGTACGCCTCACCCTGCTGGTCGCGGTCGATGAACAGCTCGCGCGGCACCGAGGCCATCGCCGCCAGGGTGACCTCGTCGTCGACCCCGCCGTGGCGCAGCCGGAGCAGCATCTCCTCGATGCCGGCGCCCTCGGTGCGGGGGCCGTGCATCCAGCGGCGGAACAGCTCGGCTGCGTCCATTCCGGGGACGGCTCAGGACTGCGGCGGCGGCAGCTGGCGGGGCGGCTGGGCGCCGGGGTCGGGCGGGAGGTGGAGGCCGGGGCGCTGCAGCGGAGGCAGCGGCGTGGCGGTGGTGTCCAACTCCTCGCGGTACTCGCGGACGCCGCTGGCCGGGTCGATCCAAACGCGCGTGCGCTGATGGGTGGTGGGGTCGATGAAGACCTCGGTGGTCGGCAGCGCGATCTGCGGTCGGGCCCGGGGACGGTAGCGCTCCCAGCCCAGCGCGGTCATGAAGACGACCACCACCAGGAAGCCGGCGATCAGGACGAAGATTGCCGCGGGGTCCACGCCGACATTGTCACGCAGCGGCGGTCGACACGGGCCTGCGGCGAAGCGTGTGGGCGAGGGCGGCGAAGAGCGCGAGCACGCTCAGCGCGGGCAGTGACATCGCCTGGAGCAGCGGCCACCATCCGGAGCCGGCCTGGGCGGTGCGCAGCGTGGTCATGTCGATGCCGTCGATCACCAGTGGGCCGAGCAGCCCGAAGACCAGCAGCACGCCGGCGGTCGCCTTCAACAACCCGCGCTCCAGGCGCCGGCCGCGCGCGGCGATCAGCCCGGCAGCGGCGGCCAGGGGGATGAGCAGGTGCATGAAGTGCGGGTACCAGGCGATGGTCCCGGCGAGGAGCATCGCGGTCACGGCAAGGCCGAACTCGGCGCCTCGCGCGGCGGGATCGCGCCAGCCGGGACGCACGACCCACACCGCAACGCCGAGCAGCACGACGCTTCCTGCGAGGCTCGCGTAATGAAGCGCCGCCAGGGCCGGCTGGATGGTCAGCACCGAGTGGTCGACGGCGCGGCTGAGCACGCCGCTCAGCGACTGGTTGTAGATCCAGCCCGTCTCCCGGGTCAGCGCCGGGAGGACGTCGCTGACGAAGGCGCGTATCTGTCCTGGGCCGAGGGCCAGCGCGGCGACGCCGAGTGAGGCAAGGCCGGTTGCGGCCATCGCCGTCGTGCCCCGCCACCAGCGCCGCTTCAGCAGCACCACGACGAGCACGACCGGGGCCAGCTTGATGCCCGCGGCGAGCCCGAGCAGCACGCCGGTGCTCAGCTCGCGGCCGCGCACCCAGGAGCGGAAGGCCAGGGCCAGCAGCAGGAAGATGACCGGGTTCATCTGCCCGTGCCAGTAGTTGTAGGTGGCGGGGGCGAAGGCGAGGGCGCCGAGCAGGGCCAGCTCGGTGCGCGGCCAGCTCGCCGGGAGCGCGGTGCGGGCGACGATCAGCGCTCCGGCGACCGTGCAGGTGAGCGCGACGATCAGCCAGAGGACCATGGCCGCCTGGTCGCCGAGCAGGGCCAGCGGTCGCACCATGACGGCGCCGAAGGGCGGGTAGTCGAAGCCTGTCATCACTACCGACGCCTGGCCGTTGAACGACGTGTACGGCGAGTGGCCGGCGGCCATGTCGCGGGCGGCGCTCTGGTAGGCGCGGAAGTCCTCGAAGAGGCCGGTGAAGTGTCCGGTCAGCGGGGCGACGACGAACAGCCACAGCGACATGGCGACGACCGCGACGGCCGCGGCGCGGAGCAGGAGCCGTCCGTGGGGGATGCGCAGCGCGGGCCGGCGCGGCGCCGGGCGGGCGAGGACGTTGGCCGGTTGCACCTCGCCGCCGACCGTAGCAAGCACCCTGTGCGCGCCAGGGCACGCCGGGATGACGAGTCTGAACCGGGGGAGGGCACCTCTCACGCGGGGGAGGGCACCTCCCCCGGTGAGCACGGCTGTGGCGCACAGCCGGGCTCACTCCCCCTCCGCGGCGCGACTCCGCGCCGGCCGCGCTTTACGCGGCGGGCTCGACCACCATGGCGGTGGCGTAGGCGACGATCTCGGACATCGTCTGTCCCATCTCCGACGAGTCGAACCGCATCATCACCAGCGCGTTGGCGCCCATCGCCGTGGCGTTCTCGACCAGGCGGTCGACGGCCTCACGGCGGGCGTCTTCCAACAGCTTGGTGTAGGAGCGGATCTCTCCGCCGACCAGGCTCTTCAGCCCCGCGGCCATGTTGCCGCCCACGCCGCGGCTGCGCACGGTGAGCCCGAAGGTCAGGCCGAGCACGCGGCTGACCCGGTAGCCGGGGATGTTCTCGCTGGTGGTGACGATCATCGCGATGTCCTCTGGGCGCGGTCGACGTGTCGGCGCGGGAACCATGTCACATCCGGCCGCGTCTCGCGTTGTGCTGTGCATGATTGCGGGAGAGGCCAACGTTGCAGTGACGCTGGCCAGGAAGGACGAGGGCAGCGGGAGGGCACGGGTGGCCATCACCCCATTCGCCCAGGTCTATGAGGCGCACGCACCGTCGGTGTACCGCTTCTGCCTGGCGCAGCTCGGTGATCCCTGCGCGGCGGAGGACGCCGCGGCGGACGCCTTCGGCAACGCCTACGCGGCGTGGGAGGGCTTCAGCGACTCCGACCCCGAGGGGGTGCGGCGCTGGATCTTCACCATCGCCCGCAACGCGGCCATGGACCAGCACCGGCGGCGGCGCCGTCGCGCCCTGCTGCTCGGGCGGCTCGGCGGCGGGTCGTCGGTGGACGTCGAGACCGTGGCCGCGCTGCGGTCCGAGCTCCGCGAG
>Ga0307479_10001724_pt1 | contig 19940 bp, 17 predicted proteins | sample atmos_gasesECM4C_FD_203743 | JGI IMG/M metagenome (GOLD analysis project Ga0307479, IMG submission 203743) | Hardwood forest soil microbial communities from Morgan-Monroe State Forest, Indiana, United States - atmos_gasesECM4C_515 | ecosystem: Environmental > Terrestrial > Soil > Temperate...
GAGGACCCCTCCGATGAAAAAGATGAGCTCCGCTCTGCTCGTCCTGTCCTGCTGTGCCTTCGCGCTAGGACAAGAGCAGGCACATTCCGCCGCTCCCAAGCCGGCCACCCTGCTGACCGGTCTTGGTAATCTTCACCACCCGGTTTCCACGAAGAACGCGCAGGCCCAGCAGTTTTTCGATCAGGGCTTGCGTTTGATCTACGCCTTCAATCACGACGAGGCGGCGCGCTCCTTCCAGAGGGCGACCGACCTTGATCCTAAGCTTGCCATTGCCTACTGGGGTATCGCCGAAGCCGTGGGACCGAACTACAACGACCCTGCCAGCGACGAGCGCTTCAAAGCTGCCTATGAGGCAATTCACAAGGCCATGGACCTCTCCGCCGGCGCCGCCCCCAACGAGGAGGCCTACATCGCGGCCATGGCGCGTCGGTTCCCCGAGGATCCGAAGGCGGACCGCCGCAAAGCGGCGGAAGACTATCGCGATGCCATGCGCGAAGTCGTAAAGCGTTTTCCTGACGACCTCGACGCCGCCACCCTTTTCGCCGAAGCTGGCATGAACCTCCATCCCTGGGGCCTCTGGCATGTCGATGGCACTCCCGAAGAAGGTACTGAGGAGATCGTCGCGACTCTCGAATCTGTCCTGAAACGCGATCCCGATCACGTGGGCGCAGTTCACTACTATATCCACGCGGTCGAGGCTTCACGCAATCCCGAGCGCGCGCTGGCGGGCGCAAACAAGCTCGCCGCCATGGCTCCAGCCGCTGGACACCTGGTCCACATGCCCGCCCACGTCTACATCCGCACTGGGGATTTCGAAGCCGCGGTGAAGACAAACGAACTGGCCGCTGCCGCCGACCGCGCCTACATCAAGGCCAGCGGCGTGCAGGGCATCTACCCGATGATGTACTACAGTCACAACTTGCACTTCATCGCGATGTGTTCAGCCATGAACGGCAATTATGCCGAGGCCAAGAAGAACGGCGATATGCTCGCCGCCCACGTGGGGCCCGCTGTGAAAGATATGCCGCCCCTCGAGGGCTTCATGACCATCCCCATGGCGGTCGACCTCCGTTTTCACAAGTGGGATTCAATTCTGGCGATGCAGCAGCCGGCTCCTGAAATGAGAATTACGACCGTGTTCTGGCATTTTGCGCGCGGCATGGCACTGGCCGGCAAGGGCAAGACAAGCGAAGCGGAGGCTGAATACAAGATCGTCGCTGACGCTGAGCAAGCCACGCCCGAAGACGTGGTGTTCGCGATGCCTGTTAACAATAAGGCCAAGGACATCATGAAAATCGCCGAGAAGGTTCTGGGCGCGAAGATCGCAACCGCAAAGACAGACCCGGACGGCACCATCGCCATGCTCAAGGACGCCGTCGCCATCCAGGATACCCTCAAGTATGGCGAGCCTCCAGATTGGTTCTTCCCGGTGCGTGAGTCGCTGGGTGCAGCGCTTCTGATGAAAGGCGACGATGCCGGCGCGGAGCAAGTTTTTCGTGATGACTTGGACCGCAATCCGCGCAACCCGCGCTCCCTCTATGGACTGGAGCAAACATTGAAAAAGCAGGGGCGAGACTACGACGCCGGATTCGTCGAAAAGCAGTTCAATGCCTCCTGGAAGGGTGGCGCGAGCACCTTGAAGCTGGAAGACCTGGTGTAGGCACTAGGAGTAGCGCCGGCATCTTACCGGCTGTCGCGGGGGGCGTCTCGCCCCCGCTTTCGGTTCATTGCTCCATGACCCACAAAACAGTCACCGCCCGAAATGACTTGTCATTCCGAGGAGCGCAGCCACCAGGAATCTGCTGTCGAGGCCGGCACCACGAAAGCAGATTTTCACTTCGCTGGTCCAGGGTCAACCAACGACGCCCACTCTGCCCGCGAAATTCTATCAACACAATGCCGCAGCCCCACCCGCACCGTATCCTTCCAAACCTTCATGCCGTTCCGCTCCGCCACCCTGCCAGAGGCCACGTTCTCCGGACGAATCAGCGAAATCAGCAAGTCCGCTTCTAACACCCTAAAGCCGTAGTCGCGGCACGCAAGCGCGGCCTCCGTAGCCAACCCTTGCCCCCACAGATCGCGCCGCAGGTGATAACCGATCTCCGGCAGGTGCTCGCCGTCAACCTCCTGCAGGGTGATTCCACAGTCTCCAATCATCTCTCCCGTTGCCTTCAAGTCCACAGCCCATAGCCCGTAACCGTTCGCCCGGTAGCGCCGAATATTGCGGGCGATCCACTCCTCGACCTCGGCCCGGTCGAAGGGCGAGGGATAAAAGCGCATCGTCTCTGGGTCAGAGATTACCCGCGCCAGCGCGTCCGCATCTCCAGGAACGAACTCGCGAAGAATCAGCCGCGATGTTTTGAGAACCTTATGCATAAGGGCACACATCCGAACTCGTCGACGCCGCGTGCCGCGTTCGACGAATATAATTCCTTGGCCATGGCAAGCGCGAGCAAGGATGTCGAGAAGAAGATCGAGGCTCTTCGGGAGAAGATTCGTCACCACGAATACCGCTATTTCGTGCTCGATGACCCGGAAATCAGCGACTTCGAATTCGACAAACTAGTCGAGCAACTCAAAAAGCTGGAAGCCGAACATCCCGAGCTGATCACCGCCGACTCGCCGACCCAGCGTGTCGGTGGCAAGCCCCGCGAGGGCGTCGTGAAAGTGGCGCACTCTTCCCCCATGCTCTCGCTCGATAACACCTACAACGAGGAGGAATTGCGCGACTGGGAGCGCCGCGTCCACGAATTGAGTGGCCGGAAAGACGTCGACTATGTCTGCGAGTTGAAGCTCGACGGCATGTCGCTGGCCCTGACCTACGAAAGCGGTAAGCTGGTGCGCGGCGTGACGCGCGGCGACGGTACTGTCGGTGAAGACGTCACCCTGAACATCCGCACGGTGCGCTCTATCCCGCTTTCGATCCCCAGGGAAAAGCTCAAGAAGGCGGGCATGCCGGCCGATTTTGAAGTTCGCGGTGAGCTGCTCATGCCGCTGGCGGGCTTCAAGAAGATGAATGAGGACCGCGAGGCCAGGGCCCTCTCCCTCTTCGCCAATCCACGCAATGCAACCGCCGGAACCGTCCGCCAGCTCGACGCCAGCATTACCGCCGAGCGCCGCCTGGACTACTTCCCCTACATTCTCCTTCGCAACGGCCGCACCTATTGCGATCGTCACTGGGAGACGCTGGAATCGCTCGAGGCGGCCGGCTTCAAGGTCAACCCGCACCGCAAGCTGGCCAAGAATATGGACGATGTCTGGAAATTCATCCAGCACTGGGAGGACAAGCGCGAAACTCTCCCATACGAGATCGATGGCGTGGTCATCAAAGTCGACCGCACCGCGCTCCAGGACGAACTCGGCTTCACCGGCAAAGCGCCCCGCTGGGCGATCGCTTACAAGTACGCCGCGCGGGCAGGCATCACCAAGATCGAAGGGATTCGGGTACAAGTCGGTCGCACCGGCAAGCTCACCCCCGTGGCGGAACTTGCGCCGGTGGCCATTGGCGGGACTACCGTGCGCAACGCCACGCTCCACAACATGGACGAAATCGAGCGCCTGGGAGTTAAGATCGGCGACTGGGTTCAGGTGGAGCGCGGCGGCGACGTGATTCCGAAAGTCGCCAAGGTCGTCGACGACAAAGATCACCCCCGCGGCCACGAAGCATTTGTTATGCCAGAGAGGTGCCCGGTCTGCGGCACAAAAGTAGTGAAGACGGAAGGGGAAGTCGACTATCGCTGCGTCAATGCGAACTGCCCCGCCAAGCTGCGCGAAACTATCCTGCATTTTGCCTCGCGCCATGTGATGAATATCGAAGGCATGGGCGACGCGCTGGTGGCACAGCTGACCGACCGCGGCCTGGTCAAAAACGTCGCTGACATTTACAAACTCTCCAAAGACGACCTGCTCGGCCTGGAGCGCATGGGTGACAAGTCGGCGCAGAACGTTCTCGACGAAATTAACGCTTCGAAAAAGCTGCCCCTGGAGCGCGTAATCTTCGGCCTCGGCATCCGTTTCGTGGGCGAGCGAACCGCGCAGTTCCTGGCTGAACACTTCGGTTCGATGGACGCCCTGATGAACGCCAGTCAGGAAGAACTGGAAGCAGTCAACGAGGTCGGGCCCCGCATCGCCGAAAGCATCCTGGAGTTCTTCGCGGAACCCAGGAATCGCGACCTGGTAAAGCGGCTTCGCGAAGCCGGGCTCACTTTCACCGGCAAGAAAAGGGAACGAGGCACAAAGCTCGCCGGGAAGACCTTCGTCCTCACCGGAACGCTGACCAAGTACACGCGCGATGAGGCCAAGAAAATGATCGAGGACGCCGGAGGCCGGGTATCGGGATCGGTGAGCAAGAAGACCAACTACGTCGTCGCGGGGACCGACGCGGGCTCAAAGCTGGACAAAGCCAAAGAACTGGGCGTCACCGTGATTGAGGAGAAAGAAATGGAGCGGCTGGTCGGTTAGACACCCACGCTACTGCCCCCCCAGCGCCTCCCGGATCCTCTCCCAAGTCACTTCCAGCGTCTCCGGAAGCACCCGAGTCTCGCCCACCACGCAGACGAAATTGGCGTCCGCCACCCAACGCGGCAAAACATGCATGTGGATGTGCCCAGCCACCCCTGCCCCCGCGGCTTTGCCGATATTCATCCCCAGATTCACCCCGTCGGGCTTGTAAAGCAGGCGTAAAACGCCCTCCATTTTCTGCGAAAGACCCATCATTTCCTGCGCTGCCTCCACCGGTAGCTTCTGCAGTTCGTCCAGGTGCTCGTAGGGCACGATCATCACGTGCCCAGGCGTATAGGGATACGTATTCAGGATCACAAAGCAGTGCTTTCCCCGGTACGCAATGTGGACTTTCGCGTCATCTCGAGCTTCCAAAACCTGGCAGAAGATGCATCCGGGTGTCTTTTCGGCATTTGTAACGTAGGCGTAACGCCAGGGCGTCCAGAGATAGTCCATGGCGGGCAGAGTAGCAGATGGATATGGTTTTCTGGAACCTTACAACGCGCAATGACCGCTCTCCTTGCGCTTTTGCGACCCGCTCAAGAAAGTTGTATCCGATTTCGCGGCGAACAAATCAAATACGCGCATAAGCGGAATTGGATGTCGCTACTACACTGCGTTTGGGGTTTGACACTCTTCGGAAGCGGTTGCTACACTCGAAGGGTTCCCATTGGACGCGGGTTCATTTTAGTCGTCCGAACGCTGGGATTGTTTAAGCTCAACCGCCAGGTTGAGCCCACCACAACCTTAGACCCGTTCCGGCAGTATGCCTAGCAGCCCGCATCCGTCCCGCACCCTTAGCAGTGCGAGGTATCGAGAGGCTATGATCTTGTACGATGACAGCACCACCCACGAAGTCGACTCCGCAAACTCCGTTTCCGCCGTAAGCGAACAGAGCGTGGTATCGACCGAGGGCTCGGCGCCCAGCACGTCCACTACCCAACCCGAAGCGGCTTCCACTCCAGCTCACGAAGAAAAACCAGCCATGTCCACTGCCGTAATCGAAGAAAAACTACCCGTGCCCACCGCCACCGCCGAGGATTTCGCGGCAGCCCTTGAGACCTTCACCACCGAAGCCGAGGAGTCCGTCGGCGAAGATCGCGTCATTAAGGGCACGGTGCTCAAGCTCACCGGCACGCATGTCGTCGTCGACATCGGCGCCAAGTCTGAGGGTATGTTGCCGCTCGCGGAGGTTCTGGACCACGAAGGCAAGCCCCGCTTCCAGCCCGGCGACGAAATTGACGTAATGCGCGACAAGGGCGAGGCCGAAGAGGGCTACATCAACCTCTCGCACCAGAAGGCTCAACGGCTACGGGCCTGGGACGACATTGAAGCCGCCTACAACGAGAAGAAGCCGATCAAGGCCCTGGTCATCGATCGCATCAAGGGCGGCCTTACCGTCGACATCGCTGGCGCGCGCGCCTTCCTGCCCGGATCCCAGGTCGATCTCCGTCCCGTCCGCAACCTGGATGGCATGAAGGGCACCACCATCGACGTTGCCATCATCAAGCTGAACAAGAAGCGCGGCAACATCGTGGTCTCGCGCAAACAACTGCTGGAAGAAGAGCAGAACGAAAAGAAGTCCAAAACGCTCGAGCACCTGGAAGAAGGTGCCATCCTCACCGGCGTAGTGAAGAACCTCACCGAGTACGGTGCCTTCGTCGATATGGGCGGCATCGACGGACTGCTGCACATCACTGACATGTCCTGGGGACGCCTCACCCACCCTCGCGACCTGGTCAACGTTGGCGATCAGATCCAGGTCAAAGTCCTCAAGTACGACAAGGACAAGCAGCGCGTCTCGCTCGGCTTCAAGCAACTCACGCCCGACCCGTGGCTCGACGCCGAGCACCGCTATCCCGTGGGCGCGCATGTCGCCGGCCGCGTCATCAGCGTGACCGACTACGGCGCGTTCGTCGAACTGGAGCAGGGCATCGAAGGCTTGGTCCACGTCAGCGAGATGACTTGGTCGAAGCGCATGAAACATCCCTCCAAACTGGTCAACGTCGGCGACCAGGTGGAATGCATCGTGCTCAACGTGAATCCCACCGAGCGTCGCATTTCGCTCGGCATGCGCCAGCTCGCCACCAACCCTTGGGACAGCCTGCACGAGAAGTTCCCGGTGGGCACGCAGGTGGAAGGCCGGGTACGCAACCTTACCGACTTCGGCGCCTTCATCGAGATCGAAGACGGCATCGACGGCCTGGTCCACGTCAGCAACCTGAGCTGGACCAAGCGCGTGAAGCATCCTTCCGAAGTGCTGAAGAAGGGCGACCGCGTGAAGGCCGTCGTACTTGCCATTGAGCCTGACAAGCGCCGCTTGTCGCTGGGCGTGAAGCAGCTGCAACCTGATGTCTGGGAGACGTTCTTCCAGCAGCATCACATCGGTGACGTAGTCCACGGTAAGGTTCTCCGTGTCGCCACGTTCGGTGCGTTCGTGGAAATTGCTGAGGGCATCGAAGGCCTCTGCCACAACTCCGAAGCGGTTGACGGCAACGGCCAGCCCGTTCATCTGGAGCCGGGCGTGGAGCACGACTTTAAGATCATCAAGATGAATCCGGAAGAGAAGAAGGTGGGTCTCAGTATCCGCGCGGTGGGCGAAGAAGCCTCACGCTCGGAAGTGGAAGCCTATAAGCACCCGGTCTCAAGCTCGAGCACCAGTTCCACGATCGGCGAATTGATCTCCTGGAAGCGGGCCGGAAGCGAAAACAACTAGCCAGTGTGGCGCGGACGCTCCTGTCCGCGAACCCCCAAAAGACACGAGGCCACCCAGAAGGTGGCCTTTGTCATCTCACGCAGGCCTTTCCCTGACAAACCAATCGATTGGAACCTAGTACTCCGTCTTGCGCCAAGTTCGCACGTTGAACCCGTACAGCACAATGCAGAAAAGGTTCGCGGGGATGAATCCCCACTGCCCCGTCTTAAACCCGATGATGCAGATGAGAACGCTGTTCACCGCAGCCAGCGCCCAGCCCTCCCAGTACCGCTTGCCCACGAGGATGGTCGAAAAAATGGTCAATACGCACGATAGATAATCAAGCCTCAGCACGACGTAAGGAAACCTCCGACCTCTACTTTGTAGCACCCGCGAGGCCAAGGTCTGTGATCTGGAACGTGTTACATGTAACGAGGGTAACGTCGGAGGGTGCTGGATTTACATGGTCCGTCGACATCCCCCCCACCCAATGAGTTCTATGCCCTCATCGTCAGTACCACCCGGAACCGCACCCGCCCGCTGCTCATCTGGTCAAACGCTTCGTTCACCTTCGCCAACGGGTATTTCTCGATCATCGGTCGAACCCCGCTGAGCGCGCTGAATCGAAGCGTGTCTTCTGAATCGATGGAGCTTCCCGACGGCCATCCTTGGATCGCGTTTTTCCTGCCGACGATCTGCATCACGCTGACGCTCATCGGCTCGTGCGGAACGCCGACCACCAGCAATTTCCCGTTGCCCGCGAGACCGCTCACGATTCCCGAGATCGATTTCGCATCCGGCGCCGTCGCCAGAATCAGCCGGGCGCCCCCCAGCTTCTTCAACTCGGCTCCTGCATCCGTCGCGCTCGAATCGATGTACGCGTGCGCCCCCAGCGTTTTGGCCAGACTCTCTTTATCGCCACCTCGCCCGATCGCTACTGTTTGGAATCCCATCTGCCGCGCAAATTGCAGCCCTAGGTGCCCCAGACCGCCGATCCCCTGCACAGCTACGAGATCGCCTGCCCGCGTCCCCGAGTTCCTCATCGAATTGAACACGGTGATGCCCGCGCACAGCAGCGGTGCGGCTTCCTCCGCCAGCAAACCGTCCGGAATTGCAGCGAGCGCTTCCGCCGGAACGATGGTGTACTCCCCGTACCCGCCGTCGAAACTAATCCCCGCGATCTTCTGGTTCGCACAAAGAATGAAGTCTCCGCGCCGGCAGGCATCACACACAAAGCAATGCCCGCCATGCCAGCCCACACCCACACGTTGTCCGGGCTCCCATTGTGCGACGCCACTTCCGACCGCATCGATCTTGCCGCAGATCTCGTGTCCGGGCACCCGCGGCAGTTGCAGCCCCGGGTACGCCGCGTTCTTAACCAGTGCGTCGCTGTGACAGATCCCACAGGCCTCCACCTTGATGCGGACTTGACCCGGCCCCGGCGCGGGAATGTCCCGCTCGACAATCTCGAACGGCCCGCCCGCTTTGGATACTTGCGCCACTTTCATACGAGCCATGTGCTCTCCCTAGATAATGATGCCTGATCAGCTTGGATTGCTGTTGACTGATGATTGAACGGAAAAGATACGTCGGATATCGAAATCCCTGTCGTAGATGAGATGGCGACTCCCCGGGATTCGTCGCGAAATGCGATTCCGTTGGCCGTGAATCTGAGGGCTGCAGATTTCGTTGCGAGGACCGAAACTACCGGTTGTCGATTTTCAAGTTGATGTTCACCAGTTGGCGGTTGTCAAACTGGCTCACCGTCTTGGTGTCGCTCTTCTTGCCGTTATATTGCGCGTAGACTTCATAGTCTGTATTCGGAGATAGCGAAGGAAAGCGGTAGGAGCCGTCCTGGCCCACGATGTAGGTCTTGACCGCTCGCGTGCGGGTGTTCGTCAGGTACACCACCGCATTCGGGAGCGGCGAATCCTGGCGATCCATGACCTTGCCGGTCAGCAGGCGGCTGGTATCGCCCTTCTTGTCGAACGGGTTGGCGGCAGCGGCAAGACACACTAGAAGCACGATCACCGACACGACGATGGCCCATTTCATGGATTTCTCCGTACCCACCCTACCATGTCCTCACTACTTTAGATGCAGGCCGATGTCGGCGCGCTCGTCTCCGTCGATGTGGACCGCCACCTCGTCGCCCGTCTTTAACTGCTTTCCTTCCAACGACTTGAGGCCTTTCAAGTCGGCCCATACGACGTAGTCCGCCTTCCCAGCTGGTAGTCTCTGGGCAAATTCGCCGCGGTGGTCGGAGTAGAGCTCCCATTTCGCCCGCTTCTGGTCGCTCCGCCGGATTCTTACGTGGACGCCATAGACCGGGCGGTCATCTGGGCCCCAGACGGTGCCGAAGATCAGCGCATACGGCTTGCGGGGATCCATCTGGGCAAACGCCGGCCCGAAGCGCAATGAAAGAAAGCTCAGAAGAACGAGCGCAAGCAAGACCATCCGAAGAGGGAAAACGCAGGAGGAGATTTTTCGCAGCACGGGGGCGTGTCCGGAATTACAGGTCACCGTCTTCGCTTTCCTCTTCTTCCTCTTCTTCGTCTTCTTCTTCCGCAACCGGCTTCAACTCGATGGGATTGACGGTCACGATCTCAAAGTCGGTGCCACACTCGGGGCAGGAAACGACCTCACCCTCGTCCACCTCGTCTTCTTCAATATCGAGGTCGCTTTCACATTCGGGACAATAAACCATGAATGCCTCCGTGCCAGGGTCTACCCTGATAATATTTAATTCTCTCGGGCCTTCGGTCAAGTGCTCTCGGATTTTCGCTCGGGATGCGCCTTTACAGAGGATTTACAAAGACTGAACCACCCGCTTTGCGCAGGTGCTCTGGTTAACTGCCATGCTCAGCTCGAAAACTTCTGCGAGATTTTCTACCACACCTCCGGTGCTGGCGGTGAGTCTGGCGATGGTTTTGTTTTTCGTTTGCCCGGTTCTTTCCCAGGAGTCTATTCCAAATCAGCCGGCAGATTCGAGGATCGCGGCTGCGTTGAAGGAAGTTTCGTCCGCCCGAATCCAGGCAACCATCGAGAAACTCGTCGGCTTCGGAACCCGCTCGACGCTCTCCGCGCAGGACCCGGCTGCCATCTCCGTTGGGCGCGGCATCGGTGCCGCCCGCGAATGGATCAAGTCGCAGTTCGAGCGCTACTCGAAAGACTGCGGCGGTTGTCTCGAAGTGAAAACCGACTCGTTCACCCAGAACCCCGCCGACCGGATTCCGCAGCCCACCGAAATCACCAATGTTTATGCGGTCTTGAATGGTTCCGACGCGGAGAGCGCACAACGCATCGTGCTGGTCACCGGGCACTACGACTCGCGCAATAGCGACAATTTTAATGTCAAAGACGACGCGCCCGGTGCCAATGATGACGCCAGTGGTACGGCAGTGAGCCTCGAGTGTGCGCGCGTTCTGAGCAAGCTCAAGTTTCCCGCAACCATCGTTTTTCTTACCGTAGCCGGCGAAGAGCAGGGCTTGAACGGCAGCGCGCACTTCGCCCAAATGGCCAAGGCGCAAGGTTGGCGCTTGGATGCCGTCCTGAACAACGATATCGTCGGTGGAAACCGGGACCCCGAACAGGACTCCGGCGTCGTGCGAGTCTTTTCCGAGGGTGTTCCGATCGCCGCCGATGAGAAGCAATTGCGCCAGATTCGCAATCTGGGCGGGGAGAGCGATTCGCCCTCGCGGGAGGTGGCACGCTACGTGGCCGAGACTGCCCGGACCTACCAGCCGGGAGTGAAGCCTCTTCTGATTTTCCGGCTCGACCGCTATCTCCGCGGCGGAGACCACTACCCATTCAATCAACAGGGCTTCGCCGCCGTGCGCTTTACCGAGTACCGCGAGGACTACAGCCGCCAGCACCAGAACGTGCGCACGGAAGACGGCATCGAGTACGGCGACGTACCGAAGTACGTAGATTTCGACTACGTGGCCGCCGTCGCCCGCCTGAACACCGCTACCCTGGCTACGCTCGCCTCTGCCCCCGCGCCTCCCGGCAACGTTCGCCTCGACGCAGCCAAGCTAGAGAACGACTCCACCCTGAGATGGGACGCGGCGCACAGTGCGACCGCCTACGAAGTTGTCTGGCGGGCTACCAGCAGTCCGGAATGGGAGCACGCCAGGAACGTAGGCAACGCAACCCAGGTCACGATGCCGCTCTCGAAGGACAATGTCATCTTCGGCGTCCGGGCTGTGGATGATGTCGGACACCGTAGTCTCCCGGTCGTGCCCACGCCGCAAAGGTGATCGCCAAACTGCTACGATAGGTGGACGTGAGCCCTGCCGGCTCGCTCCGTTATGGCCAGAAATGTGTCCGATTTTGGGTTTCCGGCGTTTCGCGGTGCGGTCCGCGAGATCATCCTCGCGAGCGTTGCGATTTACGTGGTCATCTTGCTGTTGCTCTCCTTTGCGCCGGGAGCCGGCCAGACCGTCCTCGCCTACGGTGTCCTGGATCCGGCGCGCATACGTGGCGGCTGGTTGTGGCAATTTGTTACCTATGCGTTCATGTATGTCGACCCGATCGATTTTGTCCTATCCTTGGTAGGTATTTACTTCCTCGGATCAGCTCTTCAAGAGCGCTTGGGTCGTTCCGGCTTCTACTCTCTTTTCTTTGGGAGCGTCGTTCTTTCGGCAGTTGCCGGCTTCTTGCTCTCCCTCACGCACGTCATCGCGCAAGGTCCGGCCTTCGGCTCGGGCGCCGCTGCCAATGCGATTCTGATGGTCTTCTATCTGCTCAACCGGGACGCTCCTATCATGTTGTTTCCGATCCCCATCCAGATCCCGGTCAAGTGGATCGTTTTGGCCATCGCCGCCATCGAGACCGCGTACCTGCTGCTGAGCCACTTCAGCCTTTTCTACTGCGTCCTGCTGCTCGGACTAGGTGCCGGCTACGTCTGGCACCTTGCCTTCCTGTCTCGCCGGGTATCCTTGGGCGTCTCGGAACGCTTCTACGGTATGCGCAACTCCTACTACCGCTGGAAGCGCCGCCGTGCCGCAAGAAAATTCGAAGTCTATATGCGCAAGCATGAAAACCGCGAGGTCAGCTTCGACGAGCACGGCAACTACATCCCGCCCAACGATGACAAAAAGAAGAACGGCGGCTCGAAATCAGGCTGGGTGAATTAGACCTCGCGGGCGAGGTTTTGATTTTGAAGGGGCCCGGGCTTCCAGCCGGGCCGAAACCGCCCCGACTCAGGACCGGCTTCAGCCGCTGAGGTTCGCTGCAGGCGACCGCCCCCCGCGCCGAAGGCCGGTCCCAGCGCCAGTATCAGCCTCCCAATCCAAGGAAATCCTGAAAGGTCGACACTATTTCCGCCGGAAGTGATTTCGCAGCCTGCTTCTTGAAGTCCAAGTCGTGCCCCGCGCCCTCCACCGCCAGCAGCCGCGTTTCCCCAGCAACGAGTCTCAACGCCCCCTGGATCTCCTCAATCGACCCGAAAGGATCTCTCGTACCGTGCACAAATAGAGATGGATTTCGCAGGTTGGGCAGATGCTGCACCCGCAACTGCTCCGGTTTCCGCGGTGGATGCAAGGGATACGACATCAGCAACAATCCGCTCACCAGTTCCGGCTCCGCGGCGCAGAGCATAGTCGCTTGCCGTCCTCCGTATGAATGGCCACCCAGGAAGACGCGCTCCCGTACTATCTTCCGCATTGCGGCCACGGCATTTTTCAGCCCTTCCCGGTCCCGGGTCGCATCCCCCGGCCCCGGCGGACCGTGCGGACGCACCTGCCTATATGGAAGATCCAGTCGCAGGACCGTAACGCCCGCCCCGCAGAATGCCTCCGATAGCGCAAGCAACAGAGGTGCTTGGGCATTGGAGCCCGCGCCATGTGCCAGAATTAGCCCTGCAGTCGATTTCTCAGACCGGTGCAGATATCCGCGAACATCGGGTTCCGAATCACGGTCAAAGAAAGATTCGAAGTTAGACGCAGCAGGCATAGTGCCCGGATTGCCTCGAGGTCATAGCGGTATCTCTTCCAGGCTCTCGTGAACTTTCAGAATGCGAACCTCGTGCGCGAGTTTCGCCCAGCGTCGTTGTGCCTCGGGATCTTCCAGGGCAGCCCGCCGCGCATCGTCCGACTTCCAGTGCCGCACCAGCACGTATTCGCCCTCTGGACTCCGATACAGAATGTCCCGGCTGTAGCCGCCCTTCGCCAGCACGGCGGAAAGCTCTCGAACCGTTCCGAGGGCCTCCTGCTCTTGGCCATCCAGCGGAGAGAATACCGCGACGGAAAGAATTTCTTGAGACATTTCAGTGTTCGAAACTACTTCTTCCTGCTGCCACGCCGGCTGACACCCGCATCACCGGAACTCTGCGCCGTGACCGTGTGCAGGCGCATGAAGTTCGTCGACCCCGAGGCCATCTGGGTTCCGGCCACAACCCCCAGCACCTCCCCTGGCTTCAATTGCCCTTCCCGCAGCAATTCACGCTCGGCGGTGTTGACCATGTCTTCCGCCGAACGGGCCGATTCCCTGCGCTGCACCGGATGGACTCCCCAGAGCAGGTTCATTCGATTGCAAACCGGACCGGTATGACTGAACGCGTAGATGCACACCTTGGGACGGTACTTCGAAATCATGCGCGCCGTGTTCCCGGTTTCCGTAAACACTGCGATCGCCCCCATGGGCAGATCTTCCGCCGCATGTGCAATCGATTCACAGATCGCCTCGGCGACCATTAGCGGGTGGCGGTTGCGCCGCCGTCGGGGCTCGCTGAACGAGGTCATGTTGTGCTCGGCTTCGACCACAATCCGACTCATCATCGCCACCGCCTCGCGCGGGTACTGCCCACTGGCGGTTTCAGCGGAGAGCATCACTGCGTCGGTGCCATCGAAAATTGCGTTGGCCACGTCGCTGGCTTCGGCGCGCGTCGGGCGCGGATTTTCGATCATGGACTCCAGCATCTGGGTTGCGATGATCACCGGCTTGCGCCACTCCGCCGCCCGCCGGATCACGTGCTTCTGAATGACCGGGACCTGCTCTGGAAGCATCTCCACGCCAAGATCGCCGCGGGCCACCATCACGCCGTCGGCCGCTTCAAAAATCTCTTCCAGTTGTTCGAGCGCCTGGGGCTTTTCAAGCTTGGCGATCACCGGCACGTCGCCGCCGTGAGCGAGAATCAACTGCTTCACCTCCCGCACGTCCGACCCGGAACGAACAAAAGAAATGGCCACCAGGTCCACATCATGCTTGAGCCCAAACTCCAGGTCCTTACGGTCTTTCTCCGTGAGCGCCGGTATCGTCAGGGCAACGCCCGGAAGGTTAATCCCCTGATGTTCGCCGAGCAAACCGCCGTTGACGACGTCACACTCCACGTCTTCGCCCTGAACCCTCAGCACCCGCAACTCGATCAGCCCATCCGAGAGCAAAATCCGCGCGCCCCTGACCACCTCTCGCCCCAGTCCCTGGAACGTAGTCGCGATAAGCGTCGGCGTGCCCGGCACATCCTTCGGCGTGATCGTCACCTGCGTGCCCGTCTTCAACAAGACGGGCTCGTGCGACTTCAGGCGCCCGGTGCGGATCTTCGGCCCCTGTAGGTCCTGCAGGATGCAGACCGTGCGCCCTTCCTTCCGGGCCGCTTTACGGATGCGCGCAATGTTCCGCGCGTGGTCTTCGTGGGTGCCATGGGAGAAATTCAGACGGGCCACGTCCATGCCCAGGCGCAACAAGTCCCGCAGAATAACCTCAGAGTTCGAAGCCGGACCGACCGTGCAAATAATCTTGGCGCGGCGCAAGCTGGTATCTCCGGTCTCCGGACGCAGCGCCAGGGTCGCGGAGCTCTCCGCCTCCGAGCCCAGAGTAGAAATGTCACCGGATACCAGGTCGATCGTTCCCTGTTTCAAACCCTATGCTCCCAATTGGCAGACAGAATATCGTGAGGTGGACGCCCTTATCGGACGCCTGGAATTGCGTTGACCAGATTGTAGCGGATGACCACCATCTCAGCTGGCTACGATGCTCGCGCTCGACTCCAGCAGTTCCTTCCCCAGAAACGCCCGCGGAAACAGCATCGCATTGAACTCCGCCCCGATCAGCACGATCAGCGAGATCATGTACATCCACACCAGCAGCGCGATGCCGGCACCAAGCGAACCGTAGATGATGCTGTAGTCGGCGTATCCGTGAAGGTACCAGCTGAAACACGTCGTCGCAATGAACCACATCCCCGTCGCCAGGGTGGCCCCCGGCAGCACGCTATGCCAAGGTTGGGTGCGCGGCACGGCGTTGTGATAGATCAACGCGATCACGGCGATACTGGTCAGCGTCGCAATGACCCAGCGAATCGCACCCCAGAGCAACACGATATAGGGGCTGAACTCGCGTCCGAGGTGAAACAGTATGCGGTTTTCGATTCCCGAGCCAAAGGCCACCATTGCGGTGGCGAACGTCAGTGGGATCCCCGCCATGATCACCAGCGAAAACGCGATCAGCCGCTCCTTCACCAGGCCCCAGGTTTTGGGCAGCTGGTAGGCGTTGCGGAAACCTTCCATCCAGGAAATCATGGTTCCGGAAGCGGTCCAGAGCGTCAGCAGCGACGTGCCGATCAGCAAGTTGACTGGACGCTGCGACGTGCCGCGCAAGTAAGCAATCGCCGTCGCCGACCCGGCCGGAAGAATTCGCCCCAGGGCATAGGATATTTCGCGCAGGTAAGCATCTCCGCGCGTCAGGGTGGCCAGCACCGAGCCCACCACCAACAGCGCGGGGAAGAAGGTCAGAATCGACGAATACGCGGACGCCTTGGCGACGGCGAACTGATCATGCTCAAACGCACGCCAGGTCGCCTGGCGCAGCAGGCGGAAGAAGCGCAGCATCGCTTGCCCTAGAGTAGGGCGTGGCGCGGGCGGGCGCAACTGCGAAATTCGCCGGCGTACCTCGTGCGGTCCAAAATGTTGAGGGGAAGCATTCATAGGAAATATGGAAGCGAAGGGACGGCAGGCGCCGCCCCTTCACAAATTGTTCCCTGTCTTACTCCGCGGCGAGCTCTTCGGTCTCGCCTTCGTGCCGCATCATTTCCAGGGCACGTTCCGCTTCCTCGTAGGCAGCGGAGACCTCCTCTTGTACCTTGGCGGCAGCCTCTTCCATCTCGGGCGAGAGGCGCACGTTGCGGTAGTATTCCATCCCGGTTCCGGCCGGGATGAGGCGGCCCACGATGACGTTTTCCTTGAGGCCGCGCAGGTGATCGACGGCTCCCTGGATGGAAGCTTCAGTCAGCACGCGCGTGGTCTCCTGGAACGAAGCGGCGGAAATGAACGAGTCCGTCGAGAGCGATGCCTTTGTGATACCCAGGAGCAGCGGGCGGCCGGTTGCCGGACGTCCACCTTCCTTGATCACGCGGTCGTTTTCCTCGGCAAAGCGGAACTTGTCGACCTGCTGCTCCAGCAGGAACGACGTGTCGCCGACGTCTTCCACCTTGCGCCAGCGCATCATCTGGCGAACGATCACCTCGATGTGCTTGTCGCTGATGTTGACGCCCTGCAGCCGGTAGACTTCCTGGATTTCGTTCACCAGGTAAGCCTGCAGCTCCTTTTCGCCGAGCACGGCCAGGATATCGTGCGGGTTGAGCGGCCCGTCCATCAGCGGTTCGCCCGCCTTCACGCGCTCGCCTTCCTGCACGTTGATGTGGACGCCGCGCGGCACTGAGTATTCCTTCTCCGTGCCGTTGTCGGCCACCACGTAGATCTTGCGCTGGCCCTTCGAAACCTCGCCGAACTTCACCGTGCCATCGATTTCGCTGATGACCGCGGTCTCATGCGGCTTGCGGGCTTCGAACAGCTCGACCACGCGCGGCAGACCACCCGTGATGTCCTTCGTCTTGGTCGTCTCGCGCGGAATCTTCGCCAGGATGTCGCCGGGGGCAGCGGTGTCGCCGTCTTGCACCATCAGGTGAGCGCGGGAGGGCATTAAGTACCGTTTGTTGCCCTTGCCCTTGATCACAATGGCCGGCTGGCGCTTCTCGTCGGGTGAATCCGCCACCACGTGCCGCGACAGGCCGGTAACTTCGTCCACTTCTTCGTGCAGGGTGATGCCTTCCTGCAAGTCCTTGAACTGGACGGTGCCGCCGATTTCGGTAAGGATCGCGAAAGTATACGGATCCCACTCGACCATCACCTGGCCGAGCGTGACCGGATCGCCTTCGTTCACCTTGAGTTTGGCGCCGTACACGACCGCGTAACGCTCGCGCTCGCGGCCCTTGTCGTCGACAACGGCAATCGAGCCCTGACGGTTCATCACCACGAGGTCCCCCGACTTTGCCTTGACGGTCTGCAGGCCGATGAAACGCACCACGCCGTTGTTCTTGGCGTCGAGGCGCGATTGTTCGGAGACTCGCGATGCCGTACCACCGATGTGGAAGGTACGCATCGTGAGCTGCGTTCCCGGCTCGCCGATGGACTGTGCCGCGATGACTCCGGTCGCTTCACCCAGCTCAACCAGCCGGCCCGAAGCCAGGTTGCGGCCGTAGCACATCACGCATACGCCACGCTTCGACTCGCAGGTCAGCACCGAACGGATCTTCACCCGCTCGATTCCGGCTGCCTGAATCGAACCCGCCAGTTCTTCGGTGATCTCCTGGTTGATGTCGACAATGACGTTGCCGTCATAGTCCTTGATCTTCTCGAGCGACACGCGGCCGACGATGCGGTCACGCAGCGGCTCGATGATCTCGCCGGCTTCCACGATACCCGAGACGTAAATCCCGTCAACCGTTCCGCAGTCGTACTCGCTGATGATGACATCTTGAGCGACATCCACCAGGCGGCGCGTTAGGTAGCCGGAGTCCGCGGTCTTCAGAGCGGTATCCGCCAGTCCTTTGCGAGCCCCGTGCGTCGAGATGAAGTACTCCAACACGGTCAGCCCTTCGCGGAAGTTGGCCGTGATCGGCGTCTCAATGATTTCGCCCGAGGGCTTCGCCATCAGGCCGCGCATTCCGGAGAGCTGGCGGATCTGCTGTTTCGATCCGCGGGCGCCGGAATCAGCCATAACGTAAATCGGGTTGAGCGCGCCTTCCTTGTCCCGCTGCTGCATCTGGCCGAACATTTCATCGGCAACTTTCTCCGTGATAGCCGACCAGATTTCGATGACCTTGTTGTAGCGCTCGCCGTTGGTGATGGCGCCGTCCAGGTACTGCTGCTGCACACTGACGCCCTGCTTCTCAGCGTCGCGCACCAGCGTCTTCTTGTTGTCGGGCACGACCATGTCGTCGATGCCGATGGAGAGGCCGGCGCGGGTCGCAAAGTTAAACCCAAGCGACTTAATCTCGTCCAGCATCTTGACCGTAACCTCCAGCCCAAAGCGCAGGTAGGTGTAGTTCACCAACTGCCCGATGCCCTTCTTCTTGAGCAAACCGTTGATATAAGGCATGCCTTCAGGCAGGTGATCGTTCAGGATGGCGCGGCCCACGGTCGTATTCAGGAAGCTGCGCTCGTAATGCACTTCGTCGGTGTGCGTGATGTCCTGATCGTCGTAGGCGGTAGTCAGGTCGATCACTTCTCCGGTGTAGCGCAAACGAATCGGCGAAAGCGTTTCGACTTCACCCGCTTCCATCGCCAGCAACACTTCATCGATATTCGCGAACGAGCGGCCTTCGCCCTTCGCGCCGGGCTTCGCCTTAGTCAGGTAGTACAGACCGAGAACCATGTCCTGGGTGGGCACGGTGATCGGCTGTCCCGACGCCGGCGACAGAATGTTGTGCGACGCCAGCATCAGCACGCTCGCTTCCACCTGCGCTTCCGGCGACAGCGGAATGTGCACCGCCATCTGGTCGCCGTCGAAGTCGGCGTTGAATGCCGTGCAGACCAGCGGATGAATCTTGATCGCCTTGCCTTCCACCAGCACCGGCTCAAACGCTTGGATCCCCAACCGGTGAAGCGTAGGAGCGCGGTTCAACAGTACAGGGTGGTCCTTGATGACTTCTTCCAGGATGTCCCAAACAATCGGTTCCTGCTGCTCCACCATCTCCTTGGCCTGCTTGATGGTGGTGCAGTGCCCGGTCTGCTCGAGCCGGTGATAGATGAACGGCTTGAACAGCTCGAGCGCCATCTTCTTGGGATGACCGCACTGGTGCAGCTTCAGCTCCCGAGCAGGTTCTGCCGGAAGCGTCCCTGCTTGCCCTTTAGCGTGTCCGACAGCGACTTCAGCGGCCGGTTGTTGGCTCCGCGCAGCACGCGGCCACGCCGTCCGTTGTCGAACAGCGCGTCTACCGCTTCCTGCAGCATGCGCTTTTCGTTGCGCACGATGACTTCCGGAGCGTGCAGGTCCATGAGCTTCTTCAACCGGTTGTTGCGGTTGATAACGCGGCGATACAGGTCGTTCAGATCCGAGGTCGCGAAGCGGCCGCCGTCCAGTGGAACCAGCGGACGCAGCTCCGGTGGAATCACCGGAATCACATCGAGGATCATCCAGTTCGGCTTGTTGCCGCTCTTGCGGAACGCCTCGACCACTTTCAGCCGCTTGGCGTACTTGAGGCGCTTCTGCAGCGACGCCTCGTTCTTCATCTTCTCGCGCAGTTCGGTCGAGAGCCCTTCCACGTCCACGCGCTTCAGAAGCTCTTTGATCGCTTCTGCGCCCATCATGGCTTTGAAGCCGGCCGCGCGATACTGCTGATCGAGCTCGCGGTACTTGGCTTCGTCCTTGAGGATCTCGCGCTCTTTCACCGGAGCGTCGCCCGGCTCGACCACCACGTACGCCTCGAAGTACAGCACCGACTCGAGATCACGCAGAGAAATATCCA
>Ga0307479_10001725_pt1 | contig 19932 bp, 17 predicted proteins | sample atmos_gasesECM4C_FD_203743 | JGI IMG/M metagenome (GOLD analysis project Ga0307479, IMG submission 203743) | Hardwood forest soil microbial communities from Morgan-Monroe State Forest, Indiana, United States - atmos_gasesECM4C_515 | ecosystem: Environmental > Terrestrial > Soil > Temperate...
CGCTTCTTGAGGCTTTTCGAGTGCGCGAACGGCCAGCTCGACTTCGGCAGTGGCGGAAACGAGGATTTTGACGAGGTCGATAGTGCCGGTACGGATGGAGTCAACGCGGTAGAGCACAAAACGGCTGGCGGCGGCATCGATCAGGTCGATGACGTCGTCGAGGCGGCTGCAGAGCTCGTAAATGTCTTCGCGGTCAAACGGGGTGATGAAGGTTTGATTCAGCTTGGTGAAAAGGGCGTGGGTGATTTCGTCGCCTTCGTGCTCGATGGCTTTCACGATTTGAACCTGCTCCGGCACGCCGGTGTAGTGCGAGAGCATTTTATGAAGGGCGTTGGCCCCAACGTGGATGTTGGCTGCCTGTTTGGCGAAAAGGTCGAAGAAACCCTCTTCGCGCGGCAAGAAGCGCTGCAAGAGTCCTGGCATGTTTGACTCTCCCCTGAAGAGTCTGCGGTGAGGCTTACGGACGATATCAGAGCATGCTGAGGGTAGGCAAGCAAGCGTCTGGCGGACTTACGTGCGTGCCAGGTTCCGTCTGTGCCGATGGGGCGTGGGGATTCATCTAAGCTATGGGTCGCCACGACATCGGCTGAATTTTGGCTTATTGTGGCCGGCTCAGGAGCTTTGCGTGATTCCATTCTCAATTCTCGATCTGGCGCCTATTGCGGAGGGCGCGACTCCGGCCGACGCCTTTCGTAACTCCCTGGAGCTTGCGCAACATGCGGAGAAATGGGGGTATAGGCGTTTCTGGCTGGCCGAACACCATAACATGCCGGGGATCGCTAGCGCGGCAACGGCGGTGGTCATTGGCCACGTAGCCGGAGGCACAAAGACCATTCGCGTGGGAGCCGGAGGGGTGATGCTGCCAAACCATGCGCCGCTGGTGATTGCGGAGCAGTTCGGCACGCTGGAGTCGCTGTATCCCGGGCGGATCGATCTCGGCCTGGGGCGCGCGCCGGGAACGGATATGGCGGCGACGCGCGCGCTGCGGCGCGACAGTAAGGCCACGGGCGATGAATTTCCGCAAGACGTGGAGGAATTGCAATCGTATTTCGAGCCCGCCGAACCGGGTCAGCAAATTCGCGCGGTTCCCGGAGCGGGGTTGCGAGTACCGATCTGGCTACTCGGATCGAGCTTATTCAGCGCGCAGCTGGCGGCAATCAAAGGGCTGGCGTTCGCGTTCGCGTCGCATTTTGCGCCCGCGGACATGATGCAGGCGCTAGCGCTGTACCGAAGGCGCTTCATGCCTTCGAAGCAACTCGACCGGCCTTACGCCATGCTGGGGGTGAACGTGATCGCGGCTGCCACGGACGCGGAGGCGCGGCGGCTGTTCACTTCGCATCAGCAAGTCTTTGCGCTGCTCCGCCGGGGAACGCCGGGGCAGATTCCGCCGCCGATCGACAACATCGAAACGTTTTGGAGCCCCGCGGAGAAGGCGATGGCCAGCCAGTCGCTGGCGTGCTCGTTCGTTGGTTCATCTATGACGGTGGAGCGGGGATTGAGCGAATTCCTCAAGGTTACGAAGCCAGACGAACTGATCATCGCGGGGCTCATTTACGACCAGGCCGCGCGGTTGCGATCTTATGAAATCGCCGCGGAGGTCCAAGAGCGGCTGGGTACGGAAGAACGGAAAGTGAAGGTGCCGGCCGGCGTTTAAGCTGAAAGCCAGCCGCATTGCTGGTGGTGGCAGTGCGGTGAAGGAGGGGAGAGAGGCAAGAAAGAGGGTAGGGACTAGCGCAGCGAGAGGGTGACCAATCCGCGTCTACCCAACCGACTCGACTCAATAAAATCGTAAACAAACCAGCTGATGAGCCACAACAGAATGCCCAAGCCGCCGAGAGGCCAAAGCCCGAGAAATAGGGTGACGAGGTTGAACGCCGCAAGCGGGCCAAAGGCCCTCCACCAGATGGAAAGCTCGGGTTTCTCGCCGGGATCCTGCTGCATGGCCAATTCATCGCGCGCAGGTTTCTCCGCCCCTTTTGAAGAGAAACCCTCGATAAGGGAGAGAACACTCCAAGCCAAGAAACAGGCCCAGAAGGCTTTTTCCGTATTTGCAACAGAGCTGGCGATGCGAAGCAGGAAGGCAAGTAACAGTAAAAGGCCTGCTAGTTTCGCCAAGACTGACTTGCGCCGGACGGAACTGCCGTATTCGAACATTGCAGAACCTCAAGAAACAATAACTACCGCGGATATAAGTTTATGCCAAAGAAAAGGGCGGTCCGTGAGGACCGCCTTTTTCAGGATTGAGGTTACGGGCGAGCTGGAGAACTTAGTACATGCCGCCCATGCCGCCAGCGCCGGGAGCACCGCCGCCGGCTGCCGCTGCCTTGGTTTCTTCCTTGATGTCAGCGATGAGGGCTTCGGTGGTGAGCATGAGGCCCGCGATGGAGGCTGCGTTCTGCAGCGCCAGGCGGGTGACCTTGGCTGGGTCGATGATGCCCATCTTGATCATGTCGCCGTACTCGCCGGTCTCGGCGTTGAAGCCGAAGTTTTCTTCCTTGGAGTCGCGGATCCTGCCGATCACAACGGCGCCTTCATGGCCGGCGTTGAGCGCGATCTGACGGGAAGGTTCTTCGAGGGAGCGCCGCACGATGCCTGCACCAACGGCTTCGTCATCGTGGAGCTTGAGCTTCTCGACGACCGCGATGCAGCGGAGCAGCGCCGAGCCGCCGCCGGGGACGATACCTTCCTCGACAGCCGCGCGGGTGGCGTGCATGGCGTCTTCGACACGCGCCTTCTTTTCCTTCAGTTCGGTTTCGGTGGCTGCGCCGACCTTGATGACGGCGACGCCGCCGACGAGCTTGGCGAGGCGCTCCTGGAGCTTCTCGCGATCGTAGTCGGAGGTGGTATTTTCCACCTGCGAGCGGATCTGCTTGACGCGGCCTTCGATTTCGGAGGCCTTGCCGGCGCCTTCGATGATGGTGGAGTTGTCCTTGTCAATGGTGATTTTCTTGGCGCGGCCGAGATCCTCGAGCTTCACGTTTTCGAGCTTGATGCCGAGATCTTCGGTGATGGCCTTGCCGCCGGTGAGGGTGGCGATGTCTTCGAGCATGGCCTTGCGGCGATCGCCGAAGCCGGGAGCCTTGACCGCAGCGCACTGCAGCGTGCCCCGGAGCTTGTTCACCACGAGGGTGGCGAGGGCTTCGCCTTCGACATCCTCAGCGATGATCAAGAGGGGCTTGCCCATCTTGGCGGTCTGCTCGAGCAAGGGGAGAAGATCCTTCATGGAGCTGATTTTCTTTTCGTGGATGAGGATGCGGACGTCCTCGAGAACGCATTCCATGCGCTCGGGGTCAGTGATGAAGTAGGGCGAGAGGTAGCCGCGGTCAAACTGCATGCCTTCGACGACCTCGAGGGTGGTCTCCATCGTCTTGGATTCCTCGACGGTGATGACGCCATCCTTGCCGACCTTCTTCATGGCCTCGGCGATGATGCCGCCGATTTGCTTGTCATTGTTGGCGGAAATGGTGCCAACCTGGGCGATCATGTCGCCCTTGACGTCCTTGTGGAGCCTCTTGATCTCTTCGACGGCCACTTCAACGGCGCGCTCGATGCCGCGCTTGAGGGCAGTGGGGCTGGCGCCGGCGGCGACAGTCTTGACGCCTTCGCGGAAGATGGCCTGAGCGAGCACAGTCGCGGTGGTCGTGCCGTCGCCGGCAACATCGGAAGTCTTGGAAGCGACTTCGCGGACCATCTGCGCGCCCATGTTCTCGAGGGGATCGCGGAGTTCGATTTCCTTGGCAACGGTCACGCCGTCCTTAGTGATGATGGGCGCGCCGAACTTCTTTTCGATCACTGCGTTGCGGCCCTTGGGGCCGAGGGTGATCTTCACTGCATCGGCAAGAGCGTTCACGCCGCGCAAAATCGCCTGGCGGGATGCTTCACCTGTAACAATCTGCTTCGCCATACTGTTCGTTCCTCCTGATATTCTTCGTACTGAACTCTGATTTCTTTACATCGACTGGCAGGGCAAGCCCTGCCCCTACAATTTGGAACCGGAACTACTTCTTGGCGGCTTTTGCAGCGCCGCTGAGCTTCGCGAGAATCTCTTCTTCGCGAAGGATGAGGAGCTCTTCGTCCTCGATTTTGATTTCCGTACCGCTGTACTTGCCGAAGAGGACGCGATCGCCCGGCTTGACGTCCAGGGGAATCAATTCGCCCTTCTCACGCTTGCCAGCGCCCACGGCGATGATCTCGCCTTCCATGGGCTTTTCCTTTGCAGAGTCCGGGATGATGATGCCACCCCTGACGCTTTCTTTCTCTTCAATGCGCCTCACGATGACACGGTCGTGGAGCGGGGTCAGATTCACTGCCATCTTGAAAACCTCCGTAGGTGATCTTGCGGTTTGAACAACGGCTCGGAGCGAAAAAGGGGAATTAGCACTCCTCGTAGCCGACTGCTAATATAGCAGAAAAAGTGGACATGTCAAGGGTTTCTCGGACAGAGGGACTAGATTGAGCGTCTCTCGATGTTTATATTAAGCCATGTATTTTCAGTATGTTATATGGTGCAAGAAAAATATGACACTTGGTGATTGTGCTGCAGTAAGCCCCAGAGTAGAATCCGACACAATGGAGCGCCATGGGTTCGCTGCTTTACATTCGCCTGATTGTATACACCGCCGGAACTCTCCTGCAGTTGTTTTGGATGGTGGTGATCCTCGGCTATCGCCGACAACGAAATTTTGAACGGGTCTTTTTCTTCCTCTGTTTGGCGCTGTTCTTCTTTTACGGTGGTTCGCTCCTGGCGCTGAACGCGCAAATCCACTACACGGTGCCGCCCGCGGCTCTTCAGGTTTTTGCAGGGACGCTGATTTACCTCGGTCTGTGCGCGTTGCCGCCGCTCCTGGTTCTTCTGCATCTTGAATATACGGCCACGCGCGGATTGCTAAAGAAGTCAGAGAATAAGCGATTGATCGTGCTGGCGGCGTGCGCACCCATCGTGTTTTTTGGGCTGCGCCTCTACCCCCTGCTTGCCAAGAATTCCGGCTTTGATCTACTGGCACCGGGCAGGGCGCTGGGCTTCGCCTACGGAGTGTGGCTGGCCGCTGCATTTTTGCTTTGCTCTTGGTGGCAAGGGCGATTAACAAATGATGCCCCCGACGCGACCCAACAGACCTTCCACAAACAACTGGCGAGATTTTTTCTAGTCATCGGTGTGCTTGTTCTGTTGCTGCATGTAGCCCCCGGACGTCTGAGCCTGTCCGGTGCGGAAGAATTCAGCACCGGGTTGGCACTGGTAGCCCTAATCCCGTCTGCGGCAATGATGTGGATGGTGCTGAAATTCAACTTCCTGAATATCGGACGGCAGAAAAATCTGGTGTACGCGGTGTCGGTGACTTTTCTGGCGTTACTTTATCTGAGTCTCGTCAGGAGAGTCAGCACGTGGCTGGAGCCGAACCTGCCACCGGAGGCGACGGCGGCGATTCTCTTATTCCTCCTTGTCGTTTTCATTGAACCCATCCAGCGAACTTTCGGAAGAAGGCTGCAGAAAACAGCCCAGAACGAGATGGACAGGGTGCAGCGGCTTACGATGGAAATTCAGGAAGAAGCGCGGCAAGGGAATTTGGCCCTGCTGGAGAGGTTCATTGAGAGACGGGTGAAAGAGCAATTTGAACTTCGCGAAGTGCGGCTACGACTCATCCAAGGGGCCGCATTGCCCGCGGATGTCGCAGCTTCTGCCGAACCGCGAGCAGCCTTAGCGTTCGATTCGCGGGAATTTCAGATTCTCCGCGGCAATCAGAAGGAGGGCGTGCTCTACGCGGAACCGCACGGATCGGCGATCTCAGGCGATACCGTGGCGGCGCTGGAGTTTTTGTGCGAGCAACTGCCCGGGGCGCTGGACCTTTGCCGGCTGATCGAGGAGAAGTTGCAGTTGGAGAGGGAATTGGCGGAGCGGGAGCGGCTGGCGCTCGTGGGGCAGATGGCCGCGAGCATTTCGCACAACTTGAAAAACCCGCTGGGCTCGATCAAGACCATTTTGCAGGTGCAACTGGAGAATCCCGCGCTGCCGGAGTCGATTCGCGGGGAAACGAAAATGGTGCTGGAGGAAATCGGGAGGCTTTCGACCAAGTTGAGCCAATTGCTGCAGTTCAGCCGCCCGCCGATTCGCGGAGGGAGTGCGGCGGGAAGTTGCGATGCGGCAGCAATCGTAGAGGAGGTAGTGGGCGTGTTGTCGCACGAAGCGGAGCGGCGCGGCGTGAAGTTGCAGACAAAAGTTTCAGGAGGAATCGCGAATGTGGCGGCCAGCGCCGAGGCGTTGAACGACATGGTGTCTAACCTGGTGGTGAATGCACTGGAGGCCACGCCGCGCGGAGGACATGTGTTGGTGACGGGAGTATCGAGCGACGGTGCGTGCACGCTGGCCGTGGAAGATGACGGACCTGGGATTCCGGCGGCGCTGCGCGAAAAGGTTCTGCAACCTTTTTTCACGACCAAGTCGCAGGGAACGGGACTAGGCCTAGCGATTGTGGCGCGGCGCGTGGCGGAGTTCGGAGGAAAAGTGGATTGGGAGAGCCCGGTACGAGAGGGGCATGGGACGCGGTTTCGGGTGACGCTGCCGATCGGGGAAACAACGAAGTAAAGAAGCACGAAGCAAGGAAAAGAAAATGACGAAGACAATTCTGATTGTGGATGACGAGCCGGCGGCGCGATACGGGCTGCGGCGGGCGTTGGAAGCGAAGTACCGGATCGCGGAGGCGGATTCGGCGGAGGCCGCGCGTGAAGCACTGCAACGCGAACAGCCGGACCTGGTGTTGCTCGACGTGGTGCTGCCGGGGCAGGACGGACTCTCGTTTTTGCGGTGGATGCGCGAGCAGGGAAGCGAAGTCGCGGTGCTGATGATCTCCGCGCTGGACACGGCGAAAACCGCGGTCGAGGCGCTACAACTGGGCGCGGCGGACTATTTGGTGAAGGGATTCGAATTGGATGAGTTGCGGCAGCGCGTGGCGAATTTGCTCAAGCTCGCCACGCTGGAAAAAGAAAATGACGCACTGCGGCGGCGATTGACCACAGAAGGACAGTTTGGACAGATGATCGGCCGCTCGGCGGAAATGCGCCGCGCATTCGAAATGGCGGATCGAGTGGCGCCGACGGATTCGACGGTGCTGATTCTCGGGGAAAGCGGGACGGGAAAGGATTTGCTGGCGCAGGAGATCCACGCGCGGTCGCCGCGAACTGGGAAAGCGTACGTGGCGGTAAATTGCGCGGCGCTGCCGGAAACGCTGATCGAGTCGGAGTTATTTGGGTATGAGCGCGGCGCGTTCACGGGCGCGGCGCAGCAGAAGAAGGGAAAATTCGAACTGGCGTCGGGCGGAACGATTTTTCTCGATGAGATTGGGGACATGAATCCTGTTACACAAGCCAAAGTGCTGCGCGTGCTGGAGAATCGTACCATCGAGCGGCTTGGAGGGACGCAGTCGATTCCCGTGGACGTGCGGGTCATCAGCGCCACGCATCGCAACCTGGCGGCGGAGATTCGCGCGGGGAAGTTTCGCGAAGACCTGTTCTACCGGCTGCGCGTGGTGACCATCGAATTGCCGCCGCTGCGGACGCATAAGGGAGACATTGCACTCTTGGCGGAGACTTTTTTGCAAATGCATGGGGCGCGGCTGGGGCGAACAGCGCCGCTAAAGCGGGAAGCGATAGCGGCTATCGAGAAATACGATTGGCCGGGCAATGTACGCGAGCTGAAGAATGCGCTCGAGCGCAGCCTGGTGCTCAGCCGAGGGGATGAGATTGGAGTGGATGATTTACCCGCGGAGGTCGTGCATGGCGAAGCCATTTCACACCGGCACGGCGGCGACGAAGCGGACAACGGAATCGGCGAACGGGATTTTCGCGAGGCTAAGCGGAAGTTTGAAGTGGCCTACCTGATGAGGCAGCTTTCGGAGCATCGCTGGAACGTCTCGCGGACGGCGGCGACGATTGGATTGCACCGGCAGAGCTTGCAGGAAAAATTGCGCGAGCTTGGGATTCGGCGACCGGGGCGTGAGCCGCTCGAAGAGGAATAGGAATTAACGCAGAGGTCGCAGAGAACACAGAGGGCACAGAGAAGAGAAATGAAGCAGAGAGTCAGATGGTGACCGCCGTGAAAGGCGAGGGGGGAGTTGGCGGATACATTTTGGTGGGCGGGGGAAGCACGCGGTTTGGGCGAGATAAGGCGTTAGTCGAAATTGGCGGAAGACCAATGCTCGCGCGGATGATTGAATTAATGCAAAGCGCTGCGGGAAAAGTGAAGCTCGTCGCGCTGCCGGGGAAATACGAGGGTTACGCCGTGGAGATTGTCGCGGATCAGTGGCCAGGAGAGGGGCCGCTGGGCGGAATCATCACGGCGCTGGAAGATGCGGGGAAGAGTTTGCGCAAGAGCGAGTGGAACTTGATGATCAGTTGCGACATGCCGTTCTTGACGAACGACTGGCTAAAATTCATGTGCGGGCGAGCGGCAGAGAGCAAAGCGCAGGTGGTGCTGCCGCACTCGGCGTCGGGACCGGAGCCATTGTGTGCATGTTACCGAACGGACGCGGCTGGCGCATTGCGTGCAGCATTCGAAAGCGGCGTTCGCAAGGTGACCGAGGGATTGAAACACGTGAGCACGGAAGTTCTTGACGAGAAAGACTGGAAACGATTTGATAGCGCGGGGCGGCTCTTCTGGAACATGAACACGCTTGCGGACTATGAAGAAGCGCGACGGGTTTTGGTAGCGGAAGAAAGATGACCGACGTACTCAAGATTAGCCGGGGCGGACTGACCAATCTGAATCCGGAGCCTCAAGCCAGCTTGACCGACTCGCAGAGCGAACCGCTGTCGGAGAATTTTTTTGAATTTCGGGATGTTTGCAAAGGGTTTGACGACCGGCTGGTGCTGAATCACGTCAGCTTCGCGGTAAAACGGGGCGAGACGTGCGTGATTATGGGGCGAAGCGGCGTGGGAAAGTCCGTTTCACTGAAGCACATCATGGGGTTTCTGAAAGCGGACTCCGGGCAGATATTTGTGGAAGGGGTTGATATCACGAATTTCAGCGAAGTGCAGTTCGAGGAGATCCGACGCAAAGTGACAATGGTGTTTCAGTCGGGGGCGCTCTTCGATTCAATCACAGTTCGGGAGAACATCGCTTTTCCGCTGGAGGGGCAGCCGGGCCTGAAGAATGAAGATGTTGACGCTTACGTGGAGAAAATCGCGGACATGCTGGAAGTAGTTGAAGTGCTCGACAAAGTGCCCAGCGAGCTTTCGACCGGCATGAAGCGCGCGGTGGCCATCGCGCGAGCTTTCGCGCAAAATCCCGAGGCGATTCTGTATGACGAGCCGACTACGATGGTGGATCCCATCATGGCGGGACATATGAGCGAATTGATCCTGCGATTGAAGGTTGCATTTCGGAAGACGTCGATCGTCGTGACGCACGATACGCACCTGGCGAAGAAACTTGCCGACGTAGTGGTCTTTCTTCAGGAAGGTAGGGTGACCTTCTTCGGGCCATGGGCCGATTTTGAAAACTCCAAAGATCCGTTTTTGAGAAATTTCCGCATGCAGGATGAATTGATTCCGGCGCTGGACGTGACCCTGTGAGCCAGTCCGCGAACGGCTCTTCCGACCCCATCAAGCAACTTCGCAAGGAAATGGGCTTCTGGGACGTCCTGCTTTTCAACATTGCGACGGTGCTCGGGCCACGGTGGATTGCGGCGGCGGCGCACAGCGGGACGTCTTCTATCAGCTTATGGATCATAGCCGCAGTATTCTTCTTCATTCCTTCGGCGCTGGTGATCAACGAACTTTCCTCCCGTTTCCCGAATGAAGGCGGTTTGTACGTCTGGGCCAAGGAAGCCTTCGGTGATTTCCACGGGTTCGTCGCCGGCTGGACTTACTGGACCTATACGGTTTTTTATTTCCCCGGCTTGCTGCTTGCGAGCGCGGCAATGAGCGCATACATCATCGGCGAGGGTGGCGCGACTCTGGAGCATAACCGGCAGTTTCTACTTCTTGTTTCCCTGGGATACCTGCTCGTCGCCGTCACGCTGAACATCGTCGGCCTGAACATCGGGAAGTGGCTGCAGAACGCCGGTGGCGTCTCGACTTACGCGCCTCTGCTCATACTCGTAGCCCTGGGAGGACTTCTTTGGCTGCGGCACGGTTCAGTGACGCATCTGACGCGGACGAACGTATTGCCGGTCTGGAATTGGGACACAGTGAATTTCTGGTCGCAGATCGCCTTTGCCTTCACGGGGCTTGAACTCGTCTCAGCTATGAGCCAGGAAGTCCGTGATCCACAACGGACGCTGCCTCGTGCGGTTTTTGCTGCGGGGGCGCTTATCGCTGCGATGTACGTCGCTGGGACCTTGGCAGTAATGGCTCTCGTTCCCCCCGCCGACGTTTCCACGACAAGTGGCGTTTTCCACGCCATCACTGTGGGCTCCATCGCTCTGAAGATAGGATTCCTGGGAATCGTAGCGGCGCTACTCGTCACCGTGGGTAATGCTGGGGGGATAGGCAGTACTGTGGCCGGAATCGCGCGCGTTCCGTTTGTGGTCGGTATTGACCGGTACCTGCCTGCGGCCTTCGGGAAAATTCATACGCGATGGAAGACACCGTACGTATCCATTATCGTGCAGGCTGTTGTTTCCGGCTTAGTTCTACTCTTGAGCCAAATCAAGAGCCCGACGGTTCAGGCGGCCTATCAGATTTTGATCGACGCCGGGATCATTCTCTATTTCATTCCGTTTTTGTACATGTTCGCGGCGGCGATCAAACTGTTCGGGCGGCGCGACCGCTTGGAGAATAAGGATGCCGTGCTGATTCCGTGCGGCAAAGCCGGTGTTTGGATTGTCAGCGCTCTTGGTTTTGTGGTTGTGCTGATTGGAATTATTGTGTCGCTCGTTCCTCCGGGAGATGCCTCAGACAAGCTCGGGTTCGAATTGCGGCTGGTCGGCGGAACCGTGGCAACGATTGCGCTGGGACTGACGTTGTACTGGCGGGGGGCGCGGGCAAAGAGCGCCGAGGGTCTGGGAAGCTAGTAGTTGGACCACAAACCTGGGGTGGCCAGTTCGCCAAGATTGTTGTCCGGGTCGCGAAAGTACAGGCTGGTGCCGCCGCGGGGCCAGTGAATGCGCGTCTCGATTTTGATTTCATGGCGGGAGAGATGTTCTTCCCACGCGGCAAGATCATCAGCGGTAATGGCGAACGCAAAATGGAGCGGGCCATGGCCGTCGTGAGGACCGAGTGTGCCGGACGGCACTTGCGTGAAGCTATTCGAGGCGCCGCGCTTGAATAAAAGCAAGACGCTCTGTTCGCCGATGCCGTAGGCGCGAATGCGATCGTCGCCCATCATTCGCGTGAGGCCAAACACGTCTTCGTAGAAATGGGAAGAACGATCGAGATCATCGACGTAAAGGCAGGTTTCGAGCACGCCGTTAAGCGCAGGCATGCTAAAAGCCTTGCTCGAGGAGCCGCGCGATGGTGAGTTGGGAATCCGCCGGGGCGGAGAAGTGGCCTGCTTCCAGGTAGCGCGCAACGTATTTTCCAATGACATCGCCTTCGAGGTTGACGGCGTCCCCGGACTTGCGATCGCGAATGTTGGTGTGTTCGTAGGTGTAAGGAATGACGGCGACTTCGGCGATGTCGTTGTGCCAGCGAGCGACGGTGAGGCTGATGCCGTCAATGGTGATGGAACCTTTCGGCACGACATAGGGGGCGAATTCGGCAGGGACTTGCACGCCAAACCACCAGTTCTCTCCTTCGGAGGTCAGGTGCGCTACGCGGCCGATGGTGTCCACGTGGCCGAGAACAAAGTGCCCGCCGAATTCCTTGCCGGCGGTGAGCGGTTGTTCCAGGTTGACGCGTGCACTTTGTGCGAGCGCGCCGTCCTTCGCGCCGAAAGAAGTTTTGCGAATCGTTTCACCGGAAAGGTCCGCCGAGAAACGGCCGTGGTGAATAGCAACGATGGTCAAGCAGCAGCCATTCACAGCGATACTGTTAGAAACGGCAAGCGACGGCGCGACCGAAGGAGCGTGGATGGTGATGCGCCCGCCATCTTCACGAAGGTCCAGCGATTCGAGCGTGCCCTGATGTTCGATGATCCCGGTGAACATAAATATTCGCCTTCCTTGAATCCGAGTGTACAGCATTTTGCCCGCAGCCTCGAAAGCACTAAACTGTGCCCATATGAATCGCGGAGGCCACGCCGAGGTCAACCGATGAAGGCTTGCGTGTTGCGAGCGCCAGCCAAGATTGAAACGAATCCGCTGGAGTTCGTGGATGTTGTGACGCCAGTGCCGGGCGATAAGGAAGTATTGGTCCGGGTGCGCGCTTGCGGCGTTTGTCGGACGGATTTGCATGTCATCGAAGGCGAACTGCCTCCTCGGAAGTCGCCGGTGATTCCGGGCCATCAGGTAGTCGGCATTGTTGAAAAACAAGGGACGAATGCCCGGCGATTTGCGACTGGCGCGCGCGTCGGGATCGCCTGGCTGCACAAGACGGATGGAACGTGCAGTTACTGCCGGTCGGACGCGGAAAATCTTTGCGATCATCCGGAGTTCACGGGCTACAGCGTGGATGGAGGCTACGCCGAATACATCGTCGCGCCGGAGAGTTTTGTTTATGAAATTCCGGAAGGGTTTCCCGACGAACAGGCCGCGCCGCTGCTTTGCGCGGGGATCATCGGATTCCGGTCGTTACGGCTTTCGGGAATCAAGCGAGGCGGCCGGCTGGGCTTTTATGGCTTCGGCGCCGCGGCGCACGTGGCGATCCAGGTGGCGCGGCACTGGGGCGTGGAAGCGTTTGCTTCGACGCGTGATGCGCGCCATCAAAAGCTGGCGCTGGAGCTGGGCGCCGCATGGGCCGGAGGGACGCTTGATGAGCCGCCGGAAAAACTGGATGCCGCGATTGTGTTTGCGCCCGCAGGAGAGATTGTCCCTGCCGCTCTAAAAGCGCTCAAGAAGGGCGGGGTGCTCGTGCTCGGCGGGATTCATATGAGCCCGATCCCGTCGTTCAGTTACGACTTGCTCTATCAGGAGCGTATGATCCGCAGCGTCGCGAATAATACGCGGCAGGACGGCGAGGATTTCCTCCGTGTCGCGGCGGAGATTCCGATTCGCATGCACACTCAAGTCTTTCCATTGAAAGAGGCCAACCGCGGGCTCAACTTGCTGAAAAACGATGCCATCCCCGGCGCCGCGGTACTGCGCGTTTCCGAATGAGAAGCCGCACTCCAAAGGGTTTTGCTAGCTCTTTTGCAAGTAGGCTTCGACCGCCAGGTCCGGGCCGAACTGCTGTGTCCGAATGTCTCGCAACGGAGGCAGTTGAAGTTTCGGAGCGAGGGCAAAGGGCACACGGGTTTCGCCGGAGATCTTCGGCGCGTAGAAAAGAAAGAGTTTGTGGACGATGCCCGCGGCAAACGCCGCGCCGTTGAGGGTCGGGCCAGCTTCGAGCAAAACGCTGAGGATTTCGCGGCGGCCCAGTTCGGCGAGGACTTCCTCCAAATTGAGCATCCCGCCACTCGAACGTACGTACGCCACTTCGACGCCGTTTTTCTGGAGAAATCGCCCCTTTGGCGAATCTTCGCGTTGATTCGTGAAAATCAGAAGGTCTTCGTCAACTGTTTTTACGATGCGGGCGTTGCGGGAAATCGACAGCCGGGAGTCAAGGATGACGCGCAACAGGCGGCGGCGGCGCGGAAGGCCGCTGCGGTCGGTCAGCAGTGGATCATCGACTTGTATTGTGCCGATACCAGTCAGGAGTGCATCGGAAGCGTGGCGCATGCGATGGACTTCGGCGCGGGACTCCTCGGAGGAAATCCAGTTCGACGAACTCTTCCCAAGAGACTTATTGCGAAATTTTCTGTGTTCGCCGGGAAGCGCGAGCTGGCCATCCAGCGTCAATGCCGACTTCAGTGTGACAAACGGTTTGTTCGTGCGAATCCACCAGGAAAACGCTTCATTGAGGCGGCGCGCCTCCTCTTCGCAGGCATCAGTTAATACTTCGATGCCCGCCGCGCGCAGACGCTCGAAGCCGCGGCCGGAGTTGACCGGGTTCGGATCCTCCATCGCGGCTACGACACGCTGGATGCCGGCGGCGATGATCGCTTCGGTGCAAGGCCCCGTGCGCCCGGTGTGGTTGCAGGGTTCCAGATTGACGTAAAGCGTTGCGCCGCGCGCTTTTTCGCCCGCCGACTTCAACGCGACGATTTCCGCGTGGTCGCGCCAGTCGTATTGATGAAAACCTTCGCCGACGATCTGGCCTTCGCGCGCGATGACGCAGCCCACGATGGGATTGGGGCTGGCAAGGCCAGTCCCTTTGCGGGCCAGCACCAGGGCGTGTTGAATGAAATGCTGGTCGTGAGATGAGAAAGAATTGGACATCATCTAGAGCGCATTCACTCCCAGTGCAGTCCACCAGATTTCCGTTCCAATCGGGACATCGGCCTCCGTTATGTCCGGCGGCAGCCCGAGCGGCCAGTGACTCTTTCCATCCAGTCCCTTGGCATGTTCGATTCCAGCGAGATTTGTCTTGAGGAATGTTCCGTCAGGACGACGCAATTCGATTTGATCTCCGGCTCGAATGGGATTTAGTGGTCCTCCTTTTGGGAGTCCGGGAAATACGTACAGAGGCCTGCCCGTAATACGGACTATGTCTTCGACCTTCGAGATGAGGAAAGGCTCCATAGAGGAATGATACGGCTCCCTAGTCGAAGAGGGAATTGGCGTACGTCTCGGCATCGAAGGGGACCATGTCGTTGATTTGCTCGCCGGTGCCCACGAAGCGAATGGGAAGGCCCAGTTCGCGCGAAATCGCGACAACAATGCCGCCCTTGGCGGTGCCATCGAGTTTCGTAAGGATGATGCCAGTGACGGCGACGGTGGAAGTAAACTCGCGCGCCTGGGCAAGACCGTTTTGTCCGGTGGTGGCGTCGAGAACTAGCAGAACATCATGGGGCGCGCCGGGAATGACTTTGGCAGCGGTGCGCTTCATTTTTTCAAGCTCGGCCATGAGATTGGATTTGGTGTGCAGGCGGCCGGCCGTATCAACCATGACGACATCGGCCGAGCGCGCCTTGGCGGCGGCGACCGCGTCGTAAACCACGGCCGCGGGATCGGCGCCTGATTTTTGTTTGATGACCTCGATGCCGTTGCGCTGCGCCCAGATTTCCAGTTGCTCGACCGCGGCGGCGCGGAATGTGTCTGCCGCGCAGAGAACGACGCTACGCCCTTCCTGGCGGAGGCGGTTGGCAAGTTTCCCGATGCTGGTGGTTTTTCCTGCGCCGTTGACGCCGACAATAAAGATGACGCGCGTGCCGCCACCATTTTGCGAGGTAGCAATGCCGCTTCCGGTTGCGACATCCGGCCGGACGGGCGCGTTCAGGATCCGAATGATGTGCGTCTTGATCTCGCGCTTGAGCTGAGCGGCATCGGCGAGCGCGTTGCGGTCCATTTTTTCGCGCACCGCGTCCAGAATCTCGCGCGTCGGCTTTACGCCGAGATCGGCGGAGAGCAGCGCGGTCTCCAAATCCTTCAGAATCGAAGGATCAATCTTGCGCTCGCCGAGAAAAACGGTATCGACAGCCTCCGAGAGCGCCGCCTTGGTCTTGCTGACGGAGTTCTTTAGCCGTTCAAGGAGCGTGGGCTCCGGTTCATTCTTGCCAAAAAGAGAAATCATACAGTCGCGCGTTACTACATTGGCGCAACTCAAAATTGTAGCAGAAGCCGCCTCTGAGCTCGTTATCTTGCAGACGTCGAAGCGCACTTGAGTACGGCCGAAGAATGACGCTACTCTCATCACAAATAAGATAGGGGCTGTCGGAGATGAATTGATCAGACGTGGACTTCGACGGCGCTGAGGCGGAGCTTGCCGCCGGTGACGGCGGATTCGAGGGCGGTGACGACCACGGCGTCAAATTTTGTTCCGGTCAAGCTGCGGATGCGCTCCAGCGCAAAATCCAGATCCATGGCCGTCTGATACGGGCGGTTCGTGGTCATGGCGTCCAGCGTATCAGCCACGCCAATGATGCGCGCCATTAGCGGAATCTGCTGGCCCTGCAAGCCGTAAGGATAGCCGCGGCCGTCCATGTGTTCGTGGTGGAGCTCGATGCCCGGAAGCATTTCCTTCAGTTGCGAAACGGGGCGCATGATGTTCGCGCCTTTGACGGTGTGCTGCTTCATCAAACCGAATTCTTCAGGCGTCAGCGCGCCGGGCTTTTTCAGCACGCGGTCTTCGACGCCGATTTTGCCGACGTCATGCAGCAGCGCCGAGATGCGCAGCTTGTCAAGATCCTCGCTGGACAGCCCCAGCTCTTGGCCAATCAGCGTCGAATACTTGGCCACGCGGCCGGAGTGACCGCGCGTGTACGGATCCTTTTCGTCGATGGCGGCGGCAAGCATGCGGATGGACCCGATGAACAGCTCGCGGTTTTCCTCGGCGGCTTCCTTCAGGCGTTCGATGTACTCTTCGATGTCGCCAGCCATCTTGTTGAAGTTTTCCGCGAGCTCGCTGATTTCTAGCGCGCCGCGAACGGGAGAGCGCTGGTGAAACTCGCCGCGGCTGATAGCGCGCGTAGAGGCGGCCAGTCCGCGGATCGGCTCGCTGATGCCCACCGCGAAAAAGTAGCCGACAAGAATCGCCGCCAGAATAACGACGCTGACGAACGCCAGAGCTTGCTGGTTCAGCTCCGTAACGCCCGTGTCGGTTTGCGCCTTGTCGAGGCCGCGCTCCGCGATGACCGCCCAATTCAGGTCGGGAACGGTACTGTATGTACCGATCATTTCGACCGGGTGTTTCTTGCCGCCCTCCGAGAAGCGAATCGTTTCCGTATTGCGAAGCTCCTGCGGCAGTGCCTTCACCTGCGCGACCAAGGCGTTGCTGCTGGCGTCCGCGCCGGGAACATAGTTCTTCAGGTCCGGATGCGCCACGATGTGGCCGCTGTGGTCCACGAGAAAAACAGTTCGCCCCCGGACGCTGGCGTCCAGCAGCCGCTGAAGGATGGGGTCCAGCGAAACAACCGCGGCGAGCATGCCCGTGAAATTGTCATTCACATCTTTCAGCGGAACGGCCACGACGAATGCAGGCCTGCTATCCGGCGCCAGTGCCAGTGGATCGCTGCGGAACTCTACCTGCACCTGCTGCGATTGCAGGCAGGTGACGAACGCGCGCTGCAGCGTCTTCGCAACAAATGGATCCTGTTCGGCGCGGAAATTTCCCTGCGAGGCGCTGGTGCCTTTCCCGGACTTTCCTACGGCGGTCAGATAAATGAACGTGTTGCGATTGCTGTCCACAAAGTTTCCCAGCAAGCGTGTCACTTTGGGTTCCGCCGCAGGATCTTCAACGTTGTCAATCAGGCCGGTGAGAGCGAGAATCTGGCGCTCGCTCTGGAGCTGCTGCGACAGGTTGGATTCGAAAAGTTGAATTTCCTGCGCTAGCGAACGCGTCAGGTCCGTCTGCTGCAGGCGCTCGGTATCCACCAGCTTGCTCTGACTGAGCTGCAAGACCTGGCGGTGATAGAGACCGATGGGGAGCACACTGACCATCAATAATGCGCCAAGGACAAGCCAGAGGATGCGCACGTGTCCGGCGCGCAGGCGGTTCAACGGAGATTGAGAGATGGGCGGCATTCCAATTCTCTATTCTAGGTGAGCCGGAGCGGCCCGGGAGGTCCAGCAGGGGGAGGCGTCTCGCAAGTGCAACTGGGACTTTAGTACTACGGGCGGAAAAGAGGTCAGTCTTCGGTGATCAATCCTCAGTTGTCGGGAACCAATCCGAAGGGTGCAGCGTCGCTGATCGGTTGCCGGAGTTGGATTTAGCTGTTACCGAAGGTTGCTGCACCTAAGTCCTGGGGCACTGCAACTAAGAACTAGAATTGGAACCACCCTCACTCCCGCTTCAACGGCCGCTCCATGATCTCCCGGATGGCCTCTTTCGCCGATTTGCCTTGATGCAGGATGGCGTCCACCTGCACCGTGATGGGCATCTCGATCTTGTGTTCGCGTGCCAACGCCAGCAGTGGCGCAGCGGTGCCTACACCTTCGGCGACCATGCGCATGTTCGCGAGGATTTCGCGGAGAGGGTGTCCTTTGCCGAGTTCGATTCCCACGTGGCGATTGCGGCTCAGGGAACCCGTGCAAGTGAGCACCAAATCGCCCAATCCTGCCAGGCCACCAAGCGTCTCCGCCCGCGCTCCTAACGCCACGGCCAAACGCGTCATCTCCGCGAGGCCGCGCGTGATCAGCGCCGCGAGCGTATTTGAGCCCAGCCCCAACCCTTGGCAGGCGCCTGCAGCGATGGCCATTACGTTTTTCATCGCGCCGGCCAGCTCGACGCCCAGAACATCGTCGTTGGTATAAAGCCGGAATGACGGCGTGGCGAACTCTTCCTGCAGACGAGTCGCGACGGTGACGTCGCGTGAGGCCAACACGACCGCGGTGGGTTCGCCGCGCGACGCTTCTGCCGCGAAGGACGGTCCGGAAAGCACGGCAATGCGCGGAGAAAACTTGGGTGCGGATGTTTGCTGGAGAACCTGTGCGAGCACCGCACTCATCCGCAGGTGTGTCCCGGGCTCGAGTCCTTTTGTTGCGCTGACGTAAATCATGTCGTGCGAAAACCGAGGAAGGGCCTCCGCGTAGACATCTCTTGCGTGCGCTGAGGGCATCGCGCCCACGACGATCGTCGCACCGGAAACGGCGTCTTTAATGCTATTCGAAATGCTTACGTGCACAGGAAGGAGGTGCTGAGGCAAATAAGTTTGGTTTTCGCGTGTGCGACGCAGGCTGGTTGCAAGCGCGGCGTCATGCACCCACAGCGAGATCTCGTGTTTGCGCTCGCTACGCGAGAAGATAATCGCCAGAGCCGTGCCCCAGCCACCGCCGCCAAGAATGGCGATCTTCGTCATTCCTCATCCTTCTTTCCACTGAAGGAAAATTTCGGCTCCACTCCTTCGACCAGGCGCCGCAGATTTCCATTGTGTTTGTAAACGATGAGCAGCGCTGCGGCCAACGCGCCAAAAGTGACCGACAGGGGCGGAGCGTGATGGGGCGCCCAGAAAAAGTAGAGCAGAAGCGGCATCGCAGCTGCGGCAGCAATTGAGCCTAGCGAAATGAATCGCCAGAACAGCGCGACGAGAATGAACAGGATTGCAGCGCCAAGAAAAGCTGGAGGACACAGCACGAGGAATACTCCGGCGGCCGTGGCGACGCCTTTGCCCCCTTTGAATTTGAGCCAAACCGGGAAGCAGTGACCCAGGAGTGCCGCGAGCGCCGCGATCATCATCCAGGTGGCGCTGTCGTTTGAGAGCTTTGCTGCAAGAACGACAGCGGCGGTGCCTTTCGCGGCGTCCAGGAGCAGTGTCAGGATCCCGGCAAGCAGGCCTGCGGCGCGTACGACGTTGGTTGCGCCAATGTTGCCGCTGCCCGTTTTGCGGACGTCTTTGCCGCCGAATAATTTCGAGAGAATTAGCCCGAACGGAATTGAACCCAGCAGATACGCAGCGATCGGAATGAGACTGATTTTGGTTGCAATCGCATCAACCATGCGCCGCTAGACCTCCGTCGCGAACGAAAAACTTTCGAGCGTAGTGTACTCCGCTCCCGCGGGTTTCAGCTTGCTTTCGATGAGACGGAACTGGTTCGTGCGTAGCGAGCCGAAGTCGCGCGCCGCGTTTTCCACAATCGCAGCACGAAATGGATCCGTCAGTTTTGGCGATTCGAACCGCGCGAGAGTCAGGTGGGGTGAGAAAAGCCGCTTTTCCCGCGGAATTTCAAATTTTTCCGCGGCGCTCTCGAGGTCGTCAGCAAGCGCTTTCAGATTCGCCGACGCTTCAATTCCGGTCCAAACCACGCGCGGATGTTTTTCATTCGGGAAGAATCCCAGGCCGCGAAAGTCCAGCGTCACGGGCCGTTCAGAATGCACGCCGCTCAGCGTCTTTCGAATTGCCTCCAGCTTAGTGTCTGGAACTTCGCC
>Ga0307479_10001726_pt1 | contig 19921 bp, 15 predicted proteins | sample atmos_gasesECM4C_FD_203743 | JGI IMG/M metagenome (GOLD analysis project Ga0307479, IMG submission 203743) | Hardwood forest soil microbial communities from Morgan-Monroe State Forest, Indiana, United States - atmos_gasesECM4C_515 | ecosystem: Environmental > Terrestrial > Soil > Temperate...
TTCACGCGCAAGTTGCTCACCTTTTCGCTCGCGGCGGGCATAGCGCCGCTGCTGCCCTGGTGGATTCCGGCGGGCCAGCCCCCGGGCGAATTTCTCGCCATGATCGGCCGGCACTCTGGCGTTCCCGTCATGCTGGCATGGGGCGTAGTGCTGTTCGTCACCATCATTCTCTGCATCGATCCCGAATCGCGCGACTACTTGCTGGGGCACGGGCGGACGCTGAGCATCGTCAGCACGGGCATGCTGTTGCTCGTGCTGACGATGACCGTGGTCGGCTGGTCGCTGACCTACTGAGCGAATTCTCGGTCACCCGAGCACGCAAACCCTTAAGAAAAAACGCGGCTTGCGGTTCCATCGCAGTACTAGAACTAGTCTCGTAAGTACTCTAATTTAGTATTCTAATTTAGAATAGTCCAAAGCCCCCGCTACTCGCCAGCGCTTGGCACTCTGCCAGCGCGTTTCGCCGAGCCCTGTTTCCCACTTCGCGATGCCGAACCAACTTCTCATTGTGTCCGGCCTCCTACCGCCCCAGTATGACTCCATGGACGACGCAACGCGGCGGTTCCTCAAGGTCTCCGTGCCGGTTGGGGTGGTGCTGCTGGCGATCGGCGGCTACTGGCTTATGGGGCGCTCGCCCCGCGCGCGCGATAGGAGGTACGCAAAAGACCATCCCATCGGATTCCTCGGCGCGAAATCCATCGGCGAAGCCATGCTCCAGCTCGACACCTGCCTGTTGCACTACGCCCTCATCCAGAGAGACGATTCCTATCCCGAGGATCTGGAACCGCTCGGCCCGGATGGCATCCGCTGCGTCAACGCCAACCTGACCGGCGGCACGAACGACCTGAACTATCGCTTCGCGTATTTTCCCGCCAGCCGTGACACCAAGGATAAGCCGCGCGGTTTCCTGCTGTATGCTTATCCCCTCCTCACACCGGACGGCCAACCGGCCCCGGATTCGACCCCCGCGGAGTATTTCGCCAACGAAGATGGCCTCATGCTTGTTCGCAAAGACTTCGGCACCTCCAAGGAGCACGTCGAGCCATTTCTCGGAGCGCCCAAGACGCTGCAAGTGCTTAGCGCCCGCCTCGTTTCGGGCAAGCGTCTGCCAACCGATCAGCCGGGAATCCTCAACGCCCTGGGTCCGGAAGGTTCGCCCGGATATTCCACGGTCCCGCGAGGATACCAGGGGCTCTGGACTTCGGCTGATGACTCCGCTGCCGTTGTGTGGACGAATCTCAGCGAGGGCTATCTCTATTCTTACCGGCCCGAGCACGCGGCTACGCCCATGCACTTCGCTCTCCTGGCCCGGCCGGTGTACCTGGGCATCCGCGGAGTGGACGCGCCCATTCGCCGCCTCCGGCACTACTTGCTGGATGAGACTGGCGTTGTCCACACCACGTTGCTGGACCGCGAAGCCACGGCCCTCGACGCGGAAATTTCCAGTTGTGAGCGCCTCCCCGAAGATTGCGAGCGGTTTTGGATTTCTCCGCCCGCCGGTTCAACCGGCTCGCCCTGAGCAAATTGCGCCGCATGCTTCCCAGGCGTCCCCAGTCGCGCCAGCAACTGCTCGAGCCGGTCGTAGCTCATCGCCACGCCCCGGCGGGGAAAATGGTTTATGGGAGCTTTGGGGAAAAGTCCGTCAGGGTGAGGTACGTGGAATCGATTTTCTCGACCAGCTTGCCGTTGGCTTCGGATTTGTCGCGCACGCTTTGCCATTCGGGATCGTCGCGGAAAGACTGCCAGTTGGCGGTGGCGGCTTCGCGGCTGGGATGCACGAGGATGTAGACGAGTGTCTTGCCTTTGAGGGGTTCGTCGGTGGGCGTCCAGTACGCCAGGTTTTTCATTCCGTGTTTCTCGAAGAGCTTCATGGTGTGGTCGCGAAAGCGGCGCAGCACGTCGTCCAGCTTGCCTTCATAGGCGTGATAGATACGGAGTTCGTAAACGGTAGTTGCGGATGGTCCGGAGTCGGCTTTTTCCTGGGCCGAGGCAAGCCGGTTTGCTCCCGGAAGCAAAGCTATCGCTGGAAGCGATTGAAGCAAAGTGCGTCTTTTCATGGCCGGGATTTTACCAGAACTTCGGCGCGCCGCCGAGGCCTGGAGTAAAGGGCACGCCGCACTCGCGCTCGGAACGAAGTGGATGTATAAGAGGGGTTCGCGGAGCAAGGGAAAGCAGGAGGTGGCTATGCGTGCGGATCAAGTGGAAGTTTCCTGGGATGCGGACAAGTCCAAGTGGCTGGTTCGCATTGTGAATGGGGAAGAGGTGATTCGGCGGTATTGTAATTTGCCGAAGAACGCGGACGAAAAGACGGTTTCCGCGGCGGCGCAGAAGACTGTGCAGGATGAAGGTTACGAAGCGGATGCCGCGCTGGTCAGCGTGCGACGGTAGCGCCGGAAAGAGCGAACGCGGCGCAACTTGGCTTTTCTCGGGATTGAAAAGCAAACAGAGGATTCCTGTCCTTTAGGTCAGGATACTTCCAGGAGACACTTTCGCGCGGAAACCTTGCGAGCGTAGGGCCTTGGCGTTTCAATGGAATTACTATGAGAAACACCAAGATTCCCCCCCTCTTCGCAATTTTGCTCCTGGGTGTGTTCGCCGGGCCGTCGTTTGGCCAGGTGCCAGACCGAGTTTTCAATTGGCAGCCCGGCAATCAAGAAGATGCGCGGCTGGACCCCGCGAACTATCACGCCGGGCAGACCTATCACGCCGACGGAAACGGCGGCAACATGCAGGTGGATATCAAGTCTCAGCTGCCGGTCACGATCTTCTTGGTGCACTCCGAAGAGTGGAACGCGGCGCTGCAGCATCCCGAGGGCCTGAGCGGCCTGCAACAGTTGTGCACGCGAGAACATGTGGTGGAGACCCGGTATTCTTGTTTCGTCCCGCCGGTGTCGATGACGCTGATCATTCGCGACGAGCGGTATAGTCCCGATCACGCGGTGTTTTCCGGACTCGGCGCGGTCCTGGACCCGAATAATAGGATCGAGCGCGCAGTGGGCGCGGGAATCACGGGAATCACGGAGGTATTGGCGGAGCGGGAATCGGCCAAGCGGCAGTTTAAAGCGCCGAACGATGTGCACATCCAGTACTTCCGCTGGCTGTGTGTGGAAAATTGCGTCCAGCCAGAGTATCAGTGGACTTGGCAGGTCAAAGAAAAGTATCAGCTGACGTCGTTCCTGAAAGTCTATGGCGGGTACACGCCGGACCATGACGCTGCCCAGGTCAGTATCAAGATCAAGTCTCCTGCGCCGATGGTGGTGGCGATGGTGCCTTCGGATATCGCCAACCAACTGCATGCCAAGCCGGAAATGCTCGAGCCCGCGCTGGAGAAAAATGCTTGCCAGCAGCGCGGCGTCCAGTCTTTGCAGTTCCAGTGCACGTTCAATCTGGCCGACGGCCCGCAATCGCTGATCGTGGCGCCGGAAGACAACGGGAAAGTCCCTCACAAGAAAGCTGAAATCGAGATGCAATTCGTGAAGTGCGTCGAGAATTGCGAGCTGCTGCAAAGCAAACGGTAATCAGTCACAACCCATTTCTCCGACGTGCTTTCCTGCTATTACAGCAAGCGCGTTTCTACCCGTTTCGCTATTCGAGTGTCTGCCTAAGCATGCTCGAATCCCTTCGGAACGTTAGCACCAAAACAAACATGGAGTTCAGAGACGTGGGTCGACAGGTTCGGTTTCGAGGGCGAGTACACCGAAGACACATTCGTGGACGCGGCGCAGGGGTTCCTGGCGGATGAAGCGCTCCAGGGATTCAACGCCAAGAGCGAACTCTCGCTGCGCGAGGGAGCGCTTGCGACCGAGGCCGCGCGAACGAAGACGGTCCAGGTGTTCAGGCAGTGTATATTCCGGGCCGTAGATGATGCGGAGATATTCGCGGCCGCGACATTTGACGGCTGGCTGAACGATTCCGCGGCGGCCTTTTTCGATGAAGCGGAAGGGTTTGACGACCATGCCTTCGCCCCCGCGCTCCGTGTGCTCGGTCCACCAGCTGATCGCTTTCTGCTCGCTGGCCGCGTCGACTAGATCCACTTTGCGATGCTGGGTTGCCAGCAACAGACGCGGATCAGGAGCGCAGAGGGCGGCAAGCATCTCCATGTGCCAAGCGTGGTCGCGATCAAAGTAGACGCGCCCCTCGGAAGCCAACAGATGGAAGGGAGCAAGTTTCAAATCGTCAAGAGACTGGACGGACCAGCAGTAGCGGCGATAGGCGGCCACGAAAAGCTCGGTGAGCGAGGCGCGCTGGCGAAAGCGGTCGCGGAGTTGGGCGAGCTCGGAATCCTGAGAAGCGGCTAGATCCAATCCCGCAATAGCTTTCGGAAAAGCGGCGCGTGTTGATGCGCCAACGGCGGCATATTGGCGGCGGAGCAGCTCCTGGGCCTTGGCCGACCAAGGCATCAGCTCGGCGTCGAGGCAGAGCCAATCGGACTTGATCACATCCCAAAACGACGAGCGATCAGCGGCCTGACGGGTGCGTTCAAGAAACTGCGATTCCAGATCCCTGGAATCGAAGAAGCGACGTCCCGTGCGCGTGTAGCAGACGCCGATACCTTCCCCGATGACCCCGAAGCGCTTGCGTGCAGCCTCTTCGTCGCGGCAGAGAATGACTATAGCTCGCGACCCCATGTGCTTTTCTTCGCAAACAACAGTGGGTACACCTTCGTGGCGGAAATAGGCAAAGGCGTCGGCAGGGTGTTCGAGCAGACCGAATTCCCTGCTCGTCTCCGTGGGACTCATTGTGGGCGGGAGATAAATCAACCATTTCGGATTGACGGCGAAGCGACTCATGACTTCGAGTGCAGCCATCGCGTTCTCCGCTGGGATTGTGATGTTGGAATGCAAGCGCGTGCTGATGAAGCTCTTGCCGACAACGTCTTCCAGATCAAGTAAGTCGTCATGGACATGTTGGGCACTGAGATCCGGCGCAGCCGCTTCTGGTTGGAGCGGGCGAACAGGCTGGTAATAAACGCGTCCCGCGGGAACGGAAACGAGTTCCTTCTCCGGATAACGAAGTGCGGTCAGCTTGCAGCCGAAGACGCAGCCAGTGTCGATATTGATGGTGCGGTTGAGCCATTCAGGTTCAGGTATGGGGGTGTGGCCGTAAACGACCATGGCCTGGCCTCGGTAATCGGCGGCCCAGTTGTGTCGAACCTGGAGGCCAAATTCATCCAACTCGCCAGTGGTTTCACCGAACAGTGCGAAATCACGGACTTTGCCGGAGCCGCGGCCCTGCATTTCCTCCTTCATGCCTGCGTGAGCGACAACGAGACGGCCGCTATCGAAAACATAGTGACTGACGAGGGCGTCAAGAAACTTTGTCACTTGATTGCGGAACTCAGGTGGCTGTTTGTCCAGTTGTTCGAGAGTTTCGGCGATACCGTGGGTCAATTGAACGTCGCGGCCGCGAAGTTTGCGCAAAAGTTTGACGTCATGATTTCCGGGCACGCAGTAGGCGTGACCCTGCTCGACCATGTTCATGACCAGGCGCAACACGCCGGGAGAGTTCGGTCCACGGTCAGCGAGATCGCCTAGAAAGACTGCTTTTCTGTCAGCTGGCGGCGCAAAAGTCAGATGTCCCTCGGTATTGCCGCTACTCCGGGTTGACGAGTACCCAAGTCGCGCAAGAAGCGCAGTTAATTCGTCGTAGCATCCGTGAATGTCGCCGATGATGTCGAACGGGCCGGATTCTGTCTTCTTGTTGTTATACAGCGGCACGCGCTCAAGAGCGATGGAATCGGCTTCTTCCGGTGAAGAAAGAATGAGGATGTGACGGAAGCCTTCTCGCTCCAGGCCGCGGAGGGAACGGCGCAGGTTCTGAAGCTGGCGATGCGCGACGTGATCACCGAGGCGGCGGTCGGTGCGGACTCTGTTGCGGTCCCGGCAAACTCTTTCTGTGACGTTCAAGGCAATGGCAACCGGGAGACAGTGGTATTGCCGCGCCAATTCCACGAGAGGCTTGCGGTCTTCAGGCTTTACATTTGTGGCGTCGGCGACGGTGAGGCGACCGGCGGCGAGGCGCTTTGCGGCGATGAAATGCAGTATTTCAAAAGCATCGTCGGTGGCGGCGAGATCGTTCTCATCGTCGGAGACGAGGGCCCGGCAGTAATCGGATGAAATTATTTCCGTTGGCAAGAAATGCTTTTTCGCAAACGTGCTCTTGCCGGAGCCCGAAGCGCCGATCAAAACCACCAGAGACAAATCGGGAAATGTGAACTTTTCCTTCATCAGGAGCTAACCATTCGAGCGCCTGAAGATAGCCATTTGGGTGGGCGCACCGAGCACAGAGTCAACATCACCGACCGGCAAGAAAGAAACGGTATAGGCATGTTGAGAGGCCACTCGATTCGCCCAGACTTGAAATTCTTGCCGTGTCCATTCGAAGCGGTGATCCCTGTGGCGGAACGAACCGGCAGGCATGGTCTCGAACTTGGCGTTGTACTCGCGATTGGGCGTGGTCATGACGATTGTTATGGGCTTCGCCTGTTCAAACAGGACGCGCTCGAAGGCCGCAAGACGCGGCGGGTCGAGATGTTCGACGACTTCGACGACAGCGGCGGCGTCATAGCCGGCAAGACGGGCATCGCGATACATCAGAGAACCTTGCAAGAGCTTGATGCGGTCGCGCTTGCGCGGGGGCAGAGACTCGAGGCGGAGTCGTTGAGCGGCTTTTTCCAAGACGCTCGGGGAAACATCAATACCCACGATTTCCGTGAATGAATTGTCCGCCAGGAGCAAAGCGAGAAGGCGGCCCTCTCCGCAACCAAGATCGAGGACACGCTTCGCACCCGATTGGCGCAAGGCGGCCATCACCGAACCCATGCGTTGCTGATTCAAACTGATACGTTCTTCCAAGACGACTTCTTCTGCAGCGTGGGCCTCGGCAAGTTCGTCGGGATCGTTGTCTTCTTCCATGAGGCGAGCCATTGCTTCCCGCATGAGGCGATGCTGGTACTTCAAATACCGGCGCGTGATCTCTTCGCGCTCCGGATGGGTCGAGAGCCAACCTTGACCACGTCGCAAGAGTTTTTCCACTTCGTCTTTGCCAACCCAGTAGTGTTTTTCGTCATCGAGCACTGGCAATAAGACATAGAGATGCTGGAGGACATCCTGCAACCGCTTTTTCGCTGAGAGTGTGACGCTCCAATAACGGCTCTCGCCCCACTCCGGGAATTTCTCATCGAGGGGATGACGAGTGGCGGCGAGGGCGTAGCCGAGCGGTTCGAATAGTCGCCGGAGAAACACTTCTCCGCCCCGGCATGGAATCACCGCTATACGGATTTCCAGCGGAAGCTCTGCATCGGCGAGTTCTTGCCTATCCTTGCTGCGGCCGCCGAGGGCGGTTCCAAACGCACGGGCGATAGCGACGCTCGTGAAAGACGAGGATACATAAGGGCGATCGTTCACGTACTGGTCGAGAAGACCGCCTTCGCCGGAAGGGCCGCCGGGCTTGCGGACAAGTTCTACGGGATCGACTTCGATCAAGAGCGCCGCAGCGCAGCGATTCTCTGTTACTTCGGGATAGAAGACATACGCGTGGCCGAAAGAGAGTCCGATGGAATGGAGCTTACCGGGGCGTTTGTGTAGCAAGTAGCCGAGATCGGTAGCAGGTTTGTGGGTCGTAGCGATGGTGAGATACATAAGCGGTAATTGTACCGGGAGTTGGCGGAGGAAGCGAAATGCTGGTTAAAGGCCTTTGGAAGCGCGGAAGGCGCGGACGACGGCGGCCCGCGTCGACGTCGAAGGTGAGGCGTCGGAGGCCAGTTGGGGAGAGTTATTAATCGAGACGCCAGGGAGAGCGCTCGGGCCAGTGGCGCAGGGCTTCGGTGGCCCAGGCGGTGGATTTGTCCGTGTGGCAGGACGTGCAGGGATTCGGGATTTTGTATTTGTCCGTCATGCTGGGGGAGATGAAGGCGAAAGTGTGAGCGCGGACTTTGACGTCTGCAATGGTGGTCTCGATCTTCGGCATGTGGCAGGAGACGCATTCGCTTCCGGGCGTTCCCGCTTTGTGATGGGTATGCTCCTCGAGCGTAACCGTGCGGGGGCCGTTGAGGGACATGGGGCCGTGGCAATCCAGGCAAAGTTTGTCGGCCGGTTTTCTTAGCTGGGCATTGTTTTCGGTACCATGAACGTCGTGGCAAGTGAAGCAGGTGATCCCGCGGCGGTACATGACGCTTTGCACGAAGTCATTGCCTTGCATGCGATTCTTGTGCGCGGTGCCATCGGGGAAATGCGTGAAGGTCGTTTCGCCGAGGGCGTGCTCTTCGAGCTGCCAGAAATCGCGGAGATTGAGTCCCGGCCGATAGCCGACCGGCCAGTCGTAATACTTCCCTTCCATGGGATTGGTCAGAGGGCGTCCCTGCGAATGGCACTGGATGCAGGTGTCGTTGGCTGGCACGTAGTCCATGCGCGCGGGATTCAGAATGTTGCCGCGCGAGGGATGGGCGACGTGCTCGCTGCCGGGACCGTGGCAACGTTCGCAGCCGACGTTCCACTCCACGACCTTTTTGGTGCGAATGTTGTAGTCGACGGAGTGGCAGCCGTCGCACGTAGGGCCGGTGGGTCGCTGCATGTTGTCTGGAGGATAAAACGGTTCCCACCAATCCGTTCCTTTGGCGACAAAATAGGGGCGCCAGACGCGGTGGGTGACATCCCACTGCGCCGGCTCTGGAAAAAGGTCATCACCGATTTTCGTGAAGTAGCGCTGCTTCCAAAGGCTGCCGTAGACGAGGGCAATCTGGTCCTTCGTGAATTTAGCCAGGGGATTTGTGGCGAGATCGGGAAGGATGGCCTCGGGATGCTCGCGTGGATCGCGGACCACGTTGGCCATGGGCGTCTTCTTCCAGTGTTCGTAGATTTGCTGGTGGCATTTTTCACAGGCCGGCGAGCCCGTGTAATGCGCGGAAGCGGCCGTTGCCTGCTGCATCGATTTCTCGCCGGCTGATAGCTGGCGCAGGTCGCGAATGAAGAGAACGAGTTTCCAGCTATCGTCGTCCTGTGCTTCGTGCGGATGGCTCCAGGCGGGCATGCCCGTGAGACGGACGCCATTCTGGATGATGTAGCGGATCTGGCCGTCGGTAAGATTTTGCGTTTGCGGCGCTCGCAAATCAGGCGGCTTGGGGTAGAGATTCCGGCCGACCTGGGTCTGGCCGTTGCCGTCGTTGCCGTGACAAACGGCGCAGCGGTCCGTGAAGTCTTCGCGGGCCTCTCGCAAGATTTCCGGACTGGCCTTCCACGGATTCTCTTCATTGCGAGCCTTGCGCGGAATCGACAGGTTTCGCACCGTGCGAGCTACGATCTTCTCCAGGGTGGATGGCTCTTCGGTCGCGCTGAAGCCGCGGCGAATCAGGACGGCACCATAAATGGCGGCAGCGATCGCGACCGCGAAAAGTACCGGCAGAAGTGTTTTCCAGCGTTTCATGTCTCTCTCTCCGGCAGAAGCCCAAGATCTTTCCCCCGCTCAGTGAAACTCGCGCACGGCGCCGCTTATTCCGCCTAATGCGGTTGCCGCGACAGCAATCACATATTCTATCTGAGAGGGTGCTGAGCAGTGGGAGATGAGCAACGGTCGGCTAAAGACCTTTGGAAAAACGGAACTGCTGCACGACCGCGGCGGCGTCCTGGTGTAAAGCGTCGACGGCAAAGTTGAGGCGGCGGATATCGGCGGCGGAGAGCTTGCCGGCGAGATCGGCCAACGCGGCGCGGAGTTGGGGAAACTGCACTAGCGTGGATTGGCGGACGATGGGGACGGCGTCATAGGGGGGAAAATAATGATGGTCGTCGGCGAGGGCCACGAGGCCGAGGGAGTCGATAAGGCCGTCGGTGGAGTTGCCGGCGACGATGTCCACTTGATGATCGACGAGAGCGCGATAGATCAGACCGAGGTCCATGACTCTGGGGGATTCGGCGAAATGGAGTTTGTAGCTTGCTGTGAGGCCGGAGAAGCCGTCGGGGCGCTCGAGAAATTCGTAGCCGACGCCGGCGCGCCATTTCGGGGCGATGGGGGCGAGGTCGGAAATTTTTTGAAGACGCAGATTTTTTGCGTCGTCGCCGCGAATGACCATGGCGAAAGTGTTTTCGAAACCTAGAGGCTCGGTGACTTCGAGACGGAAGCGATCGGAGTAGAGCTGCTTGACGCGGTGGTAGACGGCGGCGGAGTAGTCGCTCGGCGAGACCGCTCGGCCGTAGGAACTTGGGGATTCGTTGAGGACGGCGGTGAGGGCGGTGCCAGTGTATTCGACGTAGAGGTCGAGTTCGCCGGCGAGAAGGGCTTTGTGGACGAGGAGCGTGCCGCCAAGATTGGCTTTTCGAATGACGGGGATGCCGGTTTTGGCTTCGATGTGCTGCGCGAGGAGTTCGGCGAGGACGACTTGCTCGGTGAAAAATTTTGAGCCGATCGTGATTTGGGATTGCGGAGGTTTAGAACAGGCAGTAACGAAGTAAATGAGGTTAAGGAGGTAAAGGAAAAAAAGGAATCGGAAAGAAGCACGGTTCATGGCTGAGAGAATTTCTCACGGTGAGGAAGAAAGAGAAAGAAAAATATAACGCAGAGACACCGAGAGCGCAGAGCAATCGCAGTGATGAGAGATTCCTCGCTTCGCTCGGAATGACGGGCGGTTTGATTCGCCGGGCGATTCAAGAGACTTTGAGGCGGCGCTCAAGAAGGCCGAGGAAGAAATCGGCCAACAGTGCGAGGAGGGCGGCGGGGATGGCCCCGGCGAGGATGAGGGCGTCACTAACGAGGGCGACGCCGCGGAAGATGAAGGTGCCGAGTCCGCCGGCGCCGATGGCGGCCGCGATGGTGGCGACGCCGATGGTGATGATCGTGGCGGTGCGAATGCCGGCGAGAATCACGGCGAGCGCGAGCGGGAAGCGCACGCGAAAAAGAATTTGCGCGCGGGTCATGCCCATGGCTTCGGCGGATTCGAGGACGGCGGGATCGATGCCGGTGAGGCCGACGTAAGTGTTGCGCAGGATGGGGAGAAGGGCGTACAGGACGAGAGCGACGATGGCAGTGCGTTTGCCGATGCCGCCGATGAACGGGATGGGAATGAGGAAACCAAAGAGGGCGAGACTGGGAATGGTTTGAAAAATGCTTGCGATGCCGAGCGCGATGGAGCGCAGCGCACGGCGCTGCACGATGAACATGCCGAGCGGGACGCCAATGAGAATAGCGATGATCATGGCGATGGCGACAAGCATGACGTGATCGAGCGTGGCGCCGACGATTTCGGCGCGATGATCGACGAAGAAAGACCAGGTGGTCATTTGAGGCGTCATGCCGGAGCCCCGGGGGTTAAAGCGAGAGATGAGGTGAAGGCGCGGACTTCGGGGTGCTCGAGGCGAAGAAATTCCTGGGGCGTGGCGCTGGCAACGATCCGGCCAGCTTCGAGCAGGACGATGCGCGAGGCGAGGAGCAGGGCTTCGCGCAGATCGTGGGTGACGAAAACGATGGTCTTGCCGAGACGGCGGGCCAGGGCGCTGAATTCGCGCTGGAGCTCGGCGCGGGTGACTGGATCGAGCGCGCCGAAAGGCTCGTCCATAAGAAGGATGGGAGGATCGGCGGCGAGGGCGCGCGCGACACCAACGCGCTGACGCTGTCCTCCAGAGAGTTCGCGAGGGCGACGGTCCGCAAATTCAGACGGATCGAGTCCAACGAGGGTCAAGAGCTCTCCGACGCGAACGGCAGTGCGACAGCGGTCCCATTTTTCGAGCGACGGAACGAGTCCGATATTTTCTGCAACCGTGAAATGAGGGAAAAGACCGGCATCTTGAATGACGTAACCGATGCCGCGCCGGAGGCGGATGAGGTCCCAATCGCGAGTGGAGCGCTCCTGGACAAGGACTTCTCCTTGCGAGGGAAATAACATTCCATTGATGAGGCGAAGGAGTGTGGTCTTACCGCTGCCGCTGCGGCCGAGGAGAACGAGGGTCTCACCATGAGAAACTGCTAAGGAAATGCCTGAGACGATGGAACGCGAAGGAATATCGTTTATGTGGAAAGAGACTTCGCGAAACTGGATTGTTTCCTTGTCGGAAAGTGCGGGTTTCGTATTCATTTCGATTGACAGCAACAGAATCCAGAGGGACTATCTTAGTCCACCTAACCTCCCTGCGCTGAATTTTGGCGCATCCTTCGCGAGGAAGCCGCATCCAACGGAAGGGGGAAAACGCCATGGGAGCTGTCGCCACCGCTGTCCGCATCCGGCATGACCTTCACAGCAGACTGCTTGACGCACGAGCGCGCACCGACGAAGTATTCGAGGTGGTTCGCGAAGAAGCGATGTACGACCGGCCGATTCCCGAAAGACACCGCATTATATTTTACGTGGGGCATGTGGAGGCGTTTGATTGGAATTTGCTGGCGGAACGCGCGTTCGGGTTGCGGCCTTTTCAGCGAACATTCGATCATTTATTCGCATTTGGCATAGACCCGGTGGGTGGGGGCTTGCCGTCGGACACCCCCGCGGATTGGCCGGCACGCGAAGAGGTGGAACGCTATAAACGGCGTTTGCGTGATGCGCTGGATCATGCCATCGAACAAGCGCTGGAGCGGCCCGAGGAAGGGCATCCGCAACTCATCTCGATGCTGGAAGTGGCGATCGAGCACCGGTTGATGCATGTGGAGACGCTCGCGTACATGCTGCACCGGCTGCCGAACGGCCGAAAGATTTCCGGGCCACGGCGAGAACCGAGGAAAGCGCTTCACGTGAAGTCGCATTTGGTCGATATTCCGACAGGAACAGCAACTCTGGGCCTGGAACGCGCCTCGGACGCAGAATTCGGATGGGACAACGAATTTGCGGCGCATGAAGTCGAGGTGAAGGAGTTCGCGATCGATAATTGCAACGTGACGAACCACGATTTCCTGCGATTCATTCAGGCGGGCGGCTACGAAAACCGTTCGCTCTGGGGCGACGAAGCGTGGGCCTGGAAAGCGAAAGAGGGTGTCGAGCATCCGATGTTCTGGGGGCGCGAGGGCAACCTTTGGATTTATCGCACCATGTTCGGAGAGATCCGTTTGCCGCAGGAGTGGCCCGTTTACGTTAGCCATGCGGAAGCCACAGCGTATGCGAAATGGCTGGGGCGCAAACTGCCGACGGAAGCCCAGTTTCATCGCGCCGCGTATGGAACTCACGGCGGCAAGAAGGAGCGCCGCTACCCGTGGGGCGAGGAAGCGCCGAGCGAGCCGAGGGGAAACTTCGATTTCAAATCGTGGGACCCGTCGCCGGTGGGGGCGCATCCCGCGGGAGCAAGCGCTTTCGGCGTGCACGATCTTGTGGGGAACGGGTGGGAGTGGACACGGACAGAGTTCGCACCGTTCCCGGGATTCACGGCGATGCCGTTTTATCCGGGTTATTCCGCAAACTTCTTTGACGGCAAGCACTACGTGATGAAGGGTGGCTCGCCGAGGACCGCCGCGTGCATGCTGCGGCGGTCGTTCCGAAATTGGTTCCAGCCGCATTATCCGTACGTCTACGCAACGTTCCGTTGCGTCGAGGACTAATCAAACCCAAGCCCGGGAGACCCCATGGCGACGCCTGCCCTGTCACTGTCGACCCGTCACGTGTCTGCATTCGCTGCGGACGTGCGTGAGAGCCTCACCAAACCTGGACAGCGGGAACTTCCCTCAAAGTATTTGTATGACGAAGTAGGCTCGGCGCTTTTTGAAACGATTTGCGTCTTGCCGGAGTATGGGCTGACGCGGGCAGACGCACGGCTGCTGGAAAAGTATGCGGGAGAGATTGTGGGCAGGCTGCCCTTGCCGATCCAGGTGGCGGAGCTGGGGAGCGGTTCGGGGAAAAAGACGCGATGGATCCTGGAAGCGCTGTCGCGGCGGCAAAAAACGTATTACTACCCCATCGAGATTTCGCCTTCGGCGCTGGCGGCCCTAGCGAAAGAACTCGGGCAGATTGATATGGTCAGCATCGTGGGGTACGAGCAGCCGTATCTCGAAGGATTGCGCAGCGTCGCGGAAGGACGCGCGGAGCGGGACCATTTGCTGGTGCTGTTTCTGGGAAGCACCATCGGCAATTTCGATCGCGACAAGGGAGACGCATTCCTGCGTGAGATGCGGGCAATTCTGCGGCCGGGGGACGCGTTGCTGCTCGGCACAGACCTGGAGAAGAGCGTGGAGTTGCAATTGCTGGCTTACGACGATCCCGCGGGCGTGACGGCGGCGTTCAATTTGAATTTGCTGGCGCGCCTCAACCGGGAGCTGGGCGCGGATTTTGATCTGACCTGCTTCCGGCACCAGGCGCGCTGGAACAGGATGGAGCGGCGGATCGAGATGCATTTGCACTCGATGCGCCGACAGACGGTGCACGTTCCGGGCGCCAGCCTGCGGTTCATGCTGGAGGAAGACGAGACGATTTGGACGGAAAGCTCGCACAAGTACCAGGCCGAGGAAATTGCGGAAATGGCGGCGCGCACGGGGTTTCGGTGCGAGGGGCAGTGGATCGACGGCGAGTGGCCGTTCGCGCAGAATCTGCTGATTGCGGGATGATGTGATTGGTAACGACCTTCCGAAACCGGCTGGCGGGACGCGGCCGCGAGCTAATCCACAATAATCTGGCTCTTCATGCCTCGGTGGCCGAGACCGCAGGTATGGCAGCACTTGAACGAGTAGGTCCCGGGGGTTTGCGCCAGGAATTCGATGGTCGTCGTCTCACCTTTTTTGAGCAGCCAGCACTCTTGGGGCGAAGCAAAAACCAGCCCAGGCTTGCCGCCCGCATCTGCCCCGTCCGAAACGGCTGCGATTTTGAAACCGTGATCGTGGTCAACGGCATTGATTTTGAGCTGGACCTTGGTCCCTGCCTTGATATGGACGGGCGCGGGTGAATACTCATACTTTTTTGCACTAAGCTCAATGACCTGGACGTTTTGATCCTGAGCCAGAAGAGACCCGGCGGGTACAAGGAATAGACCGAGCATCAAGAAAAATCCCATATGCGCAGACAACAGAGATAACTTCGTAGTCTTTCTGATAAGAGCCTCCTGGGCACTTCGAGCAAATTGGAAAAAATGCGGTGTCACTCTCTTAACCGCGAAGTGGAAGAAAATATTCCAGGCGTTGAGCCAGGATGAGCAAACCCGCCGCTAAGCGCGGTCACGAAGATACCTATGCGGAAGCTGGGTGCTTCGATTAGACAGCGGGGCGATTCTTCGGGTCCCTGGTAACTCCGTCGCAACTGGCTCGGAATGGCGCACAGCAGGCGTATACTTGGACGAGATTGCCTGCGAGGCGTATATGACCATCGAACAACAGGTGCTCGAAAAACTGCGTGATTTGCCTCCTGAGAAGCAGAAGGAGGTTTTGAACTTTTTGGATTCTCTAAAGCAAAAAGGGGGCCCGAAGAAGCCCCGCCGCAGCCTTCTTGGGTTGTGGTCGGACCTGAACGTACACATCACAGAAGAGGATATCGCCGAGGCCCGGCGCGAAATGTGGGGTAACTTCCCGCGTGACATCCAACTATGAGCGCGGTACTGGATACCCATACCGTCCCTGGTATTTGGAGAAGTCCCAAGAATTGTCAGCGAATGCTCGGACGAAAATTGAAGAAGCTATTCGCGACGCTCGCGATATATACGTGTCCGCGATTTCCCTCGTTGAAACGGTTTACCTGGCGGAAAGACGAAGGCTTCCATTCGCAGCGTTAGAGCGACTACAATCGGCCCTCAGTGAGCCAGAATCAGGGTTATTTCGTCGCACCCGTGGATGCTAGCGTGGCCGCCGCGCTCCGGAGTATTCCACGAGACCTCGTACCGGACATGCCGGACCGTATCATTGCGGCAACTGCCCTTCCTCTTGGCCTTCCGCTTGTAACACGCGACCGCCGCCTCCAAGCCGCTGGAATCCAAACGGTCTGATGACGCCAATAGGCTAAGAGCCGTCTTGGCAGCGAGGAATCAGAAGGCTTCAATGCGCCAGACGAGGCGGGTGGACCAGGTTTTTTGGGTGGTGAGCGGGGGGCGCCAGAGGGCGAGGATTTGGGAGCCCTGGTAGACGCGCTCGAAGCATTCTTAGGATTAGGAGAAGGTTTCGATGGGGGCGACCCAGAATTCTTCCACTTGCGGGGCGTGCAGGGCAATGCGGAGGCGCTGCCAGCCGTCTTCCATGCGGAGGATGGGACCGGGCAGCGTACCGCTAAAGCGAAGATTTTTCTTCCCGGGGGGCGTTTCAAAGAAGCGGTCGGGCTCTGCGGGAGCGAGGAGATTGATGACCAACTCGATGCCAACGGCCACGGGCTTCTCCAGAGTCTCCTTGAGCTTCAGCGTGACCTCGCAAGCGGCTTCGAAGCCGTTGGGGGCGGGGCTGAAAGTGAACTGCTTGAGGAGCAGAAGTTTGGCGGCGGCAGAGTCACTTTTGCCTTGCAGCGCCAAGGAATCAGAGCGGAAAAGCTCGGCTTCGTAGGGCGCTGAGTTTTTGACAGTGTAAATGCCGCCGGCGAAACCGGCGTGTTCGCGCAATTCGAGGGCTTCGTAGTCGGCATGGGTGCGCGCGGGATCAAAGATCAGGACGCGGAAGGCGTGGCGGGGCCAGCGATCGTAGCGAAGATATTTTTCAAGGCCGGGTTCTTTCACGCGGGTTTGCTCGTGAATGCTTGCGACGGCGCCAGCGACGGCGGCGGGATTGGCAGCGGCTTCGCGCAGGCGTGTGTGATAAGCCTCGGGACGGCGCAAGATGGAATTGACGAGGGTTGCGGCTGCGGGGCGGAAATCGAGAGCGGCGATAGTGCCACCGTCATTGGGCTTCAAAAGCGCCTGAGCCTCGGGAACGGTCAAGAGCAGCTCGTTGGCGCCGTCAGCGTCGTAGTCGAGAAGTTCGACGCGCGGGGCCAGGGCGCCGGGCGTCTGGCGGTCAGCGATGGCTTCGGCGCGAATCAGATTGCGCCAGGGATCGGTGCGGAGATGCGGGGCGTAAATTCCGCCAAAAATGCCGTGCCAATAAGCGTCGTTGCACTGCGCGCGCAAGAGCAAGTCGCGCGCCTGAAGCAATTCGTCGTTGGTTTTTGAGCCATCATGCCGAGCGGGGGCAGCGGCGATGCGCGCGGAAACGCGGAGCATTTTCTTGTGCAGCAGGTTGGATTCGGGGTATTTGCGAAAAAAACCACGCCAGGAACCGCCGCGAAGGAACGAGAGGACTTCGGGGCGCGCGCTGAACTCCTTGAGGACTTCGTGAAAGCGCTGCCGGACGCGCGTGGGCAGCGCCCACTCCAGCATCTCCGTATAGGAAGCGGTGGGCAGATCGGCGCGGCCGAGCGGCGCGTGAGTCGCCAGATAATCGGCGGGCGTGGAAACTTGCAGCCAATCGGCGTTTTCCTCGAGCGCCGTAAAAAAATCGGAGAGCCAGCCGTCCTTGTAACAGTGTTCGTGAGTTCCGGGCCAGACGCCAAACTTTTCCATATCGTCGCCCATGGCAGCGACACCGCCCGGGTGTGTGCTGGCGGCATCGCGCAAATAGGCGATGACGTCTTCGACTTTGCCGAAAGGAATGAGATAGCGCAGAGCCTTCTGGCCGGGATAGAGCCACACGGTCTTGCCGCGGTCTTCGGCGATGTAAGCACCGAAGAGTTCTTGAGGTTCGAAGCCCGCGGCCAGGAAATGCATGTCGTCAACCAGAGTGTAGGCAACGTGCGCGGCGGCCAGGGCGGTGGGAAGCTGGGGTTCCCACACACGCTCGGCGAGCCACGCGCCGGAGGGAAGCCGGCCGAAGTGTTTCTCGAGATAAGCGGCGAGGCGAGCGATCTGCTCGAGTTGATCTTCGGGGGGAATCGAAACCAGGATCGGTTCGTAAAAGCCGCCGCCGACGAGTTCCACCTGGCCGGCCTGGACCAGCTTTTTCAGGCGAGCAAAATACTCAGGCCGATGATTTTCGATCCAGGTAAGCAGCGGCCCGGAATAGTGGAGGCCGAGATGAACGCCCGGATGTTTTTCGAGCAACTCGATGAAGGGAAGATACGACGAGTCGTAAGCTTTTTCGAGGACGTGCTCGAAATTGCCGCAGGGCTGGTGCGCGTGAATGAGGAGAGTGAGATGGAATTTCTGCGGCATGGGGACAGTCTTTCCTCTCCAACATCATAACCCGACACGCAAATTTATGAATTTCAGGGGCGGAGGAAAACGCCAATGACGTACAGGCGTTGGATGCGAGAAGCGCTGCTGCGGATGCGGATGCTCGATCAGGGCGCGGTGTGCTTCAGCACCCAATCGGAGACGGCGTTGAGAGCCTCGGGGGCCATGGTTTCCAGAATGCCGCCGTATTCAGTGGGCGAGCCGGTTGGGGCGTGCTGGAAGAGATGGTTCAAGCCGGGCAATTCGGTGGTTTGAAAATCGTGGTTGCCGCCGGCTTGCAGGGCTTTCTCAATTGAGGCGAGATCTTGCTTCGACGGGACTTGCAGATCCTTTTCGCCATTCAGAGCAAGCACCGGGCACATAGTTTTTTGCAATGCCGGAGCGGGATCGTAGTCGAGATAGTATCGAAACCACGGCGAAATCAGCATGCGGACTTGCGCCTGAACGGCGGCGGGCGGGAGCGCCGCGCCGGTGCTGGTGGTTTGCACAAGTTCATTCAGTTTCGCTTCGAGTGCCGCGGGATCTTTTTCCGCTCGAACCAGGGCGTATGTGCGTTTGTTAAACGCGAGAGTCCTTGCGACTTCGCCATCGTTTACGCCGGCGGTGCGCAAGATGAGTTCTGACTGGAGCAAGAGGATGTCTTCGCCCTTCAGGCCGGGACCTGCCAGAAGGACGATCCAGGCGACGGCCGGCGGATTCGCGGCGACCAGGGGCGCGATCAATCCGCCTTCGCTGTGGCCAATGAGGCCGATTCTCTTCAAGTCGATCTCTTTGCGAGTTTTCAAGTAAGCGAGGGCGGCTTCGGTGTCGCCGGTAAAGTCCTCCATCGTCGCGCTCGCGAAGTCGCCGGTGGACTTGCCGATTCCGCGCTTGTCGAAGCGAAGAACAGCGACGCCTTTTCGCGTCAGGTGGTCCGCCAAGACGAGAAAGGGACGATGCCCGACGAGCGATTCATCGCGGTCGTGCGGCCCGGAACCGCTGATGAGAATGGCGGCGGGAAACGGCCCCGGGCCGGCGGGAAGAGTGAGGGTCCCGGCGAGTGAGATTTTCGCTTTGGCGTTCGGGAAGGTGATTTCCTCTTCTTTATACGGATACGGTTTTGCGGGATTTTGCGGGCGAAGGAGTTCGAGAAGCTGGTCGGAGCGTTGAAAAACGAGCTTCTGCTCGACGCCATTCTGCACCCAGGTTCCGGTGATGGCCGATTTTGCTGCGTTGAGGGTGCCATCATAAACGCCGTCCACAACGGGAATTTCAAAATGAAAGGCGGCGTCCTTCTGGCTGACCTTGACGGCGGGGAGGCCGCTTACTCCCTGGTCGGGGCTATCGAGGGCGGCGACAAGCTGCTTCACATCGTCATGAGATACGTGCAATTGCAGACGCAAGCGCATGCCGTTACCTTCGAGAGCGGCTTGCCACACACCTTCGGCGCTGAAGATGGAATCGGAGGGGTTCTTTGTGTCAGCTCCCGCGGGCTGGCGGTGAAAAATCAGCGGCAGGCTGGCGCTGCCTTGCATCCAGTCGCCTGCGATGCTGCGGCGATCGGCGGCAATCTTTCCTTCAAAAGAAGCGCCGACGGAAGAAACACTGAACTGGAGAATGGAACCTTTTTGGGTTAGAGAGGTGACTTCAATGCCGTAAACGCCTTGATCGAGGCTGTCGATGGTGGCTTTGAGGGAGCCGTCCTCAGCCTTCGAGACATGGAGAACGAGATGAAGAATGGCTTCGCCGGCTTCGAGGGAAGCGGTCCAGCGGCCTTCTAGGGTGGCGGGACGCCGTTGCGCTGGCGATTGCGATTGCGGTTTGCGAACGGCGGGAACCTGGGCAGCGTGCGTCGAAAAAACAGCCAG